>SAMEA3663208__coassemble_134_pt1 | contig 36655 bp, 23 predicted proteins | sample SAMEA3663208__metabat2_high_PE_004 | metagenome-assembled genome bin SAMEA3663208 (sample SAMEA3663208) | pig gut metagenome | biome: pig gut; feature: pig-associated habitat; material: faeces | place: China | collected 2013
TTAGGTTTTTTATTCCGACTGGCTTATAATTCGGAGATTTTTATGTAAATTTGCAAAAACCGCTCATAAGGATGAATCAACAAATGCATATACCATGTAAAGTTAACTGAACGTTTTCGTTAAGCCAGAAGACCAAAGAGAGCTTGCTCACTTTGGCTTGGCGAGGAAACGAAGGCGAAGCCAACGTTTTCGTTAAGCCAGAAGACCAAAGAGAGCTTGCTCGCTTTGGCTTGGCGAGAAATCGCACTTTTAAGAACGTTTTCGTTAAGCGAGAGCAGAGAGAGCTTGCTCGCTATGCCGAGTGGAGAACTGACGAACGAAGCAAGAGCAGAGACCAAGCTTGCTTGTGCTATGCCTTGCAAGGAGGAAGAAGACTAGGTCAAAACGTCTGAATTTATCAAACTTTTCGTTAATCCAGAAGACCAAAGAGAGCTTGCTCGCTTTGGCTTGGCGAGAACTGACGACAAGCCGAGAGGAGAGGCAGAGTTTACTCAGACTATTCCGAGGCGCGAAGGAAGAAGACGAAGTCAAAACGAAGGCGAAGCCAATTAATATAACAGCATGATTAACAAGGAGAAGAATACAGTGGGACAGCGCATCTGCATGCTGCTGACATGCCTGCTTATGATTGTGGCGATAACTGTCACAAAGAACGGAAGGCTCTTGGGCAATGACCTGCGCCAGGCAGAGACATCATGCCCAGACTCCCTGGACGTCAGAATGGCCGATGACGGCTCGATAGTGATATCCACAAGACGGATAGCAGCAGACGTGCAGGGCTATAACGGCCCTGTACCGCTCACATTATTTGTCAGCAAGGGGCGCATAGACAGTATACATATTGAGGAGAACGAGGAGACACCAAGCTTCCTGGAACGTGTGAAAGAGGGAATTCTACCGAGGTATATCGGCATGACACTCAGTGAGGCACGTGAGGCGGAGATTGATGCTGTAAGCGGAGCGACGTTCTCTTCCGTGGCGGTGCTGGAGAATATTGACCGCGCGCTTGATGCCCCAGGACTCGACAAGGCATTGTCCGCGGCAGAGGACAAGCTGAAGAGCGGCAAGGGCGTAGACATGGAAATGAAGCATATCCTTGCGCTCATAGTCTCCCTTATGGCTGCATTCCTTCCTCTCGTTGTGCGTAATGAGCGATACCGCACAGCCCAGATGGCTCTTAATGTAATTGTCGTCGGACTTTATGCAGGTATGTTCGTGAGCTACTCCTCAATGTCGAATATCGTCGCGAATGGTCTCTCTCCACATCTCGCAGCCATCGCTGTCATGCTTGTCGTGGCGTTTGTATATCCCCTCTTCGGCAGGCATGGCCACTATTGCTCGTGGTGTTGTCCGCTGGGGTCTGTGCAAGAACTCGCCGGGAAAGCGCGGAAGAGGAAGCTGCATCTGCCTCATGGTGTCGTGACGACTCTTGGATGGGCACAGAAAGTGTTGTGGGGGCTACTCATGCTGGCAGCATGGACTGGCGCATGGTTTGGATGGATGGACTATGAACTGTTCGCAGTCTTCATCTGGCAGTCTGCCTCGTGGACACTCACAGCATTCGCCGTAGTGACAATAGTGCTCAGCATATTTGTGCCAAGGCCATACTGCAGATTCGTCTGCCCGACAGGACTGCTGCTCAAATCCATTTGAAATACCCAATACCAACCGAATTATAAACAATCCAAAGAAAACAAGAACCAACCATGAACAAGCTATCTTATCTATTCAACGTCGTGCTTGGAATAGCCCTCGTCATATTGTGCGTGAAGCTCTTCCGTATGACATCGTCATCGATAGAGAGTCAATGCCCCCCGTCAGAGAGTGTCGGTGACAGCATCTGGACGAAGGTTGAGGTAACGGGAATGGACGTTGACCCAGTAAAGTTCTTCAGCAATGGGGCTGCCCTCACTGTCGGCACCCAAGGCGACATGAACTCCATGGCCATCGGATGGGGCCAGATAGGAAACATGTGGGGACGCGACCGCGCAGTGCTGACCGTATATGTCAGGAACAGCCGGTATACGAAACAGCTGATGGACAAATATGACACATTCACTGTAGAGGCATTTGGTGAAGAATACATCGATATGCTTTATGGATATCTCGGCCGCGTCTCGGGCAGGGATGAGGACAAGATAAAGGGAAGCGGACTGACCTTGCGTATGACAGAGAATGGCACACCGGCATTCGAGGAAGGCGATATTATAATCGAGTGCCGTAAGATCAGCTCTCAGCCTATGAGTCTTGAAAGGCTCGACAAGGATGTCGTTGAAAAATGGTACGCTGAGGGCGAAGACAAAGATAACAACCATACAGAATATATTGGCGAAATCATAGGAATGTGGAAGAAATGTCCTGCCCCAGCCACCAAGAAGCAATAAGGCGCCTACAACTCAAAAGAACCACTATTCTGGCTTTTAGATAACAGAATGTAAACTATACAGCCCACAACAGAGCTAATAATTGCAACATGTCACGCTGTGCATGAACACAGCGTGACATTATGTTAAAGAACATTACGAAAATGTGACAAAATACTAATTTTGGCATTATTCATGCTTTCGCTGTTGACGTGGGTCAAAAATAATACAAAAACTGAATAATAATAGATAAAATATTTGGTTGTGTGCGATAACAGCTGTAACTTTGCACTCGGAAATCAGAAAGAACAGTATCTGATGACAGAGAACATCAATCTGAAATATCAGGATGACAGTTTGAGACATACAGGATACAACTTGAGGGTGCTGCCATCAGCAGCGAAGACCCACGAGTAAAAGACTTCCGCAGCAATCGGTCTTATCTTCAAATAGGACACAAAGGTAAAAAAGAATTAGTTTTTCATAGATAGTATATAGTTAGGTTTTAGTTATTAGGTAAAAGTTAGTTAGTTTTGATTGTATTAGATTTTTAAGTAAAAAGATTAGTTATTTTTCAGGTAACGAAAAACGGCGGGTCGTGAGACCAGTCATTTCTTTTGAATTATCTCAAAAATCTATACAACCCCGAACAGCAGACATAGTGACTATGTCTGCTGTTTTTTTATGACCTTATGTGTGCCATCTGGCAGACCATCAGATACCGCATGTAATGTTCCATGGTCGCATGTCACCGACGCTCATGCTGACACACTCCCGAACTCCCCCAACATCAAAAAGAGGAAAAAACATATCCGCACCACACAATAAAAAGCGGGATAGGACGTTATGATTATATAGCGGTCAATCCATGCTGAGATGAAGGACTGGTGGGAAAGCGGTTCACCAGGGAAAGCTCCATATCTCTACCTTCACGTAATCAGTACTTACCCCCCCCCTATATATATCCACCGTCAAATAATCACGCCCCCCTCCTCAGCCATCCGCCTAACATATTCTAAGCCCACGGGCAGAAGAAACAACAAGACCGAGCCATGTCGAGCAAACGCATATTTATTATAACCCTCATCACGATGCTCACAGGAATTCTCCATGCACAGGAGCGCACTGTAGAGAACCGTCCATATACAGACCTGCGGCCATTTCATTTCGGAGTGGTCGTAGGGACCCACATGCAGGATATAGAGCTGAACAATGTCGGCCCGATAACACTGACTGACGAGAACGGTATGGAATACGAGTCGTTCGTCTCTACCGACCAGGACCGTTGGGACCCCGGCTTCCAGGTTGGTGTGCTCGGCGAGTTGCGCTTGTCCACCCACTTCGCCCTGCGCCTCTCTCCGACACTATATTTCGGCACACGGCACATAACATTCATAAACCACATGAAGCCCGATGAGGATGGCAAGCCGACAGAGGCACGCCAGACTCTCAAGTCGGTATATATAGCAGGCGTAGCAGACCTTATCTTCAGTGCGAAACGCTTCAACAACCATCGCCCGTATATCGTTGCGGGAATAACTCCTATGCTGAACCTCACAAGCCGCGCCAATGACTATCTGCGTCTGAAATCAACAGACATATACATGTCGATAGGTGCAGGCTGTGATTTCTACCTACCGTTCTTCAAGCTGCGCCCAGAGCTGAAATTCATGTACAGCCTGACAAACAGTCTTGACAAGAAACATGCCTCACAGCTGAAAGACACAAACATGCTCCCATACGCCTGCTCCGTAGACAAGGCACAGACAAAGATGATATGCCTGTCCTTCTATTTTGAATGACACAAGCATAGGGAGGAATCCCTGTGCTCCCCCATCAAGCAACAGACAGACAACAATCCTGCCCTCCCCTATGGCGGAGGGAGAAGCCAGATATATCTCCATGGGCACACATCTTTTGCGCAATAGAGGCGCAATGGAGGGATATACACAGACTGTGACTATACATTAACCCGGAAAATACACATAAATATGAGAAGAATCATCCACACCATGCTATTCATGGCAGCCTGCCTGGCATGCACAGCACAAGAATCAACCCCTCAGCCACGCCCTGGAGACAGCGAGGCAGTGGAGAGAGTCATCATGTCACGCCGCAGCATACGCAAATACACCCCGCAGAAAATAGGGCGTGAGACCCTGCAGGAGATTCTCCGCTGTGGTATCAATGCCCCTAACGGACAGAACAGGCAGGCATACGAGATACGTGTCATTGACGATGCGGCCCTCCTCACAGAGATATCTGACGCCGCAAGGGCCGCCAACCCGCAGGTGAAGCCGAAGAATGGGGCGCGCACAATATTCTGTGATGCCCCATGCGTGGTGTTCATCGCCTGCGACACATCATATGGCATATCCCAGATAGACTGTGGCCTGCTTGGCGAGAACATCATCCTCGCTGCATGGGCGAGAGGCATCGGCTCATGCTGCATGGCGTTCCCCATCAGTCTGATGAAAGGTAGCGACGCATGCCAGCCTATGATAAAGAAGATGGGGCTGTCTGAGGGATATGACCTCATATACTGCATCACAATGGGATACCCAGATGAGACACCACAGGCGAAACCTCGCAAGGAGGAGAAAATTGTATTCGTAGAATAGTCCAGGACGGTACGACACGGACCATGAGGATGGACGAAAGACCGTGACGCAAGATATCATAACAAGCGAGAAGTAGGAAACGGAGCCCCCAGACAGGCATCCGTTTCCTACTTCTATTTTGACCTGTAGGCCTAATTATCTCACAATGTATTTCTTTCCATTCTTGATGTAAATGCCGGCAGGCATCTTCTGAGCATTGCTGTATGCGACGCCTGTTATACTGAACATGCGGTCAGACGGCGTTCTGTCGTCATCTCCTCAGGTGTTTCCTCCGCGTTCTTTTCCATGCCTGCCCCACATGGTGGCAGGGTGTCTCTTCCCGCGGCGTCGGGTGGCCACGCCTGAGGCTTCTTGTATATTATCCCTAATCAATCGGCCATTGGTCAGTTGAAAGCCGGTTCCTTACTATCCGTCATGAAAGCTTTCCTGGATATACGGTTGAGACAAGCTGAACCGCCATGGTTCCGGCTGACATGCCCGTCATCATATCCCGACAGCTCAACACGCTTTATATCAGAAACTTAGACCTCTTCTCACCAAAGGTACTGGATAAGCGGCTCAGAAGCACTGGATGAGCGGCTCATTTCCACTGTATGACCGCCCTATCAGCACAGAATGAGATTCTGCTGTGATATCAGTCTGTGTGATGCTGCTGTTTCTTTCGGGGGATGACCTTATAGGCTGAGGGTATCCTGGCTGACGGGCGCGAAGCCCGCGGTTGCCTGTCTTTCCGTGAGCAGAGGCCGGGGGCATCACTCACGTCTCTAAGTATGCCATCCATTCATCGCTCTGCGTCTCGGCATAGCCCGCTATGCGCTGGAGGGAGATGCCGCACTCTGGCACACAGACGAGCCTGACTGGCTTGTGGACCAAAAGGCCGGTTTGGGATAAAGGAAGGAGAGAGATGCCCTGTGGTTGCTGGTGTGTGGCATCCCTCTCCTTTTCATATTAAGGGGAGAGCACCGCTCTTCTCATCACTCTACCGGTGGCACCTCAGAGATGCTGCCGTATCTGTGATACTCGAATGATATGCTCTGCTCCTTTATGTAGTGTATCAGCTCCACGCGTCCGTCCTTCACTGGAGGCGCTGTGGCTATGTACTTGTTCTTGTCAGCCGCACGCTGGTACATCTCCTTTGGTATGTCGGCCGAGCATGTGCGGATGCGCTCGTAGCGTGGCATATCGGTGAGGAAGTCGACGAGGCTTTCCTTCTTCAGCGTCGCTCCGGTCTGCGCGAGGCTCTGTGTGCGGTCGTCCGTCGGGTCGAAGCTGATGGTCAGCGGTGTGCCTGCCGTGGCGGCTGCGAGGGCTATCATGCGTGCTGCCTCGTCGCTGTCGCCCTTGAAGAGGCGCAGAGCCATGCCACCCTTCAGCGGCAGGTAGCGGAAGGCGTTCTGCTCGCCGAAGCACTTGTTCCAGTCACGTGCATGGGCAAACTCTGCCTCCCACGCCTCGCGGTAGCTCTTCTTGTAGTCGGTCTTGGAGCCTGGCTTGTCGGTTATGTATGTGAAGAGTGAGCAGTAGTTTGGTCCGCCGGCCTTGATGCCGCCGCCGAAAGCAGAGAGCTTCATGCCGCCGAATGGCTGGCGGTTGACTATGGCGCCTGTTATGCCGCGGTTGATATAGAGGTTACCTGCCATGATGGAGTTCTTCCATTTCTTCTGCTCTTTCTCGTCGAGACTCTGTATGCCGCTTGTCAGACCGTAGTCAAGGCCGTTGACAAGGCTGATGGCCTCATCGAGGGTGTCGAACGGACATACGGAGAGCATAGGGCCGAAGAGCTCTGTGCGGAACGAGTAGCTGCCTGGCTTCACTCCCCACTTGATTGTCGGGGCGAGGATATAGCGCTTCTTGTCGACGAATCGTGGGGCGACGAGCCATGACTCTCCCGGCTCAAGGTGCTCAAGGGCGTGGAGGAGCTTCTCGTTCTTGTTCGTAATCATCGGGCCGACGATGTTGCCGGCATCCCATACGCTGCCCACCTTGAGGCTTGTGGCACAGTCGATGAGCTTCGTCTTGAACTCCTCGCTGTTATATACTGACCTCTCTACGAGCAGCAGCGAGCATGCCGAGCACTTCTGTCCTGCATTGCCGAAAGCCGATGTGCAGGCGTTCATGATAGCGTGGTCGCGGTCGGCCGACGCTGTTATTATCATCACGTTCTTTCCGCCTGTCTCGGCAGAGAGCGGTGTGAGCGGATTGTTCCGTGTGATGGCCTGTGCTGTCTCTGTGCCGCCGGTGAGTATGATGTGCTTTATCTCCGGAGCTGTGGTGAGGGTGTTGAGGGCCTCACGGTCGGTGATGATTATCTGGAGGGCCTCACGTGGCACACCAGCATCCCAGAATGCCTTTGCGAAGAGCCATGCTACAGGGGCCGCTACGGTGGCTGGCTTGAGGATGACGGTGTTGCCTGCTGCAAGGCCGGCAACGATGCCGCCGACAGGGATAGCGCATGGGAAGTTCCATGGAGAGATGACAAGGATAGTGCCCTTGGCCTTTATGTCGACATCGCTGAGCTTGAGGAACTTCTTCATCGTCGTCGTGTAGAAGCGGCAGTAGTCGATTCCCTCGCTGACCTCAACGTCGCCCTCGACAACTGTCTTGCCTGTTATGGCACACATGCAGCCGATGAGGTCGCCACGCATCTCACCGAGACGGTTGGCAGCGTCGTACATGATACGGTGGCGCTCCTCTATGTCTTTCTTACGCCATCCGCCTGCATCCTCGTCGGCTATGCGCACAATCTCCCTCACCTGCTCTGCCGATGCCTGTGACATCTCGCATATCTCTATCTCGTCGTCCTGGCAGCGGTCATAGTATTTGTGGCGCTTGTCGTTGGTGACTTCCTTGTCGCCTATCTGTGTCGGGATGATGTATGGTGTGTCAGCGGTGGTCTTCTTCCACTTCTTGAATATCTGGCGCTGCCACTCCTGGTTACACTCGCGGTCGAAATCGGTGTCTGGCTCGTTCTTCATCTCGTCCATTGGTGGCACAGGCTTGTAAGGCTCCAGACGGTTCTGTGTGCGGTGTGGTGTGTGAGGTATCTTGTCCTTTATGGCGTATGCGTCCTCGAACTGCTTCTTCAGGAAGTCCCATGTCTCTGTTCCTGGCTGGAGATTGAACGAGTGGGTGAGGAAGTTGTCTGGCGCTGTGTTCTCATCCATACGTCTGACGAGGTATGACACGGCGTTGAGGAAGTGCTCGTCCTTCACGACAGGTGTGTAGAGGATGACATGGTTGCCGAGCTTCGACTGTGCTCTCCACACATGGTCTGCCATACCCTCAAGCATCTCGAAGCAGAAGGTTTCCTTCGGTGTGCCATATTTCTGTGTGAGGAGGTAGGCATAGGATATGGTGTAGAGGTTGTGGGACGCCATGCCGACATGCAGGTACTTGGAGTTCTCTGGCAGCAGGCCGCGCTCTATGATGTGGAGGTAGTTGGCGTCGACCTCGGTCTTGTCCGGGCGCACAGGGTTCTCCCATCCGCGCAGCGATGCCACTACTGTCTCCATCTCAAGGTTACATCCCTTCACGACACGCATCTTTATCGGAGCGCCTCCGCGTGAGCAACGCTCCTTGGCAAACTCAAGAAGCTCTGTCTGGAAGTCCCATGCGTCAGGGAGATATGACTGGACAACGATGCCGGCAGAGTAATTCAGGAACTCGGGCTTTGAGAGCACCTCCTTGAATAGGCGCAGTGTCAGGTGGGCGTCCTTATACTCCTCCATGTCGAGGTTGATGAACTTGGCGCGCTTCTTTCCATACTCATCGACATAAGGATTGTCTATGGCTGCCTGGTAGAGCTCTGACATGCGGCGTATCAGCTCAGGGAACGACTCCTCATAGTTGAGCGCATGGGTCTGTGCGTAGATGCCTGATATCTTCACCGAGATATAGTTGATGTCCGGCTCCTTGAGTGCCTCAAGATACCCGTAGTATCTCTTGTCGGCCTCCTGGTTGCCCAGCACGACCTCTCCGAGGAGGTTCACATTCTGGCCAATCTTCTGGTCGAAGCGTGTGGCGAGGTGCTTTGTCAGATGCGGACGGGCGGCGTCGATGATGACGCGTGATGTGTCCATCCTTAGGCGTTTCTTGATGATGGGGATGGCGATAGGCCAGAAGAAATACCCGAACTGCTGGTAAATCTGGAACAGGAAGGTGTCTCTCTTGTTCAGGAACTTGGGCACTCCATACTGGTCTATGAGTGTCTTGATGCGCATGGCGAGCTTCTTTGAATCACGTATCTGTGATGACTCGTCGAGCATCTTCACAAGGAACTTCTTGTCCTGTGGACGCTGCACCATGATGGCATACTTGCGCTGTTCAGCACGCTCTGCGGGAGTGATGGTCTCCTCACATGTGTCATACAGTTTTTTTACCCATTCTTCAACTTCTTTGATAGTCGGCTTGTTCATAATCTTTCGTCTTTTTGGGTCTTGGGGGTGGCATCGACGGCAGACGCATACAGCATAGCCTGATATATATATACGACGGCTCTGCCTGGAGATATCCTCCCCACGGTCCGCTTGCATCGTCTCCATCCCTGACTCTGACAGTCAGGAAAGAAATACATGATGCTTACGGCTTGTATTAGTAATAAAGAAAAATTTGGTGATTGGGGGCACACAGCAGGATGTAACACAAAACAATGGCTGATGAAGCCGCATCCTGTGCATAGAAGAAGACCTCTTACCTCAGTCCCCGATGGGTAAGAAGCGAAAGATTACTGAACGGTCGGACTGAACATGACAGCCCTGTAGCGATGAAGCTCAGACAGGGCCTGAAGCGAGAAGCGGTCGAATACTTGTCGTTTCATAGTCGGTCGGTTTTTGGTTAATGTTTTATATTTGACGTTCGCAAAGATAAACATATTTCTCGGCTCATGCAAGCAAAATGACATTTTTTTTCAAAGAAAAATTTCAGTTTGTTTGTTTTACCCATGTAAAACGTAACAAACATAACAAATCGTAAGCATTGCACATTGATAGCGATTAACGTTTGATGTATATCAAATTGTAAACCATCATGTGCCGTTTATATACATTATTTTAAATAGATTCACACAAATGCTTACATACCACAAATTCCACGTGTCCTATTGACAATCAACAAGTTACACCCTAAACTTACAGTTTGTTACTTTCCCCTCTGACGGAGGTTCCGGGCTATCCAGATTATCCGGAACATCCGGAACATCCGGAGTTTCCGGGTCTTCCGGGTCCTCTGGGGCTTCCGGGGCCTCCGGGCTCTCCGGCCGACACCCACCTACAATTAAAGAGGCTATGTCAAAAGTAACAGACACGGCCTCATGCCGGAATAATCAGAATAGCGGTATAGTCTATATATCACTCATAGAGAGAGATTGCCAGGCTTTGTCTGATATGCAGGAGGCAACATCGTCTCCATGAATACCCATGGACACATAAAGCAGGAAAACACTCTCCGAATGATTCCGTGACTCTCCGCATGAAAAGAGCATAATCTCCGCGTGAAGGAAACCTACTCTCCGTGTGATTCCGTGACTCTCCGCGTGAAAAGAGCATAATCTCTGTGTGAGACGGATGGATAAAAAATCACACAGCCCCGAAGATGGAGCCGCCAACAAACTCGCGCAAAAGGGATGTCCGTGGGATAGAGTCAATGTCGATAGGCTCGAAGCAGCGGAGGAACGACAACAGCCTGTCAGCCACTTCACGCTCGGGAGAATCAGAGGGGACAGACAGCAGAGCAGGCTCGGCCTTAGCACGGAGGGCGGCAAGCTCATAGAGCATGGATGTGTCGAAGAGGATATCTGCCGAAGACTTGAATGGGAATATCCAACGCTCCTCACCCCTGCGGACAGAATCCCAGCCAGATATCGTCTCCTGTGGGGAGCGGCCACGTGTCTGGCTGTCACGGCTGATGCGGCGGAGGAGACGGTTGACAGTCGTCGGTATCCAACGCTCGCCATCAAGAGAGATTGGACTCATGGGAGCAGCGAAAATCTTGAACTTGCTCTCTGAGGGAATATGCTCTGAGACAATGGGATTGAGAGCATGGATGCCCTCAATGACCATTATCATATCGTCTGTGAGACGAAGACGCTCACCATGGTACTCACGCTCGCCTGTCACGAAATTGTACGTGGGGAGTCTCACCTCCTTACCACTGACGAGATCAGAGATGTCGGCATTGAAACGATTGAGGTCGACAGCATAGACAGTCTCATAATCAGGATTGCCGTCAGCATCAAGAGGAGTCTCACAGCGTGGGACATACCAGTTGTCCATAGAAAGGGCGACAGGATGGCGGCCACATGCCATCAGCTGTATGCAGAGGCGACGGCTGGTGGATGTCTTGCCACTCGACGAGGGTCCTGCAAGAAGGACTGCCTTAACACTCGGCGACGAAGCGATACGCTCAGCTATGCCGGCAAGGGTCTTCTCCTGCATTGCCTCGCAGACAAGTATCATATCGTCGGCATTGCCTGACGAGATAATATGGTTGATGAAGGGCACGGTATGCATACGGCGCTCCTCAACACTGGGATAATCGTGAATAGTGTATGTCATGGTGGTTAAAGGATAAGACGGTTAGGGGGTATAGGGGTGTTATCCTATGGTATTGCCAAGACGGCGCGCTATCTTCGAGCGCATCTGCTTCAGCTCAGTATAACGCTTCATGACGTCTGCCTCGCCGGGAGTGCCGAAAGCGGCAGCGAGAGCGCGCTCTGTCTCCTTGAGCTGCATATCAATGACATCACGGCGCAGTTCAAAGAGAAGACGCTCAACATTATGGAGCAATGACTCATCGGTCATCTCGCGTGTAAGGCTGCCAGCAAGGACATAACGCTCCTGGGAAAGGCTGACGGCAATGCGGCTCAGCTCGATGTCTGGATGATGGACAAAATAGGCAAGTGACGTGAAACCCTCGTCGTGGACATGGCTGACAGCCTCCTCAAGGAGAGACATGTATAGGGGATTGTCTAGCGTAAGGCTGTCACAGCGGAGATTATAATAGACATACTCGGCAAGCGACAGGGAGACCTTGTCGCCATCGACTGTCTCAACATCGTGCTTTATGATACGCTCTCCGTATCTCACCACAAGCTCGGCAAGAATGGCAGAGGGTGTCACACAGCTGCTTGCCGGGCGGCTGGACGGCTGGGCGGTGATGGTGGGAGCCTGGACATTAGCCCCCGAAGCACTCTGGGAAGGTGTGGAACCACCAGCAGGGGCAGTGTCTGAGGGATAGCCTGACCCGACAGGGGCAGCGCCGCCGGATGTTGCCACGCCGGAATTGGCATCGGCACGGGCATCGGCAGAACCGCCTGTTTGCATGGCCTGGCTGCGCTGGGCGGCACTTATGCTACGCTGCTCGGCCTGGCGGTGCTCGCTGACGAATGTGTTCATACGTGCCGTGAGGACTGTCTCTGGCATGCCAAGACGTGTGGAGCAGTCCTGGAGATACGCCTGGCGGGTGATAAGGTCGGGGATGACGGAGACACTGCGGACAATAGACTCGATATGGGCTGAGCGCTGGGCTGGGTCTGTCACACCGGTCAGTAGGGTGGATATCTTGAACTGTATGAAATCTGTCTGATGACTGGTTATATACTCACGGTACTCCTCTGACGTGTGACTGCGTGCGAAGGAGTCGGGGTCCTCACCGTCGGGCAGGAGCAGCACCTTGACGTTCATACCGTTTGCAAGGAGCATGTCTGTCCCTCGCATGGCGGCCTTGATGCCTGCCGCATCGCCATCATAGAGGAGGACAATGTTCTTGGTGAGACGGTGGAGGATGTGTATCTGATGCTCAGAGAGAGCCGTGCCTGAGTTGGCGACAACATTCTCTATGCCACACTGGTGCATGGATATAACATCGGTATATCCCTCAACCATATAGACACAGTCCTCACGCCCTATGGCCTTGCGTGCCTGATAGATGCCGAAGAGCTCATGGTCCTTATGGTAAATATCCGAGTCGGGAGAGTTGACATACTTCTGCTGGACACCCTTCGTGGCCTTGTCAAGCTTCCTGCCGCCAAATGCGACGACCTTTCCGTTAAGCCCTATCCATGGGAATATGGCACGGCCTGCAAAGCGGTCGGAGAGCAAATCACGGGCATTATCCTGAGTGAGGGCGGCCTCGCTGTCACGCTTATAGCAGAGACCGGTCTTGAGAAGGAACTCGGCACGGTAGCCTTTCCTTATGGCCTCAGAGGGCATGGCACGGCGGTCGTCGAGGGCAAAGCCGAGACGGAAACGCTCTATGATATCGTCGCGGAATCCACGTGAGCGGAAATACTGCATGCCTATGGTGCGGCCGGTAGGGTCAGAGAGGAGAATGTCATGGTAATACTGTGCTGCCCACTCATTGACAATGAACAGCGACTCACGCTCAGAAGCTTGCTCACGCTCCGCATCGCTCAGCTCGCGCTCCTTTATCTCTATGTGATAACGCTTGGCAAGCCAGCGCAGGGCCTCAGGATATGTCATCTGCTCATGCTCCATGATGAAACCGACGGGACTGCCTCCCTTGCCACAAGAGAAACAGTGGCAGTAGTTGCGGGCAGGACTGACAGAGAAAGACGGTGTGGAATCATTATGGAACGGACATAACCCCTTGTAGTTAGCCCCGCTCTTCTTGAGCGTGACAAACTCCGACACGACATCAACGATGTCTGCCGCGTCAAGTATGCGCTGGACTGTGGGACGATCTATCATATTAAGTAGAAAGGAGTTATGATACGGGATGGGAGACTGTTGCGTATTGGGAGCCGAAAGGGGCGGAGCCATTTATCTGAAAGGCAGTGCCTGTGCGGGGACTGTTACATCCAAGCGTAACCTGCGCGCACCAGGAAAATGCGGGATGGCAGACGTAAGCTAGGGATGGCAGTAGTGACGGCAGACGTGACGGCTACCCTCTTGGAGAGGAGGCGAAGAGAGTGAAGTTGACTGAGCCATAGGCTCGGTGGTCGATGAAACAGGGGTGTGAGGAGAAGTCGTACTGCTTGCCATGCTCAAAGACAAAGATGCCATCAGGTTTGAGAAGCGACTGCGAGCCAGGGTCGCCATTGCGGAGTATGAGGTCAGGAAGCTGCGGCAGCTCCTTCAGTGCATACGGTGGGTCGGCAAAGATGATGTCATACTGCTGGCGCGAAGACTTTAGGAAACGGAACACATCGCCCCTTATCAGCGAGCACTCCTTGACGCCTATCTTCTCAAGACACTGGCGTATGAACGCCGCATGGTCACGGTCGGCCTCAACGCTGACGACACTTGAGCATCCTCTCGAGAGCATCTCAAGTGTTATGCTGCCAGTGCCTGCGAAAAGGTCGAGGGCTGTAGCGCCTTCGATATCGACATATCCATTGAGGACATTGAAGATGTTCTCCTTGGCAAAGTCTGTCGTGGGACGGGCCTTGAACGTGCGTGGCACCTCGAAACGGCGCCCCTTGTATTTTCCTGTTATGATTCGCATAGGCAGATAAGGTCGTAAGTGATGTGTTGGATTTGAGTGATGGGCGAGCGGTTGAACTCGGCTGACGGACTGACAAGATAGACATTGGCTACATACCGGCGCAACTCTGTCCGCAGCATGTCAGAATCCGGGAATGCCCCGACAAGGACTATCTCGTCGCGCTGACGGTCGAATGCAAGCTGCTGCCATACATACAGGATGTAATAGGCTGTATCTGTAATCTCAGATGTCACAAAGGTATTCATGAACCGGAAACGGTTGTTGGCAAAGGAGAATACGGCCAGGGAGCCATCATGGGCATAGGCATAGAGCTTGCGGGTGCGGCCGGCATAGCTGAGCTGATGCAGATGGGTCCATACAGGGACAAGGACGGGCATGATGCGGACATCGGGAAAATGGTCGGTTATGACAAGACGTAGGTCCTTGTTGATGGAATAGACGGCAACACAGTTGAGACCGGGGATGACATGTGTGAGGACAATATCCTTCTGCCTGCTGGGGAAAGTATGATGATACAACGTTGAGACAGAATCCTCGTCATACTCGTCGAGAGGAACAAGGAGGACATCGCTGTCTAACAACACCTGGACACGACTGCCGGACAACGACAGCAGCCCACTCTCGCGAAAAGCCTCCCTGAGATTGGCTGCCATAGACATGCCACTCTTGACAATGTATGGCTCGACCCTCAGACCTGGGGGAGACGACAAGGGAGAGGCAAACATAAGGGTCTGCCTGCCTATGCGGATAATACTGCGGGGGGTACGGGTTATATCATTGTTCATGACTGCAAAATTACAAAAAAAAGAATTAATCAAGCGTCAGACATAATCTTTTTTTTGATTATACCGGATTTTTATATAATTTTGTCGAAGATAAGCGACAATAAGGAGAATGAACGGAAAAGCCGTCTCCCCTACCCTCGACTATTATGACAGAAGAATGGATAAGTAGAATAAGGAATGCGATGCCTTTCGTGCCTACTGCCGACCAGCAGAACGCTATAGCACGGATGGCAGAATTCGTATGCGCCTCAATGAGAGACACCGAGAGCCGGCAGTGTATGATTCTCAGAGGATATGCTGGAACGGGAAAGACATCGGTGGCAAAGGCGTTGATAGCCGCCATGGCAGAGGGGAGGAGGAGAGTGGTGCTGCTTGCCCCGACAGGAAGGGCGGCGAAGGTGCTCGCCATGGGGACAGGACACACGGCATTCACCATACACCGGTTCATATACAGGCAGCAGAGATATCTCTCTGAGCATTTCTCACTGAACAACAACCTGCACCATGACACACTGTTCATCGCCGACGAGGCATCGATGATAAACCATGGTGCAGACACGTTCGGGTCGGGCTCGCTGCTCGACGACCTCGTCAGATATGTCATGTCAGGACGCCGGTGCTCACTTATGCTCATAGGAGACACGGCACAGCTGCCCCCAATAGGATTCGAGACATCGCCGGCACTGGAGAGCGACAGGCTGAGGGGATACGGTCTCTACGTGACGGACTATGACATGACAGAGGTTTTGAGACAGGCCGCTGACTCGGGGATTCTTGCCAATGCCACCATGCTGAGGAACATGAAGGACAGCGCTGACGAGATGCCAAGGATACGCACCAGTGGATTCAGCGACATATCAGTCTGCATAGGGAACGAGCTGGTGGAGACACTGGCCGGAAGCTACAGCAGACAGGGAATGGACGAGACTGTCGTCATAACACGGAGCAACAAACGCGCCAATATGTATAACGCCGGCATAAGGAACCAGATACTCGGACGGGAGAGCGAGCTGGAGTCAGGCGATATGCTCATGATAGTCAAGAACAACTATTACTGGACCCACGATATCAAAGACCCTGCCGCACCACCTTTCCTCGCCAATGGCGACAGATGTGTCGTGAGACGTGTGCGTAACATACGCTCGCTCTATGGATTCCGTTTCGCCGACGTGCTTTTCACCCTTCCTGACTATGACGACTACGAGATACAGGCGACTATGCTGCTCGACACCCTGCAGAGCGAATCGCCGGCTCTCTCAGCAGAGAAGGCCGCCGAGCTCATGACAAGAATAGAGACAGAGGACTATGCCGACATAACGCGAAAGGACGAGAGGCGCGAGAGGCTGCGCGACGACAAGCATTTCAATGCCCTGCAAGTCAAATACGCCTATGCCGTCACATGCCACAAGGCACAGGGCGGACAATGGGCCGATGTGTATCTCGACCAAGGATATGTCACACCAGATATGCTGTCGACATCATACATCAGATGGCTATACACAGCCTTCACACGTCCGACGAGCCATCTCTTCCTCGTCAACTGGCCAAAGGAGCAGACAGAGGGGGAAGAATGAAAAGCTGTCTCCCCCACGCTGATACCCGCCAGGAGCGTCCAGGCATAATGGGGGACGCATGCTGGCGGGAATTCTGCCATACACCTCAGGATGAGCCATATCACACCGTGTATCTATCTGTGGTGTATAGAATTAGTGGTTTTTTATGCACACAATATCGCAAAGTGTGCATTTTCTTTTGTTATTATTTGCCACTTCGGAAAATTATTAGTACTTTTGTGCCCAATTATGGATATTTATACGAACGTTTTCGATAAGCCAGATGAGCAGAGGCCAACCGATAGAGCAGCGAGAGGAGAGCCGAGCTTGATCGAGCTATCCCGAGTCGTGACAGAGGAAGGCGGAAGCCAAGCTTGCTTGGGACTATGCCATGGCGAGAAAACGTCTATGTTTATACGAACATGCAGAGCATAGCGTATGCCACGAACGTATTGGCCATAACAGGCGGCCATGTCCATGATTGCCAACAGGAAACCATAACTATACAATATACACAAAGAAACATGAGTCTAAAGATTGTTGTGCTTGCCAAGCAAGTACCTGACACCCGCAATGTGGGTCCTGATGCCATGACTCCAGAGGGTACGGTCAACCGTGCCGCTCTCCCTGCCGTCTTCAACCCAGAAGACCTCAACGCATTGGAGCAGGCTTTGATACTGAAAGATAAATTCCCTGGCTCTACCATCTCGGTAGTCACAATGGGTCTGCCAAAGTCTGCAGAAGTAATCCGTGAGGCACTCTACCGCGGTGCCGACTTTGGCTACGTTGTCACAGACCGTCCACTTGGTGGCGCTGACACCCTCGCCACAAGCTACACACTCTCTCAGGCAATCAAAAAGATTGGCGACTTTGACATCATTCTCGGTGGCCGCCAGGCTATTGACGGTGACACCGCACAGGTGGGCCCACAGATAGCTGAGAAGCTCGGGCTGACACAGGTGACATACGCCGAGGAGATACTCTCGCTCGACCCTGAGCAGAAGAAGATTGTCATCAAGCGCCACATCGACGGTGGAGTGGAGACTGTCGAGGCTCCGCTGCCTCTTGTTGTCACTGTCAACGGCTCTGCCGCACCATGCCGCCCACGCAACGCGAAACGTGTGATGAAGTACAAGCGTGCCACAGTGAAGGCCGAGCGCACACCAGAGAATGCCGAGGCGCTTGAGGCACTCATCACAGAGAAGCCTTATCTCAACATAACACAGTGGGGCGCCGCCGATATTGACTGCGACCCTAAGCAGATAGGCAAGGCCGGCTCTCCGACAAACGTTAAAGCTGTGAAGAACATCGTGTTCAAGGCAAAGGAGTCTCGTACGATGACCGGTGCCGACGAGGATATCGACAGCCTTGTACAGGAGCTCCTCAACGAGAAGATTATAGGATAAGCATTCATCCACAAGCCTTGTGCGTGCCAGCCCACACCCAATAAAGAGTCTGGGACAGCAAGGCGGTAGCGTCGCCACTTTCCACTCCTTGCCTGTAATACTGACAAAGGAGGAAAGAAGCATGGCGCTACAAAGTATGAGACAGAACATACAAATGAACAACGTATTCGTATACTGCGAAATAGAGGGAACACAAGTAAAGGATGTAGCCCTCGAGCTCCTTACCAAAGGACGCAAGCTCGCCAATACCCTTGGCGTGAAACTTGAATGTATCATAGCTGGCTCTGGTCTTGAAGGCGTAGAGCAGCAAGTTATCAAATATGGTGTCGACCGCGTCCATATCTTCGATGCGGAGGGACTTTTCCCATACACCTCCAACCCACATACGGCCCTTGTCGTCAACCTCTTCAAGGAAGAGCAGCCACAGATATGCCTCATGGGTGCCACTGTCATAGGCCGCGACCTCGGCCCACGTGTCTCCTCGGCTCTCTTCAGCGGTCTTACAGCCGACTGTACCGAGCTTGAGATAGGCGACTTCGACATGAAGGTGAAGAACGAGGCAGGAGAGCTTGTCAACAAGCACTATGAGCAGCAGCTCTACCAGATACGCCCGGCTTTCGGTGGAAACATCGTGGCGACCATCGTCAATCCGGAGCATCGCCCACAGATGGCCACTGTGCGTGAGGGTGTCATGAAGAAGGAGATTCTCGACGAGAACTACAAGGCAGAGGTCGTACGCCACGATGTCGCCAAGTATGTCCCTGAGGCAGAATATGTGGTGAAGGTGCTCGACCGTCATGTCCAGAAGGCGAAGCATAACCTCAAGGGCGCACCGATAGTTGTGGCAGGAGGTTACGGCGTAGGCTCAAGAGAAGGATTCGACCAGCTCTTCAAGCTCGCCGAGGTGCTCCACGCAGAGGTAGGCGCGAGCCGTGCCGCTGTCGATGCCGGATGGATAGACCATGACCGCCAGATAGGGCAGACAGGTGTCACAGTGCGCCCGAAGGTTTACATCGCATGTGGAATATCAGGCCAGATACAGCACATAGCAGGCATGCAGGACTCAGGTATCATCATCTCTATCAACAATGACCCTGACGCTCCTATCAACACTATCGCCGACTATGTCATCAACGGCACTGTCGAGGATGTTGTGCCAAAGCTCATAAAGTATTATAAGCAGAACACCAAGTAAGCCGAGGGCCACATCCGCCCACTCCCCCAGAAACAAACAATCAATCCTGTGGCGAGGAATCTCTCACGGCAGGCTGCCATAAAAGTAGCGGCAGCCATCATATACAACGCTATGAATATCCTCACCCCAATAAAAACAATATCCACAGAAGATGCCTAATTTCTATACAGACAATCCAGAGATAGGGTTTTATCTTAACCACCCTCTCATAAAGCATATAGTAGAACTGAAGGAGCGCAACTTTGCCGATGCAGGCAAGTATGACTACGCTCCGGCCGACTTTGAAGACGCGATGGACTCATACAAGCGTGTCCTCGAGCTCGCCGGCGATGTCACAGCAAACATCATCGCCCCTAACGCTGAGGAGGTTGACGCCGAGGGTCCGCGGTGTGAGAACGGCCGCATGATATACGCCTCAAAGACATACGAGAACCTTGACGCTGTCATAAAGGCTGGCCTCAACGGTGTCACCATGCCACGCCGGTACGGCGGCCTCAACTTCCCTATGGCCGTATACTCTGCCATCAACGAGATGGTAGCTGCCGGAGACACAGGTTTCGAGAACATATGGTCGCTCCAGGACTGCATAGAGACGCTCTATGAGTTCGGCGACGAGGACCAGCGCCAGCGCTACGTGCCACGCGTCTGTGAGGGCGAGACAATGTCCATGGACCTCACAGAGCCGGATGCAGGCTCTGACCTCCAGTCAGTCATGCTCAAGGCGACATACGACGAGAAGGAGGACTGCTGGCGCCTGAATGGCTGCAAGCGCTTCATCACAAACGGCGACAGCGACATACACCTCGTCCTCGCACGCTCAGAGGAAGGCACACGCGATGGCCGCGGCCTCTCAATGTTCATCTACGACAAGCGTCAGGGCGGTGTCGATGTGCGCCGCATAGAGAACAAGCTCGGCATTCACGGCTCACCAACATGTGAGCTTGTCTACAAGAACGCTAAGGCTGAGCTCTGCGGAAGCCGCAAGATGGGACTTATCAAATATGTCATGGGACTCATGAACGGAGCACGTCTCGGCATTGCAGGCCAGTCGACAGGTGTCAGCCAGATGGCTTACAACGAGGCGCTCGCCTACGCCAAGGACCGCAAGCAGTTCGGCAAGGCCATCATCAACTTCCCCGCTGTCTATGACATGCTCGCCACAATGAAGGCGAAGCTCGACGCGGGACGCTCCCTGCTCTACGCCACAAGCCGCTATGTCGATGTATACAAGATTATCGAGGACATAGAGCGCGAGCGCAAGCTTGAGGGTGGCAAGCTGACAGCCGAGGAGCGCCAGGAGTGTAAGGTATACTCCAAGCTTGCCGATGCCTTCACCCCTCTCGCAAAAGGCATGACATCAGAGTACGCCAACCAGAACACATACGACGGCATACAGGTGCATGGAGGCTCAGGCTTCATGCTCGAGTACGCCTGCCAGCGTCTCTACCGTGACGCCCGCATCCTCACAATCTACGAGGGCACGACACAGCTTCAGACCGTGGCAGCCGGACGTTACATTACAAACGGCTTCTACGGACAGGTCATAGCCGATATGCTCCAGGCAGGCGAGGCTCCAGCAAACGTTGGCACAGAAGACTGGTGCAGCGCGGAGCTTCTGCCACTTAAGGAGCGTGTGGCCAAGATGGCCGAGAAGTATAACGAGGCTGTGGCATACGTCAACGAGCAGAAGAACGACGAGTTCAAAGACCTCTGCATACGTCATCTCTACGAGATGGCAGCCGATTGCATCATGGCTCTCCTCCTCATAGGCGATGCCAGCAAGGCTCCTGAGCTCTTCAAGAAGTCAGCACGTGTCTACACACGCTACGTAGCCTCAGAGGTTGAGCGCCACTATGACTTCGTCATGAGCGCCACACCTGCCGACCTTGATGATTATCGCAAGTAATCGCCTCCCTGCCCCATCTCAACATAAGGCAAGGATAACCCACACAAGGCTAACCATTACCACACAAGGCAAGGCTAACCATTACTACACAAGGCACATGGGGGAAGAAGGCTAATGTCCTTCCGTTGCCGGCATCATGCGGTGAGCGCCAGGACAATTCCGCATCCCCAGACATTGCCTTCGTGATATATAATAAAATCCGTCATGCCAGCTGTAAAGACAGTTGACATGACGGATTTCTCTTTTTGTGGTTTTCCTTGTCATGCATAGGGACAATTTCTCCAATACAGGGCGAGATAACAGGAGACAGGTTTGGGAATATGGAGAAAAAGGGATTGGGATACCTTTACCTCGACGGCTCGACTCCCGCCAAGGAGCGCATACGCCTGGTAGAGGAGTTCCAGCATGGCGATATGCCGCTATTCCTAATCAGCCTGAAAGCTGGCGGACTGGGACTCAACCTTAACGCAGCAGACTATGTCATACACCTCGACCCATGGTGGAACCCCGCCATCGAGGACCAGGCCAGCGACCGCGCATACCGCATAGGGCAGCAGAAACCTGTCACCATCTACCGCATCATAGCAGCAGACACTATCGAGGAGAAAATCATTGCCCTCCACAAGACAAAGAAGAATATGGCCGACGCTCTGCTCGAAGGCGGCGATGTGAGCGCCAGCATGAGCCGCGACGAGATGATAGAGCTGCTCAAGGAGCTGTGAGCCATAGCGTCTGTTTAGACGCGGGATGGGCCCAGACATTCCAGAACACACTTGGGGATATCTCTGCTTATTATGTAGGAGGGATATCTCTCCCTCATAATGGCATCACCACATCTGGCTGCTGGGGTAGAGACTGGAGGGCGGGAAACTGCATTATCACATTTCTGGCGCAAACAGTTTCAAATTGAAAGGGCAGACACTGCGTCAGCTTACAGTTTTCTTGCGCTATCGGCAATATGACAAGACATGCTGAATGACCGCCCCAAAGGCACTGAAAATAAATCAGAAACAGCAGGAATGATATGGTCAAAGGCTCTGCTTATAATCACGTATCTGTGAGTGTCATCTGGCGAGGTGCAGGATGACAGTTGCAGAGAGGCCTCATTAAGACGACAGGTTCTCGGACAAAGACAGGCTGCAAGAATAATCACGCATTTATTCTATAACGTGTATTATATGCCGGAAGGCATTAGTTAACAAATCACAAATCACGACCCAACATTGTTAAAATACGCATCAGAAATGGTGTCGTATAAAAGATAATGATTATATTTACAACAAATTTTCTTCCACGAGTATAGATGATGTGATAGAAAACAGATTCTCTACTCTGGAAAACATGGCGTTGTATCGGGCTAATGAAATAATACATGTGTCCGCAATTAAATACACGCACTTTGTAGTGAGATAGATACTGACTGCAAGCATCAAGTCAGGCAGCCTGTTTCATTACACTACCATTTTTAGAAAAGAAAAGCGTTAGCTGTTTTCGGATTGTTGTGAAACCTAGGAAATTTCTAAACAAGTAATCCCGAAGATAATGGTTACGCCTGCGCATAGCGTGGGTGTACTTATCTGGGATTATGGGCTTTCCTAGGGCCTCACGACAAAGATAAGCGACCACCCGCGCTATATCATTGCCGGAAGGCTCAAAGAGAAAGAAGAAAGCCCATACCTCCGCAAGATAGCTTGTACACCGCTTCACAAACTTTTCTTTCCAATACAAAAGGCTCAGTTCCTACATGGGATTGAGCCATATATCAATATGGTGTGGCCAGACTGCGCCAGCGGTGTGCCATGCCTAAACTGAAAAGCTATTCTAATGCGCAGGTTCAACTCTCCTATCAGTATCTCAGCAGGTGATATGATAACTGCTGCTGGGATGTCACTCATGTTTTTTACCCCTATCGTCATCAAGGAGGCGCAAGGCGACGGTTCAATATCGAGGATTATCTCCTCTATCCTGTATGGTCTGCCTTTATGTTTCCTCCTCTCCGCTATCCGCAAACGCTGGCTCATGCTAACATTGTCAGGCATACTGTTTCTGACATCTTTCATCGAGACAATGATGGTAGTATTGTTCCGCAATTATATAATATCGGGCAATATCATAGCAATAATGACAACGACAATGGATGAGGGAGGTGGGTTTATACGTAGCAGCATCCACGCTCTTCCGTATTCACTACCTGTGCTGGCTGGCATGTTCCTTGTCGTGCATGGAGCTCGCAGACAACGACATGCTTATCTGCATCTCGCTTGTGCAGCGATAACGTTGACCTTGTCCGCTGCATTCATTCTTTATCAGTTGCATTGGCGCTGGGCTGACAACATCACCCCACGTTTCTACATAACACAGAATGTGTGGAGCCGTCCACCATACAATTTCTTCTATCAGGCATCAGAGTCTGCCCGCCAGATGCGCCTGAAACAGCGCATCGCAGAGTCTGACACGATGTCATTCCATTCCGTATGGAAATTATACAAGGGGAGGGAGACATACGTGCTCATTATCGGAGAGTCGCTGAGATACTCTAACCTGTCAATTGCCGGATACCACCGGCAGACCACACCTCAGCTGGAGAAAGAGAGCCGTCTGATGGTTTTTGACAACTATTATGCAACAGCCAATCTGACAATGTATTCTGTCCCGCAGATTCTCACCCGTGCTACAGCGACAGACTTCGAGCTGTGTTATAAGGAGAAGAGCATTTTCAAACCTTTCCAAGAAAGTGGATTCAAGACCTTCGCAATCTGTTGTGACAATCTTATAGGCTATGAGCTGTATCTGACGAGAGGTGTTGACCGTCTTTTATCTGTGAAGAGCGATGAGGAAATAGCAGGGGTCATAGACAGTCTGGCCTCAAGATATGAGAAGACATTCTTCATAGTACAGATGAAGGGAAGCCATGGGCCATACGAGAATTTCCGCAGGCAGGACGATGTTTTCCATCCCAATCCAGTCTCCGACGGAGCGTCATGGGATGATGTCGAGGCAAAGGTGAATGCCTATGACAACACTGTCTTATACACAGATTTCTGTGTCAGCAGCATTATAAGAGCGATAGACAAGCCTGAGAGTCAGGCTGCCATGATAATGGTTTCTGACCATGGGGATGACTTCAGGCCTGGCACAGGTGGACATGGCGGCAACTGCAATCCAGACAAGGCAGAATACCATGTGCCTCTTTTGTTCTGGAATAGCGTGCTGTGGGGCGAGAACCATGCGGGGAAACTGTCCATGGCCATGAGCCATCGCTCTATACCTCTTAACGCAGATAATATTTTTTACTCTGTCTGTGACATGGCTGATATAGAGATAGGGAGGCAGTATGCGAGAGAAGAATGGTCGGTCTTCTCTCCTAAGCTGACTGCCCATAGGCGGCTCTTACTTGTTCCTGATGGGAGAAACCACATTCGGCTTGATTGACATCGGGTACATGGAGGCCATGGAATAGCAAGAGAATGAGTCTTCCACCTGTATCCTGTGTATGACATGTTGCAAGGTTTATATGGAGGAGAAAATGTTGCGTGGAGCGAGCCTTTGGCAAATATCTGGAACTAAAGTGGAGGGACGGCATGGCCTGTATATGAGGTTAGGGTTGCCCAGGAAATCATATGGGCACAACCCTATAGGTTTACAGGATAGCCAATAATGGCAAAGGCAAGGTGATGGAGGGTTAGATTGAGTGGCAGTGGAAAAAACTGAAAGCAGGGGCAATGTGGGTGAATACATTGCCCCTGTCTGGGTATTAATAACGCGTGGGGGCAGATGTCCTCACGCGTTTGTTTTATGTCTGTTGCCTGTCGGGTAGACTCTTGAGGTATATGTCAATGATATTCGCAGGGGTGCTTCCCCCTCTTCATGACGTTATTCTACTCATAACAGCTGAGTATGGCGCACACCTTGTCTTGGAACCGTTTTGCGTTTGAGGCGTGCATGACACCCTGGTTGAGGATGGAGAAGCAGATGATGGAGCCGTTCCTTGCTGTCAGATAGCCCGCAAGCGACGATACTCCCATCAGCGTGCCTGTCTTGGCACGGACATTGCCGAGGCAGGGAGCGGAGCGCATGCGCCGCTTCAGCGTGCCGTCGCGGCCGGCTATGGGGAGCGAGGGGTATAGATGGCCGTAGATGTCGGGATTGTTGAAGGCGTATCTCAGCAGCCGTGTCTGCAGCTCAGCCGTCTGGTAGTTATATAGCGACAGTCCTGAGCCGTCGGCGATATTGTAGCGTGAGGGGTCGAGACCGATGCGGCGTATGAGGCGCTTCATGGCGTTGACGGCATGTGAGGCACGCGCCCCTGACGATGTCTCAGCCGCCGCTATCTGGTAGAACATAGACTCGGCATAGAGATTGTCTGACTCTTTCATCATACGTATGAGTATCTGGTCGATGGAGTGGTGACGGGAGCATATTGTGCGCGATGTCTCAGGGCGTGGGACGAAGCGTGTCTCCCCGAGCGTGTCCTTCGGTATGGCTGTGCGCGGCAGTACGGTCACTCCCTCGTCGGCAAGCGCTGCCAGCAGTTTCTCTACGAATGTGTCTTTCCTGTTCCATGGCAGGGGTGTGAGGACGGGGTTGTCATCGTCCCAGCACCATCCGCGGCCAAGGAGGTCGGCCGATTTGAATGTCCTGTCGCCCCTCACCTCTCCATATACGGTGTCGATACGCTCTCGGTGTACTGCCTCGGCGAATGCTTTCATATCGTCTGTGCCGAAGCGTGGGTCCATGCCTCCCACAGCTATGATGTCTCCTACGAGTATGCGCCGCGGCTCATCCTCGTCGGCATCGGGGGCGCTTGGCATATCGTAGAGGGCTCCACGGTATTTGAGGGATGTCGTGTAGCGGTATGAGTCGCCGAAGCGGTCGAGGGCTGTTATGGCCGACAGGAGCTTCATTGTCGATGCGGGGCGGAGTGTCTGCCGCTCGTTGTATGCGTAGATGACGGTATCGGCTGTGAGGTCGTAGGCCATAAGCCCTACCTGGGATGTCTGGAACATATCGGCCTCAAGAAGGGTGGCGATGCGCTCCTGTACTGTCTTCTGGGGGATGCTGTCGGCCGTGATGGTGTCGGTGTCGAGGGTGTCGGCCGCTGCGTCGAGGGTGTCAGGGAGTGTCTCGTCGGCGAGGGTAGCGGCCTCGGTGGTGTCGGGCGGGGTCTCCTCTGTCATGGAAGGAGAAGGGTATGGACTGCGGACACCATCGACAGCATAGGCGATGGCGAAGAGCGAGAGGAGGATATATATGTAAAATGTGCGTAGCATGATGATACTTAAGGGGCGTGGAGAGGTTATCCCCAAAGCGATGGGGGACGGATTATCTTGTCAGCGAGAACTTCAGCGAGAGCCCGAAGTCCTGTGTCGTCGTGGGGTATGAGTTGTTAGAGAGCAGCGGCTTGTTGGTCTGGCGGTCGAGATAGAAGCTCATGGTCAGCAGGCGCGACATGGTATAGTCGGCAGAGAACGAGAGCTTGAAGGCGTTGTTGCCGCTTGTGGCTGTCGAGGTCATGCTCATGATGTCGCGGTTGATGGCCGCCTGGCGGCGGTAGCTGACATCAAGGCGGAGGTCAAGGTCATGGCTGAATCCGCGGCGTGAGCTCTTCGTCTGCTTGCTGTCCTGCTGCTCACGGGCAGAAGAGGAGCCGCTTCCCTTCACGCGGCGTTTCGATGTGCGCGAGAAGAGGTTGAAATCCTGTATCTTATAGCCGAAGCCCAATACCCAGTCCTTTGATGTCGTCTCTGACAGCTGGACACTTGTCATGGAGAGATTGAGCACACGTGTGGAGCGGTACTCCATCTTCACTGACATGTTGTTGTAGAACGTGAAGTCAAGACCGAGCAGGGGCGAGAATGACTCGTTGATGCTCACCTGCGACACATTGTACATGGAGCTGGGGACTGGAGAGCCTGTCGTAGTGTTCGTGACAAAGCCAAGACCGTTCATGAACTCCATGTATGTGGAGAAGCTGCTGTACGACCCGACAGCGTATACGCTCTTATAGGCATGGCTGAGCGTGACACTCTTGAAGAGCTCACGGAACCATGAGAGCTGTCCGAGACCACTATACTTCAGCGACCAGTTAGGCAGCAGGCGCGAGAGCGACGGGAAGATGCCCAGTCCGTCGCCCATGGAGGTGTAGGCATTGAGGAATGCCGGCACCATGACATCGGCACTGTACTGTGAGACACCACCATTGGCGGGGTCGAACGGCTGGCCTGCAAGCGATGTGCCCTCGGGGTATCTGGCCGACGTGTACTGTGACTCGACACGCTCACGGAAGCGTGGCAGCGACTCGCAGAAGCGCTCGAAGGTCTTCGAGCGGAAGCCATTGGTCGAGTTGCCTAAACCCTCGAAGGCGCTGCCAAGGGAGAGGGTCGTCATGGTGAATGTGCCTGAATGGGTCGTCGGCGAGCCCTCGTACATATACTGTACGCTCTTGGCGCGGGTCATGGTGCGGCTCGCGTTGAGGTCTATCTTGAGGTCGCGTATCGGCTCGAGGGTCATGCGCAGCTGGAGGTCCTCTGTCTTGTTCGTTGTGGCTGGTGTGGCCACAGAGTCGGCATTGAGCAGCCAGCCATGCTCGCGGGCTCTGTCGATATACTCGTCGCCCACAAAGCCGAATGCGAAGTCAAGGCCCGGGGACATGATGCCATCATGGCGCTTCTGGCCGAAGATATCGCCGACGGACGGCATGAAGCCTGGAAGCGAGAGTGAATAGTTGTTGCGGTAGGTGAAGCTGACATTGCGTACCATCATGAGCAGACGTGCCGCTGACTGGGCGGTGCGGTACCACTTGAACGTCTCGAGGTCGGGCTTCTTCGTCACGGAGAGCTTGACGGTCTGGGCCGTGTCGCTCTTCAGCCGGACAAGGATGCTGTTGTCATCGGTCTTCTTGACGACGATAGGCAGCTGCTTGCCCTTCTGCGAGCGTGCCGATACGATAAGCCTCTTCGACTTGCGGTTGTGCTTCATGACAATGGCACTGTCAGGGTAGAGCTTCAGCTCCACCTGTGTGGTGTTCTTGTTGAAAGGCAATGCGGCCTTTGAGGCATCTTGCTTCTTGCCTTTCTTGGAGCCCTTGCTGTCGTCTTTCTCTCCGTCCTTCTTGGCCGTTGTCTTCTTCCTGCCGGCATCGGGCTTGTATGTCGGGCGTTTATTGAACCTCTCGTTGGTCTTCTTCAGGAAGGGGACATGGTTGTAGAGCTTCTCCATGGAGAAGGCTCCATTGAGCGTCACAGTACGGTTCATCGCCACAGTATTGCCGAGCGATGTGCCGTCGTCGAGGTCTGTGCCACGCTGCCAGTTGTATGTCGAGGAGTAAGAGCCATCGGCCGTCAGCCAGTCAAAGATAGGGATGAGATTGAGCGGCAGACGGTATGAGGCGCTGACATTCTGCGAGTAGTCGAGCGGTGTGCCGAGGTGTTTGATGCTGGTCCACACGGAGTCTTTCCATGCCTCGTAACGCTCAGGATAGAGGTCTTTGTTGACTGCGGTGTAGGGCTCCTCTATCTCAGCGTGTGTGGCTGACTGGAAGCTGAACTGGAGATTGGGTGTCAAATCCCACCTGAGGTTGAAGTCACGGTTCCAGAGGAACTGTGAGCTGAACGTCAGTGGCAGTGGCGAGGAGCCTTCAAGCTGCTCCATATCGCGCTCCTGGAGCTCATAGTAGTTACGGGTCATCTCGGTATTGAACGCCACGGACTGTGGCAACCAGTTGAGCCCGAAACGGCGCAGGATGTCGTAATATTTCGACTTTGACTTTATCTTCTTGAACGGCTCGTAGGCTTTATAGACCGGGCTCCACTGATAATTCAGCGAACCACGCCATGTGTCCTCGTTCTCATAGACTGTTGTCTCGCCCTGCTTGTGGACATGTGAGTGGCTGTATGAGAATGAGAAGTTGGCTGGGTCATAAGGCATCGGGTGGTGCTTGGTCTGTATTCCGACACGCACATTGGAGAGCGAGAAGTTGGTTGTCGTCGTCTTTGTCACGGCGATGTTCTCGACAGAGTCACGCTCTGCCTTGTCGGTATATGCGTCAAGCGCGTCCTTCAGCCGCATATCGCTGTCAAGAGGGTTGTACTTGGGCGATGTCTTCTCTTTCGTGACACTATAATATATGGGGGCTGTCACCTTCGCCTTGTCGGGGAAGAACTTGCCGAGCTCGACATTCACTGTCGCGGAGTATGAAGAGAAATCCTCTGTCGAGCGCTGCATGATGCTCTCCTCCAGTCCGCCGAAACCTGACGAGAGATACCTGCCCGCCACGTTAACCGTGCCGAGGTCAGAGAGCTGGAGGTTCATATTGCCCTGTGCGGCCCATCCGCCTTCGTTGTTCGTGTCCTTGAGCCTCAGCTCGTTGACCCAGACCTCGCCAGCCTTCATCTCTGACGAGAGGTTCCTCACACCAATCACAATAGTCTTCACCTCTCCGAGGGTGGGGTTGCCCATGATGGAGATGCGGTTGTTCGGCTTGTCCTCGTCGTATGCTGTGAAGACCTTGTTGTATGACGCCTGCCCTGAGCTCTTGGCTATATTGCGCTCCTTCTTGAGCTGTGTGAAGAGGCTGAGGTCGATATCAAGCATATTGTCTTCTGGCCATACGGCGCGGCAGTCCTGGAGGGAGTACTGGTTATACTTGCCCGCAGCAGTAAGCTTGAGGGGTATCTCATACTCATAATAGTTCGACTTATAGTCTGAGCCGAGACGCACGAAGAGTGCGAGCTGGTTGTCGCGCAGGCCTGTCGTGTTGTTCTCGAAGGCATGGGCATGGGCGAAGAGCTGTAGACGCTTGTAGTTGCGGAGGTCTATTGTGGTGTTCTTATAGACACACCGCGCGTCGCCTGTCGACATGTCTGTCAGTGTCATGGAGAGTGCCTGCTCGTTGCTCTGGACGAGCTGGGGCTGTGAGGGGTCGACAATACGTGATATGCCAGGAGGGAGGACATAGTTGACTGGGGTCTTGTCGTTGTTCTCCTCTATGTTCACGGCCGATATGGACATGACGCCGGTATTAGGGGCTGAGGTGTTCAGGTTCTGCTCGTAGACACGCCATTTGCCATGGACGAGGTCAAACGTGGCGAAGCGCAACACCACGGGACGCTTGAAATTGGTCAGGAACATACGCATGAAACGTATGGACGTGAAGTCGTTGATGCTGCCCACCTTCGTGCGGTTGGGCGACACCTCCTTGAGCGGTATGCGGAACTGGTACCACGTGACACTGTCCTTGTCGCCATTGCGGAGAGTCTTGGATGTCACACGCTTGTCGACGATATAGTTCTCGCCGACACGCATCTGGCCGGGATAGAGGGGCACACGGTACTGGTAATACTTCTCATACTCATTCAGCGTATAGTCCTGGTTGATGTCCTCAACGTCAGGAGTAGTCTTGTATGAGGTATCGTAAGCCTCTGACCGCTGCTCTGAGTCGGGAGAGTTGCCCTGCGGCCCGTTGATATGCTTGTAGCGCTGCAGGATTGGTGTCTGCTGCTGGTCGAAGGCTGTGCTCCTGAAATAGCTGTAGTTGTCGGCAGCAGGGTCCTGCATGATGTTTATGTATGCGGAGTCAGTGGCGGCATAATTGTTCTGGACAAAGGACAGGAAATCCTGATAGCCGGGGAACGCACGCTCCTCCTCATCGGTCAGACCATTGAAGCCTGTGTCCTGCTTCTGGCGTGTACCCGCCTGTGTCGAGAAGGCGTATGTCACAGCGGCCTGTGTAGGAATCTTGCCCCACTGGGTCGTCGTATACGCCTCACTGCCGTCGATAGGCATTCCGCTCTCATAGAATTTCTTTCCGTCGAGGAGTATGTCCTCGCTGACATCACCAAGGTTGATATACAAGTCGCCGCCCATGTCAGTGATGTCGTCATAGGCGTTCTTGCCCTGGATGAAGGGGTCGAGCATCCAGAACTCGATATACTCAACATTGGCAGCCTCAAAGTCTGAGGTGTCAAGCTTCCTCATCATTCCGCCCCATCTGTGCTCAGGGGTTAGGAGATGGCCTTGGGCGTCAAGCTCTGTTGAGAAATTATATGGGCCACGCTCGTCAGGATAGAACGCTATGTTCATGACAGAGAGTGTGTTTGTGGCTCCAGTATATGAGCTCTGGTCACGGTTGGGGAAGAGCTCGTTGACATAGACCTCACGGACATAATGGTTGGAGAGCTGCTGCAAGTCGCCCTTGATGTGGGATGGGGTGAGAGAGGATGAGCGGCGTGTGAAGAGGGGGTCGATAGTGTACCACGCCATGAGCGCGCGGTTCTGGCCTGAGCGGAGTGTCTGCTTGTCGGTATGCTCGGCGAAGAACGACGGCACGCTCGACATCGTCCATGATGTCGGAGAGGAGACATCAATGGTCTCCTTCGCGTTCTCGAAGTCGTCAAGATAGGATGCGTTGTCCTGTGTCCCACCTGCCGTCCCGGCTATAAGCTGTGCGAACTCTGCCGACAGCTGTATCGAGGATGGTGCCGTCAGATGCAGGAAAGGAAGCTTGTCGAGAATGTTTGTGAGCCATTGTGACTCCTGCTTCCAGTTGAGATTGACTCCCCAAAGCGTGTTGTTGAGTGGCTCGGAGCCCATGCTGACCTTTGTCGTCAGTGCCTGCTCAGACAGGTGCTGGAATGTTCCCGACATCTGGAAATTCTTCGAGAAGTCATACTCCCAGTTGAGGCCGAACATTGTCTTGCGCTGCTGTCCGTAGTCAGTATCGCTCTCCAGAGAGACATTGACAGGGGTTCCAGCGTCGATGATGCTCTGGTTTATGATGGTCACCTCGCCGGCTGAATAGTCTACTGTATAGTCAGACCCCTCAGAGAGGGTCATTCCGCCTGCCGTGACAACGACCGACCCTCTCGGCACATTATACGCACCGAGGGATATGACATTGCCCGCTGTGCCCTTGAACTGTCCCTGAAGCAGGTACTTGTTCTTCTCGGCTATCTGTCTCGCAACCGTCTTCGTGGAGTCATATAGCTCTGTATAGGCATAGCGTGAGGCACGGTCAGGGGCGACACCGCTCTTCGTGAGATAGTTGTACATATAGCGGCCGAATGGCTCGGCAGCAGGAAGGAAGACACGGCCATCACTGATTGTGTATCCCTCTACATAGTCGAAATACCCATTGGAGTGGGGCTTGTTGTTGTTGTCAAGACGGTCAGCACCAAGAAGGCGGATGAGGGGCGTACCCTTCACCGGCTGCTCAGGTATATATGTCAGGTATACTCCCGCCGTGTCACTCTGGAATTTCACGTCCAGCCTGAACTTTGTCTTCTCGATGTTGGTGGCGAGATAGTACACATTCTTCATCATCAGGCCCCAGTTCCCCTGCTGAGGGTTGTTGGCTGCATTCTTCACTGACTTGACGAAGAGCGCCTTCGTGTTGTCCTGGACATCGCTTGAGAACTCGCCCACCTGATATGTGCGGCCTCCATAGGTATACTCATAAGCCACTGCAAGCACCTGGTCAGTCTGCAGAGTGGACTTCAGGGAGATGTATCCGAGGGCTGTGTTTATTGTGTACTCTGACGTTGACAGCTGGCGCGCACGCTCTATCTTCTCATAATCAGCGCCGCCAACAAGGGATGCCCCGTCAAGTGTTGACGATGCCTGGTCTATATCACGCGCCGCCGACAGCTGGCCTGCCATGGTCTGATACTCCGTATTGCCACTGTTGTCGGGCGGGAGATTGGTTGTCCCTCCCCAGCGGTCGTTATGAAGATGGGATGTCTCGCCAAGGTCTGTCAGAGCCACGACATTGCGGGTGTTGGTTGTTGAGCCGTTCTTGTTCGTAACCCATATCTCGACACGCCCTATCTTTATACCTGTCGTGAGGTTAGGCAGCGTCGCCATAGCGGCATCATATTTGTCACGGAAATAGTGGGAGAGGAAGAAGTGGCGGTTCTCCTCATAGTTTGAGGCTTCTATCTCAAACGGAGTATATTGAACGCCGCCCTTCGTACTGACGCTCTTTGAGTTAGACTTCTTCTGCGAGATGACAGTCTGAAGCTTCAGCTTTCCAAACTGCAGGTCGGTGCGTATGCCGAACAGTGACGATGCGCCCTGCACAAGAGAAGAGTTGGAGGGGAAGGAGACATTGCCAGCCTCAAGGAGCTTTATTATCTCATCGTCCTTGCCCTCATACTTCAGCTTGATGTTCTGCTGGTCGAAATTGAAGGTCGCATCAGTATTATACGTCAGGCCCATATTGACCTTGTCGCCCACCTTGCCAGTGACGTTGACATTAATCTTCTCGTCGAAGTTGATGGTCGTCGTCTTACGGTTTCGTATAGGCAGTGAGGGGTTGTCGATATTCTTGAGGGTAGCCCCGAACTTCAGCTCAGCCGTACCACGCGTTGTTATGCGTACTCCTCCAGGGCCGAAGATTTTCTCTGCCGGGCCGAGGTCAAAGTGCATATCGGTGAAGTCAAACTTCTCCTTGCCCTTTGCCTCGAATATCTCTGAGTTCTTCTGGCGGTAGAATGATGAGCGCTGCTGCTTGCCTATATGCTGGAGATACTCATCGAGAGTCATCATGAGAGGCGCGTCGATATATGTGCCGCCTATCTTGTAACCGAAGATGTATCGCTCTATCGAGTCGTTATACTCCACTTTCTGCTCGAGATTCTCTGGGCGTCGCAGGTCGGCGGAGCCTTGTGAGAGGTCGTCAAAGGTGATAGGAGTAGTACGCTGTATTCCCCATCGTGGATGAAGCAGCGAGTCAGGTATCTCCTCCGTGTCAAGCTTGAGTATCTCGTCAAGCCTGGTGGTGAGAGAGTCCTTGCGCCCCTCCGTTGTCTTATCATCCGGGGTTGCTGTCCCCGCTTGCTGCCGTGCGTCTCTCTGCTGGCGCAACGGTGTGCGCCCGTTCTGCGGGCCACCGTTCTGCATCAGGCCCGCCTGCTGGCCGTTAGCCCTCTGTCCTCTGCTGACGGGGATACCACGCCGTGTGTTGACATCTTGGGGTACGGCCATAGCGTATGCTGTCAGCACCATGAAGATGCTGACAACAATCCAAGCGAGTATGTTATTTATTCTGTTCACTATCAATTGCCTTTTGCCACTCTTTCTGTCTCCACGCCGTCATGTCCGATGCCGCCATGTGTGGTTGTGAAGGCTGTATTCGAGAAAGAAATAATATTGTTCGGCATTGGCTTGTACTGTTTACGGCACAAGCCTATATGTGGATAGCTCATCCTTTCTGCACCGCATGTAGCATGAGGGGGCTTCCACCCTCCTACAGCCAAGAGCAATATATGGAAGCGAGACGAGGGGTTGCTTCACGTACAAATCACTATCGATGCGCGTCACATATTTATCAGAAGGCTGTCAAGTCCCATGTCCTTGTCATCCCGCTTTCTTGCCAGCCCCTCGCAATTCTCACCACAGTCCACGTCACGATGGTCATTTCACCATCTTCAAGGCTTGTTTTATTACCTGCTCGACAGGAGTATCTGGTGCCTGTGACAGTATTTCCGTTATCACCTTTGCCGACGGAGCAGGTGGGAATCCGAGAGCTGTCATCGCTGCAATCGCCTCGTCTCTCACCGCACCGTTTATGTTTGTCGTGGCTCCGGTTGCAGGACTTGCATGCAGCTCTGATGCTATGCCGAGTGTCACTATCTTATCCTTCAGCTCCAGGATGATGCGCTGGGCAGCCTTAGGCCCTATGCCCTTCACTGTCCTCAGCATCTTCTCGTTTCCCGACGCTATGGTATTGCAGAGGTCGCCAGGCGTTGTGGCAGACAACACCATCCGCGCCGTGTTCCCTCCTATGCCATTGACAGTTATGAGAAGACGGTACAGCTCTCTCTCCTGCTTAGTGGCGAACCCGAAGAGAGAGAACGAGTCGTCGCGCCCCCCTGTGACTAACTGCTCGTGGACAAAGACCTTGACCTCATGGCCTGCCCCTGTCTTCTGGAGTGCGGTATATGTATTCAGAGTTATAGCGAGGGCATACCCTACACCATGAGCCTCCACAACAGCTAATGCTGGAGAAAGCTCGGTCAGCTCGCCCTTGATGTATTCTATCATTTTGAAAGCATTTTTTATGTATCACCTTACACACGTAAACAAGTGCGTATAAACACACAATTATAACGCAAAAATACTCCAATTATTGTATTACAATACGTTTTTAATGTTAAATAATTATATTTTTGCATATCATGTAAGCCATAAACCATGTAGGATAAACAGATTTTTACTAATTTTGCCGACCGAGGAAAAACATATGACATATTATTTTGACATATACATCACCCCATGCCATTAAGCAATCAATAACAACAAACATAAAAAGGAAACATGAAGAAGATTAGAGCTGCCGTAGTAGGCTACGGCAACATCGGACGCTTCACACTTGAAGCGCTTGAGGCTGCGCCTGACTTTGAGGTTGCAGGCATAGTGCGCCGTCAGGGCGCAAAGGACTGTCCAAAGGAAATCAGCGACTATAACGTAGTGAGCGACATCAAAGAGCTTGAGAATGTTGATGTTGCAATACTCGCCACACCTACACGCTCGTGTGAGGAATACGCAAATCAGATTCTGCCATTAGGCATCAACACTGTCGACTCATTCGACATCCACTCAGCGATACTCGGTTACCATAACCGTCTCGACAAGATTAACAAAGCTACTAACACTGTCAGCGTCATAGCCGCAGGCTGGGATCCGGGCTCTGACTCTGTTGTACGCACTCTCATGGAGAGCCTTGCGCCGAAGGGGCTGTCATACACTAACTTCGGTCCGGGCATGTCGATGGGGCACAGCGTATGCGTACGCTCTAAAGCGGGAGTGAAGGACGCACTGTCAATGACCATTCCTCTCGGAGAGGGTATACACCGCCGCATGGTCTATGTGGAGCTGGAGGATGGAGCATCGCTCGACGAAGTGACAGCAGCTATCAAGGCCGACCCTTACTTCGCATCAGACGAGACACATGTCTTCCAGGTTTCATCAGTCGATGATGTACGTGACATGGGACATGGCGTACACCTCGTACGCAAAGGTGTATCAGGCAAGACACAGAACCAGCGTCTCTCATTCGACATGTCGATTAACAACCCAGCCCTGACAGGACAGGTGCTTGTCAATGTGGCACGTGCGTCAATGCGCCAGCAGCCAGGTTGCTATACTATGATAGAGATACCTGTTGTGGACTATCTTCCAGAGGACCGCGAGTCTGCCATAGGCCGTCTCGTGTAGAATGATTAGGCGAGATAGTGGTTGACTCACCATATAGAATAAACTGTCGGAGATATACCGGCAGCCTATAAATACCTAAAAGAGGCTGTGTCAAAATGAACTGCACCCCAAAAGTTAGACAAAAAACTTTTGGAGTGCAGTTTGTTTATGA
>SAMEA3663208__coassemble_142_pt1 | contig 35632 bp, 27 predicted proteins | sample SAMEA3663208__metabat2_high_PE_004 | metagenome-assembled genome bin SAMEA3663208 (sample SAMEA3663208) | pig gut metagenome | biome: pig gut; feature: pig-associated habitat; material: faeces | place: China | collected 2013
CCATTGTACCATTCATGCCATTGTACCATTCATGCCATTGTACCATTCATGCCATTGTACCATTCATGCCATCGTACCATCTCTGTCTCGCTCCATCCCCGCATGTTCTTGGTCCCAGAGAGGTGAAGGATGCGTGTGTGGCCCTGCCTGTTATATGAGGCAAAAGTACACAAAAAAAGTTGTTTAACTTTTTTTTGAATAGATAAGATATACATGATTAACTTTTTTTTATAACTTTGCAATAGTATATATAGGTTTCGCAAGTCTATAACTTGCGAATGGTTGACGAGTTCTGGGTAGTTCACGAGTCTTAAACATGATGAATACGCTGGCTACACGGCACGTCTGTATCCCAAAATATAATCAGAGAACACATAAACGACAGCATACGATGAGAAACTATCAAGACTTGAAGATTGCAGTAGCTGGCACAGGCTATGTCGGCATGTCTATAGCGACACTCCTCTCCCAGCATCATGACGTCATAGCAGTCGATGTCGTGAAAGAGAAGGTTGACATGATTAATGCACGCCGGTCGCCAATTCAGGACGAGTATATCGAGCAGTTCCTAACCGAAAAGCAGCTGCGACTGAGAGCCACGCTCGATGCGCGCTCAGCATACAGGGAGGCGGATATAGTGGTCATCGCCGCTCCTACCAATTACGACACGGAGCGGAACCACTTCGATACATCGCATGTCGAGGAGGTGATAGACCTCGTGGTGGAGACGAACCCCGACGCGTTGATGGTCATAAAATCGACAATACCCGTCGGATACACACGTGAGCTATACCTCCGGTACGCGAGGCGATTCCAGCAAGAGGAGCGCACGGCAGGATGCACACACCGCAAGTTCCGTCTGCTGTTCTCGCCCGAGTTCCTGCGTGAGAGCAAAGCCCTGTATGACAATCTCTACCCCTCACGCATAATCGTAGGATACCCGAAATTCCTAAAGGGTGAGGCCTTCACAGAGGAGAACAAGCGTATAGCATGCGTCATGAGCAACCATGCAGAGGACGACGCGCGCCTCTTCGCCCAACTGTTGAAGGAGGGAGCCATGAGCGATGATGTCCCCGTGCTCTTTATGGGCATGAAAGAGGCAGAGGCTGTGAAACTCTTCGCCAATACATACCTCGCCCTGAGAGTCTCCTACTTCAATGAGCTCGACACGTATGCAGAGATGAAGGGGCTCGACGCTGCCGCCATAATAGAGGGCGTCGGGCTTGACCCCCGTATCGGCTCACACTACAACAACCCATCATTCGGATACGGAGGCTACTGTCTCCCCAAGGACAGCAAGCAGCTCCTTGCCAACTACCAGGACGTGCCACAGCAGATGATGACAGCCATAGTCGAGTCAAACAGGACACGAAAGGACTATATAGCCGACGCCGTGTTGAGAAAAGCTGGATGGTATGGATACAGCGAGCGCAATGTCTATGGAGCCATAACAGCCGACGGGCGTGACGAGGCACCTGTCGTGGGAGTCTTCCGCCTCACAATGAAGACAAACTCCGACAATTTCCGCCAGTCAGCCATACAGGGCGTGATGAAACGTATCAAGGCGAAGGGCGCGGAGATAATCATCTACGAGCCGACACTGGCAGACGGGACAAAATTCTTCGGCTCGACAATCGTGAACAACCTCGACGATTTCAAACGCCGCTCAAAAGCCATCATCGCCAACAGATATGACCCCCTGCTTGATGATGTTAAGGAGAAAGTCTATACAAGAGACATATTCCATCGCGACTGATATATGAAACTCAAAAGCACACTACATGAGAACGAAAACCCTTATCCTATTGCTCATCTCGATGATGATGCCACTCTCCAGCCTCTGTTCCGCAGCAGACAGCCATAAGGAGAAAGCCCAGAAACCTGTATATACCAAGATATACAAGGACAGTAAGCTCAACAAGAAAGCCAGGAAATGGGTCCGGAGCGGAGCGTGGAGAAATGGATTCACAAAGGCAAGCCCCGACGGTATGGTCAATCTTACTGACTTCTATTTGCAATATAATGCAAATCCAGAGCCGTGGATGATACTTTTCAGATGGCTACAAGAGACAGACCTGCTCGCTATACCTGGAGGCAAGCACCAGATACCGGGGTCAGAACTCGTGGCCAGTGTGGAGGACAGCGAAAATGAGGCGATTGAGAAACGGAAGTCAGAGAGTCATAAGCTGAATATCGACTTCATGTATGTCGTCAGCGGCACAGAGGGTTTCTTGCGCCTCGACCATAATACCTCAACTGTCAGCGTCCCGTACAAACCCGATGTCATGAGGTATAGTTATGACGTGGAGAAGGCCGAAAGGATAGAGTCAAAGCCAGGGCGTTTCATCATCATGTTCCCCGACGACTGGCACGTCGCCAAAGTGAAAACAGGGCTTGATGACCAGAAAATCCGCGTCATCGTCGTGAAAATGCCATATAAGGAATAATCTGTGTTTTTGTCCGCATCACGCTGATTATTAATCGTCTATGCTGTATTTGGCATGATTGGGCTATTTGTGATTAATGTTTTTTAACGAAATAATATTAAGAAAAAGTTTTGATTTACGTCAATATTAACTATCTTTGCACAAGTTTTTAAAAGATAAGGTGCTCTAAAGGCATGTATTCTTTTGACAACCCACCCCATCTGCCCGGCTCGTCAGACGCTTTCTGCCTCACCTGAATGCATGATAATCATCAGGAGAATAACCATGATAAGGGTGTCCTGCTGCGGTGGGGGAACAGACAACGAGAACCAATCTTTGTAATACCTATTATAAATCTTCCACATGCGTGTGGAATTACTTAAGCCTAAACACATCAACAAAAAGATAGGGAGCAGACGCTGGCCGATAGCGTTCGCTTCCTATCGTTGTTTTATATGTTCAGCCCGACAGTGAGGTATGAAACAGACTCGTGCAAAATCGTACAATATAGCCCCAATTTTCGCTCCACTCTTGATTATCCCATCCATTTATTCAAGCGAGGCGAAGGAGAGGGGAGCTTTCAGGTAAGCACTTCTTCCCCTCACACTCATTTAGTCGAGGCGAAGGAGAGTGGAGCTTTCAGAAAAGCAACTCCCTCTCCTCCCATTCGTTCAAGCGAGGCGAAGGGTGACGCGCCTCTCAGAAAAGCAACTCCTTCCCCTCGCATTGACCTTTTTGCCTCTCCGTCGCATCCCTTCACATATGTCCCCGATTACTTGGCCGTGACGGTGGCTGCAGTACTGTTGGTGATGACAGTCGGGTTGATGAAGAATACATCATTGACATTAATATCCCATGCGGTGGGTTTGGCTGTACCAGACTGGACAGATATACTGCCCTTGCCAAGATTCGGGGCTGTGAGGAGACCGAGGGAGTTGGAGACGTTGCTGGCAAACTTATATGTGCAGATTGCCTCGCCAGAGGTGTTGCAGAGGGTATAGTAGTTTGCCGAAGAATAGCTTGATGGCGACGAACCGAGATAATAGCCTTGTGTAGCAGTGCCTATGCTCGATGTGCCGCTGCTGCCCATCCTTCCACCGGCGGTGACAGCAATGCCGCCCGTCACAACGATGTATGAGCCAAGTAAGCTTGACTTCGTCTTCCTCCTTCGCGCCTCGGCAATATTCAAGCAAGCTTGACTATTGCTCTCAGCTTGGTGTCGGTTGACTCTGCTCTCGTTTGTACGATATTTCGGGATAGCCCAAGCAAGGAGGAAAAAGACAAAGTCAAAACTCACTTTTTGAGAAGTAATAATTGAAAATTAATGTCATTGACTTTGCATTAATGGAATATTATTAGTAACTTTGCGCCTATGAAAGAATTTGTAATCTCAGAGACAAAAACAGAATACGCAGTCCTCGTCGGGCTTATCACTCCACAGCAGAGCGAGTCGAAGACACGTGAATATCTTGACGAGCTGGAATTCCTGGCCGATACAGCCGGAGCAGTGACTGTGAGACGCTTCACGCAGAGAGTGAACGGACCATCGAGCGTCACATATATTGGCAAGGGAAAACTGGAGGAAATACGCAGATACATAGAAGACTGTGAGGAACGGGCTGAGAGAGGTGAGGTCTACTACCCACAGCGTGAGGAGAACAAGCCCTACACAGGCGATACACCATACAGTCAGGACAATGCCGAAGGCGTAGAGCCTGTCCCGTACCAGCCCATCGGTATGGTAATCTTCGATGATGAGCTGTCTGCCAAACAGATACGCAATATAGAGCAGGAGCTGAAAGTGAAGATTCTCGACCGTACCAGCCTTATTCTCGATATATTCGCCATGAGAGCCCAGACAGCCAACGCCAAGACACAGGTGGAGCTGGCCCAATACAGATACATGCTCCCGAGACTGCAAAGACTGTGGACTCACCTTGAGCGCCAGGGAGGCGGCTCTGGCTCAGGAGGCGGAAAAGGCTCTGTCGGACTGAGAGGCCCAGGAGAGACACAGCTCGAGATGGACCGCCGTATCATACTCAACCGTATGTCGCTGCTGAAGGAAAGGCTGGCAGAGATAGACCGGCAGAAGACAACACAACGGAAGAACCGCGGCAGGATGATACGCGTCGCTCTCGTCGGATATACAAACGTGGGCAAATCGACAATCATGAATATGCTGTCGAAGAGCGAGGTCTTCGCAGAGAACAAACTCTTCGCGACACTCGACACGACGGTGAGAAAGGTGGTCATAGACAACCTCCCATTCCTGCTCGCAGATACCGTGGGATTCATACGCAAGCTCCCTACCGACCTCGTCGACTCGTTCAAGTCGACACTCGACGAGACACGTGAGGCTGACCTCCTGCTACATGTCGTGGACATATCACACCCGGACTTCGAGGAGCAGATAACTGTCGTGGAGAAAACCCTGGCAGACCTCGGTTGTGCCGACAAACCCTCAATGATTGTCTTCAACAAAATAGACGCCTACACATGGACTGAGCATGAGGAGGATGACCTCTCGCCAGTGAAGAAAGGAGAGATACCACTCCGCGACCTGCAGAAGACATGGATGGCGAAGTTGAATGACAACTGCATGTTCATATCAGCCAGGGAAAAACAGAATATCGAGGAGTTCAGAGAGACCATATACAACAAGGTCAGAGAGCTCCACGTCCAGAAATATCCTTACAACGACTTCCTGTATTGACAGCACAAGTGTGCTTACCCCCACCCGTTGATACAGTGAGGGCTGGAATGCGATGGTGCCCTCCCGTTGGTACAGTGTGTGGGCTGGAATGGGATGGTGCCCCCATTGGTTACAGTGTGTGGGCCGGAATAGGATGGTGCCCCCCTCCGTTGGTACAGTGAGGGCTGGAATGGGATGGTGCCCACTCCTGGGGAAAATGATGACAAAGTAAGTCAATATTCTTGAAACCAATATGACAACATACCGTGGACTAACAGAGAAGGAAAAATCAATCCTTGAGAGCCAGCACTGCCATTCAAGCGACTGGTGCCAGATAGAGGTGGCGGAGAATTTCACACCCTACGATATACACAATGTCACGTTTGATGGCCCAGTGCGTATAGGCTCCATGTGCCGTATGCGCAATGTGGGCATAATACGCACCACAGATGACGCCACCTTTGGCGACGGCATAACCATCAGTGTGCTCAATGAGGGAGGTGACGGCAATGTCATCATCTACCATGGCCTCACGGCACAGATGGCGGCCTTCATGGTCAGATACAGCCATGACCACACCCTGTGGGAGGCACTCAGAGCTATGATAAGGCGCGAGGTGGACAGCCTCAAGCCTATATGCACCACGATATGTGACAATGTGACAATATACGACACAAGGGAGATAACCAACGCCATGATAGGCGATTCGACAGAGATAGCGGGAGCCTCACGCCTTGCAGAGTGTACACTGAATGGCGGCTCTGACGCAAGCATCCTCGTCTCTGACGGTGTCATATGCGACAACTGCATCATCGGAGCAGGAGCGTCGCTGACAGATTATGCCAAACTCTACGACTGCTACGTGGGCGAGGCATGCCACATAGGACGTGGATTCACTGCCGAGAACAGCCTCTTCTTCGCCAACTCGCATATGGACAATGGAGAGGCCTGTGCGGCCCTCTGTGGCCCTTTCTCCGCCTCCCACCATAAATCATCCCTGCTCATCGGAGGGGAATACTCCTTCTATAATGCCGGCTCAGGCACAAACTTCTCAAATCATGCCTATAAGATGGGTCCGATACACTGGGGAGCGCTCATGCGGGGCAGCAAGACAGCAAGCGGGGCACACACGCTATGGCCCGCACGCATAGGGCCGTTCTCAATGGTCATGGGCAAGGTGGCGTCCCACCCTGATGCATCACAGATGCCATTCTCGTACATCATAGCCCAGGGAGAGACGACATGGCTCGTGCCAGGCCGTAACCTGACAACCGTCGGCACATACCGGGATATCAACAAATGGCCCAAAAGGGACAGGAGACCAAGAGGCAGAAGGACATCACTCGTAGAGTATGACTGGCTCAACCCCATGACAATCGGGCTGTGTGTGGAGGGACGTAACATACTGGAACGTATCAGAAGGGAAATGGGCGACAACGCCGCATCATACAACTGGAACGGCATGTACATAAAGAACTCCTCGCTCCATAAAGGCATAAGGCTGTATAATATGGCCATAAGGCTCGGTATGCTGAAGGCGCTCGAGGAGCATGAGCCGACGCTGCCAATGTCTGCATCCGGCACAGGGACCTGGACAGATATGCTCGGCATGCTCGTCCCAGAGACAGAGATAAACTCACTTGCTGAGGATATACGCAGCGGGATATTGACAGAGATAGCCGATGTCGAGGCCACAATGCATGATATGTTCCAGGCGTACAGCGAGTATAAGTGGACATGGTTCTACAGCCTTATACTCAAGGAGTGTAATATCGACTCTCTCACACATGACGACGCCGTAGCCCTCAAGGCACAACTGACGAGAACAAGGGAGGAATGGACTGCCGCCATCAAGTATGACGCAGAGAAAGAATACGCGATGGGCGATGTCGACGAGGATACCCTGAATGATTTCGTCAGGACGATAGAGTGAACTCTCGGATGAAAGTCGGAGGGAATCCACCGGTTAAGCTCAGTCTATACATATAATATAAAGAAAAGTGTGGAGCTGGTTGACAGTGCCCGCATAAACCCAATAACAGCATAAAATATTATGGCAAATCCAGATTTCAAGTACGCGCCAATGTTCCAGCTTGGCGAAGACAAGACAGAATACCGCCTCCTCTCCAAGGAAGGAGTTTCTGTCAGTGAGTTTGAGGGGACCCCAATCCTCAAAGTGACAGAAGAAGCCCTCGAGCTCCTCACCACACAGGCATTCCATGATGTCAACTTCATGCTGCGCCGTGAGCATAATGAGGAAGTGGCAGCCATACTCAATGACCCCTCAGCCTCTGACAACGACAAATACGTAGCCCTCACCATGCTCCGCAACGCTGAGGTCTCATGCAAGGGGAAACTGCCGTTCTGCCAGGATACAGGCACAGCGATAATCCATGGAGAGAAAGGCCAGCAGGTATGGACCGGATTCGAGGATGAGGAGCCTCTGGCAAAAGGTGTCTATAACACATACACCACAGACAATCTCCGCTACTCGCAGAATGCCCCCCTCACCATGTACGATGAGGTCAACACACGCTGCAATCTCCCTGCCCAGATAGATATCGAGGCAGTACAGGGCATGGAGTACAAGTTCCTCTGTGTCGTGAAGGGCGGAGGCTCAGCCAACAAGACATACCTCTACCAGGAGACAAAGGCACGCATACAGAATCCCGGCACTCTCGTCCCCTTCCTTGTCAGCAAGATCAAGACCCTCGGCACAGCAGCCTGCCCTCCTTACCATATCGCCATCGTTGTCGGAGGAACATCAGCAGAGAAGAACCTCCTGACTGTCAAGCTGGCCTCCACTAAGTATTATGACTCGCTGCCCACAACAGGCGATGAGACAGGGCGCGCCTTCCGCGATATCGAGCTTGAGAAGCAGCTCCTCGAGGAGACACGCAAGATAGGATTCGGCGCACAGTTCGGAGGCGTCGCCTACGCCCATGACATCCGCGTCATCCGTCTTCCACGCCATGGCGCATCATGCCCGATAGGTCTCGGCGTGTCATGCTCTGCCGACCGTAATATCAAGGCCAAGATAGACAAGGACGGTGTATGGCTCGAGAAGATGGACGACAAACCTTATGAGCTTATCCCAGAGGCGCTCCGTCAGGCAGGCGAGGGCGATGCCGTGCGTATAAACCTTGACCAGCCGATAGCCGAGGTCTGCAAGGAGCTCTCCAAGTATCCTGTCGCCACACGCGTCTCCCTCAACGGCACAATCATCGTCGCCCGTGATATCGCCCATGCCAAGATCAAGGCTCGTCTTGACGCAGGAGAGGGCATGCCACAGTATTTCAAGGACCATCCTGTCCTCTATGCCGGCCCTGCCAAGACTCCAGAGGGAATGCCTTGCGGCTCTATGGGCCCGACAACGGCAGGACGCATGGACCCATACGTCGATGAGTTCCAGGACAATGGTGGCTCGCTCGTCATGATAGCAAAGGGCAACCGCTCACAGGCTGTCACAGACGCCTGCAAGAAGCACGGCGGCTTCTACCTCGGCTCTATTGGTGGCGTAGCGGCTATCCTCTCCAGCTCGAGCATCAAGTCAATTGAGTGTGTCGAGTATCCAGAGCTTGGCATGGAGGCCGTATGGAAGATACAGGTAGAGGACTTCCCTGCTTTCATCCTCGTCGACGACAAGGGAAACGACTTCTTCACACAGATATAGTCGTATCTTCACACGGATGTCCACGGGAAATCACGGGGAAGTTTTCTTTCACGCAAGGTGTTATCACACACGGAAAAGTCACGGATTTCTCTTTTCACGAATTATCTTTTTTCTCACGACTTATCGATTTCTCGAACATGTTCTTTGGATATATCTCGTGGCAAAATATTCATCCGTGACTTTCCGTGTGATAAATTGATTCGATAATTAGTGAAAAGAGAACCCTGGGACTTTCCCGTGATATACCGTGTGATATATAGATAAAAAAAGCGGACGATATTACTCTCATTGTGTAGAGAGTGATATCGTCCGCTTAATATTCGGGGAGATAGGGTAGGAGGGATATTGCTGTTCCTCCTCTCCTTATGTCGATGTAGTCTATTGTGAAGAGGGCTATGTGTCTTGTCCTTCGTGCTTATTCCTTCTTCTCTGTCACGATGGCGAGGTTCAGCTCGTCAAGCTGTTTCTGGTCGATAGCGCCGGGAGCGTCGAGCATGACATCACGGCCTGAGTTGTTCTTCGGGAACGCTATGACATCGCGTATGGAATCGAGACCTGCCATGATGCTGACGAAACGGTCAAGGCCGAAGGCGAGGCCTGCATGAGGCGGTGCGCCATACTTGAAGGCGTTGATGAGGAATCCGAACTGTGACATCGCCCTCTCTGGAGTGAAGCCGAGCACCTCGAACATCTTCGCCTGAAGCTGCCCGTCGTGAATACGTAGAGAGCCACCGCCGACCTCTATACCGTTGCACACGAAATCGTATGCCTTCGCACGTACACGCTCTGGAGCGGTGTCAAGCAGAGGGATATCGTCGGGGTTAGGCATAGTGAATGGGTGGTGGGTGGACATGAGGCGCTGCTCCTCGTCGCTCCATTCGAAGAGTGGGAAGTCGATAATCCAGAGACATTCAAACCTGTTCTTGTCCATAAGACCGAGGCGACGCCCCATCTCAAGACGCAGAGCGCAGAGCTGCACGCGTGTCTTGTTGGCGTTGTCGCCTGAGAGGATGAGCAGTAGGTCGCCTTTCTTAGCTCCTGCTGTCTCTGCGACAGCCCTCAACTCGTCGGCGGTATAGAACTTGTCAATAGACGATTTGACTGTTCCGTCGTCGTTCATCTTGATGTATACGAGACCCTTTGCCCCCACCTGCTGTGACTTGACGAAATCGGTCAGCTGGTCGAGCTGTTTGCGTGTGTATCCTGCACATCCCTCGCATACTATTCCACCGATGTACTGTGCGCTATCAAAGACTGCGAACTTTCCTTCCGGGAAGACGCTCTTCAGCTCCTGGAACTCCATCCCGAAACGCAGGTCAGGCTTGTCAGAGCCGTACTTGCTCATCGCCTCGTGCCATGTCATCTGGCGCAGCTTCGCTGGCAGTTCCACTCCGCGGACTTCCTTGAAGAGATGGCGTGCCATATCCTCGAAGAGATCAATGACATCGTCCTGGTCGACAAATGACATCTCACAGTCTATCTGTGTGAACTCTGGCTGGCGGTCGGCTCTGAGGTCCTCGTCGCGGAAACACTTTGCTATCTGGAAATAGCGGTCGAAGCCAGAGACCATGAGCAGCTGCTTCAGTGTCTGTGGCGACTGTGGCAGGGCGTAGAACTGCCCCGGGTTCATGCGTGACGGGACGACGAAGTCGCGTGCTCCCTCTGGTGTGGAGCCGATGAGAATAGGTGTCTCTACCTCTATGAAATGTTTCGAGTCGAGGAAATTTCGTATGAGGATTGTCATACGGTGGCGCAACTCGAGATTCTTCCTCACTGCCGGGCGGCGCAGGTCAAGGTATCTGTATTTCATGCGGAGCTCGTCTCCGCCGTCGGTGTTGTCCTCTATTGTGAAGGGGGGAGTCTGGCTCTCGCTGATGATATTGAGCTCAGAGACGAGTATCTCTATGTCTCCAGTAGGCAGCTTCTTGTTCTTTGAGTACCGTTCGGCGACAGTGCCTCGGGCTTGTACGACGTATTCTCGTCCGAGACGTCCCGCCTTCTGCCTGAGCTCCTCGGCTGCAGACTCGTTGAATGCGAGCTGTGTTATACCATAGCGGTCGCGGAGGTCAACGAATGTCAGCGAGCCAAGGTTATGCACTCCCTGCACCCATCCGGCGAGTGTCACTTCCTCGCCGACATTGTCTATGCGGAGTTCTCCGCAGGTTCTTGTTCTGTACATTTTATATATAAAGATGTATTGTTGTTTATTGAATGCAAAATTAATGAAAATTTATGTAACGTGCAAAAGTATTCTTGTTTTTTATTTGCACAGACCGAAACTTTGTATTAAATTTGCATACATCATAGAGAGGGCGCACAGAGCGGCCGTGAATGTCAGTCTGTGCAGACTCTCGTACCCTCATGGACTATACTGCCTGTGGGTATGTGCGCTGATTAACTTATTGGGGTGGTGTATTGGTTAGATCGGGATACTCATCAATTAAGAATCGGAAACCGGATATGCCACGTGATTCGATGGCGGGCCATTATGGTGGCGTCGCACGTCGTGGGCTCATCGAGACTTGTCCCTTGTCCCATGTCCTCTGCCGCTGCTAAAGCTGTATAGCCGATGGATTACAGAGATACGTGACATCCAGATATATTATATCTCTAGGAGTTTCATCACAATCACAATACATCCCCCATTTTTTCGACATATACTTTGTAAACATCATCCGGCAGACATTTCCTTTATCTTGGAACTGTCTGCCGGAATTGTTTTCTCCAAATGCTTTTGCTTATGGGGAATGGTGAATGTTCCTCTGCAGTTCTTCCCGACACACTTATTGTCTCCTGTATTGACAAAAAAGGGAAGAAGCGGTAATCTCGCTCCTTCCCTTCAGCCGTCTGGTGTGTTCAGTCTTGTTGTTGTCCTCGCCCCATTAGGCGGGGTTCTACTAATATGCTATTTGTGTATAATCTTTGTATACACCAAAAAGTATCCTGGCTATTCTCATTTGCCGCCTAAAGCGTCAACGAAATGATCTGTCACCTGTCTGAGCAGGTGACGGCGTGTGTTGCCTCCGTATATGCTGTGGTTGCGGTTGGTATATATAAGCTCACGGAAATCCTTGTCGGCCTGCACGAGAGCCTCGCTATACTCGAATGTGTTCTGAGGGTGGACATTGTCATCAGCAAGTCCATGGCATATCAGCAGCTTGCCGTGCAGCTTCTCAGCGCGTGCTATGGGGCATTCGCTGTATCCGTCGGGATTCTCCTGTGGTGTGCGCATGAAACGCTCAGTGTATATGGAGTCGTAGTATTTCCAGCATGTTGGTGGGGCGACAGCTACACCGGCGTAGAACACGTCGCGCCCCTCGCTCATAGACATGAGGGTGTTGAATCCTCCGTATGACCATCCCCAGATGCCGATGTGCTCCTTGTCGACATAGGGCTGTGAGCCTAGCCACAGGGCTGTCTCAACCTGGTCCTTCGACTCAAGCATACCGAGATTGAGGTATGTACACTTCTCGAATTCCGCGCCTCGGCCGCCTGTTCCCCTGCCGTCGACGACAACGACGATGAATCCGCGTGAGCATAGATAGGCGTCGTAAGCCGCTCCCTCTCCGCATGAGCCCATACGCCATGAATCTATAACCTGCTGGGATGCTGGGCCGCTATACTGGTGCATGATGACTGGGTAGCGGTTTGAAGGGTTGAAGCCGACAGGCTTCATCATGTATCCGTTCAGCTTGACACCCTCTGATGTGGTGAACGAGAACAGCTCGCGCTCTGGTATGTCGTAAGCGGCGAGTCGCTCGCGCAGGTCCTTGTTGTCCTCGAGTGTTGATATGACCTTGCCGTCGCGGCTGTTCGATGTGCAGACGTATGGTGTGTTGCGGTCAGACCATGTGTTGAAGTAGTATTGCAGGGATGTCGAGAAGCGTGCGTCGTTGACACCCTCGCGCTGTGAGAGTCGCTGTGTCTTGCCGTTGGCATGCTGGACGAAGATATGGCGTGTCATAGGGGTCGGTGCTGCCTGGTAGAATATATCGCCGGTCTTCTCGTCGTATCCATATACCGCTGTGATATCTGTCGATGCGGGGCAGACGCTGCGCTTCAGTATGCCGTTCATGTTGTACAGGTACAGGTGTCTGTATCCGTCACGGTCAGAGAGCATGAGGATGTTGTTAGCTGTGATGTGGATATTGTCGTAGGCGGCTTCAATGACATACTTGTCAACCTCCTCGTTTATTATCATCCTTGCTATTGTCGAGCGTGGGTTGACATCGTATATGCGCATATTGTCCTGATGCCTGTTGAGCGTCATGAACAATACTCTCGATGCGTCTTTTGTCGGGAACATACGGCAGATGTATCCGTCAGCGTCGACAGGGACATCGAGGCGCACGCTTTTGCGCGACTTGATGTCGTAGCTCCATGCCGACACACGTGAGTTGGCATGGCCTGCCTTCGGGTATTTGTATGAGTATTCTCCGGGATAGTCGGCGTTCTCCGGCTTCTCGGGCTTCATTCCCTTGAATGTCTGCAGGGTATATGTCTCGACGTCCTTCTCGTCGTATTTTATCCAACATATCTGTGAGCCGTCGGCTGTGAAGCACAGTGCTGTGGCCCATGACAGCTCCTCCTCGTTCACCCAGTCAGGTATTCCGTTAATTATCTCGTTGCGTCGTCCGTCTTTTGTCACCTGGCTCTCTGCGTTGTCGTAGAGCAGCTTTACGAGATATATGTTGTTCTCCCTTACGAAAGCTACCTGTGTCGCGTCAGGGCTCCAGACGGGTGACTGCTGCGGGCCACCGTCAGAGAGGCGTGAGAGCTGCCGTGAGATGGTGTTGTATATATACCACTCTGCTGTGAACGAGCGTCGGTATATGTATTTTGTATTCGTGGCTATCAGAATCTTCTCTCCGTCGGGAGACATGATGAAGCTGTCGGACGATTTTATGCTCTCGCCCATACATGTCGCGGGGTCGAAGAGGACGCGTGTCTGCTTTCCTGTCTTGTAGCTATAGGCTACTATGCGTCCCTCATTGTCATAGCATGCATAGCTCTCGCCGTCGGGCAGCGGCGTGACAGATGCGTGGCGTTTAGCCCGGAAAGTGCCGTTGACGACATCGTCGAGCGACACCTGTTTCCCTGCGTTTGATGTCATCGGGAGAGACATGATAAGCATGATGATAAGCGTTAAGGTCTTCATTTGTTCTGGTTTTTATATTTTTTTTCTTCTTCAGTCTGTCTGCTCTGTGAGCGGTTGCGTGTGCTGCTGTTGTGTTATGGCCATGTGTCAGGAGAATCTGTCATGATTTAGGGGGTGTGCCGTCATTGCCTTGCCGCCTTTTTCTGCCATTGCATTCTCAGCAGGCTGTCCATTGATGTCCTGGGGTGTTTGTACATATACCGCTCAGCCAGCTTCACGTATGGGGTTGTGAATACTTTTTCAGCCAGTATGGTGTTGACGATATACATTATCTTTCCGATATGTGCGTCGCGGCTCTCCTGTGTCGATGAGTCAAGTTTCTCCATGGGGTACAGCGAGAGGAGGTAGAAGAGGAGGCAGTCAGGCACTATCTGGCTGCGTTTCATCGTCTGTATCTGGTGGTCATAATAGTATTTGCGGTATATCGGGTATTCTGTTCCCAGGTATTTGTCGAGGCAGATACCTACGGTGCCGTCACCGATTATTATGCTCTGGTTGAGAGCTCCTATCTGTGCGTAGAACTCTGGGGTCTTCATGTTGGGGATTGATTTCCTCAGCTTGCGGAAAGCCAGAGTCAGTGCATCGTTGATGTCGTCCATGTTGGCATATTGTGATTCTACGTCGACGATGATGTTCTGGAGTGTTGTGTCTTGGTAGAATCTGAGCATCCGCTCGTTGATGTCCTGCTGGTCTACTGTCCCTAACTGTAAGATATTCTCCACGAGGGTTCTTGTCTCCATCGGATAGTTAGTGTTCATGCTCTGGAGGGCAGAGAAGTCGCCTGTTGTCAGGTACCTGCTCTGCAGACGGTCATACCTCTCCACTTTTATTCCGTCTTCCTTCTCACTGTCCGGGCTGGTCCATGCGTTCCACTTGCACGAGGGGAGCGCTGTGCAGAGGATGATTATGATGATGTATGATACGATGGTCCTTCTCATATCAGTTTTCTTCTTTTATGCTTTGTCTGAATGCAAAATTACACAGAATATCCTACTATTCCAAATCTAAGCAGATGTTTTTTTATCCATACGCTCCATTATCCTGATTTTTTGTGCCTTAGCGTATGTTTGTCCTGTTCAGAGCCAATTGTGCAGCCATGTCCCTTTGTCTTGGATTTTTCTTATTGCTGTGGGGCTCTGTGTGTTCCTGTCCCGTGTTGTCGCCTGTCATCCAATGCTGATGCCGTTGTGGCTTTTTTGGGGGTCATCGCCTTTTGAATATCACCCAAAGGATTACTGGGGCTCCAATGACGGGCGTTATGGCAGCAAGCGGCAGTGGGTTGGGCGTTATGGCTGTCGACAGGATGTTGCATGACAGTGCCGCCACTGCGCCGGCTATTACGGTCATGGGCATCAGCCGGCGGAAATTGTCTGTGCGTGTCACCATCCTTACTATGTGTGGCACAGCGAGACCAAGGAATGATATAGGGCCGCAGAATGCCGTTGTCACTGCTGTTATGATGCCTGTCGTGAGGAGTAGCGACCGTCTCAGCCTTCTTACTGATATGCCGAGGCTCTCGGCGTATGATGTGCCCAACTGCATGGCGTTGAGGGGTTTAACGAGAGGCATGCAGCATGAAATGGATATGAGAATGACGAGTGCGTACCATGGCATCTGTCCGGTTGTGACAAGCGAGAAGTCTCCCATGCCCCATACCACATACGTCTGTATGCCTTGGGCTGTGGCGTTGTATGTCAGCAGGGTTATGACAGATGATATGAGGTATCCAGTCATCATTCCCGCTATGAGGAGTATGAGGTTGTTGCGTACTGCCGCTGCCATCGCGAGCAAAAGTCCGGTGACGGCCATCGCCCCGCACAACGCACTCGCTATCACGAGGGCGTAGCCCCCAATGCTCGTCGTGCATCCTGTCGCCAGCGCTCCTCCCGAGGCAAGCATGACAAGAGCCACTCCGAGCGATGCTCCGCTGCTTATTCCCAGCACCGATGGCCCTGCAAGAGGGTTGTGGAATGCTGTCTGGAGCATCAGTCCTGAGACAGACAACCCTGCGCCAGTCACTGCTGCTGTCACCGCCTGCGGCAGACGGCTGTCGAAGATGATATAGCGTAGAGTGTCGTCGGCGCCTCTCCCTGTCAGCGTCTGTAATATGTCAACAGGCGGAATGGAAACAGAGCCGAGGAAGATGTTGAGGGCGAACAGAACCACGAGGAGGATGCCCCATATGGTGTATCTGCCGTATACAGGAATCTTTGGCGACAGTACTATGCCGTCAGCTGCGTTTGTTCCCGCCTTTGTCGTGTCTGTCATGTCTCTGCTGTCTTCCATAGGTTTCATGGAGTGGGGTGGGGGAGTGCAGTGTTTTTCGCCTGACATGGTTCCCTGTCCGCCGCTGCCTATTGCTGTTGGGCTTTTGTGTAATATCTGTTTTTGCCGGGTATGTTGAGCTCAGGATGGAATATCCTTATAAAGTCGGCAAGGAGATAGTCCGGATGGAAAGGCACCTCGTCGAAGAATGCCGTTGTCATCGTGTTGCATGTCCATATATTTCCGGTCCTGTAAGCGTCAAACTCCTTGTATATGGGGTTGTCGTTGTCGAGGGTCTGTTTTGTCACGTCCTGTCCGGTCTTTATCATCCAGATGTCAGCGTGGCGTGCCTTCATGAGCACTTGTTCTGGCGACATCGGTATGCTCCCGGCTGTTATGTCTTTGTCGGTGAAAGGGTTTGTCGCGTTAGCGTCATTGTACATCTGTCCGATAGTACTTGTCGCCGATGGGACATACCATATCTGTCCGTATCTCATATCGGAGAGCACTGTTGGTTTCTTCCTCGCTTTTCCTGCCACAGCCTTCAGTTCCTCATACCGCTTGTGTGTTGCGTTGAATATACTGTCTGCTACAGCCCGTCTGCCTGTCAGCAGTCCATAGAACCGTATCCATTCAGCCCTTCCGAGAGGGGTCTTCTCCATATAGTCGGCACATTGTATTATTGGTATTCCAGTATTCTGGAGCTTCTTGAGGTCCATCTTCTCGTATGGTGAGAGAAGTATGGCGTCTGGGTGTAGCGCCATGATACGCTCTATTGAGGGCGACATGCTTGAGCCGCAGTCAGCCACTTGCCCTTTCCTTACACTCTCTTGCAGTTCTCTGACGGTAAGGTATTCCGGGTCGCAGACGCCCGCTATGGCATCGAGACACCCCATCTCCCTCATCAGACTGCTGTGTACTGTTGTCATTACGAGAGTGTGGCTGACCGGCACTTTTATCCTTGTCCCCTCGGGGAGGTCACTTCGTGTCACGTCATCTGTCAAGACGAGTGTCTGTATTAGACGTGTCGTGTCCCATGGGTTCTTGATTCTTGCCACGGCATATCCGTCGCCATCCTCAATTGAGAGCAGTGTGGCGTGGTCCATGGGTTTCAGTCCTGGCGCTTCATTCTTCCCCTCACATGATGTCATGGCTATGAGCGCAATGATACTCATGGCCAATATCATGACTCTTGTTGCCAGTTCCACTCGTTCGTTGCTCATCATTCTGTTGCTGTGTTGTCCGTCTGTTTTTTCCGCTTGTTTTCCTGGTCATCCCAGCGTGTGGCCGTGTCATGCTTCCTGTACGGAGATTCTTTCCTTTACTCTCTCCACGAGCCATTCCTGCTGCTCATCGAGTGTCATGTTGCTATTGTCGAGGAGCAGTGCGTCGTCAGCCTTTCTTAGCGGCGATACCTCACGGTGCGAGTCGGCATAGTCACGATCCTCCACATTCTTCAGTATTGCCTCGTAGTCAGCCTCCATGCCCCTTTCCTTCAGCTCGTCGTATCTGCGTTGGGCCCTTACGCTTGCGGCAGCGGTCACAAAGACCTTCAGCTCAGCGTCGGGGAAGACTGTCGTCCCTATGTCGCGTCCGTCCATCACGATACCTTTCTCCTGTCCCATAGCGCGTTGCATCGCCACCATAGCCTCTCTGACGAATGGTATGGCTGCAATCTCTGAGACATGGTTGCTGACATCGATGGTGCGTATCCTGTCCTCTACGAGAGTCCCGTTTAGGTATGTGTCCGGGCGTCCGGTAGCGGCGTTCAGCGCGAACGATATCTTTATCTCGGGCATCTCCTCCTCCAGGCGAGACTTGTCTACATGCCCCTCGCTGTCGATGATGCCGTTCTCCATAGAGTAGAGTGTCACGGCGCGGTACATGGCTCCTGTGTCAACGTATATATATCCGAGGTCTTTGGCGAGTCGTTTTGCCATTGTGCTCTTGCCGCATGACGAGTGTCCGTCGATGGCTATGGTGATTTTTCCCATATTATTCTTCTTCTTTATGTGTGTTGTATTTACGGTGGGTCCTGTAAACAAACAATGAGTGAGTAATTTGCAGTACACACCGTTAAGGTTATTGTGTGCAGGTCATATCGGCGTTCTCCGTGGTCTCATGCCTTGGCGGATTTATCTTGCCATGCCTCCAAGTCTTTGCCCTGTCTTATAGTGTGAAAGCTATATTGGCTATTAGTGTTGATGCTGAAACATGTAGCTTTGAGTAGGCAATGTTTATCTTCACACGCTCAAGGTTCACTCCCGCCCCGAAAGACAGTCCTGCGCCGTGTGACGAGTTGTTGCCCTCGCCGTCATAGACTTTCATGTCGTGTGCTCTTCTGAAGTTATACCCTCCTGCCACATATATCTGGTCAGAGAGAAGCGCTTCCGCTCCAATGACCATGTGGTCCTTGAGGCTGTAGCCCGTATGGTTAAGATCGACAAGGGTCAGCGACAGTCTCAGCGGCGAACCAATGAGGCGTTTTGACACACCCACCTGCAAGTCGAGCGGCATCTTCTCGAAATCCTCATCGTACGCCTTGATCTGTCCGCCGAGGTTCTTCGCCACGATGCCTACCGACCATTCGCTCTCCGGGATATAGAGGTTCAGTCCGAGGTCGGCTGCGACAGCTAACGAGTTATATGCCCCGATGCTCCCGTATACACCTCTGAGCGTTATTCCACCCGAGAGGTTGCGTGCCAGCTCATACCCGAGTGTGGCCTGCAGGGCTATGTCGTTCGCGGAGAAGGTGCCGAGGTCATTGTTGTCACTGTCCGTCTGCCTCATGCTTCCGTAGCCCATATACTGAATGCCAGCTCCCACGTACCATTTGTCATCGAACACCATGTTGTATGCCGCCGCTGCGCTGTTGCATCCCGCTATATAGCGCATATACTGCAGCGAGACAGTCTTCGGAGTGGCTCCTATAATCAGTGCGGGGTTGTGGAACATCATCAGGGCGTCGTCGTCAGGCATAGTGATGTTGTCCCCACCCATGGCAGCTGCATGAGCGCTGACAGGAAGGCGCAGGAACGTGTATTCAGTCTGGCTGTCGTCCTGTGCGTTAGAAAATAGGGCGAAAAGCGAGAGTAGAAGGACAAAAAGACTTCTCTTCATATAAATATTCTAAAATTCTCGGCAAAGTTAATCATTTTTTCAAATATCCGAATTAATTTTGCGGTAAGAATGGACATGCCCGCCCTATAATTTTGAATAATTAACTGAAAATGTTACAGCGCAAAACTCACCATGCCGATATCGACCGTTTGCGCCCGAGGCTATTCCTCGTGGCGTTTCTCACATCGCTGTTGCTGTTTGTCATAGCCCTCAACTGGCCCTCGCCGACACAGATAGCACAGATGATAGAGAGCATCGACAGCGACCCCGTGGTGGATATTGACCTCTCACAACTCAAGCAGGACGATAACCTCATCGTGGCCAAGGCACACGAGAAGCCCACATCGACCGACCGTATCAACAAGGTGGACATGGTAGCCGATGAGAGGGACGAGTTGAGAAAACTTAAAGACGAAATGGTCTTCACGACGTCAGAGGCTGACGGGGCGGACAAACTACAGGAGCGGGAGGAGGAGCCGATAGCACCCCCTGTCGTCGATATGAACAACAATGCCCTCCCGCTGCGTGTCATTGAGGAACTGCCAGAATTCCCGGGAGGGATGTCTGAATTCATGCAATGGCTCAGCCGTGCGCTGAAATATCCATACCGCGCACACAAAGCGAAGCAGCAGGGACAGGTGGATGTAACATTCGTAGTAGAGAAGGACGGAAGCATAACAGACATCAAGCTCGTCAGGCAGACTCACACATCGCTCGACGCAGAGGTGCTCCGTGTCATGCGCATAATGCCTAAATGGAAACCCGCCACATCTCACGGCAAACCCTGCCGCGCAGTCGTCGGTGTCCCGATTGTGTTCGCCCTCTGACCCTGCCGCGCTACTGGCTGACACCTTTATGCCGAATAGCATCCAGCCTCCCATCTGATATATGAAACCTGGAAGACAGTACCTTGTACCCACGAACAGAAGGAGAAGCCAACGTTTCCGTTAAGTCAGAAGACCCAAAAGAGCTTGCTCGCTTTGGCTTGGTGAGGATAGGTCGGGAGAAAATCCAATTTATGACAAAGAAAATCCGTGATACTCCGTGACCATCCGTGTGAAAATTTGTCGACTTGAGATCCAATAAAATTCCCATATATGAAATCAGCAGATATCCTTACACTTGTCAACAACTACCTTGACAACATCCCCTACACACGTAAGCCAGAGACGCTCTACGAGCCTATACGCTATGTCCTCTCGTTGGGAGGCAAGCGCATACGCCCAGTACTCATGCTCATGAGTTATAACCTATACAAGGACGATGCGGACACTATACTCCCTACAGCCTGCGGACTGGAGACATACCATAACTACACCCTCCTCCATGACGACCTCATGGACAATGCCGACATGAGACGCGGACACGCCACTGTACACAAGAAATGGGATGCCAACACAGCCATCCTCTCAGGCGACAGCATGCTTGTTCTCTCATACCAGCGCATAGCCCAGTGCGCCCCACAGTATCTGTCACAGATTCTTGACCTCTTCACGACGACAGCCCTCGAGATAGGCGAGGGGCAACAGTATGATATGGAGTTCGAGACAAGGGACGATGTCTGCGAGTCCGAGTATATAGAGATGATAAGGCTGAAGACAAGCGTCCTCCTTGCCTGTGCCATGAAGATGGGTGCCATACAGGCAGGCGCATCACCTGCCGACCAGGATGCACTCTACCGGTACGGTGAGAGCCTCGGACTCGCATTCCAGCTTCAGGACGACTATCTCGATGTCTATGGCGACCCCTCTGTCTTCGGAAAGAACATCGGCGGCGATATCACGTCTAACAAGAAGACATTCATGCTCATCAACGCCTTGCTGAGAGCCGAGGGACAGGACAAGGCGGAACTGGAGGCATGGATAGCGCGTAAGGACTTTGACCGCCAGGAGAAAGTCGATGCCGTCACACACACCTACACAAAGTTGGGTATAGACCGTCTGGCAAGAGAGCGCATAGAGCATTATACACGCGAGGCTCTCTCGTGTCTCGACGCCGTCGATACTCCCGACGAGCGCAAGGCCGAGCTCCGCGAATACACCATGATGATGATGAGAAGAGAGAAATAACCCCCCTCTGACAGTCCCAACATACTGCACAATATGATAGATACCCACACACATCTCGACGGAGAGGAATTCTCAATAGACCGTGCCGCCACCATGCAGCGAGCCCGTGAGGCGGGTGTGACACGCTGCCTGCTGCCAGCCATCGATTTGGATTCATCACGCCATATACTCCAGATTTGCCGTGAGACCCCCACTTTCTGCTACCCAATGCTCGGGCTTCATCCTGAGGAAGTGAACGCCGGCTGGCAGGAGCAGACAGAGTCGATAATGAGGCTCTGCGCCGAGGCAGAACAGCAGGGACAGCGCGTGATAGCCATCGGAGAGGTAGGTCTCGACTATTACTGGACACGCGAGTATGAACGTGAGCAACTTGCTGCTTTTGAGCGCCATGTGGAGTGGTCGGTTGAGTCAGGTTTGCCGCTCATGATACATTGTCGCAAGGCACAGAACGAGATGGTCAGTCTGCTGAGGCGATATGAGCGTGACCTCCCCGGCGGTGTATTCCATTGCTTCACAGGCAACGAGCATGAGGCAGCCGAGCTGCTCCGCTTTGACCGCTTCGCCTTAGGCATCGGCGGAGTGCTGACATTCAAGAAATCACTGCTCCCCACGACTCTCCCAGCCGTTGTGCCCCTCGACCGAATCGTCCTTGAGACCGACTCGCCCTATATGGCTCCCGTCCCTCACAGAGGAAAGCGAAACGAGCCAGCCTTTGTCGCCAATGTCCTCGACCGTCTTGCCGAGGCTTATGGCGTGGACAGGGCGACAGCCGATGACATCACGACAGCCACAGCCATGAGGATATTCTTCCCTGGAGAGAGCTGAATGGTTCTTCCGTAGGCAGGGATATTCCTGCTGCTTTGGCTGAGCATACAATATTCTGCTATGTCCCCCTGTGCTCCCCATGGAAATCTTCCACATTCCAAGGGGAGCACAGGGGCGCATCTGTTTTTCTATACCTTTGTACAGCATTCGGAGGAGGCAGAGCATCTTATAGAGCTAAAGGCTACGAAACCAGTCTGGGACAACTCCATTCCGAGTTTGGGAACAGCGCCTGTGAGACGATCATTTGCTACCACGATTCAAATTCAATGAGTTAGACCTGTCAAAAATTAAAGAAGAGGTGCGACCGTTAGAACCGACGCCTAGCTGAGAACCCTGAGCTTACTCTGCTCTCGCTTACTGGAAACGTTAATTATCTTTAATATACACCCAAAAAGCATAAAAAGTTTTCGTTAGTGTTACCTTATTATTAATTTTGCAGCTAAAATTACTCTTCTTAAGAAAGGGTAAGGGATATTATGCGCTGAAGAATCGTGTGTGTTGTGTGTCCACCTGCGACCCTGTGAAGCCCCTCGTCTTTCTGTTATTCTGCCACCCCCAGACATACGGGAAGTGACACTCTCTAAGGGGTAAAGGGACTGACTGCCAACACCACTCTCATTGCGGCGGACATGTATAACAATCAAATCAAAGCCCCCTCACTGTTACCTGTAGAGCGGAAGGAGACTGAAGCGTGAATGGAACGTGGGTGTATGCCAGTATTCTGGCACAGAACAGGGACACAGACACTCATTCTCCCAAAGCCCAGAGGCACACTCGCACGCCAACTATAACTTAAAGCATGAAGAATAGAGATAACCAACAGGACGGCCCCTCAGCAATAGATGTACTGATAGGCACAAGTCTCGGCTTCGGCTTCTGGCCGTGGGGCCCAGGGACAGCGGGCGCCGTCCTCGGTACAGCCGTATGGGGACTTTATGCCTGGCTCCTGCCATCTTACACTTGCGTGTTGGCGCTGACGCTGGGGCTCATCATTCTGACGACAATCATAAGCATAGCACCAATCAACCGTCTGGAGCGCTTCTGGGGTGCAGACCCCTCACGTGTCGTCATTGACGAGACAGTAGGCGTGTGGATCACACTGATGGCTGTCCCACAGTCGCGTGAGTGGTATTATGTCCTGGCAGCGTTCATCCTCTTCCGCATCATGGATATCTGGAAACCTCTTGGCTGCCGGCGCATAGACCGCCATGTGAGGGGAGGGTGGGGTGTCATGCTCGACGATATCCTTGCCGGAGTCTATGGAGCCATTGTGCTGTTTGCAGTCCGTTGGGTCGCTGATGGCGCACATATACCATGCCACAAGCTGACAGGCGCAATCACAGGCATGATGCCAGATAACCCGATGTCCCATCTATTAGCGCAGATGACGGCATGAGCAAAAGCGGAGTGAAGGAATTCAGCGAGGCACAGATGTCGTCGCTTATATCCACGGTGTGCGACTTCTCCATCACTGCGCTTGTCTTCGAGACGACACGCCATGTCGTGGCGAGCACCGTGACGGGAGCTATATGTGGAGGCATCGCCAACTGTCTCATTAACTATAACTGGACATTCCGGGGCACAACACGCTCCAAGCGCGGTGTCGTATGGCGTTATGCTCTCGTATGGACAGGAAGCGTGCTTCTCAACACCACAGGCACTGAATGGGGTGTCAAAGGAATGAAGAGCCTATCAGAGCTGTGGCACCACGATGTGCAGACAGGACTGACGATGGTGCTTGTCGTGAAGGCTGTCATGGCTGTACTCGTTGCAGTCGGGTGGAACTACACCATGCAGAAATATTTCGTATATCGAAAAGCCCCCCACGAGACATCCTTGGAACCTCCAGGCGAATAAGAGCTGCTGAGGGACGTTACTCCCAGGAATGCCTGCATCCCCATATATAGCCAGAGGGACAACAGATGCCCCTTGGGGAAAATCAAAGAGTGCTGGCCTCGTCTTCTTCGCCCGGCATAGCAAGCGTCTCTCCTCTCGCTTACCAGAAACGCTGGATAACAACATAATAAAAGAATAAATGTCATTCTACCAAACATTACGTGAAGGCATACAACACTTTGTATATAAGGTTATTGACCCTGGTGTGCGTGCCGCTGTAAAATTAGGCATCACGCCTAATGTCGTTACTACAATAGGCATGCTGGGCAATGCCGCAGGCGCTGGTGTCCTCGTATATGCCGCCCTCAACGGTGAGGCAGGCGACTATACCTACATAGGCTGGGCTGGAGTCATCATTATCCTGTCGTCAATAATGGATATGGTCGACGGATACATGGCACGCACCGCAAACATGTGCTCAACTTTCGGGGCATTCTACGACTCTGTCCTCGACCGCTACTGTGAGCTGCTTACACTTTCCGGCCTCGCATTCTATCTCATGCAGACCGACAAGCCCGGCAGCGCCGTCATAACATTCCTCTCGCTTATTGGCAGTATCATGGTAAGCTATGTCCGTGCACGTGCCGAGGGTCTCGACATTGATTGTAAGGTAGGGCTTATGCAACGCCCCGAGCGTGTCGTGGTGACAATCCTAGGTATGATACTCGCGGGCTTCATGCAACCCCTTGTACAGTTCGATGCCCTGTGGTTCGTCATTGTGACACAGAGCATTATCGCTGTCCTCGCCAACTGGACCGCCTTCCAGCGTATAGCCCACGTAAAGCGCCAGATGAGATGAAAGAGAGACTGTCCTTACGGAGCTTGATGAGATATATCGTCGTGCTGATACCCATCGGGCTGTTTGGCTCGACATATTTCCTACTGGGCGAGTGGCCAAACTATCTCTTCAATGATATAGACACCGAGGGAGTCTACCGCCTTGAGCAGCAGCTCTTCGGCATCAAGGCAGCCGACGGGAGTATCCTCACTCCATGTGAGTATTTCCGCATCCACCACACTGCAGTGCTCGACATCCTTTCAGGACTGTTCTATCTCTGCTGGGTGCCGTTGCCAGTCATCTACGCCCTTGTGCTCCAATGGCAGGGGCATGGCGACCTCGCCATACGCCTCACCTCTGCTTTCCTCATTGTCAATCTCGTAGGTTTCGCAGGGTATTATATCCATCCCGCCTCTCCTCCGTGGTATGTCATTGAGTATGGCTTCACGCCTGTCGTCAACACTCCCGGCAATGTCGGCGGCTTCGAGCATTTTGACCGTCTGCTCCATACTGGCATCTTTCATTCCATTTACGGCAAGAACGCAAATGTCTTCGCGGCCATCCCCTCGCTCCACGCCGCCTACAACCCCATAGCGCTCTTCTATGCCATGAAGGTGCGTGACAACCGCCTGTGGCAGACAGTCCTCGCCGTAGTCTCTGTCGGTATATGGTTCTCTGCAGTCTACAGTTGCCACCACTATATAATAGATGTCACCCTTGGAGTCCTGACCACAATCATCGGCATAGCCCTGTTCGAGGCCTTCCTGCTCCGCATCCCGCAGGTAAATACGGCATATATCCGCCTATCGGCATGGCTCTGCAGATAACCAATAGGATAACCCCGCCATGTAAAAGAAATAATAAAGGTGTGACCGTATGGCCGTGCCTTTATCCCTGACACCCCGAGAACCACCACAACATGCATAAGGCTTTTTGCCAGAGGAAACGAAGGCAAAAGCCATGATGTGATTCACCCCCGACATGATGAATGGAGAGCAAGCACATAATGACCCAGCAGACGACAAGAGACAAAACTTGTGTTTGGCTATGCCTTGCAAGGAGGATGAGGACAAAGTCAGAACGAAGAATGGAATCCAACAAAAAAAGAATACCGACAATCAGATAACACCCCTACAACAGGGAAAGTACAACACGATAAGACAATATATGCCCAAAAGATTAATTTTATCTCTCATGATGCTGATTATGACAGCACTGGGAGTTTATGCACAAAGGATAACAGGCGTCGTGATTGACGCACACACAGGTGACAGCATCCCTCTTGCAGGTGTTGTTTACCGCACACATCATGTCATGGTGGCGGCAGACTCTAGAGGCCGTTTCTCTATCGAGCGCCATAATGGATGGAAACTCTTCTTCTCGGCCATGGGATACAAGACAGAGAGCATCCTTGTCAGCGAGAAGACCCCAAACAAGCTCACTGTGAAACTGAAGCCAGACACGAAACAGCTTCAGGAAGTGGTCGTGAAGGCAAAGCGCTCAAAATACTCACGCAAGAACAACCCCGCTGTCGAGCTGATGAAGAGAGTCATAGCAGCGAAGAAACGCACTGACCTCGACAACAACGACTACTACGAATACTACAAATACCAGAAGCTCACACTCGCCAAGAACAATGTCACACCCGATGATGTGGCAGAGCAGAGAGAGAAAGGCAACAAGGACTGGCTCATAGACCAGATTGAGGTATGCCCCATGAACGGAAAGCTCATCTGCCCAATACAGATCAGCGAGACCGTAAGCCGCAAGGTCTACCGCAAAGACCCTAAGAGAGAGAAGACAACAGTTCTCGGAGAAAGCTCGACAGGTGTCGCTAACCTTGTGGAGACAGCCGGCAACATCCTCGATGCGTCAATGAAGGATATCTTCACCGATGTCGATATCTACGACGACCAGATACGCCTGCTGCAGTTCCCTTTCACATCGCCTATCGGCAAGGACGCCATAGACTTCTACCGCTTCTATATAACTGACACATGCTATATAGACAAAGACAAGTGTATCGGTCTCAGCTTCGTCCCCAACAACCAGCAGGACTTCGGTTTCAGAGGCGATATATGGGTGCTCTGCGACAGCACACTGCATGTCAGGAAAGTGTCCCTGACAATACCAAAGAAGAGCGATGTCAACTTTGTCGAGAACATGAAGATAGAGCAGGAGTATATCAAGCTCCCCAACGGACAGTGGGTGCTCGATACAGACAATATGCTCGTCGAGATGAAAATAAACCGTATGATGAAGAACGCAGCCATCATACGATCAACAAAACTCTCAGAATACAAGTTCGACCCGATTTCCAAGCATAACTTCCGTGGCACGGCGACTTTCGTCAGGGATGCCGACGCACGCAACCGAGGCAAAGACTTCTGGCAGAGATTCCGTACAGTAGAGTTGACAAAGTCTGAATCGTCAATGGGAGAGTTCACCAAGCGCTTCGCCAATATTCCCGGCATGAAGACTATGCTCTTTATCCTCAAGGCGTTCATGAACAACTATGTCAGCACGACGACAAGCGACTCCATCCCCTCGAAGTTTGATATAGGCCCTGTCAACACCATCGTCAACAAGAACATTGTCGACGGATGGAGATTCCGCATGTCAGGCCGTACGACAGCTGCGCTCAACCCACACCTCTTCTGGGACGGATACCTGGCGCGGGGAGTATCGAGCAACAAGTGGTACTACTCCAACCACATCACCTATGCGTTCAACAAGAAGAACAACGAGCCATGGGAGTTCCCGATACGCCAGCTCTCGTTGCTGACAGAGTATGACATCATGTCGCCGTCAGACAAATATCTCCTCACGAACAAGGATAATCTCTTCATGGCGTTCAAGACACGTGACATCGACATGATGTACTTCTACAACCGCCAGGAGCTTGAGTTCAAGTATGAGACCCTTGCAGGATTCGCCACGACGATAGGACTGAAGGCAGAGGGAATAAAGGGCGCGGCGAAGATGGAGTTCATAAAGGCTGATGGCACACCATGGAACCATGAGGTGCGCACGACTGAGGCACACCTCGGATTCCGATATGCACCAGGAGAGACATTCATCAACACCAAACAGCGCCGTTATCCCATCAACCTTGACGCGCCGATATTCTCCATAGACCATAACATGGCATTCGACGGAGTGCTCGGCGGTAAGTATAAGAGCAACTATACTGAGGCAAGCATATACAAGAGATTCTGGCTCAACTCATGGGGAAAGCTCGATATCTATGTCTCTGCCGGAGCACAATGGGAGAAAGTGCCATTCCCTTTGCTCATCATGCCCAAGGTGAACCTGTCATGGTTAGCACAGCCAGGAACATACACCTTCCAGCTCATGAACAATATGGAATTCCTGACTGACCGCTATGCAATGTGGCATGTCTCATGGGACCTTAACGGTAAACTCTTCAACCGCATCCCCCTGCTGAAGATGCTCAAATGGAGAGAGTATATCAGTGTGCGCGGAATGGTAGGCAAGCTGACCGACAAGAATAACCCATTCCTCGAGCAGAACAGGAATGACGACATCCTCTTCCAGTTCCCCGAGGGATGTAACGTCATGGACAACAAGCCATACGTGGAGATTGCAGCCGGCATACACAATATCTTCAAGTTCCTTGAGGTGGACTATATACACCGTATGACATACAAAGGCCTTGACACTGCGATAAAGAATGGTGTCCGCTTCGCCATAAACATGTCATTCTAAACTTTTCGTTAAGCCAGATGAGCCGAGCCCAAGCTTGCTTGAAGGCTCTGCCATGGCGAGAAAAGGTCGGATGAAGTCCTCCCTCCCCCCTTATCTGCAAACATTATCCCCATCATGAGCCAAAGATTACAGAACCGCATAGCCACAAGCCGTCTCGCCCTCCCCCTCACGCTCCTTTATGCAATGGCAGCATGGGCGGGACGCCTCGTGGACAACCTCCACCTGTGGCCCTCGCTCATCCTCTTCTGCGTTGCCACATATCTCGTTATCGAGCTGAATAACCGCAATGCTCTCATGCGCCAGTACAGCCGCATGATGAGTTGCTCGTATATAGCCATGATGACGATGTGCGGATGGCTCCTTGCCGATGTCCGCGTGATGGCTTTCCAGGTCTGCGTCATAGCTGCCTTCACGCTCATATTCATGTCCTACCAGCGGCGTGACGATATGGGGCATTGTTTCTGGGCGTACCTCTTCATAGGCCTTGCCGCATTCCTTTGGCCGCCAGTGCTGATGCTCGTCCCTGTCTTCTGGATAGGAGAGTCGTCCTATCTCATGTCGTTCAGCCTGCGGGCGTTCCTCGCCTCCATCATCGGAGTCGTCACTCCATTCTGGATAGCTCTCCCTGTAGTGTTCTATACCGGAGAGTACGAGATGGCTACCGATTTCCTCAGAGCCTTTGTGCCAGGCGAGGCATTCCTCTCCATGGCAGACACACCGTCAGCCCTACTCGCCCTGCCCTCTGATTTGAAGACATGCACTCTGCTGTCAGTCCTACTCGTCGTCTTGATGATGCTCATAGGCATTGTCCATTTCTTCAGGCAGAGCTATCGGGACAAGATCCATGTGCGCATGCTCTACCAGTTCTTCACCCTTTCAGCCGTCGTGCTGCTTGCCGCCCTGTGCGCCATACTCTTCCTGCCGTTTGATGATACCCCTGCTGCGAGCTATATCCTATCGGCCATCATCTTCTGCGCCTCGCCGTTCGTGGCACATTACGTCACATTCACCTCGTCAAGACTGTCAGGCGTCACCACGATAACTCTCATCCTGGCCATCATAGCGCTGACAGCCATCCAGTACATACCATCCATAGCTCCATACATAAGCGGATAAGCGGGCGTATTGAGAATGCTGCCGCACGGCTTCTCCCTTTCGCCCACGCAAGCTCCTCTTTCTTCCTGGTGTCAACGGAGATAATGGGGCAGGCAGAGCCTCATGTCTTGGGGGGACGGCTGGCTTTTTTTGTGGGGGCTATTGTTTCATGCCTCCTCCTGAAAATCATAGGAATAATCATTTTTGAACCAACCAGAACACAGAATCATGCTCGACTCTCTCATACCGATACTCCAGAGCTACGGCTTCTGGGGGATGTTCATAGCCGCCTTCGTTGCCGGGAGCGTGTTCCCATGGAGCAGCGAGGCCATCATGTTAGGACTCATGGCAGCTGGACTGGACCCCGTAGGTCTTGTCGTATACGGCTCGGCAGGCAATGTCCTCGGCTCCATGTTCAACTACTGGGTGGGACATCTCGGACGCCTCGACTGGATAGAGCGCTATCTGCATGTCAAGAAGGAGAATCTCGACAAGGCACGCCGCTTCATGGGAGGGCATGGAGCATGGATAGGCTTCTTCGCGTTCCTGCCCATAATTGGAAGCGCTATAACTATACTTCTCGGGCTGATGAGGGCAAACCTCTTCATTACCGTCCTCTCGATAACATTAGGCAAGGTGATACGGTATTCCTTACTCGTCTATGGCGCACATTTCGTTATCTGATAAGGATGAAAGAAGATTATAAAGAATTATTACAACAGAATTGTAATGTAAGTTAAAATATATCTGTGGTATATGGGCTATATCACAGTTTTTTTGTATTTTTGCGTATTGATATAGCAAGTGCGTGCATGGCACGGAAAAGTGAGAGGACAATTCGTCCAGCCCAATGTGTCGGGTAAAAGACAGCACATCGGGACATGACCAGAATGCGATGCCATATCCACAGTGTGTGGAGTCCGGTGTAATCCTGTGGAAAATGATAAATACCGCATGAGGCACACTATATATACGCTGGGGAAAACAATCTGACAGAGCTAATCATCACAGACAACAGAATCATGACAGACAGCAATATACAACTAACAAATGAAGAGAATACAGCAACCCCATACCGTGATGACGAGCGGCATGGGGATAGCATGAACAACGATTTCGTTAAGCCAGATGAGCAGAGCTCAACCGATGGAGCAGCGAGAGGAGAGGCCAAGCTTGCCTTGGACTATCCCGAGTCGAGACAGAGGAAGACGAAGTCAAGCTTGCTTGAAAGCTCTGCCATGGCGAGAAATTGCACTTCCAAGAACCCTTTTATGCTCCCGTATGATACGCCACACAATGCAGTCCCCTTTAGCATTATCCGGATGGAGCACTACGAGGAAGCTATCATTGAGGGCATCAGGAGGGAGAAGGAGGAACTGCAAGAGATACTCAGCAATCCAGATCTACCGACATTCGACAATACCGTCACTGTCGACTGGGGCGAGGAGCGTAACTATTATTACGGTCTCCTTTACCGCGTCATGACCGTCATGGGCAATCTCCTCTCTGCTGAGACGAACGATGAGATGGAGGCGTTGTCCATAAAGATGCAGCCTCTGCTCACACAGCATGCCAATGACATGAGTCTCGACCCCAAGCTTTTCAGCCGTATAAAGGAAGTCTACGACAATTACCGGAATGGCAAGACGGAGCGTGAGTACACTCTTGAGGAGAGGAAAGTGCTCAAGGACAGCTATGAGGGATTTGTGAGAGCAGGTGCTTTGCTCGATGATGATGACAAGAAGAGACTGGGCCAGCTGAGAGAGGAGATATCCATGCTAGGGCTGCGTTTCTCTCAAAATCTATTGAAGGAGCAGAAGAGCTTCTCGCTCCATATAACCAATGAGGATGACCTCGGCGGACTGCCAGAGCGTGTCGTGGCGGCCGCGGCTTTGGCTGCAAGGGAGAGAGAGGGGGCGGTGAAAGAGGATGGCGTCGGGAACGATGGCTATGGATGGCTCTTCACACTCGACTATCCCTCTTATTCGCCTTTCATGACATACTCTACCCGGCGTGAGCTGAGACGTAAGATGTACATGGCCTTCTCGACAGTCTGTATGCACGATAATGAGGAGAATAACATCGAGATATGCAAGAAGATTGTCAATCTGCGCACAGAGATAGTCCAGCTTCTGGGATATGATACATTTGCGGACTATGTCCTCGTAGAGAGCATGGCGTCATCCGTGGAGAATGTCTATGCTCTTTTTGACCAGCTCATCAAGGCGTATAAGCCGACTGCGCTGAGAGAGACCGAGGAGATTAAGAAGATGGCAAGGAGAATGGAGGGCGAGGATTTCTGTATGGAGCCATGGGACATGTCGTTCTATGCACACAAGCTGCAGATGGAACGCTACAACATCGACAGCGAGGTTGTCAGGCCATATTTCAAGCTTGACAATGTTATAAACGGAGTCTTCTCACTCGCCACGACGCTCTACGGCATCACATTCAAGGAGAACAAGGAAATACCTGTCTATCATCCCGATGTGAAGGCATACGAGGTCTACGACGAGAATGGAGCATACCTCGCCATCCTATATGCAGATTTCTATCCGCGCAAGGGCAAGCACAGCGGTGCGTGGATGACAGAATATAAGAGCCAATGTATAAAGCGGAATGGTGAGAACGTGCGTCCGCATGTGTCGCTTGTGACAAACTTCACGAAACCAACAGCGGAGAAGCCGGCGCTGCTGTCGCTTGGCGAGGTTGAGACTTTCCTGCACGAGTTTGGGCATACCCTCCATGGGATTTTCTCTAACACACATTACGCATGCTTGTCGGGTACATCCGTCTACCGTGACTTCGTCGAACTGCCATCACAGTTCATGGAGAATTATGCAGTGGAGCCAGATTTCCTGCGCACTTTCGCCATGCATTATGAGACAGGAGAAGTGATGCCAGACGATCTGATACAGCGCATACGTGACTCGCGCAACTACAATGTGGCAAGGGGATGTCTACGCCAGGTCAGCTACGGAATGCTCGATATGGCTTACCATACACTGAAGGAGAAGTTTGAGGGAGACCTCATAAAGTTCGAGAAGAACGCATGGTTGGAGGCAATCGTCGACAAACAGCTTCCTGACACCTGTATGACGGTACAGTTCTCACACATCATGGACGGAGGATACAGCGCCAGTTATTACAGCTACAAATGGGCAGAGGTGCTCGATGCCGACGCATTCGCAGTCTTCCGCAAAGAGGGCATATTCAACCGTGAGACAGCACGGCGTTTCCGCGATTGCATCCTCTCACGCGGTGGCACAGAGCATCCCATGACTCTCTACAAACGCTTCAAGGGCTCTGAGCCTACAATAGAGGCTCTCATGGAGCGCAATGGTATAAAGCCCTGAGGGCGGGGATGACGACTGGCCACTTCCTCTCAGCCAGTATGTGTCTGGGTGGGGTAAGAGTTGAATGATGCCTGCCTTGCCGGAAGATATTTTTTGTATAAACCACCATAACACACCAGTCATTATGGAAGAACATATTGATAAACAGCACCAGCTTGACTGCCGATACCTTCGAATGGCAATGATATGGGCAGAGAACTCATACTGCCGGCGGAGACAGGTGGGATGTCTCGTCGTGAAAGACAAACGTATAATCTCTGACGGATATAACGGCACACCATCAGGCTTCGACAATATCTGCGAGGACAATAACAATGTCACTCTGCCCTTTGTCCTGCATGCAGAGGCGAACGCCATCACAAAGCTGGCACGCTCGCATAACAACAGCGACGGCGCGACACTATATGTTACAGACGCACCGTGTATCGAATGTTCAAAACTGATAATCCAGGCAGGCATAAAGCGTATCGTATACTCACACCCATACCGGCTCTCTGATGGCATAGACCTCATGAGACGTGCAGGGATAGAGATTAAATGTATTAATGACCCGACAGAATGATGGATAACAAGAAGAATATCATGCCCTTGATGCTGGCCGTCGCGACAGTCATCGGCATACTCATTGGCACGTTCTATGCCAACCACTTCGCTGGCAACAGACTGAATATCATCAATACAGAATCGAACAGGCTCAATAACCTCCTGCATATCATCGACGACCAGTATGTCGACAGTGTGGATGTCAACGAGCTCGTGGAGAAAGCCATACCACAGATTCTCTCAGAACTTGACCCACACTCCGTCTATATGAACGCACGAGATGTCGCGACACTGAACGACGACCTGAAGGGCTCTTTCTTCGGTATAGGAATAGAATTCACTATACGGGAGGATACTATACACGTGCAGAATGTCATTAGCGACGGACCAGCTGAAAGAGCCGGTATCGTCGCTGGAGACAAGATAGTGGCTGTAGACGGGAAACCTTTCGTCGGGAAAATTGTGACACAAGACGAGGCAAGAAGAAGACTGAAGGGAGAAAAGGGTACAAAGGTGACAGTCGGAGTCATGAGCTATGGCAGCAAGAAGATAAAGACGCTTACGCTGACACGCGACGAGATAAAGACACAGAGCATTACCGCAGCATATATGTTGAACGACAATACCGGATATATAAAAGTCAAGAATTTCGGAGAGAACACTTATGCAGAGCTCCTTGTAGCACTCGCGACACTGTCGCAGGAAAATCTGTGCAATCTCGTCATTGACCTGCGTGACAATACCGGAGGATACATGCAGACAGCGATACAGATGGCTAACGAGTTCCTGCCTGCCCAACGCCTCATAACATACATGGAGGGGAGAAAGTCTCCACGTAAAGACTTCATGAGCGACGGACGCGGCTCTTATCGGACTATACCACTCTGTGTGCTCATTAATGAGGTCTCAGCTTCATCAAGCGAGATTTTCGCCGGAGCTATACAGGACAATGACCGTGGTACCATCATCGGACGGAGATCATTCGGAAAAGGACTCGTGCAACAGCAGATATCTTTTCCAGACGGCTCGCTCATAAGACTGACAATAGCAAGATACTACACCCCATCAGGACGCTGTATACAGAAACCGTACGACATGGGCGACGGAGAGGGATACGAGAATGATCTCGTGGAGAGATACAAGCATGGTGAATACTTCTCGCAGGACAGCATACACCACGAGGGCCCGGCATACCACACACGTATCGGGCGTACTGTATATGGCGGAGGAGGTATAACCCCAGACATCTTCGTGGCTGAGGACACCACAGACATGACATCGTATTACAAACAGGCTTCGATGACAGGACTCATCCTCCAGTTCGCATATACATATACAGACGACAACCGCATCAAGCTGAATAATTTTAAAGAGATGATGCAGCTGTCTGACTATCTCGTGAAACAGAATACAGTTGAGCTCTTCGCTAATTATGCCGACAAGAAGGGACTGAAGAGGAGAAACCTCATGATACGGAAGTCGCACAGCCTGCTCGAGAGATATATCAATGCAAGAATCATATATAATATGCTCGACGAACAGGCACTCAATGAGTATCTGAACCAAGACGACCCTGTTGTGATGCGTGCTATTGAAGTGTTAAATAAGGGAGAGGCATTCCCTAAACTGACAAAAGAACAGGCTCATGGCAAGGCTAAGAAGAAATGACGCCTCGCCCCTCTTGCATGTCTCTTATGGGCATCCAGGGAGGTGATAAGTCAACGGTGTGACACAGACAAGTCTCGGTGGTTACCTCCATCCTACGGTATGTCCGATGCACAATTCTCGTGACAGCAAATCCTCCGTGACAATCAGAGAACATTCGTGTGGTGAATATTCTTTTCCTCGTATTCTCCCTGCGGGGGAGATAATGAGACAAAGTAAGGACATCAGTATATAAATCCCTACACTCACGCGTTGGCAGGTCAATATCGTTCTTAAAAGTGCGATTTGACGTTCGTCTTCTTCCTTCGCGCCTCGGGATAGTCTGAGTAAACTCAGCCTCTC
>SAMEA3663208__coassemble_148_pt1 | contig 34926 bp, 27 predicted proteins | sample SAMEA3663208__metabat2_high_PE_004 | metagenome-assembled genome bin SAMEA3663208 (sample SAMEA3663208) | pig gut metagenome | biome: pig gut; feature: pig-associated habitat; material: faeces | place: China | collected 2013
GTATCTTTGAGGATTGTGAAGATAAAGTCTTGAAACACAGTGATATGTGTCTTGCATGTTTTGCCGCCAGGCCAATTTGAGCGAGAATAATATACGAACGATAAGACTTACAATGTGATGACCAATGGGAGAATTCGCCGGGGGTGACTATACCGAGTACAAAGACGGCTCCCCATTTTATCCGATGCATCTGATGGCCCCGATAATTATGCAGACGGATACTGGTATTAAGAATCAATATAGACAACTATATGTAAAACATTAAAAATAAATCATTTATGACTAATATCCTATATAGATACCCTGTTATTCTAACCCTGGCGGTTTTCCTTACATGTTGTACCTCACGTCGTGCGTCCACGACAGAAGCTCTTGACACCTCCTCTCCATTCCAGCTGGCCTTTGATAGCATTACTATCAGCGATTCAGCTGTTGTCGGCCCAATGGCAGTGGCTTATATTGATATACGCTGCCTGTTTCCGTCATCCCCCTCTTCGCCAGTTGTTGACAGCCTTACGCTTTGGACGACACGCATACTTGCCGATTCCATCGTCCGCCCGACTACGGCAGTGGAGACTGCGCGCAAACGAGCCTCTATTCAGCTTTCGTCAGACAGTAGCGAGATACGCTCCATCCTAAGCTATGCTGAGCGTCCTGCAGACTCACGTATAGTCTATCAGCGGGATATTGATATACGCCCTATATATGCAGATTCGAGCTACATCACTCTCCAAGCCACTATCTATGATTATACAGCCGGGGCCCACGGCTCTACGACGCTGTTGCCACAGACATTCAACCTTGCCGATGGAACCCGTGTGTCCCTCTCCGCCCTTCTCCCCACGCTGTCCGCCGACGCTATCTCCGACAGTATACATACGGGACTTATGAGATACTTTGAAGTACCTGAGGATAATCCACAGCGTCTACGCGAGCTTCTTTTCGTCGACCGTGATGCCCCGATTCCCATGCCACAGACACAACCATATCTGACATCAGAGGGGGTTGTCTTCCTTTATCAGCAGTATGAGATAGGCCCCTATGCCGCTGGCATGCCCAAGGTGACTATAAAGTACAATCCCAAATAACATATGGATTATGGAGATGCGATAATTGTTATAGATTATGGCGATAGAATGAAGACATGGTCTATATACATTTTGCATTCCTGACCTCCCCCTCAACATTTAATAAACAACGTTTTCGTTAAGCCAGATGAGCAGAGGCTGAGCTTGCTCAGACTATGCCATGGCGAGAAATCGCACTTTTAAGAATAAAATTTTTCCTGAATAATTATGAAGATATGTTACATCGTTGCAATGGAAGCCGAGGCGGCCCCATTCATAGAGCATTATGGAGTGAAGAAAGTCCCTGGAGCTTTCTCTCCTCTTCCTTGCCAGCTATATGAGAAGCGTTTTGATGACACACACTCATTATATATCGTCACTAACGGTACACAGCATGGCTCAAGCCTTGTAGGATGTGAGGCGGCAGCTGTGACAACATTGAAGGCAATAGAGTCGCTACAACCTGATGTGATTGTGAATAGTGGCACATGTGGCGCCTTTAAGGCCAACGGAGCGAATATAGGCGATGTGTATATAGGCCATTCAGTCATGTTCCACGACAGGAGGGTTATGGGCGATGACGAATGGGGCACGCAGGCGCTCGGCAATTATCCTCTCTTTGACGGGAAGGAACGTCTCGCCAAGAATCTCGGCATGAAGATGGGGAAGGTGACGACAGGCTCATCTCTCGATATGCAGCCCTGCGACCTTGAGATTATCAAGGAGAATGGTGGCGAGCTGAAAGATATGGAGGCTGCTGCTGTAGCCTTTGTCTGCTCACTCTTCTCCATGCCATGCCTCCTCGTCAAGTCTGTCACAGACCTTCTTGATGGTGGCGTGGACACTCTCGAGGAGTTCAGGGCCAATCTCTCGTACGCCTCGTCTGAGCTGGCGAAGGCTAATGTGAGGGTCGTCCGTTATCTTCTTGACAATAACATAACACGGAACATCGAGGACACCCACTGATGTGTCCTTTGTCACGGAAACCTATGACGTTTGACCCCGCGCTGTCGCTGTCGTCTCCCCTATCCATGAGGATGGTGTGATGCCAGAAAGCGTTAAGCGACTATTGATTGCAAATCATTATCGATAACGCCATAACTGTGTTTTAAAATAATATATGCCTTCGTGCCGGATATCTCTTGATATCCGACGCGAAGGCATATCGTAACCCATAGCCTAAAGAATATTAGGGGGACACACTACTGAATGAGATAGATTTATGCTGAGGGCTGCTGTTCTCGTCGCTGTGTCCATCGCCTTTCAGCATGGCCTGAAGAGGGTGATTCTGTTATGTTGTCAAGTGTGTTGTCTTGTCATATGAGCGGCATGTTATTCTCCCTGCACTCTCTCCTCATATCTTCAGGCCATATACTTGCCTGTATTTCTCCGATGTGAGCTTTGTGGAGCATCACCATGCAGAGTCGGCTCTGTCCGATACCACCACCTACAGACAATGGGAGTTTTCCTTCAAGTAGCATTTTGTGGAAGTAGAGTTCTTTCCGTTCATTCTCGCCCTCAATATCGAGTTGTCTAAGCAGGGCTTCCTTGTCAACTCTTATTCCCATAGATGACAGCTCGAACGACCGCTCAAGTACGGGATACCAAATAAGTATGTCTCCATTCAGTCCCATCATGCCATTCTCGTCAACCGTTGACCAGTCATCATAGTCAGGTGCTCTCCCGTCATGCTTCTCTCCGTTTGACAGTTTCCCGCCTATGCCAACTACAAACACAGCACCATACTTTTTGCATATAGCATCCTCACGTTCTTTTGGAGATAAGTCGGGATACATTTTCAACAGCTCCTCAGCGTGGATGATGTGTATCTCCTCTGGTAGAAAAGGCTCAAGCTGTGGATACCACTCACATGCGAGATACTCTGTGCGGCGTATTGCGCCATATATACGCCTGACAATCTCCCTCAGATATTTCTGTGTGCGTTGTCCGGCTGTTATGACAGCCTCCCAGTCCCATTGGTCAACATAGAGAGAGTGGAGGTTGTCAAGTTCCTCGTCTGCCCTGATGGCGTTCATGTCAGTATATATTCCGTATCCGGGACGTATTTTGTCTTCTGCAAGTTTCAGCCTCTTCCATTTTGCCAATGAGTGGACGACTTCTGCCTTGGCGTCGCCCAGCTCTTTAATAGGAAATGTTACAGCACGCTCTATGCCGTTGAGGTCATCGTTAATGCCGAGTCCCTTAAGCACGAAAAGCGGAGCAGTGACGCGTCTGAGGCGTAACTCTGTGCTGATGTTCTGCTGGAAAAACTCCTTGATAAGCTTTATTCCCTGTTCTGTTTGTGCCGCGTCAAGGAGAGGTTTGTATCCTTGTGGCTTGATTAGTTTGCTCATTGTGTTCTGTATCGTTTTCTTTGCTCGTTTGATTGGTTGTTGGATTTCATCATTCGTTTTACCTTCGTTTGGGGAAGCATAAGAAAGATGGATTTGTATGAGATATCCAGGGGGGGGGGTATCTTTGTTTATTGCGGATGCAAAGGTAATAATATTTTATTTTATGTGCAACTTTATGTAAGAAATATTTGTCGTAAAGTTGACATTTGTAAATAAATAGATAAATTTGCGTTTACAATTAGCTATGTGCATGGTGATAATGTCTTACATAAAGTGAAATAAACCACATCATCCCCGATAACTCTCCTCTGGGCGTGGAACTGAAAACGGAGGCTTTCGATAAGCCAGAAGACCAAAGCGGGCTTGCTCGCTTTGGCTTGGCGAGAAAAGGCCGGATGAACCCCAACGATGAAATCCAACAAAAGGGTATAATGAATATTTACTCTTGTTGTGTAACCAGCATGATAATTCCGCTCTTCGCCTTTTCGTTGGGAATATAGCACATGCGCGCCTGGGCTTGTTGTCTATAATAGAATGACAGAGGCATATACCAGGAACAATCACAAGGATTGGCAGATTGTCATGGGAGGTCTGCATTGACTGGACGGTATAGTTCTAATGGAGGGCAGTGCAGGTTTACAGGACTCGTCTATCGTTATTCGTCAATCATAATTGCAGACTGTTATATCTTTGCCGTCTGCATGCAGGCGCAATAGTCCAGCAATGTATTCTGCGCATCTGAGAGTGTTCATCTTGTCTCCGTCGTATCCGTTTACAAGGACGAGGATATGGCGAGTATCTATTGACATCTTTGTCCGCTCGTTATCGCTGGTCGGTGTTCCTACTCCTCCTTCAGCATCCCTATAGACTGGGAGTCCCTCGATATTTATCATACCACGCCCTATGCCCTCATAAGGCTCATCATGTCGTCCGATGCCAAGTGTCAGCGTCTCGCCCACTATCTTGTCAGCGTCAAAACCTCCAATGCTGTAGCCATAGGCCATGCTGCCGAGATTTACAAGGTCAACGAGAGTGTCACGCTGGTACAGTTCTTTCCCTTGTAACATACGCCTTATAAGGGCTTCTGCTGCGGGACGGTATCTGCTCGGGTCTTTGCCACATAATCTGTAGATATGGCGAGTTGCCTGTATTGGTGGCATGAGTTTCAGACTCTCTGTGTCGAGGCTGGCACGTAATTCCTCGCCCAATGATTCTATCTTACGCCACAGGCCGTCATCGTACTCTGTGTTCTTCACTGTAGCGTAAACCATAGCACCCGCAAATTCCGGACAGACCGACTTTATCTCTTCTGATACAATTATATTCATTTTCAACTTAATAATTATAATGTTTATGCCTTTGCGAGAGAATAAACTCTCGCATTAAGTGCAAAGTTACGAGATTTGTTCAATATGTCCAAGAAAATTGCAGATAATAATTCCCTGAAAAATGAGATACCCATACCATCCTCAATGCTGTTTCCTATCCATGTATGTTATTCAAACTTAACTCGGCACCCTATGGTCTATTTAATCAAGGTGTAAAAATAATTTTTATGATGTATACAATAAAATGACATCATAGACGTTATAATATACAAACATTGACATCATAAATAAAACAATGAAAAAACTTCTTGTATTTTTCCTCCTGTTCAGCTGTTCTATGACATTTGTCCATGCCCAGATGTCGGATGAACAAGTTGTAGACTATGTTAAACGTCAGGTGCAACAAGGCAAAGACCAGAAACAGATAGCCAAAGAGCTGCTCAGCCGTGGTGTGTCGGTTAAGCAACTTGAACGTCTGAAATCACAATATGAGTCGCAACAGAAAAGGCAGGAGATCATCTCGGGCGATATGGACCGTTCGAGAGTATATAATGGTGAACGCCGTGAGAAGATCAATAAGAAGAGAAGGAAAATCAGTTCTTCTTACGCCACCAGTGACTTTGAAGACAGCTATGGCGAAATAGACAATTATGATGAATACGAGAATATTGAAAACGAGAATGACAGCTTAAGGATATTCGGCCATGACATCTTCAGGTCGAACAGCCTGTCGTTCGAGTCGAGTATGAATGTGGCTACACCTGCAAACTACACCTTGGGGCCAGGCGATGAGGTCATACTCGATATTTACGGAGCGTCGCAGCTCAGCGAGACAATGAAAGTCTCGCCTGATGGTACTGTGACAATCCCGAACGAGGGACCTGTCAATATTGCCGGACTGACAGTGGCACAGGCGCAGGCAAAGGTCAGACGCACTATAGGAGGACACTACCAAGAGTCAAACATCAGGTTGACAGTTGGACAGACAAGGACAATCATCGTCAATGTGATGGGAGAGGTAAGAGAGCCTGGAACATATACCCTGTCAGCTTTTGCCACTGTATTCAATGCCCTGTATCTTGCAGGGGGTGTGAACAATATTGGCACTCTGAGAGAGGTGAAGGTCTCGCGTAATGGAAGGATTATAACGTCAGTCGATATATACGACTTTATTCTCAACGGTAGGCTTACAGGCAATGTGATGCTACGGGATAATGACGTCATTATGGTCGGCACATACAGCAATCTCGTCAAGATAGAGGGTAAGGTTAAACGCCCGATGTATTATGAGATGAAGAAGAACGAGTCACTGCAATCACTCTTGAAATATGCTGGCGGATTCACAGGCGACGCTTACAAGCAGAAGGTAAGGGTGGAACGAAAGAGTGATGACGGACTGACAGTGCACAATGTTGACGAATGGGATTTCACTACATTCGCATGTGAGGACGGAGATATTGCTGTCGTAAGTCCCGTAATAGAGCGGTACCGGAATACTGTCACGATAACTGGAGCCGTTTTCCGCGAAGGACAGTATAAGCTCGGTGGGAATGTCAATACGGTAAAGACACTCGTAGACCAGGCTGGAGGACTGAAGGAGCAGGCCTTCACGACACGCGCTGTGCTCCACCGCATGAGAGAGGACCGCACACTCAATTCCATGACAATAAACCTCAAAGGTATCCTCGACGGTTCTGCTCCTGATGTCGTTCTGCAGAATGAGGATGAGCTAATAATATCTTCGACTGAGGAAATCACATCAAAGCAAAGCCTTACAATATATGGTGATGTCGTTATGCCTGGTGTCTATAAATACTCAGATGGAGAGACTCTTGAGGACCTCATAACAGAGGCTGGTGGTCTGCTGGAGTCTGCATCGTTATTGAACGTTGAGGTGGCAAGGCGCATTATGTCGGCAGATGATAATCCCGATGGGAAGAAGATGGCAAAGATATATCAGGCGACACTGGCTGAGGGACTTGCCATAGAGGGCGAGACAGGGCTGAAGCTCCGTCCATACGATATCGTCACCATACACCGCTCGCCAAACTATCAGGAGCAGAAGGTCGTCAATGTATCAGGAGAGGTGCTCTATGGCGGGTCGTATGTCCTTTCAGATAAGGAGGAGAGGATTACAGACATACTTAAGCGAGCAGGAGGCATGACAAAGAACGCATATGTTGATGGAGTACAGCTGATAAGGAAAGTCTCAAAGAAGGAACTTGACATACAACGCATGAAACTCGAGGTAGCCAAGAATATGGCTGACTCACTTGAAATTATGTCAGCCCTGCAGAAGACATCATACAGTGTAGGTATTGATCTCAGAAAAGCACTCGACAATCCCGGCAGTGGAAATGATATCATCATGCATGAGGGTGACTCCATATATATACCACAGCTGAATAATGTCGTGAAGATTAGCGGAGAGGTTATGTTTCCTAATACTATAGCTTACGAGAAGGACCGCAAGGCAAGCTACTACATCAACCAGGCTGGCGGATTGACCAAGAAGGCAAAGCGTAAACTGGCATATATTGTCTACCCTAATGGTCAGGTAAGCAGACTCAGTAAAGGAAAAATCCTGCCAGGATGTGAGGTTGTAGTCCCTACACCGCCAGAAAAGAAGATAGATACAAACAGGACATCGCTCTTCATGGCATTGGCAAGCTCTGTGGCAACTATCGCTGCCGTCTTGATAACAGCCCTGAAATAGCCTGTCGGCCATGGATGACATGATGTGAATAAGCCATTATTGACCGACCCTTCTTTTCACCCAAGAATTACAACAAACACAAAGACGAGTGACAGCTGGTCATACCCCTATATCAAAGATGGTTATGGCCGGCTGTCACTTATGTGGAGGAAGTATTCATGAAAGGATTGTAACTTATCAGACAGAGAGATTTTTGAGTTGATACGAACTATTAGGCAGAAAATGTTTATGAAAATGATAGCATCACAATATCGAAATGATGCATGGGGAATCCCGTTTACTCATAAACAATCGACAAGGACAAGACATAAAACAGAATAATATGCTGAAGATAAATCTATTGACCTGCCCGACAGGCAACAGTATAGAGAAGGACGATGGTTTCAAATATTGTGACGAACGTTTTGCAGACATCGAGATGTTGCGTTATAAGGTCGACGGGTTTGAGACTCTCACTTTAAGACAAAAAATATTCATTTACTACCTTCAGGAGGCCGCCCTATGGGGCAGGGACATACTCTTCGACCAAAACGGACGGTATAATCTTGAGATACGAACATTGCTAGAGAGACTCTATACCGGATATAAGGGCGATAGGGATAGCGATGATTTCAAGGCCTTTGAAGAGTATCTTAAGAGAGTATGGTTCTCTAACGGTATCCACCACCATTATGGATGTGAGAAGTTTGTGCCACACTTCAGCCGCCAATGGTTTGTCATGCATACAGGATGCTCCGACAAGATTGCTGACATAATCTTCAATCCAGATATCCTCCCCAAGCGTGTGAATCTTGCTGAGGGGCAGGATTTGGTACTAACAAGTGCGTGTAACTACTATCAAGGCGTGACACAACAGGAGGCTGAAACGTTTTATGCTCAGCAAAAGGCTCTGGGTGATAAAGAGCATCCTGTCATGTATGGTATGAATTCTACACTCATCAAAAGTCCTGAGGGCACAATATATGAGGACAAATGGACAACAACAGGACGTTACGGCGCATACCTCACGAGAATCACGTCACTGCTGAGAAAAGCGCGATTATATGCTGACGATACAAAGCAGAAGGATGTCATTGACAAACTAATCTCATTCTATGAGACAGGAGACCTCAAAATATTCGACGAATACACTATCGCATGGGTAGAGAATACCGCACCCATTGTCGATTTTGTCAACGGATTCACAGAGTCATATGGAGACCCTCTCGGCATGAAAGGCTCATGGGAGAGCATTGTCAATATCAAGGATATAAAGGCAACAGAGAGGGCAGCGCGGCTAAGTGCCAATGCACAGTGGTTTGAGGACAACTCTCCTGTATCGCCAGAGTTCCGCAAAGAGAAAGTCAGGGGAGTCTCAGCTAAGGTGATACGCGCCGCAATACTGGGAGGCGACCTCTATCCCTCGAGCGCCATAGGTATAAATCTTCCTAACAGCGACTGGGTGAGAGCAGAGCACGGAAGCAAGTCTGTCACAATAGCCAATCTCACCCATGCCTACTCACAAGCGGCTCGGGGAAGCGGCATGATGGACGAGTTCGCTGCCTCACAAGATGATGCAATCCTGATGGATAGATACGGCGATTTGACAGGAAATCTGCATACTGACCTTCATGAATGTCTCGGACATGGAAGCGGCAGGCTATTGCCCGGTGTTGATGCCGATAGCCTTAAGGCATATGGTAGTACAATAGAGGAAGCTCGGGCAGACCTCTTTGCTCTCTACTATCTTGCTGACGACAAACTTATCGAGCTTGGACTACTGCCAGACAAAGATGCGTTCAAGGCAGAATACCTCAGGCAGATGATTAACGGACTCATGACACAGCTTGTGCGCATAAAGCCTGGAGCACAGATAGAGGAGTCGCACATGCGTGACAGGGCTCTCATTGCCAGATGGGCTTACAAGCATGGACTGGGCATGGCAGATGGCGGGAAGGATGTTGTGGAGATGATGCAGAGAGATGGTAAGACTTACGTCAGAATAAACGATTATGACCGGCTACGTCAGCTTTTCGGACATCTTCTCGCAGAGATACAGCGCATAAAGTCGACAGGAGACTTTGATGCCGCACGCCATCTTGTTGAGGAATATGGTGTCAGGATTGATTCCGTTCTCCATAAAGAAATTCTCGACAGATATCAAAGGCTTAACATCCCACCATATAAGGGATTCATTAATCCTGTCTATAAAGCTGTCATGGATAACGATGGAGGTATTACTGATGTCATCGTTAGTTACGAAGAGAGCTATACTGAACAGATGCTACGCTATTCAGACGCATACTCCATAAAGTGATAATCATCTCGTATCCAATGGCTGTCATTAAATAATCGACGCATTATACCTAATTCTCATACACATGCATCGATATAAATAAACAGGATAGGGACATGCAGGAGGCCTTTGCCTTCATACATATCCCTATTCTATATATTTGAGTGAAACATACCTGCTATAACTTATCTCAACTGGACTCAGTCAAGATTATTGTAAAACTCGTGTGGGGACAGAATCTGATAGCTAAAAGGGGTAGGGTAGATTCTCTCCTCGTTGTCTTCTTCTCTCTATCCGCTACTCTAAACTAAATTGTTTGAAAGTTCTATGGCTGCAATATCTTTTACTATGACGTTGTCTTTTCCAGTTGGACGTTCTTGCTTTAATCCATTTCTTTATCGATGGTGTCATTCTCAATAACGAGGGGGCGGTCAATTGCAGCATTGAACGATATGATTGTTTCTGAACGTGACAATCCTAACGGTTGTAACTTATCATGAATTACAGTTAATAGATGGTGATTGTTGTGGGTGTAAATCTTGATAAACATATCAAATCCTCCTGTCGTATAATGACATTCGACGACCTCGGGTATTTGTCTTAATGCCTCTACTACTTGGTCAAACTTAGATGGGTCTTTAAGGTATAATCCAATATAGGCACACGTCTCATATCCAATTTTTTCAGGGTCTATTATAAACTGTGAACCTTTGATGATTCCAGTGGAAGTAAGTTTCTGTATACGCTGATGTATTGCCGCGCCGCTGACATTACATGCTCTTGCAACTTCAAGGAATGGGACACGTGCATCCTCACTTATCATTCTTAGAATTTTCTTGTCAAGATAGTCAAGTGAATATTTTGCCATTTTTATATAATGTTTTATTTTGGTTACAAAGATAATAAAAATATCATGTATTGTCGTGTGTCGTTATGGTTTTTTAATATTTTCTGTGGCAGAATAATTAATATGTGTCACATTTGCCTCCCTAAGTTTTGCCTTGATTTCTGCGATTGCTTTAAGCTGAACGGATTTGTCGGCTTTTATAGAAACCGTGTATTCTGATTGTTCATCTGCCGGTAGCCTGTCCCTGTCTCTATTTACGAAATCCGGGAGAGAGGCCATGTTGATGTACTTGTCTCCAAATTGAATTCTCATGTTTCCTATATCATCCTTACCTATATAGAGATAAGACATAGAATGCCGCTTTTCTATTTTCTCAAGGTTTACACCATCTGGGGTTCTTATCTGTAAACTTATATCAGTCTGACGCATGTGAGTCACAATCATAAAGAAGAATAGGACTGTGAATATGAGGTCAGGAAGGGCTGCCGTGTTCAGCTGTGGGAGTCCTTTATCTGAATTGTGTCTAAGTCTCATATATATATTGGTCGTGAATATGTTTAATCCTCTGTGAAAACCTCACTTATTCTTTGAGGATATGCTTCTCTAATTCTTGACTGGATGTTAGAATCGCAATTGTTGAAAGGCATGTGATACCTGCTCATAGCGATATCATTGCGTACATTACGATAAATCTCAACTATTGAATTCTGGAGATGGAAATACGTGTCATAATTTGCTGTTGTTGAAGCTCTGACCTCAATAATGTGCTTATCTCCTTTCTTCTTTATGAAATCTGACAACTTGTTACATAGTAACTGTTCAGATATCTCTTCATTATTGACAGTCAACTTGTTATCTTTCGTAATACATACTGTTATAACATTATTGCGGTCAACATCTTTAGCACGTATTTCTTTATTCGCTTCTCTTGGTGGCAACTGACGGCGTAACACTCTGTCAGAATCAATGGAAGTAGTGACGAGAAAAAAAATAAGGAGCATAAAGGAGATATCTGCTGTCGCAACTGTATTCAGTTGTGGTATACGTCTCTTACGATGTTTCCTCCAAACATTTTTGATTCTCATAGGGGATAGGGGATATGTTATTGTTATTTTGTCTTTATGCGCTCTTTTTTGCCATGTATTCCAAATGACTTAAGCGACTCCTTTATGTTTCCTGTCTTCATGAAGCTGTATATTATGGCTACTATTCCTAATAACATGAATAGGCTGCCAGTAAAGACAAACATATTTGAAACCCTAAGCCAAAACATATCATCATACAGCCGGGTGTTTATTGTTATTGGAGAAACGTCGGCGAATGCAAAAGACAATGACAATGATGCGAATACAGATAAAACTATTGTCATGTTTATCCTGCGCGCTGGGATACCATGTATCTTGCCCGATGTGCGGCCAATCATTTTTATTCGCCGTACGACAGACCATATGGTAACTCCAATTGCTGCCAGTATGACAAGATACATAAGGTATATAATAATATCAATCATGGCTGATAATCTCTAAAAGGTCAATTGATGTTTGCTCCATTTGTGAGGTGATGTGCTCTATTCTGGACAAGATGTAATTATAGAATACTTGCAGGATAACAGCTGCTATAATTCCGAATATTGTCGTTATGAGGGCAACTTTCATGCCTCCTGCTACAATTCTTGGACTTATATCACCTGCCATCTCAATATTATCGAAAGACATCACCATGCCGATAACAGTACCAAGAAATCCTAACGATGGTGCGATAGTGATGCATAATGTTATCCAAACACATCCTTTCTCGAGTTTCCCTACCTCAACATCTGCATATGAGGCTACAGTACGCTCTATATCTTCTCTTTTTTCTGTTGAGTGCAGAAGACCTTGCAGACACATACTGGCAATAGGACCCCGTGTGTTTCTGCAATACTCTATAGCTGCATTCAGGCCTTCCGTTTTATATAATGTCTCGAGTTTTGAAATGAATGTTTTTCTATTAATATCAGCTAATGCAAGATATATTACTCGCTCGATACAAAAAGTAAGACCAACTATAAGAGTAATAGCGACAATTGACATAAAGACAGGATTACCTTCTATAAACTTTGTCTTTAGGGCATCATTCATGGATCCTGCGGTTTCTTCTAAAGCCTGAGCAGAGGCAAATGCCTTTGTCGTTAATAATATCAGGAGTGTAAGAAAAGCTGTTCTTATTTTCATTGATGATTTTTTGATAGTGTTAAAAATGTTCGTCTAAACACAGACGTTTTGACTTCGTCTTCTTCCTCCGCACCTCGGCAATATTCAAGCGAGCTTGATAATGCTCTCGGTTTGTCGTCAGGTCTCGCCATGGCATAGCCCAAGTAAACTTGATCTCTGCTCATTTGGCTTAACGAAAACGTTCTTAAAAGTGCGATTTGACTTCGTCTTCTTCCTTCGCGCCTCGGGATAGTCTGAGTAAACTCAGCCTCTCCTTCGGCTTGTCGTCAGTTCTCGCCAAGCCAAAGCGAGCAAGCTCTCTTTGGCCTTTTGTCTTAACGAAATCGTTCCTCTTGTAAGTATATGGCAAAGATTTAGCAAGCTAATCTTTGTCCTTTTGTATTAATGATATGCTCCAGAAAAATATATAGAGATTCATGCGAGGTTTAGTCTCCCTTTTTTTTCCTGTAGTTTATTTCTTTTTCTTCTTTGAATGGTTTACTGTCTCGTATCTTGATTTGATATGTTCAATTGCTTTTTCTGCCTCACTGTTGTGAGGTGAAAGCTTTAAGGCTTTCTCGTAATTTAGAATGGCTGCACCATATAGCTTCTCCTTTTCACATTCATGGCCCATATCGACATATTCAGAAGCAAGTTCATCGAGAAATATTTGTCGCTCAATTTCTTTGTTTTCAAAATAGCGTATTTGGCTATTTAGTTTTTCCAGTTCTTTCTCAAATTGTGCTTTTTGCTTCTTTATTAATGATTGATATGACAGCGCTTTTGACAGTTTAAGACGCAAGAGCCTATTGGGGATAGGTTTCTCTATGTCATAACGCATATGAATAGCTTTGAAAAAATGGTCAAGTGCCTTCTGAATATCACCTTCTTCAAATGCCTTGATAGATGTTGCGTATTCTATGTTGGCATATGAGTCTTTCAAAGCAGCCTCGTAAGTCTTGTTGTCATTAAACCGTTTGGAGAATGCCTTGACCTCTGACTTTATAAAGATATCTTTCTGGCTCAAGGGAGTCTTGAGCTCAATGCCCTCTAACGAGCGGCAACGTGATAATGCAACATATGTCTGACCACCGGCAAAAGCACCTCCAGTGAAGTCTATCTTGACATTGTTGAATGTAAGTCCTTGTGATTTATGTACTGTTATTGCCCAAGCTAAACGGATTGGAAATTGCATGAAGGTGCCTAACTCTTCTTCTTCTACCTTGCGCTCTTTCTCATTATATGAGTATCTTATGTTTGACCATATGGCACGTTCCACCTCACATTCTATTCCGTTCTCAAGTTTGATGATGAGCTTGTCATCTCCAATTTCTTTCACTATGCCAAGAGTGCCATTAACCCATTGGTGTTCAAGGTCATTCTTTATGAAAATAACTTGGGCACCAGGCTTAACCTCAAGGTTAATTAGTGTGGGAAGCATTGCTTCTGGAAACTCCCCTTTTATCACCCCTTCAAATGAAGTGACTTTTCCTTGCAGTTTGTCAAGGTGTATCTGGTTTATATGGTCGACACTGTCTCTTCTGGTTGAAAGGGTAATTGCCAGAGATTCGTTGTCATTATTGTCTTGGATTTTGATTTCTCTATCTTGCTTGACACGTGAGTTAATAATTGCAAGGTCATGGCTTGTTGCACAGCTTTCTCTTATTCTGTCAAGAAAATTGATGAAAGATATATCATTCTGTCTGTATACCTTCGTCAGTTCTATACTAACCAGATGCATCTCTCGCCATACATGTGCTGAGAAGAAGAATACTGATGAGTAATAAGGTTGAATCAGTCTGCGTTCATCTTCTTTGATTACAGGCTCCAACTGGAATACATCGCCTACAAGAAGCAGTTGCTTTCCTCCAAATGGCTGTCTGATATTGCGTGAGTAAATTCGTAAAACTTTATCTATAAAATCAATGATATCAGCTCTAACCATGCTAATCTCATCAATTATTATCAATTCAAGTTCTCTTATCAGCTTTATCTTCTCAGCATTGTATTTTAGTGTGTTCTTTATATTCTTTCGGTTGTACTGGATGTCTTCTGGTACGATGGGATGAAATGGTATCTTGAAGAATGAGTGTAGAGTTTGGCCCCCAGCGTTTATTGCTGCAATTCCTGTTGGCGCAAGAATTACATGTTTTTTCTTGCTGGTTTTGTCTATATGCCGTAGAAAGGTTGACTTTCCTGTACCAGCCTTTCCAGTCAGAAAAAGTGAGTTCTGAGTGCGCTCTATGATATTGAGCGCATTCTGGAACTGTTGGTTTGAAATGTCAATCTGTGTCATTCTCTTATTATCTGGCTTTATCAGGATGTGATAATTGACGGTTGAAAGCATCAGCGAAACTGCTGTCCATTCCAATATGGTTGTTATGACAGACAATCTCAGATTAAGACAGAATGGTTAGTGATACCTTACGGCTACTCTTTATGATTCTTGTAAGAAGACAGTCTTCCTGTTTTTTTATGATTTGAAACAATGTGTCCTCCATGTAAGCTGTATATTATCGTACAAGAAGAACACATTGCTATCACGAGAGCTATTGAGCGAATTTGATACTATGTTTGATGATTATGGAACAAGGATTATAAGTCCTCAAGTCTTATTTGTTGCTCTTTTGGCTTCTCTGTTTCAGGAACAACGTTCACAGGTTGATGGATTGGATTGCCATTCTCGTCTACTTCAAGCATATCGTCATGGACTATTTCGAGGCTGTCACTATTTACTGTATCTCTACGATGCTCATAATAGCTGTCGCAGATATACATGTTACGCTCAATATCCGGGTCGTTAGGACGGTCAAATTTTGCATGATATTGTTTGAACGCTGGGTCCTTCATTACTGATTGCAGGAAATAGCCACAAATTGGAAGGGCTGTTCTGGAGCCTTGGCCTAATGCTCCTGTCCGGAAATGTATGCACCGGTATTCGCCGCCTACCCATGCACCAACTACAAGCTTTGGCGAAACACCAACAAACCATGCATCAGAATGATTGTTTGATGTACCGGTCTTACCTCCGAATTCTGTATCCCGAATATCTCCGACATACCCCCATAAAGCTTGACTTGTTCCTCCAGGCTCACGCATACCTCCTTGAAGCAGCTGTTGTACAAGGAAAGCTGATTTATAGGGTATGACTTGTTTGGACTCTGACGGGCCATAGTAAATCTCATTACCGTCCCGGTCCGTTATTCTTGTTACCAGGACTGGTTCCCTTTGACGGCCATTGTCTGAGATTGTGCAGTATGCATCAACAAGTTCAAGCAATGTGACGTCGCTCGAGCCCAGTGGCAGAGATGGTGTCTCGTCAAGAGGGGATTTAATTCCCATTTCATGGGCTGTCCTGGCTATGTTCTTGATTCCCATCTCCTGGCCGAGCCTTACAGCAATGGAATTGATGCTTTTTGCGAAAGCCGACTTTAATGCCATTGAATCTCCTGTGAAATAACCGCTTGCATTCGTTGGAGTCCAGTTGACTTCTTTCTTCTGTTTCTCATCATATACAAGCATAGAGAAATACTCGTCACGGCGCTTGTCACATGGAGTAAGTCCTTGGTTCATAGCTTCTGTATAGACAAATAGCTTGAATGTTGAACCGGGTTGCCTCATCGCTGTGACTTTGTCATACTTCCAATGGTTGAAGTCAATATCGCCAACCCATGACTTCACGTGGCCTGTATTCGGTTCCATTGCTATGAATCCACAGTGCATATACTTTACCATGTAACGTATGGAATCCATCGTAGAGAGCTCCATCTCGATACTCCCTTTGTCATAATCAAATACCTTTACCTTGTGCGGTTTGTTTAGATGGTAACTTATAGAGTCTGGGTCGTTTGGAAATTTCTTTTGTAGGTATTTATATACGGGCTGCTTTTGCGCTATCCCCTCAATAAAGCCTTCTATCTCATTATGCTTCTCGTCCTGCCATGGGTTCGTTTTTCCCCAATGATTCTTGAAATTCTGCTGGACCTGTTTCATTTGTTTCCTGACAGCATCTTCTGCATACTTCTGCATTCGTGTGTCAATAGTTGTATATATCTTAAGGCCATCACTGTATAAGTCATAGCCTTCTTCCTCGCACCAGTCGCGGAGATATTCAGCCACGGCATTCCTGAAATATTGCGCCTTGCCATCATAGTTCGTCTCAACGCTATAATTCAATTCTATATCTTTTGCCGAGAGTCTGTCACATTCTTCGCGCGTCAGGTCTTTGTGGCTGCACATGTTCTCAAGGACCTGGTTGCGTCTGGCCTTCGCGTTTTCAGGATGTGACAGTGGATTGTAATATGTTGTTGCTTTCAGCATACCGACAAGAACGGCTGCTTGTTCTGTCTTCAGCTTGTCTGGAGTGGTGTTGAAATATGTTTTTGAAGCAGTCTTGATTCCATATGCATTTGAACCGAAATCAACAGTATTAGCATACATGGTGATGATTTCTTCTTTAGTATAACATAATTCAAGTTTTGTAGCCAGAATCCATTCTTTGGACTTCATCACAATAATCTTAACACCAGGAATGTATCCCAGCAGTCCCGTACTATAGCTTGTCCTGGTGCGGAACATGTTCTTTGCAAGTTGTTGTGTGATTGTCGAAGCGCCACGGCCACCGTGTCCGGTCAATGCATCTTTAATGGCGCCAAAGAGGCCTATTGGGTCTATACCATAATGTTTGTAAAACCTTTCGTCTTCTGTGTCTATGAGTGCTCTCCAGAATTGTGGCGATACATTGTCATATTCAATGGGGGTCCTGTTTTCATTGAAATATTTTCCAATCAACACGCCGTCAGCAGAGTAAATCTCTGAAGCTTCGTTTGTTTTGGGGTTCTTAATGTCAAAAAAGCCAGGCGACTTCCCGAAAAGCCAGAACAAGTTGACGTCTACTGCTCCAAGATATAGGATGAACAGCGCAATGAGGGTGGTAAGGACCGTTATAGTCTTTACATACCATTTTGTGTTCTTAAAGAGAGAGGCATACCAGTTTGCGAATCTCGAAAGCTGTTTCCTTGCCGAAAGCAGCCAAACAAAAAGTCTATTCATTAAATGAATTTGTTATTTTATAATTTTTGAATTATGCAAAGTTACCTATTTTTGGCTAATAAAAAGCAACAATCAATATATTTTATGATTTCTTTAACATCATTGGGACTGAACCATTTTATCTCTTTGTCACGCTTTAGCCAAGTTTCCTGTTTGCGCATATATCTCCTTGTGTTTGACTGGATTCTGGCAATACATTCCTCGAGAGTCGTAAGTCCGTCAAGATAGTCAAACATTTCTTTGTATCCTACAGTATTCAATGAGTTGAGATGACGGTATGGGTAGACTCTTCTTGCTTCCTCTACAAGCCCCTTATCCACCATCTTTATTACTCGTCTGTTAATTCTTTCATACATTGCTTCCCTGTCTAACCTTAGTCCAATCTTGATGATGTTGAATGGCCGTTGTTGCTTTGGCTTGTTCAGGAATGACGAATATGGTTTCCCTGTCTGATAACACACCTCGAGTGCATGAAGAATGCGCCGTGGGTTCTTCTTGTCCACAATTCTCCAATGTACAGGGTCAAGACGGTGCAAGTCCTCAACGAGGGCTTCCAATCCTTTTGATTGCAGGCGTCCTTTCAGCTCTTCTCGTATAATGGGGTCGATTGTGGGAATATCATCTATACCATTGCATACGGCATCAATATACATCATTGAGCCTCCTGTCAGGATAAAGACGTTCTGGTCAGAATTCTCCACAAGATTCATGACGTCTTCAGCGTACATTGAAGCTGAGTAATACTTGTCCAAAGACAATGTCCCGACAAAATGATGCCGCACCTTCATCATGCTCTCAGTTGAAGGCGCGGCAGTCCCGATAGGGATTCCATCGAATATCTGACGGGAATCGCAATTAATGATTTCACAGTTAAGATATGAGGCAATATTCACGCACAATTCTGTTTTACCAACACCTGTCGGGCCAGTAATAACTATTATTGTCTTGTTTTTATCTGATAATGCCACGCTGTGATGTCTCTACAAATTCTATTATATATTTTACCTCTGGTGTAATTGGCAGATTTGCCTTTATTTCCTCTATTCCATCTTTCAATACGCCTTTGGAGTACAATAGACGATATGCCTCGCGGATTGTTTCAATCTGTTCATTGCTGTAGCCTCTTCGACGCAGCCCAACCAAATTCAGGCCGGCAAACTTTATCGGCTCTTTTCCGCATATGACGTATGGGGGGATATCCTGGCTTGACCGACTTCCACCCTGGACCATTACATACCCACCGATATGGCAGAACTGGTGGAACAAGACCTCTGCAGATATTATCGCACAATCATCAACGACAACCTCACCAGCGAATTTTGTGCTGTTTCCTATTATACAGTTATTTCCAATGATGCAATCATGCGCTATGTGCATGTTTTCCATAAGAAGGTTGTTTGAGCCGACGATTGTGGTCCCCTTGCTCGCTGTGCCACGGGATATAGTGACATTCTCCCGGATAGAGTTGTTGTCGCCAATCTGGCATGTTGTCGTTTCCCCTCTATATTTCAGGTCTTGGGGCTTTGTTGAGATACTTGTTCCTGGGAATATCTCGTTACCTGACCCCATCCTTGTCCCCTGGTTCAGGGTAACAGAGTTTTGCATGACATTCGAATCGCCTATGACAACGTCTGCGTCAATATAGCAGAAAGGCCCAATTATGTTATTATCGCCTAATTTCGCATCTGGATGGACAAATGCCATCGGACTAATTTGATTTGGCATGTTTAATACTTTGTTGTTTATTTGTGATATTATTATTCTCAGTGACTGCTCTCCGGCTGTTCCTGAAAAATTGTCAATACTCTACTAACTCTTTTCTCACAGGGATGAGAAAGAACCTGTGTTGTTTATCTCTTCCCTAAATAATAGGAAAATACGCTCTTGTGGCCATATTGTCGTATACTGGGGGAGAGTTATGCGAAGAGTGGGATTATTTGTTCTTGATTATCTGTGCGGTGAAAGTTGCTTCACTTACGACCTTGTCTCCGACAAACATATAGCCCTTCATTGATGAGATGCCATGTCTGACAGGGGCAAGCAATTCGACGCGGAACAGCAAAGTGTCTCCGGGGACAACCTTTTGCTTGAATTTGACATCATTGATAGCCAGGAAATATGTTGACCACTTCTCAGGCTCTTCAAGCGTGTTGAGAATCAGCAGACCGCCACATTGTGCCATCGCCTCTATCTGTAACACTCCAGGCATAACAGGCTCTTGTGGGAAGTGTCCTTGGAAGAAAGGCTCGTTTGATGTGATGTTTTTTATACCCACGATAGATGTCGGCCCAAGTTCAACAACCTTGTCAACCAGCTGCATGGGGTATCTGTGCGGCAGTAGTTCCCTTATTCTGTTTACATCCATTATTGGAGTGGTGTTAGGGTCGTATATAGGAGCCTGTATCTCATGCTTCCTAATCTCCTTGCGCATCAACCTTGCAAACTTATTGTTGATGGTGTGTCCTGGACGTGTGGCTACGATGCGTCCCTTGATGGGTTTGCCAATCAGAGCCATGTCGCCAATGATATCGAGCAACTTATGCCGGGTACATTCATTGTCCCATACAAGTGGTCTGTGTTGTATATATCCCAGCTTTGTAGAGTCAATTCTCGCTACTCCAAGCTTGTCGCACAAAGAGTCAACCTGTTCCTGGGGCATCTCACGCTCATATATCACGATGGCGTTATCCATGTCTCCGCCCTTGATAAGGTTTGCCTGGAGAAGAGGCATTATGTCACGGACAAAAACAAAGGTCCTTGCAGCGGAGATTTCTTTTGGATAGTTCTCCATACTGTCAAGCGTGGCGAATTGTGAACTTATGAACTTCGAGTCGAAAGTGCACATTGCTGTTATCGAGAACTGGTCATCGGGCAAGATTGTTATACATGAGCCTGTCTTGTCGTCTTTCACCTCAATCTTTTTCCGTATGATATAATAGTCCTTTGGAGCATTCTGTTCTACAGTCCCCACATTCTTTATCTTCTCGACATATGGTGCCGCTGAGCCATCGAGAATAGGGAACTCTGGTCCATTCACCTGGATGAGACAGTTATCAATACCTAAGGCGTAGAGTGCCGAGAGGCCGTGCTCTACTGTTGAGACTCGCACATCCCCCTTAGCCAGTACGGTACCACGCTGTGTATCAACTACTCGTTCTGCGATGGCATCAATAACTGGTTCTCCCTCAAGGTCAATACGCTGGATTTTATATCCCGTGTTTTCTGCTGAAGGATTAAAGGTGACTGTGAGATTCAAGCCTGTATGCAGGCCTTTCCCACAGAGTGAGAAGCTACCCTTTAGTGTTCTTTGCTTTGACATTATTCTTTATTTGCTTTAAGTTCTTCAATCTCCTTACGAAGCTTGTTTATCTCATTATACATTTCAGGCAGGCGGCGGAATATGGCTTGTGATTTGAAGTACGACCGCATCTCCATCGGAGGTGTGCCTATCAGTTGCTGTCCATCCTTTATGGAGCCTGGTACACCTGACTGGGCGCCAAGCATAACCTTATTGCCAATTGTGATATGGCCTGATATGCCCACTTGTCCACCAAACATACACCACTCTCCGACTTTTGTTGAGCCCGCTACTCCAACTTGGCTTGACATCACGGTGTTTGCGCCAATGTCTGTGTTGTGTGCTATTTGCACAAGATTGTCAAGCTTCACACCATTCCGGATGAAAGTGGAACCCATGGTTGACCTGTCAACACAAGTATTGGCTCCAATCTCAACATCATCCTCAATGGTTACAATCCCTATTTGTGGAATTTTGTCATAACCATTCTCTGAGGGGGCAAAACCAAAACCGTCAGCTCCAATCACACACCCTGCATGGAGTATGCATCTGTTTCCGACTTTACAGTCGTGGTATATTACCGCATTGCTGTGTATCTCTGTATTCTTGCCGACAATGACATTATCTCCTAATGCTGCGTGCGGATGGATAATGGAATTGTCGCCGATGACACATTTTGGACCAACGTATGCAAATGGCCCTATATAGCAGTCCTCGCCGATGGTGGCGGTTGGGTCAATAAAGGCCAAATCGCTTATTCCCCTCTTCCGCGGTTTCATTGACTCGTATAGTTGAAGCAATTGTGCTACAGCCTCATAGGCACTCTTCACTCTTATCAGTGTGCAGTTGACATTCTTCTCTAATGCTAAAGACTCGTCTACAAGAACAACTGATGATTTCGTCTCGTATATATAATGCAGGTATTTCTTGTTTGAAAGGAATGAGATGGCTCCCTTGTGTCCCTCCTCTATTTTTGCAAAAGAAGAGACTTTGGCATCCTTGTCTCCTTCGACGCGTCCTTTTATAAGTTCGGCTATCTGTTGTGCTGTAAATTCCATCTGTAATTTGTTTGCTTAAAAATTTTCATGCAAATGTACGAATTCTTTTTTGAATACGCAAATCAGGACAATAGTTTTTCGTTTTTATCCGGCATAATGATGTCTATAGAATGAAAAACGGCTGTTTGTCAAGGCTGTTACATGTTTTCGAGCACCTCCCTGCATTTCTCCATAAGCCATTTGGGAGTGCTTGTCGCGCCACATATTCCCACTTTCATATCATCATTGAGCCATGAGGGATTTATTTCCTCCGGGCCCTCGATATGATATGTACGGTTGTTCACTTTCTTGCATTCTGAGAACAAGACCTTGCCATTGCTTGATTTCCTGCCTGATACAAACAGCACGACATCATGTCTTTTGGCAAAAGCACGGATATTCTCCATTCTGTTTGCAACTTGCCTGCATATTGTATCGAAACTCGTGAATTTATGGCCTGGCTCAATCCTTCCCCTTATGTATTCAATGATTTTGTTGTACTCATCCAATGATTTTGTCGTTTGTGAATACAGATAGATATCTCTTGAATAGTCTATCTCTGAGTGTGGCAGCTCCTCGTAATGTTCTATAACAATCGCATGCCGTTCCGTCTGGCCCACAAGTCCGAGAACCTCGGCATGTCCATTTTTGCCGAATATCACAATCTGGGCTTCAGGATTGTCCATATACTGTCTCCTTATCCTTCTCTGTAAGGCCAGCACGACAGGGCAAGTCGCGTCTACCACCTCGACATTGTTCTCTTTAGCTGTTCTATATGTCTCTGGTGGCTCGCCATGTGCTCGAAGCAATACACGTGTATCATGCAGTTGTTCCAAATCCTCATGGCCTATTGTCACCAGCCCCATATCACGGAGCCGGTCACACTCTGTCCCGTTATGGACAATATCTCCGAGACAATAAAGCTTTATCCCGTCTGATAGTTTCTCCTCGGCTTTTTTTATCGCTGTAGTAACGCCAAAGCAGAACCCGCTACCATTGTCAATCTCAATTTCCATAATTTATTCAATTTCTACAGGTTGACCAGATTTGATGGCATGAATGTGCCCAGAGAATTATTGTTGACAGCATCATTTTTTTATGGGAAAAAATGATGTCTACACAATAGTTAGTTGATGCAATATTCAATGAGATTATCTCGTAGTACATCATATAATAAATATGGTCGGACTATATGGTTGGCACAGGACGAGTCGTCCAGATTCATATGGACACGCCTTCAGGTGTACTCGCGGTATAAAATGCTTTGTTTCAGGTTGTTAGCATTGTTCATCACCAAAGGTACTCAATGAGCGGTTCATTCCTATTGAATGAGCAGCTCATTTGCACTGTAAGAGTGGCCAATCTGTACAGAATCAGAAACAGTGATGATATCAATAGTAATATCATACAATTTGGGGTTGGAAAATGGATGCTGTATGAAATGGGCAAGAAGCCCTTGTCCATCATATTATCTCACTGCTGCAAGCGATGTGTTTATAGTATACCTTTGAAATATGCATCGAGCAACTCTTGTGCAGACTGGAAAGACGTCTTTTTGTTATTCAAGACGGCTTCCTCTGCTTCTTGTTTCATCGCTTTGATTCTTTCATTTTGGTAGAATGAACGTCGTAGATGCTCGTCAATGGTCTCATACATCCAATAACGTGCCTGCTTTGCCCTTCTATAATCAAAATACCCGTTCTCTCTCACAAAATCAAAATATGAATATATCATATCCCAGACCTCTTTCACGCCATAGCCGTAGAAGCCACTGTAACACAAGACCTTGGGCTCCCATCCACTGTCTGTGGGTGGAAAGAAGTGAAGGGCATTCCGGAAGTTTGTCGCTGTCATGTGGCAACGGTCGACATTATCGCCATCACATTTGTTGATGACTATACCATCAGCCATCTCCATTATTCCGCGTTTGATGCCTTGGAGCTCATCGCCTGTTCCTGTCACTTGCAGGAGAAGGAAAAAATCAACCATAGAGTGGCACGCCGTCTCACTTTGGCCTACACCAACGGTCTCTACAAATATTGTGTCATAACCAGCCGCTTCACATAATATTATTGCCTCACGAGTCTTTCTTGCAACACCTCCAAGCGAGCCTGCTGTTGGTGAAGGACGTATAAAAGCATCTCGTCTTTGGGACAATTTCTCCATACGGGTTTTGTCTCCTAATATGGATCCAAGAGATCTCTCGGATGATGGGTCAATGGCCAATACTGCGAGTTTTCCGCCTTTCCTGTCTAATACGTGGCATCCGAATACATCAATAGATGTAGACTTGCCGGCGCCAGGGACTCCACTAATACCTATACGTATAGAATTTCCGCTGTAAGGGAGACAACGTTCGATTACCTTTTGCGCCTTTGCCTGATGGTCGGGTGCTTGACTCTCAATAAGTGTCACTGCTTGTGAGAGCATTGTGACATTACCGGCAAGGATTCCATTTACCAATTCGTCAACGCTATATTCATTACGTTTGAATCTGCCGCGCTTTAGATACGGATTAATTGAAGAAGGCTGAACTATTCCTGCATTAACCTGTAGTCCAGAATATTCTGATGAGTTCTCCGGGTGCTCCATATTGGTCTGAATTGTTTGTTATTAGGATTATGATAATGTGATTCGTGATGTAGGGTAGGGTGGAATCTTTGGGGGGAAGCCTATTAGCCAAGCCATGGTACCTCCCCGCCGCCCCCACGGGAATTCATCGATGTCTTGACGATGATATGCCAAATGTGTAGACGGATATGAGGGGGTATACGCCGATGTATCGCTCATACCCGATAACTTCTAATATGACTTTCGGATTCCTTGGGTCATTTGTTATCATCAGGATTCCTGGCTTCTGTCTCTGTCTTTTTAATTCGAAGCTGTCAGCTGTTATCTTCATTTTTGTCGACTCAGATGGAGCCAACCTTGTTTTACCCAATGACACTTGCAGACCTAATGTGAACATTTGCAAGGTGGAGATTTCCAGAATCTCTTTGCCGATGTTCTGGATTGTAATCTCCCCTTTGAGTTTTTCAGGTTTCCCTGTCATGTCTTGAAGAGATATCTCTTTCTTGGAGAGCTGAATCTGCGGGCCTGTGTAATACTGTGATGTGTCATTATTGTCAAATGACGGTAGCAATATGGCTGATGTCTCTATCTCCTTGTCTTGCGAGATTTTGTCGCCTGGGTATTTCCCCAGATATATGGTTGTTTGGGATAATCCCAGATTCCTGATTTTGTCTGTGTCCAGAGTTATACGTATCTCTCCCCCTTGGTCAGGAGCTATACGTGTAGGAGAAACTTCTGCTGTCATATATTCTGGCAGATGCATAATGACAGGTTGGATTGTCTCTCCCGTAGTGTTCAGGATATGGATTGTCTCTGTTGGCGACGTGCCTCTGCTCACATCCTCAAATTCTACAGTGTGTTTGTCTGTCCTTATGTTACCTATTGTATATGGGTATGAACCGCTGTAGTCTTTTATCTCAGTGACAACCACGCCCCTCAGTGTCAGTTCGAGAGGCTTATTCTGGCCTTCTTCATATATCCATATCTCCTTTTGGAAATGTCCTAACTGCTTAGCGTCATAAGTTGCGTCGATGACGCTCTCTTTGCCACCGCCAATCTCTTGTTCTGCGGCTATTGCTGTCGTGCATCCACACGAGGTTTTGACATCAGTTATTATTACCTTGCGCGAAGCCTTGTTCTTGATGTTGAAATGTGCTGTTATAGGTTGTCTGAAGAGAACCTGTCCACAGTCATACACAGGGGTGTTGGTTGTGAGCTTTTGGGCAGATGCTGACAACGTTGAAAATAATAGCGTGATTAGTATGAATATATAGCTTTTGTTCATGGTTCTGAATGGTATTTCTTTCATCTCAACGTCTATACGTTTTCTTCTTAGCAAAAGGGAGCTGCTGGTGCCCCCGTCACTAATGCTGATGTCGCCTCTTGATGATTTGCGCCCCTGCACTCTAAAAGGTGTTTGGCAAGTGACAGATGCTTGCCCCGGGGGGGATGACTGGCTTAAGGGGGGCTGATACGCCTGCAGTGATGCCGGTCAGGACTATAGCCTATCTGCCGCAGGCATGAATAACCGTCGCTTTTCCCGGTATGTTACACTGATTATCCAACTCAATGATGGGGCGGATTAATTGCAAGTAGAATGTCTCCGCCAGTCATTTCCTTTTCGTAATGAATAATGGGCTGGCATCGGCGAAGCAGGATATTGTCATCCAATGTACAATAGTATTATTTTATTTACCGCTTGGGAGATTATTCAAACTAACCCCCAAGCGGTAAAATAACAGTGTATCTTATCGCATCCGTCATATTCAGCTTAACCTAGGATACACCTGGGGAGAAACTGTCTGGATGCTATGTCAAGTAATGAAGAACCGTTCGAAATGGTTGTGATTCTGTCAGTTCCTGACTATGTACTGGTCTGATATGCTCTCGTTTGTCTCGACACGGCGTATTGTCTCTGCAAACATGTCTGCAACGGATAATTGCTTGACTTTTGCACAACGCTGGGAATAAGGTATTGAGTCAGTAAAGACAATCTCCTCAAGTGAAGAGTTCTGCACGCGTTCTGATGCCGGTCCAGACATGACACAATGGCTTGCGCATGCACGTACGCTTCTTGCTCCTGCCTCTTTCATAATGTTGGCTGCTGTGGTGATGGTCCCTGCCGTGTCAACCATATCGTCAACAATCACTACATCTTTGTCTACCACATCACCGATGATTTGCATCGACTCAATAACATTAGCACGAGCACGTGTCTTATTACAGAGGACGAGAGGGCAGTCAAGATATTTTGCGTATGTCTTGGCACGCTTAGCGCCGCCTACATCAGGAGAGGCAATCACAAGATTCTCGAGATTCAGCGACTTAAGATAAGGAAGCAGTACGCCAGACCCATAGAGGTGGTCAACGGGGACGTCAAAGAATCCCTGAATCTGGTCGGCATGAAGGTCCATGGTTATGAGGCGGTCTATACCGGCTACACCAAGAATATCGGCTACAAGCTTCGCGCCGATAGAAACACGCGGTTTATCCTTGCGGTCCTGTCGTGCCCATCCGAAATATGGAGTAACTGCGATGATGCTCTTTGCTGAAGCTCGCTTTGCTGCATCTATCATCAGGAGCAGTTCCATCAAGTTGTCGGATGAAGGGAATGTGCTCTGGATGAGGAATACGTCACGGCCACGTATAGACTCTTCATAGCTCACAGCGAACTCTCCGTCAGAGAATTTTGTCATTACCATCTTGCCCAAAGGACATTTTAGGCTCTGGCATATCTTCTCTGCAAGGTATTTTGTCGCTGTGCCAGAGAATACCATGAAATTGTTTGCGTCACTCATTTTTTTCTTATTATTGTTGTTGTTGTAATACGTTTTCGTTCAGTCAGATGTGAAACTGTCTATTGGTCGGCAAAGATAACCTGGCATTCCTCTGGACCCCAGCGGCTGTTGGGAGTTCATCAGCCATACTTTTTGAGTTGTGCCAAGTTTTGTCTGGACAAGACAAGGCCAGGAATCTCTATCTTTTCTATGAAGTTTTAATCGACTCGATTTCTTCTAACCTGTCAGTCTATATAGCTTTGACAGTCGGTGTTGTGGTGATTTTTTGGGGGGCTGGCTATAATAAACAATTCAATTGATTTTTGGGGTGGGGGAGAGAAACTGTGTTTCTTGGCTGACAACACTTACTTGACCACTTTGCGTAACCTCTGAAAATGGCTTATAAGCTCCTTGTAATCTGTCTGTTGGTGGATATTGAAACGGTTCCAGAGGTCTCCGCAGATTACTACGCCCCCGAAGCCTTCATCCTGTGCCCATCTTATGTTGTCTAAACACATGCCTCCGAGGGCATAAACATGTTTGTCTATCAATCCGCGTCGGGACGCTTCATGAATTTCAACAGCTGTGAACTTAGACTTGACATCTTTCTCGTGTAGACTGTCGAATATGTCATGCAGGAAAACATATTCGCTTTTACGTTTGACATCTTTTAGCATGTGAAGGTCAGTACAGCTTCTGCTTACTTTACCTTTATATCCATTAGGTATGTCAACGTTTGGATTGTCCAGATGTATTCCACCCAGCTCAAACTCCTGTTTCATATAATAATGTTCATGTATTACAATATTTCTATGATACTCTTCTGGTATAAGAGTGAGCAGGCGTTCGAAGTACAATGGTTCTGAACCTGGTTTGTATATATGTAACATGTCCAACCCCTCGTCAAAAAGAGTCGTGATGATTTTATCTTCTTCAACAAAGAATTGGGGACAGGATACTATTACTAACTTCATTTTTCAGATTGTTTCTATTTAGAATGCAAATTTAGTAAATAATCAGCAAACCACAAATCTTTTATAATTAAAAAAGGCATTATTAGTGGTTTTTCTGAATAATTATCCAAAGTTGCATCATATTGGATAGATTATTCCAGTCCCCTACATGATAAAGAGTTTTTTTCATCTATGGTGTTCTTTTTATCAAACTATAATGGAATAGTATGAATTCATTTGGTGCCCCAGGCAGAATGTCACCTTTCATTATTTTCCTGATATTGTGATGTGGTAAGATAGTTTTTATCCACAACCATGTATCCAAATGATAGACAAACTCCTCAATGTCATATGGGTAAGTGGAAATAACCACAAACGGCATTACTCGAAGACATCCTCAACGCTTGTGCCCTCATTCTCTTCATCATGGAATGTATGTTCGCACGGATTGAAATCACTGGGGATAGCGAATCGTGTATCTTGTGAGAGGCCAAGCATCCTGTCGCGATATACTCTTTTCATGAAATACGCCCATATCGGCAATGCCATTGCAGCACCTTGGCCGTACATTGTTGACGAGAAGTGTATATCACGGTCGTCACCACCTACCCAACATCCAGCAACGAGGTCTGGTACGATTCCCATGAACCAAGCGTCTGAATTGTTGTTCGTAGTGCCAGTCTTGGCTGCTATATCTCCTGTGAGCTCATATTTGTATCTTAGACGTGAGGCTGTACCTCCGTCACATACTGCACGAAGCATATCCAGCATCTTGTATGCCCCTTCCTGTGATATCACTTCTGTCATCCGCGGGTGGAACTCAGCAAGCACATTCCCCTCACCGTCCTCTATTCTTGTCACAAAAAGCGGTGATGTCCTTATTCCGTTATTCACAAAGGCAGTGTATGCGCTGACCATCTCTGCCACGCTCACCTCGCATGGGCCGAGACACAAAGACATGGATGGATGGATGTCTGGAGAGTCTATGCCATATTTTTGAAGTAGAGAGACGAATTGCATAGGGTTCAGTTTTGACATGAGGTATGCAGATATCCAGTTGTTGGATTGCTGCAGGCCCCAGCGGAGTGTCACCAGTTCGCCATAGCGTGAATGGCTTGAGTTGCGTGGTGTCCATGGTTGCCCGGCTACGATGTATGTCTGCCGCACATTTGGCGCCATGTCACATGGGGTGAATCCATTCTCCATTGCGAGGGAGTAGAGGAATGGCTTGATTGTCGAGCCAACCTGGCGACGTCCCAGTGTTACCATGTCATATTTGAAATGCGTATAGTTAAGTCCTCCCACATAAGCTCTGACACCACCGTTCTTTGGGTCGATAGCCATGAATCCTGCACGCAGGAAAGACTTGTAGTACTTTATCGAGTCGAGCGGTGTCATCGTTGTGTCCACTTCGCCATGGTATGTGAATATTGTCATACCGGTTTTCTCACTGAATGAACGTCTTATTTCCTCATCGCTGTAGCCGGCATTACGCATACTTATCCAACGCTCACTTTGCCGCATAGCACGTGAGAGTATACCCTGAATCTGCTTTTGGGTGAGGTCGCTTGTGAATGGCGCATTAGGTTTCTTCTTGTTCTCTTTGTTGAAGAGGGGCTGGAGGTATTTTGCCACATGCCCGTATACAGCTTCTTCAGCATAACGTTGCATGCGGGAGTTTATGCTTGTCCTTATCTTCAGTCCGTCGGTATATATGTTGAAATGTGTGCCGTCCCGTTTCGTATTCTTGTTGCACCATCCGTATAGGGGGTCCTGCTCCCATGCTATTGAGTCGATGTGGAATTGTGTTTCTGCCCATGATGGGTATTCAGAACGTACCGGGCGGTTAGCGGTCATATATTTTCTTAGGAATTCACGGAAGTATGTCGCTGTGCCATCATTGTGGTCGATGGCGTGGAAGTGTAGCTCAATAGGCTGGGAAGAAAGAGAGGCGTACTCATCGTCTGAGATGAATCCCGCTTTGTTCATTTGCGACAGGACAACATTCCTGCGTTCCTGGCATCGTTCAGGGTATCTTACCGGATTGAAATAAGATGGATTCTTGCACAGCCCTATCAGTACAGCTGCCTCAGATATTGTAAGTTGCTTGGGCTCCTTGTTGAAATATGTATTGGCGGCCATTTTTATGCCTACAGCGTTATGGAGGAAGTCGAAATAGTTTAGGTACATTGCTATAATCTCTTCCTTTGTATAGTATTTCTCAAGTTTCAATGCAATAATCCATTCTATAGGCTTTTGCATCAGGCGTTCAATTTTTGATGATGCGTGGGCGCTATATAGTTGTTTTGCAAGCTGTTGTGTTATGGTTGAGCCGCCTCCAGCGCTCGTCTGTCCGAGGATTCCGCGTTTTACGATAGCTCGTCCGAGGGCACGGAAATCTATACCTGAGTGTTCATAGAATCGCTCGTCCTCAGTCGATATGAGAGCGTTCACAATGAAGGGCGAGATGCTGTCGTATGGTAGCCTGATTCTGTTATCTTTATTCAAACTCCATGTGCCCAAGACTTTCCCATCGTCTGAGTAAACCTGTGTGGCATACTTGTCTATAGGATTCTGCAATTCCTCAACAAGAGGCATATATCCTATCCATCCATTCCATATGGAAACGGTTGTTATGACTCCACAAAGGATACCCAGAAGAATCAGGGCCCAGAGCGTATGTATAAACTTTTTCCTCATCTTGCTGTTTTTTTTGTTTCTATCTTTATGGCAATATGGCATAAGTGTCACAGTATCCATATTGTAGTATGCCTCCCCCTCATGTTCAGAGGTGTCACCGTCATGTAATATGTGGCAACGGTTTAGCAATATATCTGTACAAAGTCAGATAATCGGATATGATAAAAATATTTTCTGCAAAAATACAATAATTAATTGGAAAAGTTGTACGTTTCTCAAATAAAATTCTTAACTTCGCAGTCAAAACAGCTACAAAAAGCATTAAAGACACATTTTCAACAATGGAGAAACAAGATTTTGTCACTATTGCCGATTTGTCGAGAGATGATATAATGTATCTTCTCAGCATGGCAAAAGAGTTTGAGCGATACCCTAACCGTGAGTTGCTCAAGGGACGTGTCGTCGCAACATTGTTCTTCGAGCCATCCACACGCACACGCCTTAGCTTTGAGACTGCTGCCAACAGGCTTGGGGCCCGTGTCATCGGATTCACTGATGCTAAGGTGACCAGCGCCACAAAGGGAGAGACTTTGAAAGACACAATCCTCATGGTCTCTAATTATGCCGATGTCATAGTGATGAGACATCATATTGAGGGAGCAGCCCAGTATGCCTCTGAGATAGCGCCAGTGCCTGTAGTGAATGCAGGAGATGGAGCACATATGCACCCCTCACAGTGTCTTCTGGATCTTTATTCAATCTATAAGACGCAGGGCACACTTGAGAATCTCAGCATCTATCTTGTCGGAGACCTTAAATATGGACGCACAGTCCACTCGCTCATTACAGCCATGAGGCATTTCAATCCGACATTCCATTTTATAGCTCCTCCAGAGCTTTCCATGCCTGAAGAGTATAAGCAATACTGCCGTGACCACAACGTGACATTTGTAGAACATTCAGAATTCAATGATGATGTCATAAAGGATGCGGATATCATCTATATGACACGTGTGCAAAAGGAGCGTTTCTCTGACCTGATGGAATATGAGCGGGTGAAGAACGTCTATATCCTGAGGAAGGATATGTTAGGTAAAGCAAAGGACAATATGCGTATCCTGCATCCGTTGCCAAGAGTCAATGAGATAGCCCAGGATGTTGATGACAATCCGCACGCATACTATATCCAGCAGGCAGGTAACGGATTGTATGCAAGACAAGCCATATTCTGCAGGGTTCTTGGTATAACTCTCGATGATGTGCGTAATGACCAAAACATCATCCGTTATTAGCCAGCCCCCCGTGCGTATGAGCTGCTTTTTTGACTCCCCATTGTGTTTCCGCCACGGACAATGACACACATTCATTTTGAGTCTCACCTTTCTCTATGCCTCTTGCCTAAGGCATGGAAAACCTTGCTGCCCATCCCCCCTACCTCCCCTATACTCTATCCCCCTCACCTCTAACATAAACATAAATCCCCCCAGACAAATAACACAATGAACAAGAAAGAACGCCTTGTTGCTGCCATTAAGAACGGCACCGTCATAGACCATATTCCTGCCGATAAGACATTCCAGGTGGCACAGATGCTCAGGCTTGACGAGCTGACATCTGAGGTCACTATAGGCCAGAACTTCATTTCCAAGAAACTCGGACGCAAAGGCATCATAAAGGTTGCCGACAAGTTTTTCACCGATGCTGAGATAAGCCAGCTCTCAGTTGTGGCGCACAAAGTTGTCCTAAACATCATACGTGATTATGAGGTCGTTGAGAAGAAGACAGTGTCTCTCCCCGACAATCTTGTAGGTATCGTGAAATGCAACAACCCCAAGTGCATAACCAACAATGAGCCCATGAGCACATATTTCACCATAGTCGACAAGCTTGCCACACATCCGCAGCTCAGATGCCGATATTGTGACAAGGTGCAGGATATTAACAAGGTCAAGCTCGTCTGAGATATTCCTCCCCTATACATACGATATTAATATTTCATTTATCATATATAACGACCATGATTAAAGACAACAGAATTTTTGATTTGATAGAGCAGGAGCACCTTCGCCAGCAGAAGGGCATGGAGCTTATCGCGAGTGAGAATTTCGTGAGCGACGAAGTGATGGAGGCCATGGGGTCCTGTCTTACCAACAAGTATGCAGAGGGCTATCCCGGGAAACGCTACTACGGTGGCTGTCAGGTTGTCGACAAGGTCGAGCAGCTTGCCATTGACCGGGTCTGCCAGCTCTTTGGAGCCGAGTATGCCAATGTCCAGCCCCATTCAGGAGCACAGGCCAATGCGGCTGTCCTCCTTGCTGTCCTTAAGCCAGGAGACACCTTCATGGGTATGAACCTTGACCATGGCGGACACCTGTCACACGGCTCAGCCGTCAACACATCCGGCATACTCTATAACCCCGTTGGCTATACCCTGGACAAATCTACCGGCCGTGTTGATTATGATGAGATGGAGCGCCTTGCAAGAGAGTGCAAGCCGAAACTCATAATAGGTGGCGGGTCTGCCTACAGCCGTGATTGGGATTATGCACGTATGCGCAGTATTGCCGACGAGGTGGGAGCACTCCTCATGATAGACATGGCCCACCCAGCAGGCCTCATTGCTGCTGGCCTGCTTCAGAATCCTGTGCGCTATGCCCATATCGTCACATCGACAACCCACAAAACGCTCCGAGGCCCACGCGGCGGTATAATCCTTATGGGCAAAGACTTTGACAACCCATGGGGATTGAAGACTCCCAAGGGCGTCGTGAAGAAGATGTCACAGATACTCAACTCAGCAGTTTTCCCAGGTCAGCAGGGAGGTCCGCTCGAGCATGTCATCGCCGCCAAGGCAGTCGCCTTCGGAGAGGCACTGCAGCCAGAGTTCAAGGCTTGGGCTAAGCAGGTCCAGAAGAATGCCAGGGTTCTTGCCGACGAGCTCATCAAACGCGGATTCACAATCGTCTCTGGTGGGACAGACAACCATTCCATGCTTGTCGACCTCAGGGAGAAATATCCTGACCTGACAGGCAAGGTAGCAGAGAACGCCCTCGTCGCCGCAGACATAACAGTCAACAAGAACATGGTGCCGTTTGACACACGCTCCGCTTTCCAGACATCAGGAATACGTCTCGGCACGCCAGCCATGACCACACGAGGCGCCAAGGAGGATATGATGGTTCTTATAGCCGAGCTCATCGAGACAGTCCTTGACGCTCCAGAGAATCCTGAGGTTATCGCCTCTGTAAGGCAGCGCGTTAATGATGTCATGTCCGCCTATCCTATGTTCGCGTGGTAGACACGGCGACGCGTTCCCGGCTAAGAAATCCCGTCAGGTCTTCACGCTATCAGCCCTGATACTTTCCGTCAGGCCTTCACGTTTTCGTCTCTGATACTTTCCGCTCCGAGACCCTTCTCTCTTCTCCCCCGACAGTTGGGGGGGGCGGTTAGAAGATTGAGGCCGTTTGTGACTCTTAACACCGACGGGAACCATATATATATATACATAAATTGAGGGGGCAGATTCCTGATGTGGCATCATGCTGCATCTATGGAGTCTGCCCCCCGCTGTTCCTGTATCATGGTGTTCCTAAATCCCACTTGCCGTGGCCTGTACATTAGTGAATGGGGGACACCATGGTGATAATAGCCCCCATGATGCCCCCCGTCAATTTTTATCTAAGCATTCAAGAAGCATCCCCCCTCTCAGTCCAAGCCTATCCTCCATCTCACAAGAGAGTGACGTACAGCTCAGGCCAGCATGTGGGTTTGACCTCGCATGTGGATTGTATGCCGAGAGGATGGGGGAGGAGGAGGGAT
>SAMEA3663208__coassemble_150_pt1 | contig 34436 bp, 28 predicted proteins | sample SAMEA3663208__metabat2_high_PE_004 | metagenome-assembled genome bin SAMEA3663208 (sample SAMEA3663208) | pig gut metagenome | biome: pig gut; feature: pig-associated habitat; material: faeces | place: China | collected 2013
TACATGCGGAAGAAGGCAGTGTGCAGGTGATGGGCAATGCAAGCAACGTCAATGCGGGGAAGACGATAGACAGTCTTGTTGAACTGTTAAAGAAGAAGGATGAGCAGATAGACAGGCTGATACGTCTGTTAGAGGGGAAAGAAATAAAATGATATACGCACGTTCGTGAGAAACGGCACGAATTGCCGCCAAATTGCCGCCGCACAAAAGACTAAACATATAAAACAAACTGATAATTAAGGGGTTGCAGATGTCAGAAGCATAGATATAGTAGTAATCCGTTTATTTATTTTCCAAGTGTAAAGTTAAGGAAAAAGAAAATACAAACCAAATCTTCCCTACATTTTTGCTTCGGCTTTAATGTATTTTAAGAATATAAAGAAGAACATGACAAAGCAGGAAAAATCGGAAAAGTTATCTAACTTTTTTTCTATCAAAGGTTTAACTCAAAAGAGTATCGCTAATAAACTTGGCGTAAGTGAGCCATGCGTTAATGCTCTGATTTGCGGAAGAAGGGAATTTGGAAAGCGTACTGCTTCGGAATGGCAAAGGCAATTTGGTCTGTCTGCCGCATGGCTTATGACGGGGGAAGGCGAAATGGTACGCACGCCCGTACATGCGGAAGAAGGCAGTGTGCAGGTGATGGGCAATGCAAGCAACGTCAATGCAGGGAAGACGATAGACAGTCTTGTCGAATTGTTGAAAAGGAAGGATGAGCAGATAGACAGACTGATACGTCTGTTAGAGGGAAAGGACAGACAATAATGTATACACATGCGCACGCATAAAGACAATGGAGATTTCCGCCATATTTCCGCTGTGCGACAGACAAATATAAGCTAACATACTGATAATTAAAACGTTGAATAAGATGCGAATTAGATTGTCTTTCTCTTGCTCATTATCCTTTCCTATACGTCCTTTTTCTCAATATGATAATGCAGACTGATAGAATAATATTACGCCGTTGGCACGAGAAAGATGCTGCTATACTATATAAGTATGCCTCGGATCCGGATGTCGGCCCTCGTGCCGGATGGCCAGCACACAAGTCAGTTGAGGAGAGCCGTGAGGTCATCAACCGCTATTTCTCTAACGATGCTACTTGGGCTATTGTTCTCAAACATATCGGTGAGCCCGTAGGCTGCATTGGCTTCTATACCCATCAACAGAGCAATATACCCATAGGTGAGGAAGATTGCGAGGTGGGCTATTGGGTAGCCAAGCCATATTGGAATCAAGGTTTATGTACTGAGGCTTTGCGCCTGATGATCGCATATTGTATTCATGTGAGACATTTCTCAACTATATATGCAGACTATTTCACGGGAAACCCAGCATCAGGTCGTGTGATGGAGAAGTGCGGGTTCAGGGATACTGGACGTCTGAATCGCTGTAGCCATCTGCTGGGTGGTGACAGAGATATGGTGAGGGTAATGGTATACACCAAAGAGCAATAGGACGACAACAACAGTTTTTTAAGAATAATCCATAAAATACATTCGTTAATGCGACGCTTATTTCTCTGTTCCCTTATTTCTGTTGTCAGTACGTTCTATACCAAGTACTACCTATGCGGAAACCTGAGGTATAATAACCAGGCCTTTTAAGCAACAACGAGGCGCTGCAGACAACGTTATTATGGCAGAATCTTGTGACACGTGTTGAGAACCTTAGCAACGCTCTGCCCCCAGCTTATACAATAAGCTATCTACCAGGTCATCTATTACCCTGTAATGGGGTAGTGCGGACATGGTCATAATTTACAATCATGCTACAATGGGCGACACAAAAAACCGCAATACCATAATGTAGATTTTTATGGTATTGCGGAAAACTTTATTGTCGGTCATCGCTCACCTGAGCATATTTGACAAAACAATCCAAAAAACTGTAGTCTCACCCATTATCTCTCTGACGTTTGGGAGGAAAGTTTAGGAGGTAGAATGTCAGAACTGTTCGAGCAGCCGTATACGCTCAGCAGTGTCGGGGTGTGTGGCAAAGAGCCGGCTGACGAACTGTGACAATCCCGTCAGCGACATCTTAGGATGGACAATAAAGAGTTGGGCTATATCCTCACGTTCTGTTCCTCCCAATCCTGGCGCTGCGGAAATCTTACGCAGAGCGGAGGCGAGGGCAAGCGGGTTGCCGCATATCTCTGCCCCGCCCGCATCGGCCATGAACTCCCTCTTGCGCGAGATGGCGAAACGTGTCAGAATGATGAAAAGATAGGCAATAGCAGAGCATATCATGGCAACAACCATAACGACGAGCGTCGACGCTCCACCCCTGTTGTCCTCATCGCTGTCATTCCGTGTGCCGCCGCCGAAGAGGAGCATCCTCATGAATATATCGTACACTATTCCCATCACGGTTGATATTATGCCGACGAAGATGATGCTTGTGATTAGGAGCCGTGTGTCGCGATTGCGAATGTGTGTAAGCTCGTGGGCAATGACGCCAGCCAGCTCATCATCGTTGAGAATGCGCAGGAGGCCTGTTGTAACGGTGACGGTATACGAGTCGCGGTCAATACCAGAGGCGAAGGCATTCAACTGTGGATCGTCAATGATGTTCAGTTTGGGCATATCCATTCCGCACGACATTGTCAGATTCTCCACGATATTATACACGCGTGGATTCTCTTTGCGTGTGAGGGGGCGTGCTCCTGTTGCTGCCCTCACCATGGCGGTGTTTGCCTTATAGGCTATTATGAACCATATGGCCACTCCGCCAATGACCCATGGTATTGTGCTCACGAACGTCCTTGTTACGCTTGCAAGGTCTATACCTGCCGTGGGGTTGCCGTATATGTCGGTTTCTCCTGTGCTTGTAATGAAACTTATCACGGCAAGGAAAACCCATATCATAAAGAGAATAATGATGGGGAACATGAACAGCAGGAGGATGCTCATGCGATTATTGCGCCGTTGTTGGGTATATAGTCCTACATATTTCATATATGTATGCATTTGTCTATGATGTGTCGCTCGTATGCCTCTCATTGGGGCATCGGTCTATCCTTGAGCTCCTCTCGTCTATCCATAGCTTGTGAGCCTACTGGCTCACATGGGTGGGGGAGGTTAGAACTTCACCTCTGGAGCTTTCTCATGAGCGGCACGCTGCTCTGGGGCTATCTCGAACATTGGCTCTTTATGGAACCCGAACATATTGGCAAAGATATTCCCAGGGAATGTCTGGACTGCATTGTTCAGCTCTTTTGTTGCTGAATTGAAGAAACGGCGTGTTGCAGCCAGCTTGTTCTCTATATCAGCCAGTTCATTCTGCAGCTGCAGGAAATTCTGGTTTGCCTTCAGCTCAGGGTATGCCTCTACAGACACTTTGAGTCCGGAGAGAGCATTTGTTAGCATATTATCTGCCTGTATTTTCTCGTTTGTTGTTGTCGCTGCCATACATGCGGTACGTGCTGCTGTCACACGCTCAAGGAGCTCGCGCTCATGTGTCGCATACCCCTTTACTGTAGCTACAAGCTGTGGGACGAGGTCGTAACGCTGCTTCAGCTGGACATCAATATTGCCGAAGGCATTCTCGCGGTTATTGCGCATTCTTACCATGTTGTTGTAGAGGCTCGCTACCCATATGAGGACGAGCACGACGACGGCGATGATTACGATTGTTGTTACCATACGTTTTCTGTTCTTTTTGAGTTAAATGATTGCTGGTTTGTTTACCATCCGGGAGGTACATGTGGGGTGCATGTGCTGATATTGCTTGCAGGCAATCCCCCAGAGAGTGTGTATATATATAATGCAAAGATAGCACCATTTTGCCGAAAAGGGTTATATGATGCTATCTTTTTATGTTTTATTAAGTCTATAGTTTCTTTCGGTGAGGCTCATTGTCTGTTCATGACTTTCATGACCTTCCGGTAATAGGCGTTTGTAGACTTGATTTTATACCTGTTTCCTCCATTCCATGCCCTTATGGCCTTCTCCACGTTGTTCTCGGGATTGAAGTGGCTTTGCATGAGGAGGAACATCTCTTTTGATTTCTGTACTGAGAATCTGTCCCGCAATGTATAGCGCTTCTTGCTACCACGTTTCTCAAGAATGGTGTTACACTCCTTTACGAGTATCGGCGTTATCTGCATTGCGCCACATGATGCTCCGCTCACTGCGTTTGGATTACCCTCGCTCTCCACCTCTATGATGGCATTGATGACGGGAGTCCAGTTGAATGTCTTACGGTTTGTTGCGTATCCTGATGATGTTGTTAGAAATGTGAATAATAATGTTACGGTGAATGTCTTCAAATTTAATGTCATTACTCATCGTCGTTCTGGCATCCTCCCGGCGGACATCACGTCTGCCTGCGTGGCTCTATACTTCGGGTTAAGAAGCATTCTGTCTCCCTGTATGGTTGTAGTCATGCTTTTCTTCTTAATAATATATCACATAGTCCTGGTGAGTGAAGATAGAAAAGGCGGGTCTGTTATCCTTTTTGTGTGCATGACATGGAGGCGAGTCAAAAGCTAAGAGCCGCTCGGTGCCAATTAATAAATAAGATACCGCTACACATACGCTGTCTGTCGTCCGGCAGGCGATAATGCTATCTGAATCCCGTGTAGAAGACTGTGTAACCCTAACGGTATCCCTGTTTTCGTCTGCAAAGATAATGCTATTTCCAGACATATGCAAGCTAACTGTCAGATTATTCGGTGTTTACCCGTGATTATTTGTTGTATGTCAAGATAGGGTAAGGTAATTCTGTCCATAATACTATGCCATAAAGTACCTGCTTCTATTACCAGTGGCAATGCCAGAGGAATAAGCTAAACGACGGCCATCCTTATGGCCCATTCTTTAGGATACAGATTATTGGCACGTGTGCCAAGATTCTTAACAAACCCCAAAGGCATGCCGCAATAAGTCACAATAATATGGCCACGGGGAGCATCGGGAGGTAGGATGATGGCTTCGTGGTGAAGATAGGCAAGCGCCTCGTCGAGCGAAAGCTCAATACATGGGTATGTGTCATTACGGTCTATCAACAATGCCTCGGCATGGTCAGGGATGATGGCCTTTCCCTTGTACGTCGGATGGGGGACACCGTCATATATAATATTCAGTCCTCTTGACTGCTTGATGGAGCGCTGTTTGTCGGGCGTATCCTGAGAGATGTCCCCATGTTTGCGCATGATACACATGAAGAGGCCCTCGCTTGCTGTCATTCCAGGGACAAACCTATAGACAGGATAGTCAAATCCTTCCATCATGGAACCAGAGATATTCCATGATGGGTCGATATTGACAGTAAGGATCTCGGCCCCAAGATTCTCACAGATGAAGAGGATGTTTTCCTCGTCCTCGTGTGTGTTGAAGGTGCATGTTGAATATATGAACAAGCCCCCTGGCTTCAGTGACGGCCAGATGTGGCAGACAATCTCGCGCTGCAGGTTTTGGCATTTCATGACATTCTGGATGCTCCACTCAGATATGGTGCTATTATCACGGCGGAAGAGTCCCTCGCCTGAGCATGGGACATCGGCCAGAACGACATCGAAGGCAAGGCGCGAGCGCGTATAGTCTCGTGCGTAATTACTTGTGACAATGATGTCGGGGTGGCCTTGTTTGATAAGGTTCTCCGTGAGGATATTGGCGCGGCGCCTGTCCGGCTCGTTGCTGAACAATAATGAGCCTGGGGGTAGGGCTGCACGGGCAAGTGTCGATTTGCCACCTGGAGCAGCACAGAGGTCGAGCATAGTGATGGGCGACGTAACATACTGGCGGAGCACTGTGTCGAGGAACATTGACCCAGCCTCCTGTACATAGTATGCCCCAGCATGGAGAAGGGGGTCGAGTGTAAACTGTGGGCGCGAACTTAGCCACCATGCGTCCCTGCACCAAGGGACATTTCGCCCGAGCAACGGAGCGATGGCTGGGAGGCTGGAGGTTGGAGGCTTACATGCATTACCGCCCATCGCATCGTCTGCACGATGGTATGCAACTTTGAACGGATTGACGCGGATGCTGATGGGGGTGGGCTCATCGAACGATGCGAGGTATCTTTGCCAACGGACATCGCCGAAAAGCGTGGCTGTATAGTCTGAGAAATCTTTGGGAAGCATGATACCTATCTCTTTTTATGGGTTATGGCAGCAGATGCCCGCTTGTTCTTTTTCCCTGTCGCCATGGGGTTAAGGATTATGTCAGCTGCAAGCTGTGCCATCTGCTTCGCTCCTGCCGCTGTCGGATGGATACCGTCACGTAATATCTGTTTGCCGTCGGAGTATTCAAAAAGCGTATGGAGGTCGAGCACCTCAAGCTTATTCCTCTTCGCTACATTACGGATAGCGGGAACTATACCATTGACAATCGTGCTGTCGTTAATTCCCCAATTCTGCGATATGGCTGTGATAGGTGTTGTTAGTATTATCCGTGGGTTGGACGGCAAGGCGCGGAGAGTGTCTATCATCATCTGGAGGTCGTGCTCATATTCTGTGGCGTATTTCCAGTTTTGTGGTTTTGTGTCGTTCGTGCCGAGCTTGATTATCGCTATTTGCGGATTGAAAGCCTTTGTGTCTGCCCATGCCAGTTCTCGCATATAGGGGACGTCACCATGATTGAGCATTGTACGTCCGCTGACACCGAAATTGCGCACATTATACGCTTCGCCCAGAATGTCCTGCAGCTGTGCGGGATAACCTTTCACACCAGCCATGTCTATTCCGAAACCGTCTGTTATGCTGTTTCCTATGCATGCAACGCGGATGGCGTCGGCTTTTCTGCATGGCAGGTTCTTCAGCCATGTGCTTATCTCGTCGAGCATCTGGTCGTGATATGGGAATGAAGTGCGGAACCCGAATCCGTGACCGCCGAGGGGATAGACATACAGTGCGCAGGGGTTGCCCGCCTTGCGCATAGCTTCATAGTACCGGAAACCATTTGTCAGCGGTGGTACTGTGCCATCGTCTCCTGTCATGATAAGCAGGGCAGGAGGGGTTAGGGGTCGACGGACAGCTCTGTCGCTTGACCATTCTCTTACAAGGGTCTTGTCATTGCGATTGTCGCCGAGAAAACCGATGCAGGATCCCTTGTGTGTCTCCTCCTCGTTCATGGATATGACGGGATAGAAGAGAATAGAGAAGTCTGGACGTGAGGCGAAAGGGGCATGGGTTGATACAGCGGAGGCGAGATGACCACCGGCAGAAAATCCCATAATCCCTACATCATAAGGATTGATATTCCATACAGAGGCACTGTCGCGGACGGTTCTGATCGCATTGTATGCGTCGGACAGAGGGATGTTGCGATCACCATTCGGCATACGGTATGTCAGCACAAAATAGGCGATACCCTGTCTGTTGAAGTATTCTGCCCAGTCGTATCCCTCATGATTCATGGCGAGATGGCTGTATCCACCGCCAGGGCATGAAACAATAGCCCTTCCGCTCGGATTCTGTGGGAGGAAAGCGTCTATACGTGACTTTCCGTCAGCTGAGTTGACAAGTGTGAAGCGCCGTGCTGTCTGCCCATACGTGGCGGAAGAAAAGAGTAAAGCTACCGATAATAATATGAATGTCTTGAATCTCATTGTTGTATCTTTTGCATGGATGTAAAAAACTTGTGTAGACTGTATCCGAAGCCGGCAGAATAAACAGGTCCTATAATAATATTTGATGGCTATTAATTACACGATACTGTCTATCCGCGTTTATTTTGGCTATGGTTTTTGTGCCTCCCTGTTGTTCTCATGAACCTTTGACTCTTAACACGGCTAAAGTGAATGGTGGCATCTCAATATTGACTGTGTCTGAGACTTTTATATCCTTGGTCTCTGATACGGCCCATTCTTTGGTTATGTCGGGACGGTCTGGCTGGGAGAGTATCATGAGCGTGGCGTCATGTGTCGATCCATATGGAATTATCTCTGTGCCGAGATTGATATTCAGAGAAGATTCTACAGGTAGCGTGCTGACTATCTTGACTATATAATCGCCTGATTTGCTGTCATAAACGACAGAATGGTCTATTCTTCTCTTTATGTCTTGTATGAGTAGCTTCTGCTTCTCGTCAGATGAGTAGTCTACATGAATATCCGATGCGATATACATGCTACCTACATTCTGTCCGAAAGCTTTCTGTACGTCATAGTTGACTGTAGGCTTCACCTCGGAATTGTTGAAATAAATAAGGTTCGGATTCCAGCTGGTATGGTTCTCCTTGGCGAGGAGCGGAGCGTATGACGACATCACAACGACATCTGCGTTACGTTCGATATTTGTCAGGTATGCAGCCTCAATGAGGGCGTTGCTTACATTGTTTCCCCATGATGCCCATTCTCCAAGATAAACCTTTGTCCCGTTGCGATCATATTTGTCATAGAAGTCACGATGGTTGAAGAACCATCCCTGTGAGTTATAGTAGTGCTCGTCGACAATGTCCAATTTATTCTCTTTTGCGGCTTTCCATCCATACTCATAGTCAGAGCCTGTCCAGAAAGGACCGACTGTCCCGATTATTGTTATCTCCGGATGAGCCTTCCTGATACCGTTTATGAGATATAGGTAACGTTCCATGAAGACATCGCTGATAAGGTCTTCATTGCCTATGCCTAAATATTTCAAGTTGAATGGTTTGGGGTGACCGGCGTCAGCTCTCATTCTTGCGAGCTTTGATGAGCGTGCATCCCCATTTGCCCATTCTATAAGGTCAAGAAGTTCCTGCAGATAACTCTCCATTGTGAGAGGATGGCCATTATATGTGTATGGTGAAGGCTTGCCACCGAGTTCATGCTCGAAAGGTATTCCTCCATGCTGGCCGTTGCCGCCACGGTGGGAGTTCTGGCATGGCACTCCCGCAGCAAGAACAGGAAGCGGTTCTGCACCAATATCCTCGCAGAACTGGAAATACTCATAGAATCCCAATCCGCGTGTCTGATGATAATTCCAGATATTCATGTCAGGCTGTCTCTCCCACAACTTTCCTATTGTAGCCTGCCAATGATATATATTGTCAATTCCCTGTCCATGGGTAGCACATCCTCCAGGGAACCGCACGAAACGGGGATGAAGGTCTGCTATTGTCTCCGCAAGATCTTTCCGCAATCCATTCTTCCTTCCCTTAAAGGTGTCTCGTGGGAAGAGCGATACAAAATCAATGGCAATTGTGCCTTCCTGCAAAGGCTCTATGACGAGCGATGCGTTCCCTGCTGATGAGGATGGGGTGAGGACAGACTTTTGCTGACGCCAGTCAGCTGATGCCTTGATGACACATGATGCCAATGTTTTCCTGTCAGCTACAATGCTTACACGTACCTTTCCATTTCCTTTTAAAAACAGCGACAAGTCATATCTTGCATTTCCCTTAACCAGGATTCCATCCCACCCATCATTTATGAGGCGTGCTCCGGGGTGTGTTGTCCGCAGTATAGAATAATGAGAGTTATTCTTATGTATCGGGCTATCGTTCTCGACAAACCATTCAGTCCCTTCTCCCTCAAGTCTCCACGCTGTCTTAGCGTTCCATTTGCTGTTGTCCGATGATGAATATTCGAAGTCACGGTTCTGAATCAGCTCAGCATACAGTCCTCCGTCAGCAGCGTAGCTTATATCTTCAAAGAAAATGCCCATTAGATTGGGTGAGATAGGCTTGCTGCGGCTTTTGTCGACAGTGATTGTTGCCCTTACCTCACGCGCCTTCTCTGATATCGCTTTGCCTGATGCGACATAGTTCTCGTTTGCCCAAACGTTATTTATATCTGTCACGGCCTTCTTCTTGAGCAGCGCGTCGAGTGCGCTGTACGGAATGCGTATGATGTTATCCCGTGATGCCTTCTTCTGTTTAGCCAGCAGAGCCTCAAAGTCAGCCTCGTTTACACGTGGGTAGTCCTGCGGCTTCCACAAGGCGAAGTCGGTCGATTTCGTTACTGCTATCTGTGCCACCTTTGGGTTTGGGACAAATGTGGCATGATATACCTTTCCGTCGTATCTGAGCACAGGATAATAGAGCTTCTTCTCTGCTCCCCATGTTCCGTAGTCGCTCTCGAAGAGATTGCAGTCAATATGATGCCATGTGAGACGGTCAGTAGAATATGCTATCTGGAATCCTCTCGTGCCGTCTGCGACGTCTGGTTTTACATAAACTGAGTCGGGGTAGCCGGCAAAAGCTGAAGCGTATGCCATGAGCGTTGAGAGTGTTAGAAGAATGATTCGCTTATTCATTTTCTTTATATGCCGTTAGTTTTTGTTTGATTAATTCAGACAATTTCTCGCCAAGCCAAAGTGAGCAAGCTTTCTTTGGTCTTATGGCTTAACGAAAATGTTCGTATAAATACAGACATTTTCTCGCCAAGCCAAAGTGAGCAAGCTCTCTTTGGTCTTATGGCTTAACGAAAATGTTCATTTTTTTTGTAAACATTGTAGATACTGGTCTGCTGAAGGTTTTTCTCTCGGGTATTACACCTTTTTATACTGTTTTTACCTCGACCTCCTCTGTTGTGTCTATAGCGATTCTCTTTCCGTTGACACATAGCCATCCTCCTGTTATTGGCGACTTTATGCGCACAATATCCTTATCCATGTATACATGTATCGGTCCGTATGGGGTAGGCACGGCCCCCCGAATCCAGTCGAGTGTACCAAGATGAGGGGTACACTCCCATGTCTCATATCCCGGCTTTATTGGACGCACTCCAAGGAAATACTTCCCGAGCAGATATAAAGGCGATGCCCCCCAGGCATGGCACAGGCTTTTGCCGTATGGACGTCCATACATCTGAAGATGCTCCACGCCATGTTCTGACGGCACGTACTTCTCCCAGAACGATGTCGCACCCTCTTCAAGCATTCCGCCCCAGTAATCCTTGATGCTGTCAATCACCTCATTGTAGAAACCTGCCCCACACAGGGCCTCAAGCTCATAGAAGCGCATGTAAGGAGTCGTGATGGCTTCGACATCAGGATTAAGCATGACATGACGGATAATATCATCGCGGCGTGACTGTGGCATATCGTTATACAGAAGTGCGAACATATTAGGGAACTTCGTTATCTGCCCATTAATCTCGCCATCCTCTATGCTATGCATATACGCATGTGCGTCATTGTTCCAGAAAGTGTTGTCTGTCTTCTCTCTTAGTGTGTTGAAAAGGCAGGTGTACCGCTCCGCATCCTCAGCATATAGGGCTGTGCTGAATGAGCCCTGCGGTGGGTTCTCCAAAGGGTTGTCGTGCAGCAGGGTGGCGGCGACAGACATTGTCTGGAGGCTTTTGGCGAACAGTATCTGCTCAAAGCAGACTACTCCACGCTTATGCATAGGGAAGTCGACCCAGTCGATGAATATCCAATCGTCAGGGCGTCCCTCTGCGAAACCCTCTGTGTCAAGCCTGCCAAGTACATAGTCCATCAATGTGCGCATACGCGGATACATCTCACGCACGAATGCGATGTCGGCCGTATACTTATAATAATCAAGCACAGACATAAACCAATAGAAGGTATAGTCCATGATTGTATTCACGTGTGCTGTCACAGGATCCTTGCCCCTTAGCTGGCGTATAGTACGCTTAACAGTCTCGCAGTCGAAATGCAGGTAATAGTTCATCAGATACGACTGTATGGCATCCCCCGACCATGTCCATCGGTCACGTTTAATACCATCCATGAAGAACTCGCGTGTAGTGAGATCGAGTGTGTAGGCGCTGACATTCCAGATGTCATTCAATAACTTGTCTGACGACTCAAAGCTTCCGCTTGTCACATCATTCTGCGGGAGATACTCGTAGAGAGCCATAACATCATCAAGCTTCTTCCTGCCACATACCACGTGGACGAAACGGAATGCCTTGCTGTCTTTTATGATATGAGTCCCAGATGCCTGGATGCTGATGAAGTCGAGCGTCTCACAATGCTCGTGATCAAGAGCCTCCTCCCTTGACTCGCCGTAATACACTTCTATATTATCACCATTTTCAACACTGTTCAGCACCACGTATCCCATTGTCTCTTTACCGAAGTCGTACAGAATGCCGTTCCCTGTGTCTTCCTTGACAACAGGTCTCAAGGGTGTTGTAGCGAGAGTAAAGCCGGATGGGCGCTGGCTTGCTGTCTGGAACATGGGGTGGCTTGCTGCCGGGACATAGATGCCAGAGCCATGCGCTATTCCATTCTCGTCTATCCATATCTTGTCCTCGTAAGTGGCAAGCCATGAGCTGTCAGTGTGTATTGTCTTTCCTTCTACGAAGAGAGCTGGTGGTGTAGCCTGGTTCCAAACCTTCATGTTCAGCTTATGTTCTCCAGCAGGCACAGTGAATACAGAAGGCTGGCCATACTGCAGCTTCCCGTCGAGCATAAGATTAAACTCTCCCTCTGTGATGATTGTTATATCCTCTGGCTCTGCCAGAACGACTGTCGTGCTGAACTCTACTGTGACATAATGTGAGTCCTGTTTCCAGAATGGCGGAAACATGGCGCCTCTCTCAGTGCGTCGGTTGTTGAACTTGTTGCCAAGCCATATCTCAAAATCTCCAGGGTATGTAATCCACATTTCTTCTTACTGTTATTTTGTTTTCTTTGGTTTGCGTGCCTGAATCCTCTGGCGCAGCGTAGCTATGTCCAGATTTGTCTTGCGTCCCGCATTGGCACGTATGCTGTCATTCACCATAGGTCCGTTGTTCTCCCACGTGTTGCCCGGGCCATTGGCATTCTGAAGGAATTTCTCCCCCTCAGTCCAGTTGTCCATGACTGTTATGAACGACGACCCCTCGTCGGTATAGAGATAGAACCAATGGTTAGGGTCGTGAGCATATCCGGGATGATAGATCTTCTCTACCACATTCTCTGTCACGAATGTCTTCGGCTGTGCGCTGAGTGTGTATATTCCGGCGCAGTCATACATGTGGCGGGCATAATGGTGTATGTAGTTGCGGTAGACCTCATTGCCCCTCATGGCGTTAACGCTTTGTGTCCATCCCCATCCAAGGTTTATGGCTGAATAGGAGACATCATATATCTCATTGTGGGCTATGATGCATTCTGCCACATAACCACAGCAGATACCGAGCGTCCCCCAGTCTTCTGTGGCTACATCATGGATGAGATTGTTAGCGATAGTGAGGCGGGTGGGAATAACACGGCGGTCCTGTGGGTCATATGGCAGATGAGTCTCGAACGAGCGTGGAGAGAACGAACCGGCGACAATGCCGTTACCTGCGATGTCATAGAATGTGCTGTTTGTGATGCACCCGCCTCGCGTGCCCTCTACATAATCTATTCCGCTTGAACCGAGATGTGTGAAAGTGCAGTTGTCAAATGTGATGTCGTTAGCGCCGCTTATGGTTATAGCAGATGCCGGACGACCAAGGAATCCTTGGTTGTCAAGTTTGTGGTTACGGTCGGGGCGCACAGTCTGTGGGCGCAGCTTGTATCCCTCATACATGTACATTCCGGCCTGTAGCGGCACATGGCCGTCTGTTGTCGGGCGCATCCATGTCGTATGAGAGAATGTCAGTCCCTCGATACGGATATCATGGACTGGGCGGTCGAGCGTCCCCTCAACGTTGACAAGTGTCTCTAAGGCTGGGGCGACAGCCTCCCTGATTGTCTCGCCTTTTCTTGGGTAGTAATAGACCTTGTGGTTGCGGACATCATGATACCACTCGCCTGGCTCATCGAGCAGGGCGATGTGGTTAGTCAGATAGAAGGCGGAGTTGAGATTGAGCGTGCGGCCATCATCTGTCTTGAACGGTTTGGTATTGACCATGGGTGATGGCCATGGATGCTCAAACTGTATTGTCGACTCTGGCTGGTGGAATGTTATGGCGGCAGAGTCACCCGCAACAGAGATACTCTTTATACGTAGATTAGCGACACACCACATCTCATGTAGCACCATCTCGGCCGGGGCAAACCGTTTGATATGGTCACGCTGTGCATAGCTGCGTGCGAGGGCACGTACAGCCTTTGTGGCAGGCACGTATATAATCTGGCGCTTCTTGTCGAGCGACATGATATGTGCCATGGTCTCGAAATCGCTTACATCACGCGCACGGACAGCCTTCTCTCCATTGATATACAGCTGGCGGAAATCGATTAGATTGCCGTTGAACTCAGGTGTGTCGGCAACATAGTATTTACCCTCGCGGCGCCAGCCCTTTATGTCGGTGCCGCCTGAGATGACGGCTCCATCACCTTTTATTACAGTAGGACTCGTTGCTGTTCCGCTATCCTCAGGGCGCACATACAATGGTTCGTGTATGTTATACTTTCCCTTAGCGATGTGTATTGTGATGCCGTTGGCTGTCGAGGGGTCGTCAAGGCGGCGTAGGTTGCGGGCATGCCTCAAAGCCATCCTTATTGTCTTGTATGGGGAAGACACAGAGCCGTCATTGCTGTCATCACCTGTTGTAGAGACATATATGTCTGCTGAATGAGCTGGGATTGCTAATTGTATCAGCAATACAAATAAGCTTACATAGCGTATATTCCTCATTCCTTGATTTTTTCTGTATATTATTGATGTTTTTTTATGCCGGAGGCTTGAAAGCATGAGGCCTCTGGGCATTATTATATATGGAATAGCCTGATGCTTGGTCTTGCCAGACCATACCACAAGACTTTCACCTTGATTGATTTGTGGTAGATTCACCAATATACCTTTGCTGTGCTTTGGCGAGAGCTCAATAAGCAACAGGCATGAATACTGTCATGTCTTGCAGGCCACGGTTGCCATAGGCATAGTGAGGTATAAGGCGTATTCTCACAGGTTCTGTTTCACGTCTCACTTCACGATAGAGGGTCGATTTCCAGGATTCGCTCTTCACCCTGAGGGCTGTACCCTCAAGCGCTTTCATCTTTGAGCCTTCAATTTCCATGTCTACCGGTGTCAGCTTTATATCCACAGGTATCATGATGTCGTCTATCGGCGCTGTGGCATCCTGCTCTTCGAGACAGTAGACCAGCGGACCTCTCTTTACAGCCACTTGTCCACGGGATTCCTCCACAAGAGGGTTTGACTCAACGAGGCGTGCTCTCATTTCCATATCAAGCACAATCTTGTCTCCATTCTTCCAATCCCTTGATAGTGTGATATATGTGTTAGGCTCCACCTTGACGTCCTGTTCCTTTCCGTTGATTGTCACGTTTCCGTTGTCACACCATTCGGGGATTCTCAGGCATATGCTCTGCAAGCATTTCTTCCCTACAGCGTTGACAGTTATCTCCACTCTTCCGTCGAACGGATAATCCGTATTCTGGCTTATCCACAGTGTTTTCCCTCCGACAGTTGTCTTCAGCTCGTTTCCTCCGTACAGGTTGACGAACAGAGAGGCCGCTCCTCCCTTATTCTCTGCTCCCTTGCTGACGGTATATGCATACTCCTGTGCCTCGCATACGGTTCGCAGTGTGTTTGGAGGGCAGCAGAAGCAGGATATGAGTTTCTGTCTCTCGCGGCTCCACCTCAGTTTGTAGGGGAGATTCTTTGATAGTCTTAGAGGGTTTGTGTACAGATATTTTGTCCCGTCGAGTGATATGCCAGTCAAGATGCTGTTGTAGAGACATGTCTCCACAATGTCTGCGTATCTCGCTTCACCTGTGGCCTCAAGCATACGCCAGTTGAATAGAAGGTTTCCTATATTTGCGCATGTCTCGTTGTGGGCTGTCGACTGTGGCAGCTGGTATGGCCTGCCGTAGGCTTGGTGTATCTGCTGCCAGTTGGCCGGCTTATAGTCTGTGCCGTCGGGAGACACTCCGTTGTACAATGCCCCGCATCCGCCTGTTATGTACATCTTGCGGTATGTTATATCCTCCCATATCGGCTTCAGGTTCCGCATGAGCTGTTCCTCGCCGCTCTCGATGTACAGGTCAGTCGCTCCGGCGTAAAGGTAGTTGGCCCTCACGCTGTGTCCGCGTGCTGTGTATTGCTCGCGGAAAGGCTCGCGGTCCTGGTTGTCGTCAGTTCCGTCGGGTTGTGAGCCTCGTATGTCTATAAGAGTCTTTGCGAGGTCGAGGTATCGTTTGTCGCCTGTCTCACGGTACAGCTCGGCGACAGCCATGTAGTGTGACGGGCAAACGGCACACTTGGCGAGCTCGTCAGGATTCGTCTTTGAGAAGTTGATGAGGAAGTCGGCAGCCTTCAGCGCCACATTGAAGAACGTCGTCTTGCCCGTCGCACGCTTGTGGACAATCGCAGAGTTTATGAGGTGACCTATATTATATGTCTCGAAGTTCAGCTTGTTGCCAAGAGCTCCGTCGCTTCCTTTTCCTGTCGCTGTTCCCACGACGGTGTTGTCCTTGTTCTCTGCGCGTTTCTTCTTAGCGTTGAGCTCTGCTATGTTCACCTGTGTGTGTATGTATCCATCCTCACGTTGTGATGCAGCCACAAGGCTTATGAACTCGTCCATTATCTCATTGAGGCGCTCGTCCTTTGTCACCGCGTATACAGCGGCGAGCGACTCACACCATTTGTACATGTCGCCATCGTGGAATGCTGGGCCGTGATGTTCTCCCTCTATCTTCCCCGATGCTACGAGGAAGTTGTTCCATCCCTTGCCTTCCTTGCTCTTCCATGTCTCGTACATGGATGGTATCGACGCGTTGTGGAATGTCTCGAATCGTTCTGCCCAGAAGCCGCTTGTCCATCGTGTTGCGCCCAGCGGCGTGTTGACCATGACAGCCTTCTGTGAGCTGTGCATGTCTACAAGGCCTTTGCTCTGTGCTGATGCTGTGGCCGGGAGCAGGAGTGATAATGCTGTGATGATTGCTTTCATAGATAAGATTTATGGTGAGATTTATTTTATGGTTAAGGTGGGTATGTGTGTGGGGTGGTAGACTGTGGGGCATTCGCTCCTACATATTCTTTTCTTTTATGATGTCTGTTATAACTGCTATGTTGCCATTGACTTTGAAGCGTATATCATATCCAGCAAAGGGCATGCCATAAACACGCTCGGGGTCTCTGTGGTATTGTGGCCTGGGGTCTTCTCTGAGGGCTGCCAATATAGCTTCTGCCTGACTTGGGGTGAAGAGCTTGCGGTGATGCTCAGCGAATCTTACCTCAAGCCTCTTCCATTCGACATTGTCGGCAAATCCGCAGACGGCCTCAGGGTGACAGTCGCCATAGGCCACGTAGGGCTTTATGTCATAGATTGGTGTGCCATCCATCATGTCTGCTCCGGCTATTGTCAACACTCCGTCGCATGCGCTCCTCAGTCTCACGCATGAGAGCCCGAGACCGTTGGGGCGGTATGGTGAGCGGGAAGCGAACACTCCGACCCTCTCGTTGCCGCCCAAGCGTGGCGGACGTACCGTAAGCGATGGTGCCTCATTCTTCCCTGTTGATGGCGTTCTGTTGCCAGAGAATCCCCATATCACCCAAAGATGTGTGAACCCCTCTATCCCGCGTGTCGCCTCAGGACGGTCGTAGGGTGGGAGTAGGATTATGTCGCCCTCTATCTCGTCTGCTATACAGCTCTGCCGTGGTATGCCAAACTTTGATGTGAATGGTGAGCGGAACACAGCTATGGGCTTTATCTCAAGCATGTTGCCACGCACATACGATTCATGTGCGTTCTCCGGATAGCTCTTCCCGCTGCTCTCCTGGCATGAGTCTGTTATGGGCAGGTGGCTTTCTGTCCCGTCGCCCATAACAGACTTGTCCGGATTATTGTTCCTCATATCCGTTAGGGTTGTTCTTCTGGAAGTTCCATGAGTCACGGCACATGTCCTCTATTCCATACTGTGCTTCCCAGCCGAGTTCCTTCTTCGCCTTCTCCGGGTTGCAGTAGCAGGTGGCGATGTCACCCGGACGGCGTGGCTTGATTGAATATGGGACCTTCAGCCCGTTAGCATTCTCGAACGCCTTCACGACATCGAGCACAGAGTATCCATGGCCTGTGCCGAGGTTATAAATGGCGAGCCCGCAGTTGTTCTCGATAGCCTTCAAAGCCGCAACATGTCCAGAGGCGAGGTCGCAGACATGGATGTAGTCTCTCACTCCTGTGCCGTCGTGTGTAGGATAATCGTCTCCGAACACTCCAAGCTCCTTGCGCAGGCCTATGGCTGTCTGTGTTATGTATGGCATAAGGTTGTTGGGGATGCCATTGGGGTTCTCGCCGATTAGGCCTGACTTGTGTGCGCCAATGGGGTTGAAGTATCTCAGCAGCACGACATTCCATTCCTTGTCAGCCTTCTGCACGTCAATCATAACCTCTTCAAGCATCGACTTCGTCTGCCCGTAAGGGTTGGTGCAATGACCTTTCGGACACTCCTCGGTGATTGGTATCATTGCCGGGTCACCGTATACCGTGGCGGAGCTTGAGAAGATTATGTTCTTGCAACCATGGTTGCGCATGACATCCATAAGGACAAAAGTGCCGCTCATGTTGTTCTCGTAATACTCCAATGGCTTTGCCACCGACTCGCCTACGGCCTTGAGGCCAGCGAAGTGAATCACTGCGTCTATTCTGTTCTCAACGAAAACTCTCGTGAGAGCCTCTCTGTCACGGACATCCGCTTTGTAGAATGGCACATGTTTCCCGATGATTTTCTCTACACGTCGCAAAGCCTCTTCCTTCGCATTAACCAGATTGTCTACGACAACGACATCGTGGCCGGCCTTGTCAAGCTCGATGATAGTGTGCGAGCCTATGAACCCGGCACCTCCTGTAAGAAGTATTTTCATTATATATGTTTTTGTTAGTTGGCGCTTTCGTTTCAGCCAGAATATCGGGAGGGGCTACCGACGAGTGGAATGATGACCGTGCGGGATGAATCTTATGCTGTGGCTGTTCCCAATACATGGATGCCTCATACGTGACTTTGAACCCTCAACCCTGGCCACTCCCGAGCCTAAGGCTGGAATGTGTCCGCAAGTTCTGTGCTCCCCTTTACTTCTGCTTAGCGAGAAGACGTCTCAGATATAAATTAATGTATTACTTATGCAAAGATACTTATTTTAAATCATCTATAAGTTGAAGAATATACTTTATTTGCATATTTTAACGACATCGGATAACTCGAAGCGCGCGTGGACCAGCAGACAAATCTATTGTTTCCGGTTTACCTTCAGATACGCGATCCAACACGTTCCCAATAGTACTAACATATCTATCGAGTTTGTCTTCAGGCAAATTAAGTGTTTCCAGTAATAAACGATTCTGATATAACAACGTTTCTTTACCAGAAACAACCATACCCGACATTGAAACAACAAAATCAATTTTACCTTCAGACGCAAGCATCAAACCTGTTGTTCCCCCTTCACTATGACCAATTAACCCTACTTTTGAAAATTTGTCACGAAGGAACTCAATTCCTGCAAGAGCATCTTTCTTATAATCACCAATAGTAATATTCTCCAAAGAGACATTAGAGACATTATATCCCCTGTCATCATAGCGCAGGGATGCTATCCCTTTACGTGCTAAAGCATCGGCAATTACAGCGAATGGTTTATGTTCAAATATCTCTTCATCACGATTTTGCACTCCACTTCCAGTCAACAAAAGATCAACTGGAGTTTTTGAAGAATAATCTTTTGGTAACGTGAGAGTTCCAACGAGAGTATAATTATCACGATTGAATGATACTTCCTCCGTTGAATAGTCAAATGGACCAACAGGCGTTTGCGGTCGTTTTACACTTGGCACATCAACAGTTAGGGTGAGAGGAAAGGAATAGCCCCCTGCTTAAACTGACCTGTTATATTATTACCGTCTACATCTCCTTCATATGTAACACCAATAGAAGGTACAGCGACCTTGACGTGATTACCTTCCGAGATTCTCTCCGCCCTTATGCCTTTTGCCCCTTGAGCCGGAGAATCCAAGGTACATCCATCGTCAGAAAAGTGAAATACGACTGGTAATATTGTACCTTGAATATCAAGTTTTCCATACCATGTCCCCTCTTGAGCGTTTGCCCTCCAAGTAGACAAATAATAAATTACAAACAGTAAAAAAACGTTTCATATTTTTACAAATGTTTTTTTATTTCCTTGAAAACCTCAACAGTTTCATCAGATTCCTGACAACTCAAATAATATACTTCGTCTTTTTTCGTAACAATTCGTATAAAACAAGAATCAGAATGAGTAAACAACATTATATGTGAATCATCTTGAGTAATGAAATTACCCAATCTGGTATATCCTACAGCAAAACCATTAGAGCGAAACTTTATTTCTGGCAAATTACTCTTTAGTCCAATCTCTTTAATGTCTCTATATGATATGTTGGTGCCATATAATCCGTTAATAACTAATTCATCTTGGTTCGTAACAATATCTAAATTACCATTACCATGATAGGAAACTGCTAATAATCCAAATAATTCAAATAAAACACAAATAGAAACAATTGTAATTATTAAACCATTTTTATTACTGCTCCCTGTGTAACTAGATCTATTTTTTTTACTATATGCGTACACAATCCCAAGAGGAACTGGTAAAGACACCAATAAAGAGAATATCAGGATATTCTCAAAGCAAACAGCAACGATTCCACCAATTAAAGTTAAGATGTTGCCGATGACAATCATTCGGCACAACAAATTAACCCAGTTTATTTTTTCAACAATTTCATTTTCAGAACCCTCCAATTTGAATCCGGAAATTTTCTCGGGATGCTTTCTTATAAAGAACACTATGGCATAATTTGTTGCAACCATAAGAAATAAAAAAACAAGAAAAATAATATTATTACTCATAAATTCAAAATTTGTTTTTATTAAGATTTTCTTCTTAACTTTATTAAAGGCGTCCCAGTCTTACTAATTCTGCCAATTCTAAGCTGAGGAGGAGTGTATGGATTGGTTGCCCGTTTATTTTTGGCTTGGACTTACGTGCACCTGATGATTGTGTATAGATGGAAAATAATGTATTGGATATTTGTATGCGGTTTAGAGTGTTGCGACACTTCCTCCATTTCTATGAAAGCCTCTGGATATAGAGATGATATTTTAACGTGAGTTTGACGAAATATAATTGTCTGAAAATTTGGTGATTAGCGAAATTCTAGTATATTTGTAGGTGCAAAATAAAACAAAAAAACTAAAAAAATCGCTATGATTACCGAGGACAAAAATACAGAAATTTTCTGTATTGTGGATGATTTTTGCAAATTTTATGATGCTTTGATGGCAAAATATACCTTCAAGGCCTTGAAAAAGCGTAATTATCACCGTGCCAGCCGGATGTCCAAGGCTGAAGTTATGATGATAATGATTCTTTTTCATTCATCTGGCTATCGCTGTCTAAAGCACTTCTATACAGACAAAATATGCAAGTACATGCGTCATCTGTTCCCAGAAGTTGTGTCATACAACAGGTTCGTTGAACTGGAGCGGGAGGTAGCCCTTCCTCTGGCAATCTTCATCAAGAAGGTCTTGCTAGTCAAATGTACGGGCATAAGCTTCGTTGGCAGTACTCCGCTGCGTGTGTGCAGAAACCAGAGAATTCGAATTCATAAGACATTCAAGGGAATAGCCCAGAGAGGCAAGTGCTCAATGGGATGGTTCTTCGGATTCAAGCTACATTTGATATGCAACGAGAAAGGAGAACTGCTAAATTTCATGATTACGCCAGGTGACGTTGATGACAGGAAACCGCTTGAATATAAAGCCTTTGTGAATCTGATCTATGGCAAACTTGTTGGTGACAAGGGGTATATCGGCAAGAATCTTTTCGAGAAACTATTTGTCGATGGCATACAGCTTATAACCAAACTCAAGAACAACATGAAAGGAGCCATGATGTCAGTATCAGACAAGTTGCTACTAAGGAACAGAGCCATCATAGAAACTGTGAACGATGAACTCAAGAACATTGCCCAAGTAGAGCATTCAAGGCACAGATGCTTTGATAACTTCATGGTCAATCAGCTTGGAGCATTAGCTGCATACTGCTTCTTCCCCAAGAAGCCTACTATAAGGGTTGAGCCTGTGGATTGCATGAATGACAGACAACTTACTTTATTTTATAGTATTTTCGTCGAACTCACGTTATTTTATCCCTTCACCCGTCCGATACTTGTTTTTATGCGCAATTGTCCCTGAACTGTCGGTTGAGGATTGTAAGCAGTCTTTTTTACCGTGTCATCCGTGCTGTTTCAAGTCGTAATCCAATACCATTTAAGCGCTCATTCAGTATCATATGTGTGATTGACGTTGTCGCAAGAAATCTGTAAGCTGAACCACTGTGTTTGCTTATGGATTGAAAGTGTCAATTGCCGTGTTATGTCAAATCCACAAACTATGACTTGTCGCTATTGTCAAATTCGCCTTCAGTAGTGATTCTGTCCTGACACGAAACGCAGATGCCATAAGGTAAATGGCGATTATTTGCAGGACCCGCCTCGTGTGAATCTTGATGTCCAACTCGATATGTGAGGTCTCCTCTATTGACTCACATACCTGCCCCTGATGTGAAAAACACTCTTTAATTCAGCGTGTTATCACCCCCTAATTGATATGAGGGAATGTATTTTCTTAAAAATATTTAAATATCTTGTTTTGCGTTGGGTTGAGTTTGCATATGTGACGAAATTAGTATAACTTTGCACTCTGTTTGGAATAAGTATCAATTTAGAAACACAAAAACTTAGATAGAAATGTCGAAGATTTGTATGATTACGGGAAAGAAAGCCATGGTTGGCAACAATGTTTCCCACTCAAAGCATCGCACAAAGAGAAGCTTTGACGTAAACCTTTTCAGCAAGAAGTTCTACTATGTTGAAGAGCAGTGCTGGATAAGCCTCAAGGTGAGCGCCGCAGGCCTTCGCCTTATCAACAAAGTAGGTCTCGACGCAGCCCTCAAGCAGGCTGTCGCCAAAGGCTATGTCGATTGGAAGGACATTAAAGTTATAGGAGAATAATTAACATGGCAAAGAAAGCAAAAGGTAACAGAGTACAGGTTATTCTCGAGTGTACAGAGATGAAGAACAGCGGTCTTCCTGGCACAAGCCGTTATGTCACCACAAAGAACCGCAAGAACACTCCAGAGCGCATGGAGCTCAAGAAATACAATCCAATCCTGAAGCGCATGACAGTGCACAAGGAGATTAAGTAATCCCTCTTAAATAACACTATTAGAATATGGCAAAGAAAACCGTCGCGACCCTCCAGGAAGGTAAGAAGGATGGACGCGCTTATACAAAAGTCATAAAGATGGTGAAGAGCCCTAAGACTGGTGCTTATATCTTTGATGAGCAGATGGTCCCTAATGAGGCTGTAAAGGATTTCTTCAAATAAATCTTACTCTCTCCCCTGATAATGAAAAGGGTAGGGTAACAATGGAAAGAAAATCTTTCACCGTAATTTTCCGAAAAGATACTTCAGTCCGCACAAAGCACTGCCCAGACAGTACGTTGTGCGGACTTTTCAGTAAATGGGAGGACTGGTTGCCGACAACGCTCATGACGCACACTATCCGCCATAATTATTAACAAGCATATAATCCTCAAATCTGAAGTTATGGGCATATTCAGCATTTTCAAGAAAAAGGAGACTCTCGACAAAGGTCTGGAAAGGACAAAGGAGAGCGTGTTTGGCAAGATAAGCCGTGCCATAGCAGGTAAGAGCACCGTTGATGATGATGTCCTCGACGATCTGGAAGAAGTCCTCATAACAAGCGATGTCGGTGTCGATACAACGCTGAAAATCATTGACCGCATACAGAAACGTGTGGCACGTGACAAATATATCTCTACATCAGAGCTGAACAATATATTGAGAGAAGAGATAGCGGCGCTGCTTGAGGAGAATAATACTGGCGACCTTGACGAGTGGGATCTCCCCCAGGGCGACAAACCGTATGTCATCCTCGTTGTCGGCGTGAATGGTGTCGGCAAGACCACAACAATAGGCAAACTCGCTTACCAGTTCAAGCATGCTGGGAAGAAAGTCTATCTCGGGGCTGCCGATACATTCAGGGCTGCCGCTGTCGAGCAGATTGTGATATGGGGAGAGAGAGTCGGTGTGCCTGTCATCAAGCAGCAAATGGGCTCAGACCCTGCATCAGTCGCCTTTGATACCATATCGTCAGCAAAGGCCAACAATGCTGATGTCGTCATCATAGACACTGCCGGACGTCTGCATAATAAGGTCGGACTGATGAACGAGCTGAAGAAGATTAAGGACGTGATGAAGAAGGTTAAGGCTGACGCTCCTGACGAGGTGATGCTCGTGCTTGACGGGTCTACAGGGCAGAACGCCTTCGAGCAGGCCAAACAGTTCTCTGCTGTCACACAAATCACATCGCTCGCCATAACTAAACTCGACGGCACAGCAAAGGGTGGAGTAGTTATAGGAATATCTGACCAGCTGAAAGTTCCTGTCAAATATATCGGACTCGGAGAGAACATGGAGGATCTCCAGTTATTCAACCGACGCTCCTTCGTTGACTCCCTGTTCGGAAAATAATAGTGACAGCCAGATGACCTGTGGATATAGAGATTGTCAATTCGCCTTCTCCCATTATCCAGCACAACAATGATGCCCAGTTTGCCTGACCATCATTATCCAAAAGATGCGGGTGCAGAGCGTCAAGATTGTCCGTGTGCTTGAGTTCGATGTGGCTGTCTGCTAAGATATCCCTTGTTTATGTTTACAGTGATATCAAGAAGGCATTGGCTGAGGAATTTTTTTTGACCATGAAGAAAAATCGAATTGATATAATAACTATGGGATGCTCTAAGAACCTCGTTGACAGCGAGGCTCTTATGAGACTCTTAGGAAAGAAAGGATATACTACAGTTCATGACGCGGAGAGCCCGGAGGGCGAATACGTCGTTGTGAACACTTGCGGCTTTATTGGTGATGCAAAAGAGGAGAGCATCAATGCTATCCTTGAGCTGTCCCAGATGAAGAGCGAGGGGAGGATAGGCAAGCTCATCGTTATGGGATGCCTGTCAGAGCGTTACCTTGCCGAGCTTGAGTCAGAGATTCCGGAGGTGGACAAATACTATGGCAAGTTCAATTTCAAAGAGTTTGCAGCGTCACTTCCTGACATATCAACGGTGACTGCCCATACAGACACAAAGCTCACGACAACGCCCAAGCATTATGCATATATCAAGATATCAGAGGGATGCGACCGAAAATGTGCCTACTGCGCCATACCATTGATAACAGGACGACACAAGAGCCGTACCATTGAGGATATCGTAGAAGAAGTGAAGATGCTTGTCAGCTCAGGAGTGAAGGAGTTTAATGTCATAGCACAAGAGCTGACTTATTATGGCATCGACATATACGGTGAGCGCCGTATTGCGCAGCTTGTCGAAGCTATTGCCAGTGTGAGGGGTGTGAAGTGGATAAGGCTGCATTACGCTTACCCTAACCATTTCCCGATGGAGCTGCTCGATGTCATGAGGAAACACAAGACTGTCTGCCGTTACATCGATATAGCTCTGCAGCATATCACGGATAATATGTTACAGCTCATGCATCGAAACACGACAAGAGAGGAAACCGTTGATGTCATACAACGCATAAGGAAGGCGATACCTGGCATACACATCAGAACCACGCTTATGGTTGGATTCCCAGGCGAGACAGACGATGACTTCAATGAACTTGTCAATTTCGTGAAGTGGGCAAGGTTCGAGCGTATGGGAGCTTTCGCCTATTCAGAAGAAGAAGGCACATACAGCGCACAACACTATGAAGACAATATTCCACCAGAGGTAAAGCAGAAGAGGCTTGACAAGCTGATGAGAGTCCAGCAGAACATTTCTGCCGAGATAGAGGCGGCAAAAGTGGACTCTGTGATGCGTGTCATTATTGACAGGCGTGAGGGAGACTGGTATATTGGACGTTCTGAGTTCAGTTCTCCCGAAGTCGACCCAGAGGTGCTTATTCCCGTTGGAGGACGCAGGCTGCGCAGAGGATGTTTCTATGATGTCAGAATAACATCTTCCGAGGAGTTTGATCTATATGGAGTCGTCTTGGATTAATGTCAGGATATTATATTGATCCTGTTCTTGTCTCATGAGATAGAGAGGCACGGCAATAGCCCTAAACAGCTAAAGGCAACTCTATCGCAAACGAAAATGCGATCAGTAAGGCTCAGGAAAAATATAGGGCTTTTCATCACCAACTCCTACTGAGATAATCGCATGAATATTAACCCACCTTAATGAACCATCTGTCGTGAACAACAAGGAATACATAACAGCATTAGCAAAGAAGACGGGAAATAGCAAGGAACAGACACAGAAACTTGTGAATGCCGTCATTTCTGCCATGTCCGACACGTTCGATGGAGGAGACAATGTAACAATAAGCGGTTTCGGAACCTTTGAGCCGAAAAAACGACTTGAGCGTATTATTGTCAACCCATCGTCAGGACAGCGTATGCTTGTGCCACCGAAGATTGTATTGAACTTTAAGGCCTCTGCTGCAGTCAAGGATACTATACGGAAAGGAGGCCAGGAATGAGCAATATAAAAGACCTTGCGAAAATTGTAGCTGACAGATATGACATGCACCAGCAGGATGCTGAGAAGTTCATGGACGATATGTTCAGCCTCATACGCTCTGCGCTTATTAATGACGAGCAGGTGAAGATTAAGGGCCTCGGAACATTCAAGGTGCAGACGGTTAAGGAGCGCGCGAGTGTGAATGTGAATACTGGAGAGAAAGTAATGATAAACTCTCATGACAGAATATCATTCACTCCTGATGCGACGATGAGAGATTCAGTCAACAAGCCTTTCGCACATTTCGTCACAGTACCATTGAACGAAGGTGTCGTATTCGACGATATGGATGATATGTCCAAGGTGGCAGACTCAACAGAACCTAAGGGTCGTAATCTAAAATCAGATGGTTATGATATACTGGAGCATTCTGCTGAGACAACTGTAACGGCAAACACTGATACTGGGGTAAATACTGATACAGGGATAAACACCGGGCAAGAAGACATAGTGGAAACAATGTCCAGTGAGCGTCAGCCCGCTGCCTCTTTGAAAAAAGCAGTGCAAGAAGACATTGTGGAAACAGTGGCCACACCTGTGGACAATGTCTCCAATGTCGCTGCACATGAGGCTGAGACTGCTATACCTAAGGCCGACCAACATGAGCGGAAGGCAGTAATGCAGATGGTGCAAGATGATGAAAACAGAGTCGATAATTCTGAGCAGGATGAGATTGGGAATGATATGCCAGAACAGTCTGCAGGGAAACTCAATGTCATGGCTATAGATACGGCTGAGGATAGTATATCTGGTGAAGAAAATAAAGAACCAGCTATTGTATCTCTTTCTGAACCAGAAGAATATAAAACAAACGATAACCAAACAGAAGAAAATACTACTGCTATGAGCGACGAGAAGAATCTCAATCCAAGTGTTGCTGAAGACAACGATCACTCATTCCTGATAAGCCTGTTGTTGGGGCTGGCTGTTTTCGTTGTGGGTGTCATTGTCGGTAGGGCAACGGCCGACATCACAATGCAGGACGTTAAGGCATATCTCGGTCTGAAACCCGAAGTGAAGGTACATGTCATATATAAGAGATTGCCTGCTCCATCACCAGAGAAGAAAGACTCTACAGCAGGTAAGAAGGATGTGCCTACCGCTGAAAACAAGAAGGTAGCTCCTGCTGCCGTGGGGAAGACCGATAAGAAGACCATAAAAGTGGCAGACACAGAAAAGAAGCCGGTTGAGAAAAAGGTTGCTGAAAAACCTATGGCAAACGAAAACTATAACAAGGATCCACGTGTGAGAACAGGTGCATATATCATAACCGGAGTGCAGCAGACTGTGACCGCGGCAGAGGGCGAGACAGTAGCCTCCATCTCAAAGAGATATCTCGGCCCTGGCATGGAATGTTATGTTGAGGCCTTGAATGGAAAGACCATCTCTGCGGGACAGAAAGTAAAGATTCCTGCCTTGAAACTGAAGAAGAAAGTATCCCGACAATAGAAAACCTTCTTCATGAACTGAAAATTCAATTCCTAATCTTCGCACGTTTTCGGTAAGTCATAAGACCAAATAGAGCTTGGCTCACTTTGGCTTGGCGAGAAAATGTCTGAATTTATTCGAACATTTTCGTTAAGCCATAAAACCAAAGAGAGCTTGTTCACTTTGGCTTGGCGAGAAAATGTCTGAATTTATTCAAACATTATAATAGTACATGTTAAACCGTAGAGTATTACTGATATACACAGGAGGTACGATAGGTATGGGGCGTAATCCGGCAACTGGTGCGCTCGAACCATTGGATTTCAACAACCTGTTGTCCGTCCTTCCTGAATTCAAGCAGATAGAGACAGCGGTTGATGTCCATCCCTTTGCAGCCCCGATAGATTCAAGTGATGTCTCTCCAAAGGACTGGGCATCAATGGCCCGTATCATAACTGAGCATTATGATGATTATGACGGTTTCGTGATACTTCATGGGACAGACACTATGGCATACACAGCCTCAGCTCTGTCTTTCATGTTGGAGAACCTTACAAAACCAGTCATTCTGACAGGTTCACAGCTCCCTATGGGACAGTTGCGTACTGACGGAAAGGAGAATATGCTGACAAGCATAGAGCTGGCAGGCGAATATGATAGCGAGGGGCATCCGCTTGTGCCTGAGGTCTCTATTTACTTCAACGGACACCTGCTGCGAGGTAATAGGGCCACAAAATGCTCAGCTGACGAATTCTTCGCGTTCACTACTTATAATTATCCTCATCTGTGTGACGCAGGCGTTGATTTCGTATTCCATGACCATCATATCCTGCGTCCTGACTATTCAAAGCCAATGATCCCTCATTATGCCATGAACAGCAATGTCATGGTATTCTCTCTATTCCCTGGTATTCAGGAGAGCATGGTGCGCCATATAATGTCATATAAAGGACTTAGAGGCATTGTCATGCGGACATTCGGAAGTGGAAACGCGCCACAACGCCCTTGGCTCCTAAAGCTGTTAAAGGAGGCTACAGAGAGAGGAATCGTCATTGTAAACGTAAGCCAGTGTGAGACGGGATTCGTCGAGATGGCAAGATATGATACTGGATATTTCCTGCAGAAAGCCGGTGTCATCTCTGGAAATGACAGCACTGTAGAGGCTGCTGTGACAAAACTGATGCATCTGCTTGCAATGTATCAGGATGTCAATATCATCAGAATGTTGATGACACATAGCCTTGCCGGAGAAATAACTTTGCCTTCAGAAAAACTGACATCAGGAGAATAATGCAAGAATTGTTAATTCTTCGTGGCTTTATTTCTATGTATGAAAGTTTTTTGGTACTTTTGCATTAGATACATATAAACCTTAAATAGCAACATTATGAAAAAATTCAATGACGAGGACTTCCTCCTCGAGAATGAGACCGCTCGTGATCTCTACCACAACCATGCGGCAAAAATGCCTATCATCGACTATCATTGTCACCTCATACCACAGATGGTAGCAGAGAATAAGAAGTTCGACTCTATAGCTCAGATATGGCTCATGGGCGACCACTACAAGTGGCGTGCTATGCGCTCAAATGGTATTGACGAGCGTTTCTGCACAGGTAAAGATACGACAGACTGGGAGAAATTCGAGAAATGGGCTGAGACAGTGCCATACACTTTCCGCAACCCTCTCTACCACTGGACACACCTCGAGCTGAAAACAGCATTCGGAATCAACGAGCTGCTTAATCCTGAGACTGCAAGAGCTATCTACGACAAATGCAACGACATGATAAAGAACGAGGACCGTTTCTGTCCACGTGGTATGATGGAGCATTATAACGTAGAGGTCGTATGCACAACAGACGATCCTGCCGATTCGCTTGAGTGGCACAAAATAGTTAAGGAAGATCCTACTGCAAAGACACGTATGTTGCCTACATGGCGTCCTGATGCCGGCATGAATATCGATGCCGCAACGTGGGCTGAGTACATAAAGAAACTCTCTGCCGTGGCTGAGATGCCTATCACTAACTTTGCAGAGCTCACCGCAGCGCTCCAGAAGCGTCACGATTTCTTCGAGACAATGGGATGTAAGCTTTCTGACCATGGAATTGAGGAATTCTATGACGAGCCTTACACAGAAGCTGAGATTGATGCCATTATGAAGAAAGCCCTTAGTGGAGAGGCTGTCACCAAAGAAGAGGAGCGTAAATACAAGCATGCTTATATGTATGAGCAGGGCAAGATGGACTATGCTTCTGGATGGACACAGCAGTATCACTATGGTGCAATCCGCAACAATAACTCTAAGATGTTTGCACAGCTTGGTCCAGACACAGGCTTTGACTCTATCGGCGAGTTTACAACAGCTAAGGCCATGTCTCACTTCCTCGACGAGCTGAATACAAATGGCACACTCGCAAAGACTATTCTCTACAACCTTAACCCATGTGCAAATGAGGTTATAGCGACAATGCTCGGAAACTTCCAGGATGGCTCAGTGGCAGGAAAGATACAGTTCGGCTCAGGCTGGTGGTTCCTCGACCAGAAAGACGGTATGGAGAAACAGATGAACGCCCTCTCTGTGCTCGGCCTTCTCTCACGCTTCGTAGGTATGCTTACAGATTCACGCTCTTTCCTCTCTTATCCACGTCATGAGTATTTCCGTCGCACTCTGTGTAATCTCGTCGGTAAAGATATCGAGAACGGACTCATACCTTTCGAGGGTTATGAGAAGCAGCGTGTCTATCAGATGATAGAGGATATCTGCTATAATAATGCAAAGAAATACTTCAATTTCTAAAAATGCTGAAGTATTGCATGAAGTTGGTATGAAAACAGTACCAAAGCCCATACTCTGAATGCACAATAAAAGCCGGAATCCCAAGTGTCGTATATCACGCATGGTAATGGAATTCCGGCTTTTATTTGTATGATATGTACAACGAATCGAGTTTCGTGCTATTTATATCTACACGATCTCCTCGCAATTCCATGTGACATGATTTGTAGGGATGAATGGGGTAGAGTAGGGTAGATGAATGATAGAATCTGATTAGAGGATAATAGAACATGAGAATAATCATGAGATGCAGCCCATACATCTTTACCAATATCAATATGGCAAACGTGGTATGAAGCATACATGAATCACATGATATAATCTTCATGGGATATATTGAGTTGAAGTTATAACATTCTGACAAACAAAATAATAGAAAGAGATGCATAATGAAGAGATGAATCTTGCATGGCAATTCCTTGAGGGAACCCAGATATCTGTGTTCTTGACTGGAAAAGCAGGTACAGGAAAGACCACGTTTCTCCGTAAACTGCGAGAGCTGTCGCCAAAACGTATGGTCATTCTTGCACCCACTGGCGTTGCTGCTATCAATGCCTGTGGGCAAACAATTCACTCTTTCTTCCAGTTACCCTTTACGCCCTTTATCCCAGGATTACGCAACGAGAACAAACAGAGATTCTTCCGCATGAGTAAGGAGAAGAAAGATCTCATTCGCTCTCTTGACCTTCTTGTAATTGACGAGATATCTATGGTGCGCTCTGACCTTCTCGATGCTATTGACGATACTCTCAGGCGATATCGTAATCCACATAAACCCTTTGGTGGAATACAGCTCCTCCTAATAGGTGACCTTCAGCAGCTGCCTCCTGTCGTCAAGGATAATGAGTGGACAATAATGTCCCAGTATTATGAGACGCCTTACTTCTTCAGCTCTATAGCGCTGAAGCAACTCGAATATGTTACCATAGAGCTAAGCCATATATATCGTCAGCAGGACAGCAAGTTCATAAACATTCTTGCAGCAATACGCGAGAACCGTGTGTCGCGCGAAATCCTTGATGAGCTGAATAAACGTTGCGTAACAGAGAAAACAGACAGTGACGATAACGAGTGGATCAGACTCACAACACATAATGCCACAGCAAATTCATACAACGAGCTTAGACTTGCCATGCTTGATGAGGTGCCGTTCACTCATAAGGCAAAAATCTCTGGGACATTCCCAGAATATTCATATCCTACAGACTTGTCGCTCACGCTGAAAGTCGGAGCACAGGTGATGTTTGTAAGGAACGACACTTCAACGGATAAGCGCTACTATAATGGGCGCATTGGACGTGTCGTGAGTATCTCAAATAATGTCATAACTGTCAGATGTAATAAAGAAACAGGGGAAGGAATAGACACCATCGTAGTCAAACCTGAACAATGGGAAAATATAAAGTTCTCTATTGACGAGACGACAAAGGAAATTACTGAGGAAGTCGAAGGCACATTCACACAATACCCCCTGCGTCTCGCGTGGGCCATCACTGTACATAAGTCTCAGGGGCTGACATTCAGCCATGCCGTCCTTGATATTAATAAGTCATTCGCGCCGGGACAGGCGTATGTCGCTCTCTCAAGATGCCGTACATTAGAGGGCCTGATACTCTCTTCGCCTATCACAGAGAGGACGGTCATTACAGACTTTGATGTCATCCATTTCATGGAACGAGCAACAGCAGATATGGAGACGCATAAACAGTCATTGCCTCTCTTGAGATATCAATTCTTCTATTCTCTGCTTTCTGAGCAGTTCTCTTTCTCCACAATAGCAAATGACTATGATCACCTTATGAGAGTGGCATACGAGACGTTCATTAATACCCAACAGGCGTATATCGAGATATTGAGGGCTAACCGCCAGCTGTTACAGGCGGAAGTGCAAGATGTGGCTAATAGGTTCAGGTTACAGTATGACACTCTTATCAGTCAGGCAGGAAAGGACTTTGCCAGCGACGAGAGACTCAGGCAGAGGACAATATCTGCGGCTCTATATTTCACCGGAAAGCTGATAAGCATAGTCAAGCAAGTCATGAATGTATCTGAGGTCGTCTCCGTAACAATCAATAACAAAGCGACAAGAAAGAAGATGAAGAATGCTGTCGAGAATCTGAAACTATCATACAGTATTAAGATGGCAACTCTCAAGACGACTTCTCATGAAGGGTTCTCTGTCAAGCAATATCTTAAGAGCAAGGCACAGGCCTCTATAACTGACAGCTCGCGACAGGCCTCTCTGTCAAGAGTAAGGAAAAAAAAGTAATCTTAGTATATCATATGGTGAACAATTCAACAATATGTGCTATGGCTAATGCCCCTGGAGGAGCAATAGCCATAATAAGGGTGTCTGGCCCGATGGCAATAGAATGTGTTAGCAGAATATTTGTCGGAAAGAGAAAAGACAGCAATCTTACCCTTGCTGCGGGATATACTGTCCATTATGGTACGATTGTTGCCAAGCGAGATGATACAGGCGAGAACAAGCTGCATGTCATCGATGATGTTCTCGTCACAATCTTCAGGGCGCCACATTCATACACTGGCGAAGACAGTGTCGAGATATCATGTCATGGCTCATCGTATGTGATCCAGAAGATATTATCACTGCTCATCTCGGAGGGATGTTCCATGGCCGAGCCTGGCGAATATACTAAACGCGCATTCCTGAACGGTAAACTCGACCTCACACAGGCAGAGGCTGTCGCTGACCTCATAGCTTCGCAGACAGAGTCGCAACATCTGATAGCCATGAGACAGATGCGCGGGAGCGTCTCCGGCAGACTGGGAGCACTAAGAGACAAGCTCCTTGAGATGACATCCTTGCTCGAGCTCGAATTGGACTTCTCTGAGGAAGATGTTGAGTTCGCTGACAGACAAAAGCTGGCTGCCCTGACCAAGGATATTAAGGAAGAGATAGCCCGGCTCGCAAGCTCTTTCGACGATGGGAATGCCATCAAGAACGGAGTGCCAGTGGCAATAATAGGCCCTCCTAATGTGGGGAAGTCGACTTTGCTGAATGCCCTACTCGGCGAGGATAAGGCCATTGTCTCTGATATCCAAGGCACAACGCGCGATGTAATCGAGGACACAGTGACCATCGGAGGTGTCCTGTTCCGCTTTCTGGACACTGCGGGAATTCGTCACACAGATGATACGATTGAGCGGCTCGGCATAGAGAGATCTCTAAAGGCTGCCTCGTCTGCAAGCATTATCATATCTGTCAACGAGCCCGGAATACCATTTGCTGATATCGTGATACGGCCGGGGCAGCACATCATCCATGTCACCAATAAGACAAGAGATTTCCAAGCCATAAACGGAATAGGTTTGGAATGGCTGCGCGAGCGCCTCGCAGATCACGCGCCACGCACAGACTCGTCAGCAGTCCTCATAACCAATATGCGTCATAAGCAGGCTCTTGAATGTGCATTGTCTGACATTACCAAGGCTGAGAATGCTCTGGCATGCTCCCTCACCGGCGATCTCGTGTCAGAGGATTTGCGCCAATGTCTATACCATCTCTCGTCTATTCTCGGTGGCCCCATCACTCCCGATGATATTCTCCAAAATATCTTTTCTCATTTCTGCATCGGTAAGTGATGGATGTTTTGCCGGAAGAGGTTCTTGCCCTGCGTAAGTCTGCGGAACATGTAGTCAATTTTACAGGAAAAGATGATAGTGTCACTACCTCCCGTCTCGTCAGCAAAGATGCAGAAGCTCGACA
>SAMEA3663208__coassemble_165_pt1 | contig 30835 bp, 19 predicted proteins | sample SAMEA3663208__metabat2_high_PE_004 | metagenome-assembled genome bin SAMEA3663208 (sample SAMEA3663208) | pig gut metagenome | biome: pig gut; feature: pig-associated habitat; material: faeces | place: China | collected 2013
CCCTCTACGACCAGATATGGCAGGCAGGCACTGTGCTCCTCTCCACTGTGCGCAGCGTGGGTGTCATGGGCGACGAGCGCACATACGAGCATCCTGTAGCCCTCCGCGCCGTGACATCGACTGACGCCATGACAGCCGACTGGGCCCATCTGCCATACGATTTCATGGCGAAGGTCTCCACCGATATCATCAACAAGGTGAAGGGTGTCAACCGCGTCTGCTACGACATCTCCTCCAAACCACCCTCCACAATAGAGTGGGAATGAGCATTCCCCCGCCTTCCGCCCCCCCTATGGAGGGTATGATAAACAGGGGCGCCCGTGCACAATGCCTTCTCTCCCCCGTCTGGAGAGAATAGCAGGCTGCATGGGCGTCCCTGCATCGTTTCTGGCAGGCAATGAAGCGGACAGAGCAGTAAACGCACGGATAATGGCCACATTACCCCCATCGGCTTTTTCATTACAACAACAATCACAAATAGAGTAATCCACTTACAATATGTAAGCAAAACAACCATAAAAGGAAGAAAATCGTCACCAAACAGATTTTTTCAGTATAAATATTTGTCTGTATCATAAATTCTCTGTATCTTTGCATCCGTTTAAGAAAAAAACAAGACGAAAAGAACAAGAAGCAGACAACATCAAGGTATTGGACTACATAAAAAGGTGAGGCCCGCTCTGCCTGCAGGATATCTGGAGAAAACATGACACAGAGAAGGCTGAACGGCTTTCAGGACAGGGTAAAAGGAAACAGGCGTGGGGACGACAGATCGTTTTCGTTAAGCCAGATGAGCAATGCTGAGCTTACTCGGGCATTGCCATGGCGAGACCTGACGACAAACCGAGAGCAATATCAAGCTCGCTTGAATATTGCCGAGGTGCGGAGGAAGAAGACGAAGTCAATTTTCGTTCAAGCGAGAGCAGAACATAAAGCGTGCTTAATTGTTATGCCGAGTGCAGACGAAAATCATCATCGATAAAAGGTCGGATGAAATCCAAGGACTATCACCACACGACGACACGAGAGTCATCCCCCGAAGAAGAAAAAAAGAAGAAATGTGTCCTACACTACGATGTGAGAAAACGATATACATACATTAAACGATATACATACATTTATATATTATAGGGGAAAAGAAGATGATACATCCACTGAGAAGCTCGGTCTGCACCGAGGGCCGCCGCATGGCAGGAGCACGTGCACTATGGGTGGCGAACGGAATGAAGCGCGAGCAGTTTGGCAAACCCATCATAGCCATCGTTAACTCTTTCACACAGTTTGTTCCCGGCCATACCCATCTCCACGAGATAGGACAGACTGTGAAGCGCGAGATAGAGGCTATGGGATGCTATGCCGCGGAATTCAACACCATAGCCGTTGACGACGGTATCGCCATGGGACACGACGGTATGCTCTACTCGCTCCCGTCGCGCGATGTGATAGCCGACTCGGTGGAGTATATGGTTAACGCCCACAAGGCCGACGCCATGATATGCATCTCAAACTGTGACAAAGTCACACCCGGCATGCTCATGGCAGCCATGCGCCTGAACATCCCTGCTGTCTTTGTCAGCGGAGGGCCTATGGAGGCTGGCATATACAAGGGCGAGAACGCCGACCTCATCACAGCGATGATCAAGGGCGGCGACCCTACTGTCAGCGACGAGGAGCTGGCAGAGGTGGAGAACTGTGCATGCCCGGGCTGCGGCGCATGCTCAGGAATGTTCACTGCCAACTCTATGAACTCCCTCACAGAGGCTCTCGGACTCTCCCTCCCCGGCAATGGCTCCATCCTCGCCACTCATGTAAACCGTATCCAGCTGTTCAAGGACGCTGCGAGACAGATAGTAAGGAACGCATTCGCGTATTATGAGGAGGGGGACGACTCTGTCCTGCCACGCTCGATAGCGACACGCCAGGCATTCCTCAACGCCATGACTCTCGACATAGCCATGGGAGCCTCGACAAACACTGTGCTCCATTTCCTCGCTGTAGCCCAGGAGGCAGAGGTAGACTTCACCATGCCGGATATCGACCGGCTCTCACGCAAGGTGCCATTCCTCTGCAAGCTCGCCCCCAACTGGCAGAAATACTCTATCCAGGAGGAGAACCGTGCGGGCGGAATACTCGGCATAATGGGCGAGCTGGCCAAGGGCGGTCTGCTCGACCTCTCATGCAAGCGTGTCAACGGCAGCACACTGGGCGAGGATATTGAGAGATACAGCATACTCAAAGATGAGATAGACCCAGAGGCATCACGCATATACCACTCCGCTCCTGGACGCCGATTCTCAAACGTCATGGGCTCACAGGACGCCCAATGGGAGACACTGGACACTGACCGCGAGAATGGCTGCATACGTGATATAGAGCATGCATACACGAAAGACGGCGGCATGGCGGTACTCTTCGGCAATATAGCGAGAAACGGATGCGTGGTGAAGACAGCTGGCGTGGCCCCAGAGCTATGGCACTTCGAGGGGCCTGCAGTAGTGTTCGACTCACAGGAGGACGCTTGTGAGGGTATCCTCGGCGGTAAGGTGAAGAAGGGCGACTGTGTCGTCATAACCCACGAGGGTCCAAAAGGCGGGCCGGGAATGCAGGAGATGCTCTACCCGACATCGTACATCAAATCGATGCATATGGGCAAGGAGTGCGCCCTCATAACCGACGGACGGTTCTCGGGCGGCACATCAGGGCTGTCAATCGGGCATATATCGCCCGAGGCTGCCAGCGGAGGCGAGATAGGCAAGATAAAGGATGGGGATATAATTGTCATAGACATTCCCTCACGCTCTATCAACGTGAAGCTCACAGACGAGGAGCTCGCCGCACGCCACATGCAGCCGCTGAAACGCACACGCGTAGTCAGCAAGGCGCTGAGAGCCTACGCCCAGTCTGTATCGTCAGCTGACAAGGGCGGTGTGAGGATTATCGAGTGAAAGGGTCTTGATAAGCGAGGGGGATAGGAGGAGGCTTGCTCGCATTACCAAGGCTGTTGAACAATGGAGGGTGTGTGAGTGACAGAGAAGACACCCCCTTAACAGAAACAGAAAGAACAGAAGAAATACAATATCCCGAAAATGGAAAAGATATCAGGTGCTGAGGCATTGATGCGCTCGCTCGAGTATCATGGAGTCGATGTCCTCTTCGGCTACCCCGGCGGCAGCATTATGCCCACATACGATGCCCTCTACGACCACAAATCGACTCTCAACCATATCCTTGTCCGTCATGAGCAGGCAGCTGTCCATGCCGCACAAGGCTACGCGCGTGTCTCAGGCAAAGTAGGCTGTGCAATCGTGACATCGGGGCCTGGCGCCACGAACACAATAACCGGTGTTGCCGACGCTATGATCGACTCGACCCCGATAGTCGTGATATGTGGTCAGGTCGGTGCTGCGATGCTGGGCACAGACGCTTTCCAGGAGGTTGATGTAGTAGGCATAACCCAGCCTATCACCAAGTGGAACTACCAGATACGCCGTGCGGAGGATATCGCATGGGCTGTATCCCGTGCCTTCTATATCGCGAGCAGCGGACGTCCAGGGCCTGTCGTCCTCGACTTCACGAAGAACGCCCAGACGGCAATGATAGACTACGAGCCGAAAAACATTGATTTCATACGCAGCTACAACCCTGTGCCAACACCAGCAGAGGGCTCTGTAGAGAATGCCGCCCGTATGATTAACGACAGCGTGAAGCCTTTTATGCTTGTCGGGCAGGGTGTCGAACTCGCCGATGCCCGTGATGAGCTCCTCGCCCTTTGTGAGAAAGCCCAGATACCATTCGGCACAACATTCCTCGGCCTGTCTGCCGCCCCATCCGACCATCCTCTCAATATGGGCAAGCTTGGCATGCATGGGAATCTCGCACCTAACGTGATGACAAACCAGTGTGACCTGCTGATAGCTGTCGGCATGCGCTTCGACGACCGTGTCACCGGCAACCTGAAGAACTATGCGAAACAGGCGAAAATCATCCATTTCGATATAGACCCGTCAGAGATAGACAAGAATGTCAAGGTCAACCTCGCTGTCCTCGGCGACTGCAAGCACACTCTCGCCGAGGTAACCAAGCTTGTCGATGCCGCCACACATAACTCATGGATAGAGGGTTTCAAGCCGTATGACGAGAAAGAGTACAACAAAGTCATCAAGCCCGCAGTCTATCCAGATGGAGGCCCACTGCTCATGGGCGAGGTGGTCAAGCGAGTCAGCGAGGCATCGAACAATGAGGCTGTTCTTGTCACCGATGTCGGCCAGAACCAGATGTTCGGCTGCCGATACTTCAAATTCACAAAGCCACGCTCAGTCGTTACAAGTGGAGGCTGCGGAACGATGGGATTTGCCATCCCTGCCGCTATCGGCGCCACATTCGGCGCGCCAGACCGCACAGTATGCATGTTCTGTGGCGATGGCGGCTTCCAGATGACAATACAGGAGCTTGGCACAATAATGGAGCAGCAATGCCCTGTCAAGATGATTCTCCTAAACAACAATTATCTCGGCAATGTCCGCCAGTGGCAGTATATGTTCTTCAACAAGCGCTACTCGTTCACCCCGATGTGCAATCCCGACTTCGAGAAGATAGCTGAGGGCTATGGCATACCATGCCGCACTGTTGTCGACCGCAAGGACCTTGACGACGCCATACGCGAGATGCTCGAGACTGACGGGCCATTCCTCCTGCAATGTGCAGTGCTTGAGGAAGACAATGTGCTGCCAATGACCCCTCCTGGAGGTAATGTCGACGAGATGATATTGGAGGTAGAGTAACGGAGCGAAGAGACCTGTCTCCTGCCGGGGCATCAGCCATCAACAAGCCTCCCCCACGCATAGAGAGCCAGCCCGCACTGACACCCCACCCTATTACTAGCATGGGACACGGAGAAGGGAACGGACAGGAAATCACCACGTCTGCCCCCTGCGTGCAACAATGAACATCCATACACTGAAGCATAGCAAGAGGGAGGGGCGACGACCGGACATACTCCAAAAACAGACAAAAAGAGAAGACAACACATAGATGGAAACAAACAAGAATATCGGTGCCGCGGAATGTGGCGACTGCAACACATGCGGGAAATGTGACCCCCAGATGCCCGACACATCCTTTGACGAGGCAGTCCGTGCCGCTGCGTCGAGGGAGCGTAACTCATACGAGAAGAATCTCCTGCGCCAGCGCAAGGCGACATTGGAGACAGACTCAAAGAGCGACGGACAGCATGAGACATTCAAGCGCAATGCTGTCGCACGCCGGTCAAGCGCCGGACAGGAAGGCTCGCTGCTAAACCATGAGGGCCTCACACTATATACACTCATCATATACTCAGAGAACTACGCAGGTATACTGAACCAGATAACAGCCGTCTTCACACGCCGCCAGGTGAATATCGAGTCGCTGAATGTCTGCTCGTCGTCCACTCCTGGTGTCCATAAATACACGATAACATGCTATTGCAAGCAGGAGATGGCCGAGATGCTTGTCAAGCAGATAGAGAAGAAAATCGATGTGCTCCAGGCAAACTGCTTTGTCGACGATGAAATCTTCATTCTTGAGACCTCGCTCCTCAAGCTCTCCACACCCCTTGTCCTTGCAGAACCGGAGATATCACGTATCGTCCGCCGCTATGGCGCACGCATCGTAGAGGTAAACCCCACCTATACCACAGTGGAGAAGACAGGGGTGACGGACGATGTCCTCGCACATTTCAACCGTCTCAACGACCTTGGCTGCGTCCTCCAGTTTGTACGCTCTGGACGCATAGCCATAACGAAATCGTGCATAGAGCGTCTTGACCAGTACATAGCCCAACGGGAGGAGGAACGTGATGCTTAGCAAGATAGGACGCTACGAGATGTGGGCACAGCCTTTCCATTGTGACTTCCTCCACCTCCTTCAGCCAGGCCATCTTGGCAATGACATGCTGAACGCCGCCGACTACCATTCTACCGACCGTGGTTTCGGCATGAGGTATCTGAACACAGTCAACAAGACATGGGTCCTCTCCCGTCTCTGTATCGAGATGGAGAAGATGCCCATACAGTACCAGAAGTTCGTCATAGAGACATGGGTCGAGGGGGCAATGAGATACTTCACCCAACGTGACTTCCGCATCGCCGATTCCGAGACAGATGAGACCCTCGGTTACGGCCGCTCAGTATGGGCGCTCATCGACCTCACCTCACGCCAGCCCACTGACATCCTCTCAATACGCGATGGAGAGATAACGTCATGGGTAGAGAAAGACAAGGCGTGCCCCATCGCCAAGCCAGGCCGTGTGAAGGTGTCTGCCGACGCACCGCATGCCCTCACCATAGCGACACGCTATTCTGATGTCGATGTCAATGGGCATATCAACAGTGTCAGATATATAGAGCATATACTCGACCTTTTCACGCTGTCACACTTCGAGAAATACCATCTCCGCCGTCTTGATATAGCCTATGTGGCAGAGAGCCATTATGGCGACACACTGCGCCTATACCGCCAGGACGAGGCAGGAGAGACCCTCGTCAGAATCACAAAGGTGGCAGCAGACCCTGACGCGGAAGAGCAGGAGGTGCTCAGATGCAGCCTCGTATGGCAGCCACGGCAGGAATGACCGCCAGAGTCTGGGGTGGAGAGGATTTCCCCCGTCCCCCCAAGACACGTAGGCAAGACAGCCCCCCGAATCCCCCTCGTGGCATAGATGCATGATAACATATATCACGAAAGGAGAAGAGGATGAAAAATTAAGGATCTATAACTAAAATACAATAAAACCCAAACAAACAGAATTATGGCAAAAATGAATTTTGGTGGCGTTATCGAAGAGGTAATGACACGTGAGGAATTCCCCCTGGAAAAAGCTCGTGAAGTACTTAAGGATGAGACAATAGCCGTCATCGGCTACGGTGTTCAGGGCCCTGGTCAGTCGCTCAATCTTCGTGACAACGGCTTCAACGTTATTGTAGGCCAGCGTCAGGGCAAGACATTCGAGAAGGCAAAGGCCGACGGATGGGTGCCTGGCGAGACCCTCTTCTCTATCGAGGAGGCAGCAGAGCGTGCCACAATAGTCATGTGCCTTCTCTCTGATGCAGCCGTCATGTCAGTATGGCCTACACTCCAGAAGTATCTCACACCGGGCAAGGCGCTCTATTTCTCCCATGGATTTGCTATCACATGGTCAGACCGCACAGGCGTAGTCCCTGCAAAAGATATCGATGTCATCATGGTAGCCCCAAAAGGCTCTGGCACATCGCTCCGCACAATGTTCCTTGAGGGCCGTGGCCTTAACTCGTCATACGCTGTATACAACGATGCCACAGGGCGTGCCCTCGAGCGCACCCTCGCCCTCGGCATAGGCATCGGCTCAGGCTATCTTTTCGAGACAACATTCCAGCGCGAGGCGACATCCGACCTCACTGGCGAGCGTGGCTCGCTCATGGGTGCCATACAGGGCCTTCTCCTCGCCCAGTACGAGGTGCTCCGTGAGAATGGCCACACACCATCAGAGGCATTCAATGAGACTGTCGAGGAGCTGACACAGTCGCTCATGCCGCTCTTCGCACAGAAGGGCATGGACTGGATGTACGCTAACTGCTCTACGACAGCCCAGCGTGGCGCGCTCGACTGGATGGGTCCATTCCACGATGCGTGCAAGCCTGTTGTCCAGCGTCTATATGAGTCAGTGAAGTCTGGCAATGAGGCACAGATATCCATCGACGCGAACTCTAAGCCAGACTACCGTGTAGGGCTTGAGAAAGAGCTCAAGGCTCTCCACGAGTCAGAGATGTGGCGCACAGCAGAGGTGGTTCGTCAGCTCCGTCCTGAGAACAACTGACGAACGAAGCAAGAGCAGAGACCGAGCTTGCTCGGGCTATGCCTTGCAAGGAGGAAGAAGACGAAGTCAACTGATAACTCAGATGCTGGAACAGCTCTGTCCTGAGAATAACTGATAACTCAGAGACTGGAACAGCTCCGTCCTGAGAACAACTGACGACCGAAGCAAGAGCAGAGACCGAGCTTGCTCGGCTATGCCTTGCAAGGAGGAAGAAGACAAAGTCAACTGATAACTCAGAGACAGAAACAGCGTGGAGACAACTCCACAACACACCATCGGGCAGGAAGAGTAGAAGTAAGATACTCTCTTCCTGCCCGATATTTTTATATGCACACATGTGGGGGAGATTCTCCTTCCCCTGCCAATTGTTGTGGCTATCTCCCCCATCATCCCACAAGAAACAGTGTTTCTGGGCGGTTGTTGATGTGCAAGTTATCCGGCATGGGTATCTGGGGGTGAGGGGGACATATCGGTATAATATCCGCCGTCCCCCGTCTCACGGCATGTGTGTGGTGTGTGTCTTCACGAGCTGTATAATCCTCTGCCATGCGGCATCCTTGTCCTTGAGGTCGAGCATCACGTCGGGGAGGAGGCATGTGTCGTCGACGTGCTCTTTGTCAGGGCGTGCGAAGAACTTTGAGCACACTGTGCCCACCACACCGGTATTAGGAAGCCGGAAGGGTATGACCTCCCCATAATGCGAGGGTGAGTATGTCGATTTCTCCCCGACTATCATGCCTATGTGGTTATCGCGTGCAAGAGTCATAAGTATCCCCGCGCTGCTGTATGTCCTCTCTCCCTGTACGAAGATGACCATGCCCTGATATACCTCTGGTTGCACGAAGCTGGGGCTCACCTTGCCTGCTGGCATGGGATAGAGCTCGTCTATGTGTCCGGCATCCTCCCAACTTTTCTTGGCTATCCCCACACGAGGATTGTAGGCGGCCATGATACGCGAGAATCTAAGGTGGCTGGACATACTCCTGATTTCAGAGAGCGGCCGGAGGTGTATGAGGAGCTCATCACAGAGCATGCTGCTCCCACCGTTGTTATACTGGGCGTCGACGACGAGGGCCTTTATCTCCCCGGCTTTCATCTTCGCGAACATCTCGTCGAGCATCGTGTCCCATCTCGGGAGTGTGTCGGTGTGTGCTGTGCGTGCGTCGACACACTGGTTGAACTGCAGGTAGCAGAGCGAGTGCTCTGGCACTATGACATACCGGAACGGGATATCGCTCCTGTCCATAAATGCCGCCCGGGTGGAGGTTTCAGCGTGTCTCAGGGCTTCGCCTTGAGCCGCCGCGTTCTTCTTTCTGCTTAGCCTTGCGAGGTCAATGACATCGGTGTGCTTGTCGTGCAGCGGGCCAAGGGTCTTGACGAGCAGACTTACAAAGACAGAGTCATTACTGCATTCTCCACAGGCTTTGAGCAGATTGTCCTGAAGACGGAAGAGGGAGTCGCGTCGCTCAGGCTTTATATAATAAGGATGTGTGTCGGCTATGACGTCGACAAACAGCATCGCGTCACGCTGATACTTGTTCCCGTTGACATAGGTTTTGTTGTCGAGGAAAAGGGAGTCGCTGACGACTTTCACCTTGCTCAGGTCCTGTGCCGCCATTGTGGTGAGGCAGGCCATAGAGCAGACTGTCATAAAAATCTTCTTCATCATATTCTTTCTGTTTTATACTGGCTGTAAAGGGGTCAGGAATACATTCATCGCCCTCCCCATGTCCGCCCGCCATAGCATAAGGGGGGGGATGTGTAAGCCTGACTCTCCCATCTGCATGCAAAGATAATGAATCCGTCTGATACGGGCAACACTTCTGTGACAGACGATAGCAGAAATGGGATGAATGGCAGGTAAATGTTACAAATGGTCTGATGTATGTGACGTATGTCCACTTCGCTGCCACCTGTGTGATGGGGAAAAAGAAGAAGAATCAAAAGAGAACAGTCTGCTGATGGTATTCCCATCCCTCTCTCCGACCACTGTCTGCACGGCATTGCAGACCCGCTCCGTCAACCGGAGCAAGTTGCTGGCACCGCAGACACAGGATGCATAGGGCTCATCGGGGAGCTGTCAGGGGTGGTGAGTCATCGGGGGTGGTCATCTGGCTATGACCTTTCTTGCTGAGCCGTCGGGCAGTCTCTCTATCACGAGTCCCCTCGCAGAGCTGCCGGCCTTACATCCTGTCACAGTGTAACGGCTGTTGTGGGGTGCCGCTGATGGCATTATGGTGCTTTCGTGCTCCTGGATGCCTGTCGTGTTGAGGAAATTGTCGTCGAGGAAACTGACGCGTCTCTTTATCCATGACCTCAGATTGTCAATCTCCTCAGAGAAATCGCTTATTGTTGTATAGCTGGGCCATATCCTCTTGCCGTAAGTCTTCCATGCCTCCTCGTTACGGTCAGTCGCTCCACAAGTTGTAAGCTCGGCCACGAGATTGTCTATGACAGCGTTTATATTATTGTCAGAGAAGCTGCCATGCCTGTACTCTGTCCACCTCTGCCGCGCGTCGCTGATGAATGCGGGGTCAGCAAGCAGCTTGTCCCACCAGAATGGGATGACATTGGGGCTGGTGTTAATACGCCTATTATAGTCATACTGCCAGATATTCACATTGTCTCCATAGAATGAGTCATTGCCGTATGCGATATTGAAATCCCACAATGTTGTCTGCCAGCGGTGGTCCAGACCCTCTTTCCGGGCACGCGTCTCGCTGTATTTATACATATGTGTGCTGAGCCTGTAGCCATCAATGTTCAGCGTGAACTCTGTCGTGAGGAAATAATCGACGAATGACATCGGGTTGATATATTTCCTGTACCCCTCTACGGGGTCGGTATAATTGCTCTTCGTGAACGATGTCTCCATATCATATATAGCGTTGTCTATGCTCAGCCTTACCTCCTCAGGCATCTCCTTGAGGTCGTCAGGGTCGGGGCTCTTATATTGGTACACTATCTTGCGCATATAGTCGTCCAAGCCCAAGATGTTCTTTGGGCGGTATGGCGATGTGTAGTATATCTCCTCGTCATCCCTGTCTTTCTCGACATGGAAATCCCCTGTCAGGTCTCCATCGTCCTCGCCTGGGTCGTTAAGGTTCAGCCTGTACTTCCCTTTGCCCGGCCTCTCTGTGAGAATATACACGCCATAGTAGACACCATTAAGTATGACCTCGCAGAATCTTGAGTGTGGAGTGTAGCCGAAATATGGCCGGGCGAGCTCGAATGTCAGCACGTCGCGTATCATCGACTTGTCTGCGAATGGAGCCAGCAAGGCCCAGTCGTTGTCCTTGCCCATACCGAGCAGGGAGACTTTTTGTTTCTTCCCTCCTTCCTCGATGGTCTGCTCGAGAGTCTTGAAGCCGTATGGCTTCTTGTCTGATTTCTCGAAGGAGGAGTTGCCACGATATTTCAGTCCGATATAGCCCTCATAGTCGACCCTCTGGTCAGGATAGGCTATAGTGTCCCCATGATTGAGACATCCTGTCCCATTATCCAAAATCTTCATTCTCGCTGTTATCCTATCCTCTCTCGAGATACCCGACCCCAATGTGTTGATAAAGACAATGGGGAGGTTGGTCTCCTCGACCTTGATATTCCTGTTGTTTGTAGGAGGATAGAGTTCGTCTATACTGACACCTTGAGCTGACGAGGCCACAGCTGATAATGACAGCAGGGCAAAAAAGAGAAATCTGTTCATATGATTGTATTTTTTTGTGTGTAGGCAAGGGGAATAGAATCAAGCGGGAGGGTCTCTGCACAATGAGGTGGAGAAGAATCCGGGGGGCAATATCGCGGTTTCCCACGGTGATTTACTCTTCACACGGATTATCTAGGTTCGCCACGGAGCTTTTTCTGTCACGAGACTTATCCTTTGACCCTCTGACCATGAAATATTTCATCGCGAGACTTGTCTTTAGACCCTCTGACCAACGGGAGGCGATGAGGATACGGGGGTAAGCAGGCCTCAGACTATCCTTTGCAAAGATAAACAAAAACCACTGATTATGCAAAATAGTTCAGGGATTTCTGTAATATTGGAAAGTAAAAGTGACGTAACATAACATCTTCTTGAGAAAACACCGGGGCTTAGAAATGAAAGAGGGATGTACCATGAAAGTCAAATTTGACTTTCTGCACACCCCTATAAAGGAAAACAAAAATCCTGTCACCCAGGTCTTTTACTTGAATATTCTTTGTACGAAATGGTAAAGGCTCTCACGCCACACAGGCCATGTATGTCCTCCTGGAGTCTCGAGATATGTGTATCTGATGCCCATCTCATCGAAACGCTCACGCATAGCCTTGCAGTTCTCGTATGCGATATCCTCCTTGCCTCCCATGGTGATGAAGAATTCGCGGAACTGCTTGTTGTAATAGTCAGGACGCTCCTTCAGCTTAGCATAATACTGCTCTCCTGAGCTGTTGGCCATGAAAGGCTGTGGATTCTTGAACCATCCGCTGCTGAAGACACCTATATAACGGAACAACCCGGGATGCATGATGGATGTGTTCAGAGTCTGTATGCCTCCCATCGACAACCCTGCCAGTGCCCGTCCGTCGGCTGTGGTGAGTGTGCGGTAGCGGTTCTCAACGAGAGGGATGCCGTCGGTGATAAGCTCAGCGGCGAAATCCTGTGAGTTGCCGTCCATCATGGCTACAATCATCTGTTCAGCCTTGCCCTCGGCAATAAGGTTGTCGAGGATTATATCTGTCAAGCCCTGGTTGCTCCACCCACGCTCATCCTCGCCACCGCCATGCTGCAGGTAGAGCACAGGATAACGCTTGCCGCTTGTGGCATAGCCGGCAGGAGTATAAACATAGATGTTCTTCCACTGTCCGGTGACCTTTGACTGATATCTCACACGGCTCACCTCGCCATGCTTCACCTCGGCCTTCAGCTGGTAGCGCTCAGCCTTCTCTGCCGGATAAGGTATCTCCACGCCACTGGTCATCATGCTGCATCCATAGAACGACTCGCTTGCGGGATCGGCCACTCTGACGCCGTCAACAACAAGGAAATAATAATGGAATCCTTCTGTCTGAGGCTCGGTAGTACATGTCCATACCCCGTCGGCACCTTTCGACATATCGTAGAGTCTGCCAAGGTCTATCTGCACCTTCTGTGCTGTGGGGGCTTTCACTCTGAAGTCCACTCTGCCGTCTTGCAAAACCCTGGGATACTCATTGTTGCGGATGTTCAATGCCGATGGTTGCGGAAGTTTTGTCTCCGCCATACCAGCCTGGCGCTGGAAGAAGTTCACCATACTCTGGAAAGTATTGGCATTGAATGTCACAGGACCATGGTTGCCGTTTGGCACAGTGATGAAGTCTTCAAGACGGAGGGCATCCTTCAGTGACTTGGCTAAATACTCACTCTGGCAATATGGCACAACGGGGTCGGTATCACCATGGATGACGAGGAACATAGGGTCTTTCTTGTCGATATACGACATGGGGTTCATAGCACGCACCATATCAGGATTCTCCGCCGGGGGACATCCGAGGAGAACGGCCTCTGGCGATTTAGCGTCCTTATATGTCTCGCAACGCTCCATGCGGCTCATGTCGATGGGGCCGAACCAGTCGACCACGGCGTCTACGCGACTGCTCTCCTTGGTGTGTTGTCCGAGGTTCCCCTCTATATCCACCTTCACCTTTCCAAACCTACGAGTCTTCACACCGTTGGTGGTTCCTGCCAGTGAAGAGAGATGGCCACCGGATGAATAGCCTGTTATACCAATGAACGATGTGTCGAGACCGTACTTCGGGCCATTGCCACGCACATAGCGTATGGCAGCCTTCACATCCTGTATCTGTGCTGGGAACCGCGCCTCGGTGCTGGCGCGGTGGTTGATGCTCACCACTGCAAAACCCGCGTCGAGCAGTTGTTGGCCGTATGCCTTGAAGGCGTCTGTCTTAGAGTTGTTGCTGAACCATGCACTGCCATATATCAACATCACGACCTTGTGTGTCGGTTGTCCGTCGTCTGGAGTGTATATGTCGAGTTTATGACCTGTCTGCCCGTCTCCAACATAGTCAATGTCTGACCATCTCTTCTGGGCAGAGATGGAGTTTGACAGCGTCAGAGCTATCAGTATCAGGATTATGTTTCTTGTTCTCATAAGTCTTCTTTCATTTATTATTGGTTTCTCTTGTTTTCTTGTTTGGCTCATCCTGCTAGGTTCACGCCACATTAGTCTATTTTCAGAAAAGATGCCTGCGTCTCGCCCTTATTGTCATATATTGCTTGTCCTGCCCTACCCTTCTGGACTATAATGTAGCCGAGGGGAAGGACAGGACAATATGTATTCAGGAATCACTTGAACAGCAGAGGCGCCATTTCTCTCAGAGAGCGGCGCCATGTCAGGAACTCATGCGCTGTTCCCTCTGAGACATAGCTATGGGCATTGACGCCAGCAGCCCGGAGCGCCTCGGCTGCCTTCCTTACGGCGTCAGGATTCTCTTTGCTGCCACAGCTCATGAAGACCATTCTCACCTGGTCCTTCTTCTTGATATCCTCTGGCTGGTAGAGGCCTCCTGACAGGAGTCCGTAATATCCGAATGTCTCTGGATAGGCCAGCGTACACATCTTTGTCTCCATTCCTCCCATTGACAACCCTGCCATGGCACGGTAGCGTCGCTCTGCCTTTGTCTTGAAGTGTGAGTCGATATAGGGTATAAGGTCGTTAACCATCACACGCTGGAACTCTGTCCAGTCGAACTCATGCATATGTCCCCAACGGCACTCGTTGGTCATTCCGTATGCACACACGATGATGAATGGCTGGCATTTTCCCTCAGCAATAAGGTTGTCCATGATGAGGTTGGCACGTCCCTGATTCATCCATGCTGTCTCGTCCTCACCCCATCCATGCTGCAGATACAGCACCGGGAATCTCTTTATGCCGTCATACTGAGGAGGCAGGTAGACAAATGCACGTGGCCCGCACTCCGTCCAGTGGCTCATGTTTTTTGGAGTGTTCTTTGACGGGAACAGCACCTGTACCACCTGTCCGTGTGGCACATCTTTCTGAGCGAAGAAGTCCTCATCGTCACAAGGAATCTCTATACCGCTCTCCCACCGTACCGAGCCATAGTAGTTTTTCGCTCCGGGATCGTTCACCACACCGCCGTCTATAGTCAGGTGGTAGTAATGGAATCCGGGATCCATGGGGCCGTCGGTAGTACCTGTCCATACGCCATCCTTGTCCTTGTGGAGCACCGTACCTCCGGTACCGCCAAGACCGAGGCTTACAATAACAGACTTGGCATCAGGAGCTACAACGCGGAATCGGGCATAGCCTTGGGAGTTGACCATAGGGTACTGCTGTCCGGGCTGGTTCAGTGTCGACGGGCGGAAGTCTTCCTTCACCACGGCATTGTCAAGAGACGGATTGAAATCTCTCAGGGCATAATATACCTTCTTGTATTTAAGGTCAGCGTCAATTGGCAGCGGATAGTTGTTTACACCTATCCATGAGTCGGCGTCGGAGAGGTTCCAGAATGTCACATTGGTTATGACATCCTTATTGCGACGCATGACACGGAAGAGACTCTCATACTGAGCCTGATGCAATGTCTTGATATACTCGGGCACTGCGCCCTCCTTGCCACGGCTGAAAATCAGCTGGCCACCCATCTCCTCGTTTGTGCGCAAGTCAAGCTCTGTGATGTGTATCTCGCCTACTATCTCTGAATATTTCTTTATCGCCGCCTCGAAGTCGTCCATCGACGGGCCGTATATATTATAGTGTCCCTGCATGCCTATACCATGTATGGGCACTCCGTTGTCCTTCATCTTCTTCACCATATTGTATATACGGTCGCGCTTGGCAGGGTCTGCAGCGTTATAGTCGTTGTAGAACAGCTTTGCGTCAGGGTCAGCCTCATGCGCCCATTCGAAGACTTTGGCTATAAACTCCTCTCCACAGAGGTCCATATGTTTTGTCTTGCGATATGGGCTTGGCTCCTCTTTCATCCAGGGCATGCGCCGTCCGTTCCCGTCGGCGATGGCCTCATTAAGCACATCCCACGCATACACGACATCCTTATACCTGCCGACAACTGTCAATATATGCTCGCGCAGGCGTTTGTAGAAGACCTCTTTCTTGACAGGCTTCCCCTTCTTGTCGGTGAACATCCAGTCGGCGAACTGTGAGTGCCAGCAGAGACAGTGTCCGCGCATCTTCACACCGTTCTTACGGCACCAGTTGGCTATGCTGTCTGCTCCCCCAAAATTCCATACGCCCTCCTTCGGGTGTATCTCCCCTGGCTTCATGGCGTTCTCGGCCGTCACGCTGTTGAAGTTTTTCTTCACGATAGCCATCTGCTCGGCAGAGGCTACGTTGCGAGTGTTTAGCGCCACTCCTACAGAGAAGTAGCCCTTGTACGTGTCCTTGTAGCCTGTCATGTTGTCAACAGGCATCCGGTTCAGCGGCTGTGCGTTGAGTGTCAATGTCGCGAGAGACAACGCCACAGCAGATAACATTTTGATTTTTTTCAGGTTAGTCAGTTTCATATAAGCGAATATATAGATGATTGATGTATCGTACTCCATGTTCAAACTGATTCACGTGCCCCACAAAGAATCATGATGTCGCAAAGTTAGTCAAAATATCACATACGAACCCATACTTATGTTACAAAAACTTCACGTTTTGTTTCATCACACATGTTTTTCTCATGCCACACCAGCCTTATACCTGCCGGACATGAGTATCATATCCATATTGGCTGCCATACATACACAGAGGCGTGATACCAAGTATTTTCCCATGCCAGCAAATGTCTTTCTCCCCCATAGGCATGGAGGGGGCTTGTATACGCCGCCCCCAGAATCATAGCTCGTCTATTGCGCCCGCGCCTCTCTCCATGATGGCAGCAGCGAGCCCGTCGGCTGTCTGGATTATTGTCACGAGCGGATAGAGTATCCGCGACGCGTCATAGTTGCGTTGTTCCTCATAGCTGTTCATATTCACTCCCCATGCTCCCATGTGCCATCTTATCGCGAGCATCTCGTCATCGTTCATCTCCAGTCCGCTGCACAATACGAGGACAAGCGACTTCTCTCCGTGGCCCATAGGGAAGTTCTTGAATGTCATCCTGTATCCCTCACTATCTTCCCAGTCGCCAAGGTTTGTCTTGCGCCGCCTCGTTGTGCGCATGTACATATCCGCCTTACACACATCATGCAGAAGGCTGGCAATGATGATGCTCTCGCGCTTCACCTCTGTCTCGAGCGACGGCTCCACCTTCTTCATTCCCTCCCAGACGGCCAAGGCAGCCCTGCACGTGTTGAGCGAATGCTCTACGAGTCCGCCCTCTGTATTGAGGTGGTGGGAGGCTGACGCCGGAGCCTCGAAGAATCCCATATGCTCGAGGTCCTCTATCAGCTCCTCTACTCCATTGCGCCCTGTCGACCGTAACAGCTCTATGAATCTCTCCTTATTGGTCATGTTGTCCTTTTCCATATGTTTCTCTGAATATCATTAGTGTCAATAATCTTTGGCCTACAAATTTAGTCATTATCATTCAGACGAGCAAATTTTTCTCCAGCCTTCATCTGTATTTTTGCCAAATAATGATTACTTCCCCCTCATGCTTGTGTCATCCCTACATACGATTAGGCTGCGAATCATGGAGACAACGCTTCACACAGATGTCCACGGATTATCACTGATTTCGCTTTCAGACAAAAAGCTCGTAACAAATCCATCCGTGACACAGTCCGTGATAATCCGTGTGAAACGTAATCTCAGATTGAAGCACACTACTGAGAATCATGGAGACAACGCTTCACACGGATGTCCACTGATGAGCCACGGATTTCTCTTTCAAACATAAAAACGCTCGTAACAAATCCATCCGTGACCCACTCCGTGATAATCCGTGTGAAACCTAATCTCAGATTGAAGGACACTACTGAGAATCATGGAGACACTCTTCACACGGATGTCCACGGATGAGTCACGGTTTTCTCTTTTCAGACAAAAAAGCTCGTAACAAAATCATACGTGACCCACTCCGTGATAATCCGTGTGAAACATAATCTCAGATTGAAGCACACTACCGCTGGCCATGGAGGCAACTCTTCATACGGTTGTTCACGGATTCCTTCAGCCATTCGCTGTCGATACCGTTCAGATTGCAGGTGGCTTCTAGTATGGCGAGACCTTCTTTCCTTATGCCATAGTCCGCAAACGTTTTGTCTATACTTTTCTACACAACTATCTTTATTTATGAGTACCTGTCGGGCAGGAATGCGTCCCAGCCTCTAACATCATATATGGTCTCTATCGGCTGCTGAGAGTAGAGCCAGTTGCCGCTATGGTCTGTGTCGTGGACTATTACGCCACCTTGCAGATGCTTCGAGACATTTTCCTCATTTTGCATATAGGCAAGGAGAGCATTGTGCTTCTGTGGGGCTTCCGAGTCGCTGTTTTCTGTTTTTGTATCGAATAGGAATATCTGTCCGTTCTTCATACGGATGACAAAATCGACATAGAAGAGTGCTTTCTTGCCTTGACTGTTGGTGTATTCTATGGCGTAGTGTTCGCGTCCCTTGTCTCCGTTCTTATACCACCAGTCGATTGATTCTCTGTTTGATTCAAGGAAGGCGGCAAACTCACGCTCTGGAGTTGATGCTGTACGCAGTTCGACGAAGGGGAGTAGGGCGTGGTCTTTCACAGTGTCCTTTATCACATGATTCTCCTCGGTATATATCCTGTCCTCGGGCACTTCCCATCCATAGGCCTCGAAACTACGTTCATTCGCTTCCTTCTTTCTTTGTTCAAGAATATTTGAATATCTGGCTAGAGCCTTCGACACTATCTCTGCAAACTTCGGGCGGTTCTCGTGGTATAGCACAACCTTTTTTGCTTCCGTCTCAAACAGTTCGAAGAGGTTTTCCATTGCCTCAAGCAGATAGTTGGCAAGCACCCCTGTGCTGTGGGCTTTCTCATACCCACTGAGCATCTTTCGGCACCAGTCGATATACACTCGGTCCACCTCGCCTGCCGTACGCGTGAACTTGGCGCGTTCGCCCGTCTCTATCGGGGTGTTCATGTCGTTCTGGAAGAATATGTCGGCTGGAATTTCTATATTCACATTCCTCACGTTCAGTCTGATTCTGAGCCGTTCTGCAGCCTGTCTGTTCTTCACGACAGGCGATTGCAGGTCGGGTTCGTCACGTTTGCTGGGCTCGTCCCCGTCATCAGTTAGAAAGGGCAAAGGGAGTTCTGACGTCAAAAGCCACAAATCCTCGAACGTCTTTGTCAGCACCCTGCGGAAGTCAGGGCCAAGGCGGTTACGGTCAGCACTGCGCCGCACCTCATAATAGCTCACCAACTGCACGTTTTCAAGATTCTCCCGCCTCACAGCCTGAAGCACACCCTTGTGCAGATAATCCATATCGTCGGCCACTATCTGTATCTTATCCTTGCTGATGTCTGTATATACATAACCCTTGTTGAGCAGGGGATTATGGTAAAACCTCTGTTCGGGCATACGCAGTATTCGTCCTACTGTCTGCACAGTGAATGTGTCGCTTGTCAGTTTGCGGAATATCAGCAATACGGCGGCCCTCGGGCAGTCCCATCCCAAGGCTATCGCCTGCTTGAAGAGCAACACCTCGGTGATATTGTCATTACGCTCGATGTCTTCGAGATTGGTCTTCTGCTTTGAGAGCCATACGGCAAGCCGATGGTTGTCGGTGTTGATGTCTTGCATCACGTCAAGATACTGCACCACCTGTTCCATAATCTTCGTGTCGTCGGCAGTCATTGCGTCCGTCGTGTCGTTGGGCAGCTGTATGAGCAACAGAGGGTTGATGTTCACGCCTTCTTTCCTGTATGCCTCCGCTATCTGTCTGCGTTTCTCCAATGCCTTGTTGATGAGATGCTCGTTGAGAGCGATGTCGTTGGCATATCCGCTTGTCACATCGGGATTGAGCAACACACCCTCCTTTATCATCTCTTCGCGGATAACCTCCTGTCGGTCGACGTTAACCAAATACTCCGGCGCTGTCTTCGGTGTAGCTGATATTCTTATCTCCACCTTGGCATTTATTCTCTCTAACACAGCCTTCGATTTGTCAGCAGTTTTAGTCCAGAATAGATGTTCCTCGTCGATAACCACGATGATGGGGATATTCTCCTCGCGAGTTTTCGCTGCTATGTCGTATAGCGAGAGGCCTTGCTCGTTGTCCCTTACTATCAGGTTGTTCTTGCTGTTTATGCTCTCCCAGTTTACGAAGAGCACCTCACTCTGATGAATGATACCGTCCGACTGGTCGAGTTCGTCGAACATCACCGGTTTCAGCAACTTAGTCTCCGTGAAGAAGTTCTTCATTTTGAAATAGCTCTGTTGATGCAGCTTGTTTGGTGCAATCCAGATGAACGCCACCTGCTGAAACGGCAAGTCACTACGACTCTGCAGTTCCTCGGTGAGTGTGGCAAGCATCTCGCTTGCCATCACCGTCTTTCCCGCTCCAGTAGGAGCCTTCAGCACCACTTGTCGCCTGTTGCCATTTAGTCCCAGCAGATTGACGGTAGTTTCCACCAACTGCCTCACGGCCTTCTCTTGATATTTAAGTTGTTTCATACGCTATCAAAATAAAAGTCAATACTCTGTTGCTCTGGTGATGCCGACACTGTAGATGTCTCGTCCGCCTCTACCTCAAGCAGCGGTTTGTCAATTCTCTTCGGCAGCACACGCCTGTAAGCATCGTATATCGCTGCAGGCAGAGCTACAAGCTGCACCTTGTCCTGCACCTCATAGAAGTTATCGTCGAAGGCATATCTGTCGGGTGAGAAGATGTATATTTTCAGTCTTTGCCCTCCAAAGTCGAGCGTCTTAATTTCCTCAGCTATTTGGTCGGCGAGTTCCTCGCAGAAGATTATCAGCATCCTTTTGTCACCTTTCTCGAAGTATCTGATAGTCTTCGGATTTGTTCTGTATCTTCCGAACCTTCTGCTTTCCTCAAACAGGTCTTCCTTGATACAAAGCAGTTCCGTAGCGGCAGCCATCAGTGCCCTCATGTTTCTCGGGCTTTTCTCTCTTGGCAGGAGTTCTGTTTTGTAGTATCTCAGCGAGTTATTCTTCAAACCCTCCACTTGCTCGCCTTTAGGAGTGGTATAGCCGTTTATAACGCGCTTGTTTCTTTCGTATGTCACTTCCTCACAAATATTATTCTCGTTATTCGTCACAAGAATACATTGGCGATGACCGCCATCCTCGGAGTTCAGCTGCATTGTGGCATGGAGAGTTGTGCCAGAGCCGGCGAAGAAGTCGAGGATGGAAAGATGATTATCGTGCGGATTTGAAATTTTAAGTAAGAAATGAATTAACGATAATGGCTTAGGAAAACCAAAAGCCTTTTTGCCAAAGATATTTGTAATATCCTTAGTTCCGTCTTGAGTCATTCCAACTTCCTCGTTGATATAGCTACTAACTGTAGTATATCCAAATCTTGAACCATCTTTTTTCTCATCATCTTCTTTCCAATATCTCAAAACAGGGCGCGATATCTTTAAGAAATCGTAATCCCCAGGAAAAATAATTTTACCTAATTGGTAATATATATCGAAAGTTTCTTTTGTAACAGCCCATGTTCTTAAACGATTAGCAGGATATTCATTTTTATTTTTGGGATTTATTATTGTAAAGAAACTATTGGGCCTTTCTTCTGCCGTTCTTTGTGTTGACATATCATGAATTCTCCATGGTCGATTGGGAAAATCTGGAGTTTCAAAATATTTTCTGGTTTCCTTTTTTATCCCTGCAAAATACAAATTATTGGCATAACATATTACCCACTCATAATCTTGTGATAAATAATGCGGAACATCAGATTTTGCCGTTCTTTTCCTCCAGGGAATTGTTGCAACAAACTTATCTTGACCAAAAGTATCATCACACAACAACTTCAACTGCGCCTGCTCATTATCATCAATAGAAATAAATATCACTCCCTTGTCCGACAGCAATCTCTTAGCTATCCTCAGTCGCTTGCTCATAAATGATAGCCATTTGCTATGGCGATAACCATCCTCGGAGTCAACGAATGAGTCATTGTATATAAAATCCTTGTTGCCTGTGTTATAAGGCGGGTCGATATATATCACGTCAATCTTGCCCTCATGCGTATAACTGAGCGCAGTGAGGGCTTCAAGGTTGTCGCCTTCGATTAGGATATGGTTTGGGGCATCGGGAGAGTCGGAGAGGATGGCTCGGCTCTTCACTTCCTTGAACACAGGCAGACGGTCGCGAAGACGCTCCTCTACATCCTCGGGCTTGTTTTCCCATACAAGACCATATTTCTTCTCTTTATTCAGTAGTTCGAGCAATGCCGACTTCTCTTCGCTAGTTAGTCCTTCAATTGTCAATATCTTTTGTTTCAAGGCAGCCTTGTCCATAGCAACAAACATAATAAAAAGTGGCCAAAGCTCCCGACGACCAGAAGTTACTTCATAGACTATAGAAAAAGTCTGCACAGCAGCAGACAAAAGAGACATGGATACAAAAAGAGTGGAGCTTGCACCATTGCGCCCGTTCCACATCTTGAGGCTCTGGACAGCCCATCTCGTCAGAACGAGCAGTGCAAAGCCCCACCTTTATGATATAATACACCCTTCCAAGCATCCTGACAACAGGACACATTGCCTGCCGTCAAGATACAATAAGGGCATGAGTTGTATTCATACCATATATGGGGCGTTGACTACTCAACTCTGCTTTTGACGAGATGATGAAATTGTCCAGATTTCAAGATGTCAAAACACAAAGCGTATAGTTAACGCCTTTTTTATCCACGATGTAAGGTCTGACAGTATGGCTGTCAGAGTTTTATAGTATTGTCTGCCGTGTCACTTTGAGCATCACGTCAGGCTAACTAAAGGCAAAGATAATAACAATGAGCGACAATGGCAAAAAAAGCCATTAACGTTTTTACTTTTTTAATATTTCTACATTGCTGGGGGACAAACTACTTGAGGGGCATACACCCAAGCGATACGCGTGATACAGGGGGAGGCATCAGCCACCGCAAACAGCATTCCCCTCACAACTCTTCACACGGATGTCCACGGATTATTCACGGATTTCTCTTTTTCCTGACATAAAAACCTCGTAGCAAAACAATCCGTGGCTCATCCGTGATAATCCGTGTGAAACGTAATCTCAGATTGAAGGACACTACTGAGAATCATGGGGACACTCTTCACACGGATGTCCACTGATTGGTCACGGATTTCTCTTTTTCCTGACATAAAAACGCTCGTAACAAAATCATCCGTGACACACTCCGTGATAATCCGTGTGATAGATAATCTCAGCGTAATGGACACTACTGCGGATTATCATGACTGTTTACTTGACCAGCATCTTCTTCCATCTACGTCCTGTACGGCTGTTCTTGCCGCCCACGATGTTTATGCATCTTTGTGGCGTGCTGAGTCTCAGGCCATTGATGTTGTAGACAAGGGTGGCGGTCTCTTCCTCCTGATATCCAATCTCCTCTATACCTGTGGTGCCGCCCGTCACGGCCACGCCGAAAGGCTGGGAGAACACAGTCTCCCCGTCGTTCACGGTGACTGTCACGGAGACTATGCGGCTTGCTGTCACGCCATCGGCGCTTATTGAGAGTGTGGTGCCGTCGACATCAGCACTGATGCCTTCATGGTTAGCGTCAGAGTCGACAGTGAATGATGGCGTCACGCTCTTGCCGTTCTGTCCGAAGAAGCCGGCAAAATGCTCGCTGAGGTCTATGCTGCCTGTCTCCCCTGGTTTCAGGACAATGTATGGATGAGCCATGAATTCAAGATAGTCTTCTATGAGAGTCCATCCGTCGCCGTCGGGATCGTCGTTATGGTTAGGCGTAGCTGTGTCACTGCCTATGCATATCTCCCACCAGTCGGGCATTCCGTCACGGTCGGTGTCATAATCATCGGCACGCGATTCCTCGGGATAGTCCTCCCATCCTTTTCCTGCAGCGTGCTCTGTGATGTCCTCCTCTGTGTCTATCTCGCCCTTTATGCCTGATTTCGAGCCGACGTATGTGTATGTGCCGTCGAGTGTCTCGCGTATGTTCCGCTTGTGATGCTCGTCTCTTACAGGCATTGTCGCTCCGCTGACGCTTGTCACAATCTTCATGGCATCCATGGCTGTGTGTATAGTGGCGTGCGACTCGAACAGCGGTTCTTTCATCTGGAACTCATACGAGGGTTTTGTCCCTGTACTGACGACATAGTTGTATATGTCATTATTCTTGTCGAGGGCATAGTCCTGGATTGTCAGCGAGTGGTTCTTGTTCTCACGTATATTCCCGTTTATATAAGCCTGGTTGATGCCCTCGGGCGATATGCCGCTCTCAAAGTCTTGTGTGAAGAGTATTGTCTTCTTTGTGTCCGCCCCCATCTTATAGTAGTTGTTGACGAAGTTCACGGCATGGCAGTTGCCGTCTGTTGTGCGCCTGTTCCAGTTGTAGCATACGTTATTGAAGAGGTCGAGCCCTCCTATGGGTCTGTTCTGTCCGTCCATCCCACCACCCATCGACCAGTTTCTCCCGGCACAGTTGACAAGGAGGTTATGATGCCATGAGCCAATGCGCCCGTCAATGGTGGCGGCATACCCGTGGTTTGTCCCGTCGGGATAGTTCTTGTGTCCAGCTATGCCGAGCGCCTCGCTGATGACACAATACTGGAAAGAGATATTCTGCGCCCCGCGTCCGGAGACAGTCTCGTCTGTTCCCCATGCGGCTGTGCAATGGTCGACTATAGCGTGGTCAGCCCCCGACATGCCCATGGCATTGCCTGTATTCTGTCCGTAGACACCCTGTCCGCGCTTGAAGCGCACATGGCGGCAGATGACATCCGAGCCGATATTGATGTTCGAGGATTTGATACATATACCCTTTCCCGGTGCTGTCTGCCCCGCTATGTATGCGTACGGCTTAACGAACTGTGAGCCGAAACCGACATCAATAACTCCGCTGACATCAAACACGATGTAGCGTGGAGCATCAATGTTCACCAGTCCGTAGAGCAGCGACCCTGGCTTATCCTTGTCTCCGCTGAGGTTGGTGACATGGTATACGATGCCTCCTCGTCCGCCGATAGCATAGCGTCCGTAGCCCTCGGCTCCGGGAAACGCCTTGCGGCATGGCTGGAAGACCCACACCTGGCCCTTATGAATATTGCCCTCAGCGTCCACCTCGTCTATCCTCCACCAGTATTTCTGCATCGGCGAGAGGCTATGGGCGGCATACACAGCTTCCGTGCCCTCGTAGACGTATTGTGTGGCATCAGCCACCTCTGCCGAGTCTGTGCCCAAGACCATCATGTGGCCGACGACACCCTCAGGGGCAGCCCATGAGAATCTGACTGTGCCGCCCTCCTCCCCAGCATGGAAGTCATGGTTGGCGGGGACGGGGTCGGTGGCGACAATCTCAGCCACATCAAATTCCAGACCGTTTATCATCACTCGTGTGTTTGTATATGTCACGCCTGTCTCAGGTGTGGTGCGGTAGGTTATTACGACAGGCTTCCCTTCTGTCGCAACGAACCGGACGAACGATGTCCCTGCCTCTGTCGTACTCTGTGCTCCTGATGTGAATTTGTTGCCACGGCTGACAACCTTCCCATCCACCAAGACCTCTATATCGGGCTGTGTCTGGTTCTTGTCTGAGTTGTTATGGTATGCCTTCAGCGAGTGTGCTCCGGGTGTCATGCCAGTGATGGTGAATATGAGCGATGTCGACCCCTCTATTATCTGTGTGAGGTTCCCGTCTTCGAGGTTTGTTGCCAGCACCTCGTCGGCTATGACACGAAGTCCCTTAGTCTCCACGTCGGTCTTGCTCCAGTTGCTGCCGACATCGGCCGCGGCTCCTCCTGCCGTGATGGTTATACTCATTCCGTTGTCGAAAGCTTTCGTGTCGCTCTTGGCTCGCGGCACAGCCCACGAGATATAGTTAATCTCTGTGTCTTTCCCTGGGGTCGTCTTGCCAGGCAAGTCGAAATCAACCAATGGAGCAGCGAGAGCCATCAAGCTTGCTTGAATGGCCGAGTCGTGACAGAGGTCGGCAGAGCCAACCAATGGAGCAGCGAGAGCCATCGAGCTTGCTTGAATGGCCGAGTCGTGACAGAGGTCGGCAGAGCCCATTTTCTGTGCTGACAGACTTGTAGTTAATAGTGTCGCGAATAGGATGTTCGTTGCTTTTATCATAGTATATAAAGGATATTTTTCTCCCGTCTGGAGCTCCTGAAGCGAGAGCCACAGTGAGCTCCAGATTGAACGGAGAGAAGTGATGAGTGTATGTTTTTCACAATTCCGTCTGCAAAGATACAGGTTATCCCGCTAAATCATGGCATAAATAATTACAAAAATAGTGGATTATAGTCCATATTCCCGCTTTTTAGGGGGAATATCTTGTAGGCATCGCCTCCCCCACCCCGTTTGTCAACAGCGATACTGTCAGGCTGAGCAGCTATCCGTCTGTGTATGGGGGAGAAGGTCGTTTACAACGATGTCTCTGTCTCTTTCCGCATTCTGCATGACACACATTTAGCCTCCTGTCCCCCACAAATGAGAGAGGGGTAGAGCCTCTACAGTGTGTCCACAACGGAGTTCAATCCACTGCGTGTCAGACTCATCATCATCACTGCTCAGCCGGCAGACTCACAATAGTATAAGGCCTCACGGGGGTATGACACTTTTTTCTGCGCAGCCGTTTGCGGTGGTTTTTTCTCATGCAGAGAGCATTTGCGGGTGAACAGACAAGAGGATACGGCCCTATCCTGGGGCTGACAAGCGGGATAAGCACATAAGAGATACTGAATGAGCGCATCATACAGTGCGTTCCCAGGCCAGGAACAGTATGGAACCAGCTCTCATACAGTACATATGACATCCTGTTTTTCATGTATTATCTGACCAAACGATGGAGACTCTGCCACGCACAAACACCCAAGAGCCTGTATATCTGGAATTTAGAACAAAGTCTCATATTTCGCGAAAATAAAACCATAGTCCACTCTCATGACTTACAAGCCAAGGATATCGCAGTGAGGGACATGAGAAAAGTGTAAGCTGTGGGAGCTGACAGCTATGGATATGATACAAGGATATCGAGAGAGACAGGTCTTCGTAGAGAGAGACCAGCATAGCTCTGTTAGTAGACAACCTAAAGGGGCTATCCTTATTTGACTATTGACACACAAAAACACACATTACTGTCCGCTATACCATAACCCACATACCCCAGCCCCTTTCATTCAGGGAGAGTGGAGAAAGCTGGGTGAGTTATGGTTTTACGGAGGGTGATGTGTGTTATCTAATGTGATATTATCTATTCTGTTGAAAGGATGAACGAATAATGATGTGGCTTATTGCCGTCGATGGTATATTCGGGCAGCGTGCGTTTGCCCCAGGTGTCGGCACCACCAACACCATGGATATCCACGTCTATATTGAGATTGACAAACTCGCCCCTGTGCAACTCATGGGGGTGCTTGACACCGAGGTCCTCCTCTCCATAATCCCACACACGTACGCATAGGGGCTGGCAGCCCTTGACGCACAGCCTATGGTCGGGAGAGAAGATGTTGACCCACCTGACATCGCAGCGGTTGCCATTGTCCTGAGGACGCACATAATCAACCTGATAATCACTGAGAGACATCCTATAGACAGAGATGTCATAACCACTCTTCCGGTCGGGATAATTCTCCCATGGGCCTCGTCCATAATAATCTATCGAGGCAAAATCGGCAGGCAGACGCATCCTCATTCCGAACTTAGGTATCAGCGGGATGTCGGCCGCCGTAGGGCGATAGTCGGCTTCGACCTTTATATCTCCGGCAGCGTTGATGCTGTAAGTCAAGTCATATTCGGCACCTACATGCAATGAGAACGTCGCCTTTATGGTAGTTATGCCTTTAGACGAAGCGACATCGATAGATTTCAACTGTCTGTCTTCACCTGCCTTCTCCCATGGAGCCACACGCTTGGCAAAGCCTGCCGCACGCTGGTTGTCGTTCTCGGGTTTCCAGAAATATGGTTCCAACGGGGTTTTGAGCAAGTTCTTTCCCTTGATGTTAATCTCTGTGAGAGCGCCATTGAAATCAATCACGACACTTCCCTTCTCAGTCGTTACGACATAGCCACGTGCCTTGTACTTTTTCACCTTTGGCGCTTTGTGCAAAGGTGTGAGCGTCGATGGATAATGGTAAGGTTCTACAATGAATTGCTCTGATGCCACCACAAAGCCTCTCTTTGCCCATGGGGTGTCGTCCTTAAGCATAGCTTTCACTATTATGGTCTTCTCGCCCGCCACCACGGTGGTGTCTGTGGCATAGTCGAAATCGTCCACATCAACTGTCGGGTCCATGCTCCGCTTTATTATCTTACCATCATTCATAGAGAAATGGATGGGCTGGTAGACATGTTTCACTTCATAATAGTGAGGGTGAGGCTTGCGGTCGGCACCTACGAGTCCATTGATGCAGAAATTGCCATCGTTCGGCATATCGCCGAAGTCACCGCCGTATGCCCAGAACTCGTCGTCATGAAGTTGAAGGCTGCTTGACAGGCGAATCTTACTGCCATCCTTAGGTTTGGCAAGTCCTTGGTCCACCCAGTCCCAGATGGCAGCTCCAGCTATCGATGAGTCGGCATAGATAACATCCCAGTATTCCTTGAAGTTGCCCATCGAGTTGCCCATGGCATGGGCATACTCACGTGCGATATACGGTTTGTCTGTCACCCTCACCGCGTTCTCCTTCATCATCTTTGGTGTGGGATATCCCTCGTCGTAGAGCGAGGAATAACGGGGATGGCAGTCGTAGAATGGCAGGAACGACGAGTCGAAACTCTTCACCTTGTCATACATCGCTTGGATGTTCGGCCCTATGCCTCCCTCGTTGCCAAGACTCCAGAGTATGACAGACGGATGGTTCTTGTCGCGCTCCACGAGCGATGCCGCCCTGTCCACATGAGCATCTTTCCATGCGGGGTCTTCACCCATATCCTTGTTGGCATATCCGTAGCCATGGCTCTCTTGGTTTGCCTCGTCCATGACATACATGCCATAACGGTCGCAGAGCTCATAGAGATACTCGCGGTCGGGGTAGTGACTGGTGCGCAGGAAGTTGATGTTGGCCTGCTTCATCAGAGCGATGTCTTTCTCGTATGTAGCGTCGTCCACATATCGTCCTGTCCGGGGATGATGGTCGTGGCGGTTCACACCTCTCAGCTTGACGTTCTTGCCGTTCACCTTGAACACCTCTCCCACACATTCCACTCGCTTCACTCCAAGATGATAGTCGAAGTGTTCCGATACATTGCCTTTATTGTCAAGAAGCTCGATACTGAAAGGATAGAGGTTAGGCTTGGCAGCCGACCACAGGCGTGGATTGTCGATGGTGTATTCAAGCAAAGCAGAGATAGTATCTCCGACAGCTATATCCCCCACTCTGCCCTCAATGTGCGTTCCGTCGATGTTCAGGCGGATGCCCATGCCTCTCGACGTTTTGCCTCCCATGTTACATATCTTCACATTGGCGGTGACCGAGGCCTTGGTGTAGTCGGCATCAGGCTCTGCCTTCACTCTATAGTCGGCAATATGCACAAGGGGGCGCACCCACAGCTGCACCGTACGGAAGATGCCGCTCAGCCGCCACATATCCTGGTCTTCAAGATAGCTGCCGTCGCTCCAGCGGTATACTTCAACAGCAAGACGGTTCTCTCCCCTGTGCAGATAATCCGTGATGTCAAACTCGGCAGGCGACATGGAGTTCTGGCTATACCCCACCCTCTTGCCGTTCACCCATACATACATCGCTGACTTAACACCGCCGAAGTGCAGGATGACGTTTTGCGAGAGCATATCGTCGGTGGCATTGAAGAAGGTGACGTAAGAACCTACAGGGTTTCTCCTCGCGTATGCTGTCCAGTCCTTTGGAGGCTCACCTGTCACGTAAGGACGGTTGCGCACAAAGGGATAATTAATATTTATGTATATCGGCGTGCCGTATCCCTGTGTCTGCCAGTTGCCTGGCACTGCTATCTTGTCCCATTGGCTCACATCGTAGTCAGCGGCCTCAAAACCCATAGGGCGCTCTTCGGGATTGGCCGACCAACGGAAATGCCACTGTCCGTCGAGCGAGACAATCTCCTTACACTTCCCCTGGAGCGAGGGCAGTTGGAGCGTGGAGTGATAGGGCAGTTTGTTGATTCCGAGCACAGCGGGATTCTCCCAGTCATGCACATCCTTCTTCTCGCCCACTATCTCGATATCGCCAAATTTCATCCTCTCTCCGCTTGACAACTTATCGGCATCCAGGCGAAGCACCTTGGCATCAAAAGGCTTGAACTTGATGGTCTGCCATATCGGGTTGTTCACTATGTTCGAGAACTCTCCCGAGGCTACCTTCCTCCAACTGCTCCAGTCGTCTGATGCCCAAAGGGTGTAATGGGTGACGATGCCGTCCTTGCCATCCTGCGGAGGCAGATAGCGGAAGGCTGTGATGGTCTGGGGAGTAGGATAGTCAATGAACATCTGCTTATGACTGCCGAAGAAATAATGAAGGCTTGCCGACTTCTTCTCGCCTGAGTTGGGGATATCAGAAGTCAGCTCCGGAGCACGATATACACTGATGCGGCTGATTATGGGCTTTGCCTTAGTGTCTGTAATACAGAAGCGCAGCTTTGTCGTTGTTACATCCGGAAAACAGATGATGCGCCGGTGGCCTATAGTTGTCATTCCGTCACCTTCCTCTGCCAGATGGTCCCTGAGGCCTATCCACTTGCCATTGACCAAGGCTTCAAGCGAGAATTTCCTCACCCTCTGTCCCTGTAGGATATCCTCCTCAACAAGGAACCGGTTGAAGGTGACAGGCTTCATGAAATCGACGATGGTGGTCGTCTTGCCATCTGCACTGGCGGTGGTCTTTCGGGTAGCCTTGCGTGCGAGGACGGTCTTGAACACCTCGTCGATCATCT
>SAMEA3663208__coassemble_172_pt1 | contig 29992 bp, 18 predicted proteins | sample SAMEA3663208__metabat2_high_PE_004 | metagenome-assembled genome bin SAMEA3663208 (sample SAMEA3663208) | pig gut metagenome | biome: pig gut; feature: pig-associated habitat; material: faeces | place: China | collected 2013
CCCGCCGTATCCTCTCAGCTCTCTCCCGAAAGCCTCTATGTGGCTGGGAGTCGTGCCGCAGCATCCGCCTATGATATCGACGAGCCCCTCCCTGACCATGGGCATCATCTGCCTTACCATATCCTCTGGCGTGTCGTCATACTGCCCCATCTCATTAGGCAGTCCGGCGTTGGGATGACATGCCACGAGACACCGTCCGCCGATAACCTTCCGCATGCGTCTCAGATAAGGCACCATCGCCTCTGCCCCCAGGCCGCAGTTCATGCCTATGATGTCAGGCCTGGCATGCATCACTGACTCGACGAAAGCCTCTATCGTCTGCCCCGAGAGTGTGCGCCCCGAGGCGTCGGATATGGTCATCGACACATGCAGCAGCGGCCTTGTGGCCATCGGCTCTGTGACATCGGCGAATGCAGCCAGGGCAGCCTTGAGGTTCAGGGTGTCGAAGCATGTCTCCATGATTATACCGTCGGCACCGCTCTCCAAGAGGGTCTTTATCTGCTCATGGTATGCCGTAGCCATCTCGTCGAATGTCACGCTGCGCGCTGCTGGGTCGCTGACATCGTCGCTCATGGACAGCATGCGGCTTGTAGGCCCCACGTCGCCCATGACATATCGTCTCCTTGTATCCCCCGCCGCGGCCATCTCGTCGACAGCCTGGCGTGCCAGTCTGACCGCCTCACGGTTCATCTCCTCAACCATATCGCCCGCCATGTATTCCTGCTGTGATATGCGTTGAGCCGAGAAGGTGTCAGTGATGATGAAGTCAGCCCCAGCCCTGAGGTATCTCCTGTGTATGTCGAGAATGATGTCGGGCCGTGTCAGTGAGAGCACATCGTTGTTGCCCTTCATCTGCACCCTGCTGTCTCTGAGGCGTGAGCCCCTGAAGTCCTCCTCGCCGAGTCCGTACTCTTGTATCAGCGAGCCCATTGCCCCGTCCATTATGAGCGGAGCCGCTGTGTGTGTTGTTGTGTCGTTCCCTGTCATGTCTTTCCTTCTCTTGGATTTGTTTCTCGCGTGGTGGCGTCCTGGTGTATATGACGGTTTCGGGGGCGTATCTCACCCCTGCGGCTACAGAGTCCCAGGGAGCAAAAGCCCCGTCTCTCCGCTTAGCCTATTGGTAGGGGGAGGAGCAAAAGCCCCGTGTCTCCGCTTAGCCTATTGGTGGGGGAGGAGCAAAAGCCCCGTCTCTCCGCTTGGCCTATTGGTGGGAGGAGCAAAAGCCCCGCGTCTCCGCTTGGCCTATTGGTAGGGGATGAGCAAAAGCCTCGTCTCTCCGCTTGGCCTATTGTTATGGGGAGGAGCAAAAGCCTCGTGTCTCCGCTTGGCCTATTGAAGGGGGAGGAGCAAAAGCCCCGTCTCTCCGCTTGGCTTATTGGTGGGGGAGGAGCAAAAGCCCCGTGTCTATATACCGCCCCTTCCTGCCCGTTAGTCGCATCTGCGCCCTGTCCTATTGTGTGTCATGCGTTGAGGCTTGTCATTATCTCCTCAATGGCTGCTGCTGCGTTCATAGTGTAGAAGTGGAGTGACGGCACCTTGGCCTTCCTCAGCTCCTCACACTGCCCTATCGCCCATTCCACGCCGACTTTCCTCACATCGGCGTTTGTCTCGCATTTCCTCAGCTTCTCCACCAGCTTGTCGGGGAAGTCGATGTGGAATGTCCGTGGGAGCATGGACATGTGGTTCAGTGTCGATATCGGCTTCAGGCCCGGCACTATGGGCACGTCTATCCCCGCCTTGCGGCATTTTTCAACGAAGTCGAAGTATTTGTTGTTGTCGAAGAACATCTGTGTGACGATATATCCCGCCCCGAGGTCGACTTTCTCCTTCAGCGCGTCCATGTCGCTCTGTGGTGACATAGCCTCGTCATGCTTCTCAGGGTATCCCGCCACGCCGTATGTGAAAGGACGCTTGCCTTCAAGAGTGGTGTGAGTGTCCCCGAAGAGCAGCTTGCCGTCGTTGAAGCGGTTGACGAGTGTGCAGAGCTGTGAGGCGTACGTCAGTCCCCCCTCCTTGGGTATGAAGCGGTTGTCCATCTTCGACTTGTCGCCCCTGAGCACGAGGAGGTCGAAGATATCGAAGAAGGCGAGGTCGATAAGCTCGTTCTCTGTCTCCTGCTGTGTGTAGCCGGAGCATATTATGTGGGGAACAACGGGTATGTCGTATCTCTGCTTCAGCGCGGCGGAGACAGAGACAGTGCCAGGGCGCAGACGGTCCTCTATGCGCACATAGCGGCCCGGCTCAAGCTCACGGTACGAGAAGTCAGAACGGTGGGTTGTGACCTCTATGAATGCCGGATTGAAAGCCATCAGACGGTCTACAGTAGAGTATATCAGCTCTATGCTCTTGCCTTTCACAGGCGGCAGAACCTCAAAGCTGAACAGCGTCTCGTCCGTCTCGCGCAGTATGTCGGTGACTGATTTTCTCATTTTTTTTCTTATATATCCTTTTACCTTGTTTCTTTCTTTACATTTTGTTCCTGCCCATACATATATACCTCTCCCCCTCTAACATTATATATAAAAAACGATGCAAATTTACAAAAAATATCATAATACCATGCCTTTTCTCCAGAAATTATTATAATTTTGCGTCTGTAAAGCCTGCCGCGCCCTCTTCTATGCGGAAGGTCTGACACACTTGTTAATCATAAATCTTTTTATCTTATGTACAGCGATCCATCAGCCTGTCTCTACTGCACCAACAACGAGACACTCCATTCTCTCATGATTGAGATATGCCATCTGCGTGTCTCACGTCTTTTCCTCTTCAAGGAGCAGACATACCGCGGCCGCTGCCTCGTGGCATACGACCATCATGTCAATGACCTCAACGAGCTCTCTGAGAGCGAGCGTAACGATTTCATGGCCGATGTCTGCCAGGCGACAAGTGCCATGCAGAGAGCCTTCGAGCCGGAGAAAATCAACTACGGGGCATTCTCTGACACCCTCTCGCATCTCCACTTCCATCTCGTCCCGAAATATATCGGCGGGCCAGACTATCCCGGGCTCTTCCGCATGAATCCTGGCGAGGTATACCTCTCTGACGAGGAATACAGCGACATGATATCGCGCATAAAGGCCGAGCTCTGACGCTCCGCCACATATCGTCATCCAGACGAGGCGGGCATGGTTCTCCCTGACACCAGCTGCCGGCGCTAACCGATGCCCCCTCTCTTGTCTCACCCCCTGCACAATCCCCCTCCCGTATCTCCGTCCACATGGCGGCGTGCGAGAGGGGGATTATCAATATCAGACAATGCGCCATAACCCCAACACGGAATCAGGCAAGCGGTGGACAGAATGTCAGGATAATCTCATGCCGGCGAACCACCGGCCGACTGACGGTGTGGATATGCAGGGTGTAAGCAGAATGATGCGTTCTGAAAGCAAAGTGTCACACCGTTTCTCCACAGAAAAAGCATCGCTCCTGAACTGCCATAGACTCGCAGAATCCGATTCGGTTGTCTGAAACCGACTCCCCGCAAGGCGGCTCATGATGAGAGATACTGAACTGCCGCCCCATTCAGTATCTCACGCCTTGCCATACATAGCCTCTGACTGATGTATCCAGTACTTCCTGCTATGCCAATCCGCTACCTTTCGCCTCATGTCATGCTGTAGTGTCCATAACCGTTTTTCACATCGTCTTGATATATAGGTGTTTACATGGATGGAAAATTCTGGCGTATTCCGCCGCGTGCGCCGTGTTGCGGCCAGATTCTCCGCTCTCAGCGGTTTCCCCGGAGCCGTTTTGTAAGCATATCCCCACATCCTGCTTGCATAATGTCATGCGGAGTGGCGCATGGATAATTGTGGATATAAATCCCCATTGCAAGTAATTCCCTGAAACCATTTATGTTCTCCAGATATCAATCATATCCTCATGCCAATAACCACGCATCGCTGTTACCTTTAGCGTCAAAATCATTTTTTCCATAAAATTAATTGGATATAATTTGCTCATTCAAGGAAAATAATGTAATTTTGCAGCAACAGATTCCGCCACGCTTCCCATTTGAACAGCGAACCAGGGCGGAACTTCGTTTTTATTGAGATATGGATTACACAAAGAATGCTCTTGATTATATACAGATATTGGCTCAACTAAAAGGGAGAGGATTGCTATTCAAGGATGAAGAACGTGCAGTCGAGGTGTTGGCTAATATCAGTTACTTTCGTATTGCAAACTATCTCAGGTATTTTGAGATAGATAACTACAGACACTTGTATATACCTAACACCAATTTTGAGGATGTGGTTTGTATCTATTATTTCGATAAAAAACTTCGTAGTCTTCTTTTCACGGCAATCCAAAGCATAGAGGTGTCGTTGCGGTCAAAGGTGATACATCATGTAGCCCTTTCTCATGGGCCTTTCTGGTTTGCGGATTCCAATCTGTGTATTAACAGTGTGATGTATGCAGACAATTTGAATGCCATAAAGAGAGAGATACAGCGTTCAAAAGAGGATTTTATACAGGAGCATTTTCGGAAATATAGTTCTCCTGATATTCCTCCAGTATGGAAGACACTGGAGGTTGCATCTTTTGGCACATTGTCCAAACTGTTTTGCAACTTAAATGACAATCGTGTCAAAAAGCAAATTGCCAGACTGTATAATCTCCCTCAACATCAAGTTCTGGAAAGTTGGATAAAGTGTATTGTAATTCTTAGAAACTGTATTGCTCACCACGCACGTGTCTGGAACCGCCGTTTTCCACAAATGCCACAATTATCAATGAGAGCCAGAGGAAAATGGATTGATAGTTCAAATATCCGTCCCAACAAACTATACGCACAGATATGTTGTCTGGCATATCTGTTGGACAGCATATATCCCCAAAATAATTTCAAGACACAGATAAAGAATCTGTTATACGAATATCCAGAGATAAATACCCATCATATGGGTTTCCCAAATGGTTGGGAGAAAGAAATGCTATGGATATAAAAGACATCTTTGCAGTTTACACTCCGATATTTTCTGTCCGCTAAACAGTCTCAATACCTTTATATCATAGATTATTCTATAGGATAAGCCTATTCAGACAAATAAGTATTGTAGTCCGATAAACCTAACGTCACTCGTCCAAAAGTTTAACCCAACAGTAATAAAAGAACTTGTAAGGTTATATCTTTAGATAAAGCCTAACCCCTTGCCTTGGCAAATTTCCAGTAATCTCTTGTATCACACTGTCCACCATAGACATTTCCTCTTTGGATAATGCGAAATAGCAGTCAATCGTCTGGCGGTTGGCTGCTTTTTTGGTACGCTCTACATGAGCAATCATTAACGGGTGTAAGTCCCGAGTGAGCCCTATTAGTGGGAAGGCTATAGCCAAAGGTAAGGGTACAACCAACAGGTAGAATCTTGTTTCGTACTGATGTGACACCAACCGCCCGGAGGATTCAATTGTTAATGAAATGTATATTTCATGCCATATGCTTTGATGTGAGACGATTATACATTATATTTGCAGTATTATCGTGTGAAGAATATCATACGTGGCAAAGAATCATCAAAAAAGACAGCACAGAATGAAAGAAAAAGACTCACGGCAGCGATACCTCATAGTAGGAGGCGTGGCAGGAGGAGCCACAGCTGCGGCACGTATCAGACGTCTCACAGAGGACGCGGAGATAATACTCTTCGAGAAAGGCGGACATATATCATACGCCAACTGCGGACTGCCATATTACATCGGAGGAGTGATAACTGACCGCGAGCGGCTCTTCGTACAGACACCCGAGGCTTTCGGCAGACGTTTCAATATCGACGTGAGAGTAAACAGCGAGGTGACAGCCATTGACACACAGGCGAAGACCGTCAGCGTGAGGACAACTGCTGGCAGAGAGTATACCGAGCGGTATGACCGCCTCCTCCTCTCGCCAGGGGCGTCGCCTGTCCGTCCGCCTCTTCCCGGCATCGGCTCAGAGGGAATATTCACACTGCGCAATGTCGAGGACACGGACAGAATCAAGGCGTATATGGAGCAGAAGAATGTCAGGCGAGCCGTCATCGTCGGAGGTGGATTCATCGGACTCGAGATGGCAGAGAACCTTACCCATGCCGGAGCGGAGGTGTCTGTTGTCGAGATGGCGCCACAGGTGATGACACCCATCGACTTCTCCATGGCAGCCCTCGTCCATGAACACCTCGTGGAGAAAGGCGTCAGACTGTATCTCGGGCAGGCCGTAGAGGCTTTCGCCCACGACGGGGAAGAGCTGACAGTAAGGCTGAAGACTGGCATGGAGCTGAAGGCCGATATCGTCCTGCTATCTATCGGAGTGAGGGCAGAGACACATCTCGCCGAGAAAGCGGGGATAAGGCTGGGCGAGATGCGTGGCATATATGTCGATGAGTATCTCCAGACATCCGCCGAGGGTGTATATGCCGTGGGCGACGCGATAGAGACACCACACCCTCTGACAGGGCGGCCATGGCTCAACTTCCTTGCCGGGCCAGCCAACAGGCAGGCACGCATCGTGGCAGACAATATGGTCAATGGCAACACCGTAAGATATGAGGGAGCCATAGGCACCGCCATAGCCAAGGTCTTCGACATCACCGTGGCAACCGTCGGGCTGCCTGCCAAGCGCCTCAGGGATATGGGTCTGCCATACCTCTCGGCGACAATCCACAACGCATCGCACGCAGCGTACTACCCCGGAGCACAGCAGATGGACATCAAGATAACATTCGCCCCTGACAACGGGCGGCTCTATGGGGCGCAGATAGTAGGATATGACGGTGTCGACACACGCATCGACCAGTATGCCCTCGCCATAAAGCATGGAGACACTGTAGGACATCTCACAACGCTTGAGCACGCCTACGCCCCTCCATTCTCCTCTGCCAAAGACCCTGTGGCCATATCGGCCTATGTGGCAGGAAACATTCTCAGCGGCAAGATGACACCCCTCTACTGGAGAGAGATGCAGCAGGCGGACACTACACGCGTGACACTCGTTGATGTCCGCACACCCGTAGAGTTCGAGGCAGGTTCCATACCGGGAGCCATAAACATCCCACTCGACGATATGAGGGAGAGGCTGGGCGAGATACCGGCCGGCAAGCCTGTATGGCTCTTCTGCGGTGTCGGACTGAGAGGGTATCTCGCCTCGAATATCCTGAAAGGTCATGGCTTCAGCGATGTCAGGAACCTCATAGGAGGCCTGAGGACATACCGTGCTGCCACAGCCACAATACCCCTCCCTGAGACATCTGGCAGCAGCGGCGGACAGACCCCTGCCCAGGATGCAGACCACGGGGAGAGCCATGGGGCGGAGATAACCATAAGGGTCGATGCATGCGGAATGCAGTGCCCGGGACCGCTGATGAGGATGAGGGAGGCAATGGAGAATGCTACGGTGGGACAGCATGTGGAGATAGTCTCGACCGACGCAGGATTCAGAAGGGACGCTGAGGCATGGTGCCGCACAACAGGCAACAGAATCGTACAGACCCATTCAGAGAAAGGCCTGCACACTGTCGTCATAGAGAAGACGGGCGGCAGGGACATATCCCCAGCGTGCCAGCAGGAAGGTGTCAAGGGAAAGACCATCATCCTCTTCAGCGACGACCTCGACAAGACCCTCGCCACATTCGTACTCGCCAACGGCGCCGCGGCGACAGGAGCACACGTCAGCATATTCTTCACATTCTGGGGGCTGAATGCCATAAAGAAGCAGCAGAAGCCCAAGGTGGCGAAAGATATCTGGGCGAGGATGTTCGGATGGATGCTGCCTTCAGACACAAGGAGCCTCGCACTCTCCAAGATGAACATGATGGGCATAGGGCCGAGGATGATGCGCCATGTGATGAGGCTGAGAGGTGTCGCCTCGTTAGAGACATTGAGACAGCAGGCGATAGACAATGGAGTGGAGTTCATCGCCTGCCAGATGTCGATGGATGTGATGGGTATAAAGCGTGAGGAACTGCTCGACAATGTCACCGTAGGAGGTGTGGCGACATACATGGAGAGGGCCGAGGGCGCTAACACGAACCTATTCATCTGACCTTCCTTCTCCCCATGCTCCAAATGAGCATCCCCCCACTCAAGGGAGGGGAAAGAGCACGTGGGAGTATATCAACGCAGAAAAGGCGGTAGGGAACAAGATGTCCTTACCGCCTTTTCTGGCTATCGTCTTCATTGGCAGACATGCTGCCTCAAAGCGTGATGATGGAGCCCGGTACTGCCAATGTGATGCTCCATGCTCCTCTTCCAAATGTTATCTATCCCCCACACAGCCTTCATACCCATGATCAGAAGCAAAGGCCATCAGCCTGCACGGCCTCCATACCCATGCTCAGAAGCAAAGGCTATCAGCCTGCACGGCCTCACAGCCAAGTGGGGAGTAGGGGGAGATGTCAGTTCTTGAACGAGTGGATAGGGGCTGGAATCCTACCCCCACGGTCGACAAAGCGCTGTGAGGAGAACGTGTTGACAGGCATCACAGGAGCGTGGCCTAACAATCCGCCGAACTCAACGTTGTCGCCGACACTCTTCCCGACAACAGGGATGAGCCTTACGGCTGTCGTCTTCTGGTTGACCATGCCAATGGCTGCCTCGTCGGCTATGATGCCCGAGATGGTCGTGGCAGGCGTGTCGCCGGGGATAGCTATCATGTCAAGGCCTACAGAGCAGACACATGTCATCGCCTCAAGCTTCTCTATCGTCAGCGCACCAGCCTCGACAGCGTCAATCATGCCCTGGTCCTCAGAGACAGGGATGAAGGCGCCTGAGAGTCCGCCGACATACGAGCTCGCCATAACTCCGCCCTTCTTCACCTGGTCGTTGAGCATGGCGAGGGCGGCTGTCGTACCAGGAGCACCGGCATGGCCGACACCCATGCAGCGCAGGATATCGGCAACGCTGTCGCCGACAGCTGGGGTAGGGGCGAGGGAGAGGTCGATGATGCCGAAGGGGATGCCAAGGCGTGCTGCGGCTTCCTGAGCCACGAGCTGCCCTACGCGTGTTATCTTGAACGCCGTACGCTTTATTGTCTCGCTGAGAGTCTCGAACGATGCCAGCCCTCCTGCAGCCTCATGGTCCATCTGTTCCAGGGCATACTTGACTACACCGGGACCTGAGACACCGACATTGATGATGGCGTCGGCCTCTGACACACCATGGTAGGCTCCTGCCATGAAGGGGTTGTCGTCAGGAGCGTTGCACAGGACGACGAGCTTGGCACAGCCGAGAGAGTCCCTGTCAGCTGTCAGCGAGGCTGTCTCGAGAATTATATCGCCCATGAGGCGCACAGCGTCCATGTTGATACCCGTCTTCGTCGAGCCGACATTGACGCTCGAGCAGATGCGCTCTGTCACAGCCATGGCCTGGGGGATGGAGCGGATGAGAAGCTCGTCACTATGTGTCATGCCCTTGGCGACAACGGCAGAGTATCCACCGAGGAAATTGACTCCGACATCCTTGGCAGCGCGGTCGAGGGTCTTGGCGATGGTGACATAGTCAGCCGGGATATGGCAGCACGACGCGCCGACAAGGGAGATGGGGGTGACGGAGATGCGCTTGTTGACAATGGGGATGGCAAACTCGCGCGAGATGGACTCGCCTGTCTCCACAAGGTCGCGGGCGAGGGTCGTTATGCGGGTGTATATGTTCTGGCACGTCTGCTCGAGAGAGCTGTCAGCGCAAGAGAGGAGGGATATGCCCATGGTTATCGTGCGGACATCAAGATTCTCCTGCTCTATCATCTTGTTGGTCTCTAATACCTCTGTGATATTTATCATGTCTGTGTGTGGGGGCGTATGGATAGGATGATGTGATGATGTGTGTGAGAGAGGGGTGTAAGGTGTGGGAGGGGGCTCTGTAAGGTGTGGGAGATATCAGATGCGGTGCATCTTGTCGAAGATATCCTCAAGCTGGCACTTGGCTATCACGCCGAGCTCGCTGCCGATGGTTGCGAGCGATGAGGATATCTCGTCGAATGGTGTCGGGCACGAGGTGAGGTCGACTATCATCATCATATTGAAATAGCCGCTGACGATGGTCTGACTGATATCGAGAATGTTGATGCTGTTGTCTGCGAGGTGTGTGCAGATGCTTGCTATGATGCCTACATTGTCCTTTCCTACTACGGTGATTATCGCTCTTGTCATAGTCTTTTTCTTCTTTATCCTGTTTTAATTTTTATTATGAAGAGGGTGCTTGTGTCTGTATGGGCCTTGTGGGGTGCTTGTGTCTGTATGGGCTTGATGGGGTGCTTGTGTCTGTGTGATGGGGGAGAAGGCGGGGATTTGTGTCACAGTGGATGAAATGGCATGTTGGGGTATGATACATGAGAACTGAGGGAGACAAGGCCTCTGCCTGTCTCTCTCAGTCTGTCAACTGTTCTTCTCTCCCTTTATCCAGCCTCTTTATGTGGTATAGGGGCTCGTCTGGAATATAATGGGCCTGGGGGAGGGGAAGCTGTCTCAAGCGTTCATCTTCTCCTCGGCGAGAGCCCTCACACGGCTCTCTATCTCCTCGCAGAGCTCAGGGTTGTCGAGCATGAGCTGCTTCACAGCGTCACGTCCCTGGGCGAGGCGTGTCTCGCCGTAGCTGAACCATGAGCCCGACTTCTTTATGACGTCAAACTCCACGGCGAGGTCTATTATCTCTCCAACCTTCGATATGCCCTGGCCGAAGAGTATCTCAAACTCTGCCTTGCGGAATGGCGGTGCCACCTTGTTCTTGACAACCTTGACCCTGACCTGGTTGCCAAGCACCTGGTCGCCATCCTTGATGGCTGTCACACGGCGTATGTCGAGACGGACAGAGGCATAGAACTTCAGGGCGTTGCCACCTGTCGTGGTCTCTGGATTGCCGAACATGATGCCTATCTTCTCGCGCAACTGGTTGATGAAGATGCATGTCGTGTTTGTCTTGGAGATTGTCGCTGTCAGCTTCCTAAGGGCCTGAGACATGAGACGTGCCTGCAGACCTACCTTGTTGTCGCCCATATCACCCTCAATCTCTGCCTTCGGTGTCAGGGCGGCGACAGAGTCAATGACAACAATGTCAAGGGCGGCGGAGGATATCAGCTGGTCGGCTATCTGGAGCGCCTGCTCGCCGTTGTCAGGCTGGGAGATGTAGAGATTGTCTACATCAACACCGAGGCTGGCGGCGTAGAATCTGTCGAAGGCATGCTCCGCGTCTATTATGGCTGCCATGCCTCCCTGCTTCTGAGCCTCGGCAATGGCGTGGATGGCGAGAGTCGTCTTGCCCGACGATTCCGGGCCGTATATCTCTATGATGCGCCCCTTGGGGTATCCGCCGACACCAAGCGCAAGGTCAAGCCCTAACGAACCTGAGGGGATGACATCTATCTTGTCAATCTGCTGGTCGCCAAGCTTCATGACAGAGCCTTTACCGAAATCTTTCTCAATCTTTGCCATTGCCGCACGCAATGCCTGGAGCTTCGCCTCCATCTGGTTCTGCGGCTGGTCTGTTTCTTTCTTTGCCATAGTATTATGTTGTGTTTCCTTTTTTTTGTTCCTTCCTGATTGCAGACTCCTGTCTTTAGATTCCTGTCGCAGTCTCCTGTTTTTAGGTTCCTGTCGCAGGCTCATGCCTTTATCTCGTCGGCTCTTATGCCCAGGGCAGCCATGAGCGAGTAGCCGAGAATCTCTGTCCTGCACGGCATGCCTGTTAGGGGCTGCATGGCGAATGTCGTGACACGCTTCTCCTGGCATACACGGTCGATATGCCTCAGCACAGGCATCATGATTTCCATCATTGGTGTGGAGCTGTCATCAAGGTCGGGGATGAGCATGATGCGTCTGACAGAGGGCTCGTCGGCCATGGCTGCGAGGATATCGGCCATTATATCGGCTTTCGTCATTGATGGCGCAGACTCGTCAGTCTCCACACAATGGAAAACAAACTCACCGAGCCTGCCCGTGAATGCCTGCCCCTCCATCGGAGCCTCGCTGGCATCCATGACGCTGCCGGAACTAAGACGCCCGGGATTGAAATTGTCCATCTCCTCACGCTGCTTGTCATGGACGAGGATGACATCCGTCTGGACGGTCTTGGGGGATGAGGTGTCGATGTGAGACATGCCACCATCAAGGCCGATGCACTCCACCCACTGCCCCATGTCGGCCTTCGGGATGTGACGCCCTATCATACGCTCGAAATTAACTATGAGGTTGAACGCTACACGGTCGATATAGTCTGCATCGGCTATGATGACGTTCTCTCCCCATGATATGTTGTGATGTGTGCTTGTCTTCATGTCTGCAAAGATACTATTTTTTCCTGTAAACACATGGGCATGGCATTATACAATTAAGATAAGTTAATAGTTATGGCATGGAGTACTGCTGTTCAGGAGAAAATCATTATATTTGCATTGCAAAAAAATAAACTTAATCACCGGAAAAAATAGAAAATAACCTGAACTGTGAAATCATTAAGAGAACTATACCGCATAGGCAAAGGCCCATCGTCAAGCCATACCATGGGGCCACAGTATGCAGCGAGGATTTTCCTCGAGCGCCAGAAAGAGGCGGCGGCGTTCGAGGTGACACTATATGGAAGCCTCGCTGCGACGGGGCGGGGACACCAGACAGACACCGCCATAACTGAAGTGCTGGAGAAAGCCGCTCCCGTAAACATTATCTGGAGACCATCCGAGTTCCTGCCCTTCCATCCTAACGGGATGATGTTCAAGGCGAGAGACAAGGAGGGAAACATCGTTGACGAGTGGACCGTCTACAGTGTCGGGGGTGGGGCTCTGTCTGAAGGTAAGGGAGAGGGCGACATGTTCAACAGCGGAGACATATACGGCATGACGACAATGACGGATATCATGAGATGGTGTTACGACAACGGACGCAACTACTGGGAGTATGTCGCCGAGTGTGAGGACAATTCCATCTGGGACTATCTCGCACAGGTATGGCGTGCCATGCAGGAGGCCGTGGAGAGAGGTCTCGGGACAGAGGGACGCCTGCCCGGACCATTGAACCTCAACCGCAAGGCCCCGATATACCATGTCAAGGCCATGGGATACAAACCGTCGCTCCAGTCGAGAGGGCTCGTCTATTCATACTCGCTCGCCGTCAGTGAGGAGAATGCCTCGGGTGGGACAATCGTCACTGCCCCGACATGCGGGGCGTGTGGTGTGCTCCCAGCTGTACTATACCATTCTGCCAAGGCTCACGACTTCAGTGATGAGCGCATAATACACGCCCTCGCCACTGCCGGATTAGTCGGGAACATCGTCAAGGAGAACGCCTCAATATCTGGTGCCGATGTCGGGTGTCAGGGAGAGGTCGGCGTGGCATGCGCCATGGCATCGGCCGCGGCGTGCCAGCTGTTCGGCGGAAGCCCCTCACAGATAGAATATGCGGCGGAGATGGGATTGGAGCATCATCTCGGTATGACATGCGACCCTGTCTGCGGACTCGTGCAGATACCATGTATCGAGCGTAACGCTTTCGCTGCCTGCCGTGCCCTCGACGCCAATATCTACGCCTCGTTCTCCGATGGTAACCACCGTGTGTCGTTCGACAAGGTCATCAAGGTCATGAAACAGACCGGACACGACCTGCCATCTCTTTATAAGGAAACAAGCGAGGGAGGCCTGGCAAAGAGCCTCTGACCTCCCCCTCATCACCCGGACTAAAAAAGTAAAATAAGTTGATATGTTTTCACACGGATGTCCGCGGAGTATCACGGGGATTTTCATGTATCATAAATGTTGATTCAACGGATTTTCTCGTTTCTTCATTATGATAACTATCCCTGTGATACTCCGCTGACATCCGTATGAGAACCCATTCCTTCATTATTGTACTTATACCGTGATACTCCGCGGATATCCGTGTGAAAAGCCGTTTCTTTATGCCCGTAATGCTCCGCGGACATCTGTGTGAACAGCCGTAAACTCGTTATCTACCCCGGAATGACAGTCATGGCGAAATCATGTATCTCGCATACCGACTTCCCCTTGACGTCGGCCTTTATTACGAAAAACAAGGCATGCTTGCCGCTCATATCCCTTATCCCCGGTATAGGAGCCGTAAGAGTCTGACGCTTGCGGGGCATGGTGCGCCTTATTGGCAGCGAGCCGACCTTCTTCCCGCCACACGACAAGTGCGGACTGTCCACATATATGTCTATCGTGCCGTCTATACCCTCAGGCACGACAGTCATGCTCATGCACAGATTGTCAACGCCGTTTGTGACAGAGAGATTGAAGTATTTGTATCCCACGACCGATCCGTCCGTATTATTCACCACAGGGTTGTGGTTCACATCAAGCCTGTACACATCTCCTAAAGGCGGTTCCTTCAGACGCATGGGCTTCACGTACGACCCGTAGAATGTGTTCCTTGGCCATTTGTGGACAGCCGGCTTTGTTGCCGTATAATAGCAGGCTATGCCAGCAGAGTGGCGGCGGAATGGGTTCAGGCCGTCTGTCATGAATCCCTCTGATGTGTATTCTCCCTCCGATATCCTCACCATGCCATTCTTGCCTTCAGTCACCTCGACAGTTATCGGTGCCACCATTGCCTGGCGTGAGTATTCGTCGAGACCTGTCTGACGGTGGTAGAAGACCCACCATCGCCCGTTAATCTCACATATGCTGCCATGAGTGTTGCCGTCAGGTGTAGCCGTCGGGATGGGGCGGCTGTGCTCGTCAAGACCGCGCCCACGGCCATCGATAATCGTTCCGCCATAGACGAACGGCCCCATTGGGCTGTTGCTGTAAGCGTAGGCCAACGTATAATTTGATGAGGGCAGACCGAACTCGCCTTCTCCCGTGAATCTGCTGTACACAAGGACATACTTGTCCTTTATCTTTCTTATCGACGAGGCCTCGAAGAATCTGAAGATGCCCTCCTTCTTGTATCCGTTGATATAATTGCGGCGCACTTCTGTCCCAGCCTTCACTGTCGCCATGGTGGTAGGGTCAAGCTCTGCGACACATGGCTCCTCGAATCCCCAATAGCCATACACCCTGCCGTCATCGTCGATGAACACGGCAGGGTCGAATCCCAAGTCACCCACAGTCTCCATATCCTTCGTCTCGCTCCAGTTGATGACACGGAACGGTCCGTCGGGACGCTCGCTGGCCGCCACCATGCCGTTGCGCCCGCCACATTGGTCGTTAGGGTAGAGATAGTACATCTTCCGCCCGTCGCTCTCCGTCTTCTCCACTATGTCAGGGGCGTAGAAGACATCGCTGCGATGCTCGCTGTCGAGATATTCCCCCTTTGCGTTCTGCCTGACCTCAAGGATGATACCGTCGTATCTCCACCGCGCGAGGCTGTCCGTAGAGGCAGACCACGCAACGAGCTCGCGGCCACAGTAGCCGTCAATGAGAGTGTCGTGTGAGCCATAGATATATACACGCTTCTTGCCAGGATTGTCAGGGTCGGCGAAGACGTATGGCTCGCCGTCAGGTATATACTCCCACATAGGGAGATACGGATTCTGGGCGCTCATGTTGAGAGGCATGAGAGAGAGGAGAGTGAAGCTGAGGCTGTGTAGAATGTTAGTGTTCATGATAGTTAGTTTTTTCTTTGTTAGTCAGTTTTTATGTGCAGGGGGGACAATGCTTGTCCTGTTTGTCTGTCTCCAGGTATCTGTCGCGCATGCAAAGGTAGGAAAAAGATTCCGTAATCACAAATCCGTCGCCTGTTTTTTCCTCTCTCTCTTTCCCTTTCCCTCTCTCTCTGAGTATGTCATGGAAAAGGGAATACGGATATACGCCTCCCATAGTAAAGCTGGGGAGGGAGTCAGCCTATATATATCCTTTGACAATAAGGAATAACAGCCGGTTCAGAATCCATGTGCTCTCCCATTCTTGTTTATTCTACGGCAGCAAAAAAGAAAGAGAGAGACGGGACGCCCAGGACATTATGATAAAAAATGCTGGAGCTAACCCGTCTCTCTCTGTTTGTGCGCCCGATAGGACTCGAACCTACACGTCGCAAGACACCAGATCCTAAGTCTGGCGCGTCTACCAATTTCGCCACGAGCGCATGGCCTATTGCCTATGGTGACATAAATGCTGTAGAAGCCAAAGGCGGATGCAAAGTTACATATTTTTATTTGAACACGCAAATATTTCTTTGTTTTTCTTTATTTCTACGACTTCCATACAGCTTTTGGAATTGTTCCTCATACCCAATCTCCAAGATACATAGCCCCATATGAGGCTGGCATAAAGTAAATTCTCCCACCACCTTATCCAGGCAGCGGGAGAATTGAATATATTTTTTATGTGTGGGGGTCAGTGTGCTGCGCTGACAGTGTGGAGCGTTTTCCCTTTGCTGTCTATCATATAGAGATTGAGGCTTTTTGCAGTGGCAGAGATAACGCTAAACCCTGCTTCTGGGGAGCAGAAGACAGTCCCGGTGATGGGCTTGACTTTGCGCGCCAGTGAGGCCGAGCTGTTGACAACATATTGTGTGCGGTCGGCTGGCATGGTGATATGCTGGAAGTTATGTATATGTCCGCAGGCATAGATGTCAACATTCTTGTGCTTCTTGAATACAGGGAGGAGTCTCTGCTGCATGTCTGTGCGCTCGCTCTCGCTCTTCGATGTCTCGGCATATATGGGATGGTGGCCTACGACAATGACCCATGTCTCGTGTGCGGCGGCGAGTGTTGAGTCAAGCCATGCTATCTGTCTGTCGGCATCCTGCTTCACTGCGTCAGGATATACTTCGCTGTCCTTGCGGTATTTATCTATGAGCGGTGTGGTGTCGAGGAATATGACACGCAGTGTCACGCCTGCCTTCTCGTCTGCGAAAACTCTTGAATAGTATCTTCCCTCTGCCATCCAGCGGCGGCTTCTCGCCTTGTAGTCGAGGCAGGCCTGGGTGTTGCCACGATACTCGTGGTTGCCAAGGATAGGGTTCCAATCCATCATCAGCTCAGGGTGTGTGTATATGTTCTCGAAGTTTGATGTCCATAGAGGGTCATCGACTGATGCCACACCATTGAAGTGGTGTACATCGCCTGCCGCTATGATGCTCTCAGGACCTATCTCTCCAGCCATCTCGCCCATGAGCTCTGCTATTGGCTTCTGCTCGTAGTATCCGTTGCGGCCAAGGTCGTTTGCCATGAAGAGGTTTATGTCGCCCTTCATCTTCTCCCACTCGGCAGGTGTCTGTGCCATTGCCGGCGATATTGCCAATAATGCCAGCGAGATGAAAGCGAGCCGTAGCAGAGATGCCAGACGGTTCTGTGTGATAGAGTTGTGTTTTGAGCCGTTGTTGTAAACAGAATGTGCTATTATCTTGTGTATCATAATGTTTTTTTATTCTTGTATTAATTCAGACATTTGTTTCCCCCCGAAGCCATGTGGCTTGCCTATCCGTAGCCTTTCTCGCCATGAGCAGAGTCCAAGTTTTGCTTGAAGACTCTGCTCATCTGGTTCTGCTCTCGCTTATCGAAAACGTGGGCTTCGTGGTTCCTATCTTTATGCCGGCGCCTTAGAGATTGATTTTCACTCCGGTATTTACCTTCACACCGTAATACTCCACCTGCATTGTGCGTTCCTTGTTTCCCTGGTAGTAGCGCAGTGGCTGGTTGAGCAGGTTGTTTGCCTCGGCGAAGATTGTGATCTTGGTCTTCTTGCCCCATGTGTATGAAGCGTTGATGTCGAGGTAGTTAACCTTGTCGTAGTAGCGGTCAAGCTCACGGCTGCCTGTGTTCATCATATCTACGAATGATGATGCAAAGTTGTATGAGAGGCGTATGTTCCATCCCTTGTTCTCGTAGTAGAGTGAGGCGTTGGCTGTGTGCTCTGGTGAGCCTGCCATCTTCACGTCGTCGGTGTCCTCTATGCCAAGGCGTGGGTTGTAGTTGCGTGTGGTAGATTTTGTGTATGTGTAGTTGCCGTAGAAGCCGAGGCAGCGGAGTGCAGGGGATATGAAGCCGAAGTCGCGCTGGTAGGCAGCCTCCACACCATAGACACGTGCGTCATAGGCATTCATGTTCTGTGTGACCTCGAAGGTCTCGTCGTTGCCAGCCAAGCCGAGTTCTGTTCCAGTGTAATAGCCGAGGGTCTCAACGTTCACGTTCTTCACGTCCTTGTAGAAGAGTCCGAGGCTTACCATACCTATGCTCTTGAAGTAGTGGTCGATAGAGAGGTCGATGTTCCACGATGTTGTAGGCTTGATGTTCGGGTCGCCGATAGTTGCTTCCTGGTCAGCGAGGTTGAAGCTCTTGTTTGCGATGAGTGCTGAGTATTTCGGGCGAGAGAGTGTCTTCGTGATTGATGCTCTCACGCTTCCGTCCTCGTTCATCTTGTACTTCAGCAAGAGGCTTGGCAGGAGGTTTGTATAGTCGTTCTTGAACTCTCCTGTAGGTTTGAGAGACTCGTTCTCGTCCTCGTCCATGGTATAGTTGACACCGCTGGTGTTGAGGCGTGTGTTCTCTATACGCAGACCAAGAGTCGCGTCGAGTTTCTTTCCCAGTTTCTGGTCTAAGCGTATGTATCCGGCATGTATCTGCTCTGTCGCCTCGTAGTTGCCGGCTTCCTCCTCGTAGAGCTCTACACCGTCAGCCTTGTCGAACACGATTGTGCCCATGTAGTCCTTGCTCACGAACTGAGTGCCTGTTGGATACTGACTTCCTGGCATGAATCCCTCACGCACCTCGCTCACGAGGTTGTCTTTCCAGTCTGGTATGTATTTGTCGGCAGCGTCAGAGTAGTCGTAGTATTCTGTGTTGCGCTCCTTGTCCTTGCGTGTATATTTGTATCCGAACTTGAGGGTGTTGCCATAGAGTCCCTTTGACAGTGGCAGTGTGAAGTTGATGCGTTCCTTTATCTCGTTCTCCTTGATTGACTGGTCAGAGTTGGTGAACTCGTCAATCTTCCATTTCCCCTCGCTGAACGATGGGATAGCAAGAGTAGAATAAGGCAGCTCGTCGCCAACGTCTTGGAATGAGTCACCGAAGTTGAGGCTGTCGCTGCCTTTCAGCTTCAGCCCGATGTAACGCTCGTTAGGACGGTCCTCTGTGGCACGTGAGTAGCTTGATGCCCAGTCCATCTTGAGGTTGCCGAATGTGTGCTCGCCGTCAAGGGTGAAGTCCATGGTCTGCTGACGTTCCAGACGTGCGCTCTTGTTGTCGTCAGAGCCTGCCTTTGTCTGGATTACTACGCTCTGGTCGCCAGCGTCAGAGTTGAGCTTCTTGTAGCTGATGCGGTAGCGGTTCTCCCAGTCATTACGGCGGTTGTAGATGCCCTTGAATGAGATTTTGTGGAGAGGGTTGAACTGATAGTCAAGAGCCAGGGAGTAGCTCTGGCGCTCACGTGTCACATAGTATTGGCGCACCTGTGCCTCCTTGAGCTGTATCTCTCCCTTTTTCTCTGCATATTCAAACTCTGTGTTGTCTGAACCTCCGGGAGCATACTGGTATGATGCGCTTGCCATGATGCCGAGCTTGTTATTGAAGAAACGGTCGCCCCAGGTGCCTCCAATGTTCCACTGTGGTTTGCCTGAGATCCATGTGTAGCCTGTTGAGCCGGTGAAGTTGAGCACACGGCGGTATGGGGTGTTCTTCGTCACAAGATTGATTGAGCCACCTATGGCATCGCCGTCCATATCCGATGTCACAACCTTGGACACCTCGATGGTCTGTACCATATCGGCTGGAATGAGGTCGAGCTGTACGTTACGTGTGTCGCCCTCTGCCGAAGGAAGACGGTTGCCGTTAACTGTAACTGACGTAAGGTCGGCACTCGTGCCGCGCACCTGTCCGAAACGTGCCTCGCCCTGGTCATACTGGACATTGATGCCGTTTATGCGTTTCAGTGCGTCGCCTATGTTTGAGTCAGGGAACTTTCCTACCTGGTCGGCGCTCACCACGTTAGTGACTCCCATTGAGCTCTTCTGCATCTGCATGGCACGTCTTTGGCCAGAGAATGCGCCTTTCACCTTCACCTCGTCGAGCTCCATGCCCTCTGTCAGCACCACGTTGGCTGTGGCTGCCTTGCCGTTGCCTATGGTTATGGTCTTGCGCACGGGGGCGTATCCTACATATGTCACCTTTATAGTATATGTGCCTGGTTTGAGGCTTGGCATGGTGTAGTATCCGTTTATGTCGCTCGTAACACCGATGTTCTCGCCCTCAACAATAATTGTCGCTCCTGGCAGGGAGTGGTTCTCGGTGTCGCAGATACGTCCCGCAATCACTCCGAGACTGTTGTTCTCTGGCACTGTTACAGCTGTCATGCCTGATGTCCATACGGCTAAGAGAGCCGCGATAGATGTTTTCCTGATGTTCATCACTTGTATACTTTTGTACCTATTAAGATAGTGTAATTTGTTTTTTCCGGGTGCAAAAGTATAAGTATCAGATGACGCATTGGTGTCATTCTCGTTAAGAAACTGTTACATCTCCTCGTGCTGTGCGCCTCCATTGTGCCATATCGCCCAGTGAGTCAGTGTGCGTATTGACATTATATGGCCGGTTGATTTGTCTGCGATACCTCTTGGGACGATATTCGTTGCTGATGAAAAAAAGATACGGACAGGCAAGACTTTCCACATCCCAAAGAGTGGGGGTGGTGGTCATGCTTGTCCGCATTGGTTGTTGTCAGGCGCCTGCCTGTTAGCGGGATGTCATATTGCCTGTTGACGGGCTGTCATATCTTCAGGTCGCCAGGCTTTATCCATCCCATGCGTCTGAAGGCTATTCCTATGAGAGGTGTCAGCACGGCAGGCAGCACGAGCGATATGAGCAGCAGTCCGGTCCAGTCGGTCATGGTGACTGATAGTCTTGCTCCGCTCTCTATCTCTGCCATCCATCCTGTGTAGACTCCTATTTGTCCTACGAGGCCACATGTACCCATTCCCGACGATATTGCGGGGCCGTTCATCTCGAGATGGAACAGGCATGTGGCCAATGGTCCTGTTATGGCGCTGACGATGATAGGTGGGAGCCACACTCTGGGGTTGTGCACGATATTCCCCATCTGCAGCATGCTTGTCCCTATGCCTTGTGATATGAGGCCGTTTATGCCGTTCTCCTTGATGCTAAGGAACGCGAATCCCACCATCTGCGCGCAGCATCCGGCCAGTGCGGCGCCGCCAGCCAGCCCTGTGAGTCCGAGCGCGGCGCATATTGCAGCTGAGCTGATGGGCAGCGTGAGAGCCATGCCGACGATGACAGATACGATAATGCCCATGACGAGGGGTTGCTGTGCTGTGGCCCATATTATGAGTCCGCCGACGCTGCTCGCTGTCGCTCCGATGCCTGGAGCGAGGAGATAGGCCATGGCGACGCCACAGCCAATGGTGAGGAGCGGCGTGGCAAGTATGTCGACACGTGTCTTGCCAGATACCAGACGCCCTATGCCTGTCGCCACGAGCGATATGATGAAGACTGCCAGTGGGCCGCCCGCTCCGCCCAGGGTGTTGGCGGCATGGCCGACAGTGGCCATGGAGAATATGACAAGCGGCGAGGCATGGAGAGCATAGGCTATGGAGACAGCCATGGCAGGGCCGGCCATAGCCATGGCGAAGGAGCCTGCCTCGATAATGGCAGGGATGCCAGCCTGGCGGCCTATGGTGGATATGATGGTGCCGATGAGGAGTGATGCGAAGAGGCCCTGGGCCATCGCTGACAGCGATGTGATGATTATCTTGCCGTATGGGGCGCTCTTGACAGTGTTTATGATTTTTCTTGTCATGATGATTATCGGTGGGGCTTTATAGGTTACCACCGGGAATATGCGAAAAAAGTGGTGGGGCTGCTTTGGCTGAAGGTGGTGATTCTCTTTCCCCACCTTTATATATAAACAAGAAGGCATCGCCTGGATGACAGCCTCATGGCTTTGTCGTCCAGGCTGAAGCCTTCAGATATAACTGTATCGGGATGCGTGACAGCTATGGCACGGGATATTCCGTGAGGCAGGCTGTCTGCATGCCGTGTCGTCTTATTTTATGTTGCCGACCTTTATGAGATACTCTGCTATCTGCACAGCGTTGAGGGCTGCACCCTTCTTTATCTGGTCGCCAGAGAGCCAGAATGTCAGTCCGTTGTCGTTGGCGAGGTCCTTACGCACGCGGCCTACATAGACATCGTCCTTCCCTGCTGTGTAGAGCGGCATAGGGTAGGGGAGGCCTTCCATTGTCTCTTTTGAGGCGTCAGGATTGGCTTTTGCGCCGACACGCTTAGGGTCGTCGATGAGGGTTACTCCCTCGGCTGCTGCCAGTGCCTCCTGTGCTGCCTCCACGGATATCGGCTCGTCAGTCTCTACCCATACAGCCTCAGAGTGTGCGCGGAGTGATGAGATGCGTACACACATGGCCGAGCAGCGTGCGTCGGTATGCATGATTTTCTTTGTCTCGTTGAACATCTTCATCTCCTCTTTTGTGTATCCGTTGTCCTGGAAGACATCAATCTGTGGTATCACATTGTATGCCAGCTGGTATGCGAACTTCTCCACTGTCGGCTCTTCTCCTCCGGCCAGCTGGCTGTACTGCTGCTGCAGCTCTGCCATGGCTGCCGCTCCGGCTCCTGATGCCGACTGGTATGATGCGACATGTATGCGGTTGATATGTGAGAGGCGCTCGATAGGTTTCAGGCATACTACCATCATGATGGTGGTGCAGTTAGGGTTGGCTATGATGCCACGTGGACGTACAAGGGCATCCTCGGCGTTGCACTCAGGGACAACGAGAGGCACATCGTCGTCCATACGGAAGGCGCTCGAGTTGTCAATCATGACGGCTCCATAGCGTGTGATATCCTCGGCATACTCTTTCGATGTGCCTGCCCCAGCTGATGTGAACGCTATATCAACATCCTTGAAGTCGTCGTTGTGCTGGAGAAGCTTCACCTCTATCTCCTTGCCGCGGAACGTGTACTTGGTGCCTGCCGACCTTGAGGAGCCGAACAGAACGAGTTCATCAACAGGGAAATTCCTTTCGTCGAGGACACGGAGAAACTCCTGGCCTACTGCGCCACTGGCGCCAACAATTGCTACTTTCATCTTTTTTACCTTAATTGTATATATTTATGTGTGTGTTATTTATTCTCTTGTCTTATGTTCGGGATAGCTCGCCTGTGTGCTGCTGGTGAACCCATGTTGACGGGGTCAGTTGTTCTTCCAGAACTCAGGGGTGAAGAGTATGAGCACGGAGAATATCTCCAGACGTCCTATGAGCATCATCACCGCGCAGAACCACTTGCAGTCGACTGGCAGCTCTGCCCACGACATCGTGGGGCCTATCTCTACACCTAATGTCGGGCCTACGTTGGAGAGGCACGAGAGGCACAGCGTGATGGAGTTGATGACATCGACACCTATGGCGGTGAAGTATGTCGCACAGATGAGGAACAGTCCGAGATACAGGAAGAGGAAGGGGAGGAGCCTGTTGCGGGCCGACTGTGGTATGGAGGTGTTGTTTATGCGCACGGGGAGCACCGCGTTGGGATGCAGAATCTGCTTGAACTCATTGGCGATGTACTTCAGGACCATGACGATGCGTATGCACTTCACTCCTCCAGCTGTGGAGCCGGCGCATCCGCCGATGAACATGCAGACACCCAGCACTATCCATGTGACATGTGGCCACTGGCCTGCATCGTCGCTGAAGAGACCTGTACTCGTCAGGAACGATACTGTCTGGAACACTGCACAACGGAATGCCTTCTCCAAATCGTAGCCGAGGCCGGTGATGAGATAGTACATTATTATGGCTGTGCCGAAGACTGTTATGAAGCTGTACAGGCGCATCTCTGTGTTCTGCAGGAAATCCTTAATGCGCAGCTTCATGCATGTCATGTACAGCAGCGTGAAGTTTATGCCTGAGAGGAAGCAGAAGACTGCTCCTGTATACTCTATGGCTGGGGAGTTGAAGAATTCTGTCGATGTGTTGTGGGTGGCGAATCCTCCTGTCGCACATGTTGTCATAGAATAGTTTATGCAGTCGAAGAACGACATCCCCCCGACATAGTAGCAGAAGGCACATGCTGCCGTGAGTACGATGTATGTTATCCAGATGGCGTGTGAGTTGGTCGACAGGCGCGGGTGCATCTTTGTGCGTATGGGGCCTGTCGTCTCTGCCGAGAAGACCTTCACGCTGCCGCTGCCGGCGAGGGATGGCAGGATGGCTATGGTGAAGAATACTATGCCGAGACCGCCTATCCACTGGGTCATGGTGCGCCAGAAGAGAATGCCGTGGGGCAGACACTCCACATCGTTGAGTATAGAGGCTCCGGTCGTGGTGAATCCGGATATTGTCTCGAACATCGCGTCCGTAACATTGTCTATGTATCCGCCTATTAGGAATGGCAGCATGCCGAACATAGTGAACACCACCCATGCTGATGTCACGAGCATATAGGCATCCTTGCGGTTCAGCTCGTTGTCGGCATTGCGGCCGTAGAGACGGCACGAGACACCGGCTACAGCTGTCACGGCTCCACTGACAAGGAACGGTATGCAGTCATCCTCGCCGTAGAAGAGCGAGATGACAAGGCAGAGTGCCAGCAGTGATGCCTCGAGAATGAGCAGTGTGCCCATTATCTTATGCAGAAGTTTCCAGTGGAGCATGGTCTTATCGCTTTGTGCGGCTCGTGTTGTCCGCCGTTGTGTGTCGGGGGCTTTTCCTTAGTTGGTGGGCGTTTGTGAAGATAGGGGGCTGGCTCTATGCATAGCCCCCTACACTGTGTCTTTGTGGTTGTCGCGCGCGGGTGTATAGTCTGGGAGGTCGTCAGCCTCTGCCTGTGTCCCTGCCCGTTGCCTGTGGTTTGCGTTCCTGGTGCGGGGTGTGGTTGGGGGCGAGGCCTCTGTCAGACTTTACCTGAACAGCTTCTCTATCTTGCGCAGGTTGACATCGTGGGAGAAGACCATGACGCTGTCTCCCGCCTTTATCTGTGTCATGCCCGATACGAGCATGCCTTTCCCGTCGCGCATCAGTCCGCCTATTGTCACGCCGTGTGGCAGTCCGAGATCCTTCACCGGCTTCCGTGTTATCTTAGAGTCGTATGTCGCCACGAACTCCGCCACGTCGGCGTTCGATGTCATAAGGAACCTCACGTTTGTCACGTCGGTGTCGAGCAGCATCTGGTATATCTTGCCTGCCGCGATGGTTTTCTTGTTTATTATTGTGCCTATGTCGAGACTCTCGGCCATGGAGATATAGTCGAGGTTCTCCACTTGTGCTACGGTCTTCCTCACTCCGCGTCTCTTGGCGGCGAGACACGCCAGGATGTTTGTCTCGGCGTTCCCTGTCAGCGCCACGAAAGCCTGTGTGTTGGCTATGTTCTCCTCCCTGAGCAGCGACATGTCTCGTCCGTCGCCGTGTATTATCATGACGTTGCTCTTGTCGATGAGCTCGTTGAGGATGTTGCATCTCTGCTCGTCCTGCTCTATGATTTTCAGGCGCATGTAGTCGGGTATGTTGTGGGCTACACGCACAGCGGCCTTGTCTCCTCCCATGATGATGACATTGCGCACGTCCTCATAAGCCTCCTTTCCGACAATCTTCCTTATGTACGGTATGTACTCCTTGGTTGTCATGAAGTAGGCGAGGTCCTGGTCCTCTATCATGTCCATACCGCCTGGTATGATTGTCTCCCCGGCCCTTTTTATCGCTACGATGTGGTATGGGTCGTCTGGGCCGCAGAGGTCTTTCAGCGGGGTGTGCAGTATCTGTGACGCTGAGGCGCGCATCTTTATAGCCATGAGCACGAGCTGTCCGTTGAATATGTCGTATCTCTGTCTCACCCATGTCATCTTCAGCGCCTTGGCTATGTCGTTGGCGGCGAGCACCTCGGGGTATATGAGGTCGTCGACACCTATCTCTGAGAATATTCTCGGCGAGTCTTCCTTGAGATACTCGAAGTTATCGATGCGTGCGACGGTCTTCTTCGCCCCGAGCGCTTTTGCCAGCACGGAGCATGTGATGTTTGTCGTCTCGTGGGGTGTGACGGCTATGAAGAGGTCGGCACCGTTCACACCGGCGTCCTTGAGGGCCTTGATGCTTGTCGGCGGCGCTGCTATGGTCATGAGGTCATAGTCTGAGTCGAGGGCCGACAGGCGGGACTTGTCGGCATCAATCAGAGTGCAGTCAAGGTTCTCTGCTGAGAGGAGCTTCGTCAGATGGGTGCCCATCGCTCCTGCTCCGGCTACGATTATCTTCATTGTTTCTCGTTTTGCTTGGGTGGTGGTCCGTCGTTCTTGTAGTGGCTTCTCTCCCTTTTTCCGGGATTTTTTCTGTGCTCTGTTTCCTGTCTACGGTTGTCCTGCCGGCCCGGGGTGTTGCGGCTGGTGAGCCTGGTGGGGGGGGCGAGGTGTCTGGCTTGTGTGGTGTGGAGGGGTGGTCAGCCGGTTATTGTGGTGCTGTCCCTCATCTCCTGTATGGCCTTGGCTATGCTTCTGGCGTCGAGACCTACTATCTCCCTCAGCTGACTGACTGTCCCGTGCTCCACGAAATGGTCGGGCATTCCCAGTCTCCTGACAGGTATGAGGTGGCCGTGCTGCTGCATCCACTCGCATACTGCCGAGCCGAATCCGCCGTCTATAACACCGTCCTCGACGGTCACGATGGCGTCATAGCTGTCAGCGACATGGCTCAGGATGGCGCTGTCGAGAGGTTTCACGAAGCGCATGTCATAGTGTGTGACACCGTTCTCCCGCGCTATGGCTGTCACGTCGTGGCCTATTGGGCCTATGGTGAGCACGGCTACGCGCCTCTTTGTCCCCTCTGTGAGGGGCGCCTCGTACATCAGCCGTCCTGTACCCGGCTTTATCTCTTCCATGGGACACTGCCAGTCAGGCTGTGAGCCGCATCCTCTCGGGTATCTGATGACCCATGTCCCCTGGCCTTCTTTCTGTGCCGTGAACATCATATGGCGCAGCTCATGCTCGTCGTATGGGGAGCATATCGTCAGGTTAGGCACAGGCCGCAGGGCGGCTATGTCGAATGCTCCGTGGTGTGTGGGGCCGTCCTCGCCGACAATCCCTGCCCTGTCGAGACATATGACAACATTCAGGCGCATCGTTGCGACATCGTGGATGATATTGTCATATGCGCGCTGTGAGAATGCCGAGTATATGTTGCAGAAAGGCAGGAGCCCGTCTTTCGCCATTCCGCCCGAGAATGTCACGGCGTGTCCCTCGGCTATGCCGACATCGAACACACGTCCGGGCATCTCCTTCATCATGATGTTCAGCGAGCATCCTGTGGGCATGGCTGGCGTGACGCCTACTATGCGAGGATTCTGCCGTGCGAGCTCGAGTATCGTGTTGCCGAAGACATCCTGGAATTTAGGTGGCTGTCGCTCGGCCTCACGGTCTGTCGCAGCTGCCGCCGCTGTGTCCCTCTCGCCTGTCTCAGGGTTGAATTTCCCTGGCGCGTGCCATATTGTGGGCATCTCCTCCGCAGGCTTGTATCCGTGGCCCTTCACTGTGTGTAGATGCAGGAGCTTGGGTCCCTTCATGTCTCTCAGCAGGCGCAGCACACGCACCACCTCCTTGACGTCATTGCCGTCGATAGGGCCGAAGTAGCGTATGTTCATTCCCTCGAAGATGTTCTGCTGCTGGGCTATTGCGGCCTTCATGGCGTTGCTGAGCCGTATGATGCCCTTGCGGCGGTGGTCGGACATGTATCCGTGGTCGGACATCCATCTCGAGAACCTGTATCGGAGGTTGTTGTATGTCTGGCTGGTGTTGAGGTTTATGAGATATTGCTTCATGCCTCCCACCGAGCGGTCTATCGACATGTTGTTGTCGTTGAGGATGATGAGCATGTCGTTAGGCGATGAGGAGACATTGTTCAGCCCCTCGAAAGCCAGTCCGCCAGACATGGCGCCGTCGCCGATGACAGCTATCACGTGGCGACGCTTGTCGAGCAGGCGTGACGCGACAGCCATGCCGAGCGCGGCGGAGATGCTGTTCGACGCATGTCCGCATGTGAATGTGTCATACTCTGACTCGTCGGGCGAGGGGAAAGGCTTCAGCCCGTGGAGCTTGCGGTTTGTCGGGAAACGGTCACGGCGGCCGGTGAGTATCTTGTGGGCGTAGGCCTGGTGGCCGACATCCCACACAATACGGTCGTATGGGGTGTTGAAGACATAATGCAGCGCCACCGTCAGCTCGAGGGCTCCAAGGCTTGAGGCGAGGTGTCCCGGGTTGACGGCAAGGGCGTTGACGATGTTGTCGCGCAACTCGTCACATATCTGCGGCAGCTCGTCTATCGGGAGCTTTCGCAGGTCGTATGGGGTGTCTATATCTGTCAGATGATGGTTGGCCATTTATGATTGATGGATTGTTGCTGCCCCACGGCCCTGCCTTCAAAGGCCAGGACGCTGGGCGGAGACGCATGACAGTGTGACCGATGCCATCACACAGGCTCTGGCGTTGGCCGCTCTCTTGCCCCGCAACGCTGCAGCCGGGGCCTCCCAGCGGAGTGTTGCTGCTGCTGTGTGGGATGGTGACGCACTGCTCCTACTCTTCTGAGAACAGGATATCGTCATACTTGAGCATGACAGGTTTCTGCCCGGCTTCCTTGATGAGGGTCTCTGGGACATACTGCTTCTCAACACAGAGGCGGAAGGTGTACTCGCGGAACCACTCGTCGGTCATGACGACACATCCATTCTGTCCGCTCGCCGCTCCCCATGAGTTCTCCACCTTCCAGTAGCGTGGCTTCCCTGTCGCTGTCGTGTCGACGGCTGTCAGCGTCATGGCATGTGCCGACGCGCTCTCACGTGTGGCGAGACGCTCAGCCTTGTCCATCGGGAATGATGTCTGGAAGAGGCTCTCGTAGTCGTAGACATCGAGCGAGGCGAGTCCGCGCTTGCTGTCGAAGTCTTTTATGTCATACGACGTGTATAGCTTCTTGCCTGCCTTCAGGGCTGTCACGGCGAGGGCTTCTATCTCGTCCATGGGGAGATTCAGGAAACGCCAGTTGTGGCCGTCATAGGTATGGCGGTCATACTCCACCTCATAGACTTTGTGGTAGGCATGGCGCGGGTCGTTCATGACGATGAGGTAGCGTGTGTCGAGACCTGTGGCGCCACACTCCTTGGCGAACGACAGCGGCGTGTACTCCTTCTGCTCGCCGACAGGCTTGCCGTCCTTGTCTGTATGCTGGTATGTGAATGTCTCCACGGGCTCGCCATAGACGGTCGACAGGATGCCGTAGACCGTCTTCAGCATAGCGGTCTTCTCTGCTGCCAGCGCCGCCGGCTTCTTCCCCTCAGCCACCATCTGCCTGAGCCTCAGGCCATACTCCCTCAGCTTGCGCTTTATTATCGACGATGCCTGCGATGTGCTCTCTGACGAGAATGTCTCCGGAGCCACGCTCTGTGGGACAAGCCCATACTTCCCGACAAGGTCTATGACACCACAGAATGTGCCGCCGTCGCTGAGAGGCTGCCCGAAGAGGAACTGCACCTCAGGGTCGTTGATGTCCTTCCTGCCCGTGTCGATGATGCTCTGGAGGAAGAGGTTCGACTTCTCAAGCTGGTCCCAGAAGAACAGGTAGCTCTGTGAGAACACCACGCTCTTGCCCTCATTCTGCAGGGCGAAGTCATTGCGCAGGACATTGAGGCCGGAGAACATCCAGCAGCGGCCTGAGCTCTTCTGGTCCTGTATCGACTGCTGGCGTGTCTCGACAGCGAATGTCTTCGGCACAGGCATGCGCGACGCCTTGCCCTTGGCGAGGGTGTTGATGCTGTTGTTCTGTATGGCGTTCGTGAGAGCCTTCTGGGCAGGGCTCTTCATGTCCTGGGATGCTATAGACTTCATCATTGCTGGCGTGATGCCGCCACTCTTCGTCTGGGCCTGTGCAGCCAGTGTCATACCTGCCGCAAGGACACATAAAGCGATTCTTTTCTTCATGTCTGTCAGAGGATTAAGTTATATTTTGCAAAATTAATAGAAATATCCCGTTTACTTACTTGTAGTAAACAAAAATTAACACATTTGGGCGGTTTTATCCAATCGCGGATTCAACTAGCAAGTGCAAATATACGAAATCTTTTCATAAAAGCACTC
>SAMEA3663208__coassemble_174_pt1 | contig 29883 bp, 21 predicted proteins | sample SAMEA3663208__metabat2_high_PE_004 | metagenome-assembled genome bin SAMEA3663208 (sample SAMEA3663208) | pig gut metagenome | biome: pig gut; feature: pig-associated habitat; material: faeces | place: China | collected 2013
CCCCCCGCGATTCACCCGTTCCCCCCTGAGAACAGATTTCCTGATTTTTTGAGGGGGGCAGTCCTCCCCAGGGGAACGGAGGAATCGACGGGGGAGGGGGATACGCATATTGACCGATGCGGGCATTCCTGACCGGGAAAACTGACGACAAGCCGAGAGGAGCGGCTGAGTTTACTCAGACTATCACGAAATATCGTGCAAACGAGAGCAGAGTCAAGCTTGCTTGGCTATGCCGAGTGCAGCCGATATTCAACGAAAGTTAATCGCGAAGGAGGAAGGCGAAAGCCAACTGGCCATATACGCCAGAGAGAGACGTACCCCTGTCGTGACAGCCCCCCATGGATAATAGAATTATAACGCTGGGAGATAAATCCCTTTTGAGGGGCCTGCTGGCCGTTGGGGAGGTAATTCTTCCAGAACCCACATTAACCAAAAATCATAAAACAAAACAAGAAACTATGAGGAAAACAATCATCGCCTGCACGATGGCCGTCTGTGGTATCCTTGCGCCCACACAAGCATACCCACAGGACAGTGAGAGCAAGAAAGAGATTATCGAGGCCGTCAGGCGCACTAACGATTATTTCATGTCCAAGTACAACGACCCGACCCTTGACACATACGTCAAGAAACGCCGTACGAGTAACCTATGGACACGTGCCGTATACTACGAGGGACTTATGGCGCTCTATGAGGTGGACAGGCAGCAGAGGTACCTCGACTATACAGACCGCTGGGCAGACTATCATGGATGGATGGCCCGTGGAGGCGTGGAGGCGACAGACGCCGACAACCAATGCTGCCAGCAGACATATATCGACCGCCATATACAGAGCCAGCTGCGCAAGGATCTCTCCAAGGTGAAGGAGAATCTTGACTATCAGATATCCACTCAGAGACACGACTATTGGACATGGATTGACGCCATACAGATGGCAATGCCAGTCTATGCTAAGTATGCCCAGCTGACAGGAGAGCCGGAATATCTTGACTATGCAATGAAATCGTACATCTGGACAAGGGACACACTTGCCGGCGGCCTTTTCAATAAGAGGGAGGGGCTATGGTGGAGAGACAAGGACTATGTGCCACCCTACAAGGAGAAAGACGGGAACAACTGTTATTGGAGCCGTGGGAATGGATGGGTCTATGCAGCCCTCGTGCGCGTCATGGAGACGTTGGACAGGAAAGACAGCTCTTACAAGACACTGAGGCGCGACTTCATACTCATGAGCAAGGCCCTCGCCCGGTGCCAGCGCGAGGATGGGTTCTGGAATGTGAGTCTCCACTCTCCCGTGACATACGGCGGACCAGAGATGACCGGCACATCGCTCTTCCTCTATGGCATGGCGTGGGGAGTACGCCACGGGATATTGAAGAAGAAGGATTATGACGCAGTGATGGAGAAGGCATGGGAGGCAATGAGATCGTGCGTTCACCCTGACGGGTTCCTCGGATGGAACCAGGGGACAGGGAAAGACCCCTCGGCAGGTCAGCCTGTCACATTCACATCAGTGCCAGATTTCGAGGATTACGGGACAGGATGTTTCATGCTTGGAGCGATAGAGTACTATCGGCTGCTTTCTGATTAATTGACACTTTCCCCGTACATCATGCCCTATCCGTGCAATACTGGTAGCGCGTACAAGCGTTGATAGTGAAGCAGGATGTTGGGGGAGAATCAGTTGTGTTCTTTCCTGCTACACAAAAGCGACCTTCATGGCAAGCAAATAAAATGAAAGGGAGGCATCATGTGGTTATTATCATGATGTCTCCCTTTAAAATTTATGTGCTTACCTTCCATGCATAGTATTGCATGGATTCGCCTTCCCTTACAGTCTCACTGTCTGGTCATAACATAGAGGCCAATGGCGTCCGACTGAAGTTGTTATGAGGCCTGCGCCCTGGCGTGACACCTCTTGCAGGATGATACGGGACATGGCGCTGGCATTGATGTCGTCAAGGTGGGATATCGGCTCGTCGACAATGAGGAAATCAAAGGGCTGGACAAGTGAGCGCAACAGGGCTACACGCTGCTGCTGGCCGAACGACATTCTGCCGACTGCCCTGTCACGTAGGGATGAAATGCCTAGAGCGTCAAACCATTCAAGTATGTCGCTGCGCTTGCGGTACCCTCTTGTGCCTCCGTGGCGGTACAGGCGGTTCTTAATCTCGACATTCTCGAGGGCTGTCAGTTCGGGGAACAGTCTCAACTCCTGGAAGAGATGTGAGATGTGCCGCTGACGCAGGCGCACTGTCTCGCTGACCGACAGCGACGTGACATCTCTCTGGTCGAAGAGGATATGTCCGCTGTAGTCATGGCGATGGCAGAGGATGTAACTGCAGAATGTCGTCTTGCCTCTGCCGCTCGACGCTTCCACGAGGTATGTCTTGCCCTTCTCGAATGTCAGGCTGTTATCCCACACGTCTGATTCGAGGTGTGCATCAGACATGAAGACATGGGGTATGACGTGATCGAATATTATCTTGTCCATTTCGCAGATGGGGGTGATGGGGGGATATGTGTGATGAGGAGCAGGTGGGGTGAACTATGATGCACCCGGCGAGCTTGCTTGTTTTTGTACGACTGACGGTTAGGTGAGGGGCAAGCCGCACGTGTAAATAATCTCAGTTATATGCAAAATCCTTAGTACAAAGGACGAGTAGGGTAGGGATGAGCGCATTATGGTTATGCTTCATTTCACTGTATAAACTATCCTCCTGAGATTAAGTCTCGCTGGCAGTGATATAGTGGTGGCGTTGTCCCGTCCAGGCATTAGCGACGAGATGTCTGAGACAAAGGCGATTTTCTTCCCCTCTATAAACTTCATAATATTTGAGGGAAGCGGAGTGGAAGATGCAACCAAGGACTGGCGTGACGTAGAGACAGTTGGACCAGCGTAGAACTGTAGCTGTGGTTCTGTTGAGACTCCGAAGCAGAGATCAGAATGAGGCGAGCGGAGCAGGTATTCGTCGGGCGAGCCTGAGGTAGGGGCAAGACTGTAATCCTGGGGGAGTGATGACCGCCAGTAGGATATGTCTTGGAGGAACCCCTTGTCGCGCAATGCGCCAGCTATGTGGATAGCTGTCTGTGACGACGGCATGGTATAGAGCATGAAATCGCCATTGAGGCTCTTTATTATTGCATTGAGGTCGATGGCCTGGTTTATGCCTGCAAGGAGCGAGACTGCTGTCTCTGCAGACGAGATGACGGGGAAGAATGTCTTGCCATCGATATTCATGAACAGTCCGAACGATGCGTCAGCCGGCATATTGGGCAGGTATGCCGATGTTATAGGGCGGAGGGAAGAATATGTCATAGACAACTGCTTGGACATTTTCTTGTCTGGTGACAATGGCCTTGATGAAATCATCAGTGTCTTGCCGGCGATGTCCATGTCTGCGGAGATGATACACGATGAGAGGTCTGAGCCATGAGGGAGCCCGAGGGTAAGGAAGGGTATGATTGGTCCCGGAAGTGCGGTGGCCTCTGTAGCAAGACTTATGGCATGATTATCTGTCTCATTGAGATAAGGAAACAGACGACACTCCGCGAAACTGTCTTCAGAATCAAGATAGCCTGACAATTCGCCTACAGCCTCGCTATGGGTGGAGGGCAGCAGGGGGCCGAGGGCAAGGAGAGTGCTGCTGCTCCAGCCGACAACAAAATTCCGGCATGAATAGAATGTACATCCGTTCCTTGTCGAGATGATGTGTATTTCCGGCCTAACCGACAGGCGCTCAAAAAAAGACGAGACCTTTTCCTCATCGGCCACTTTCGCACACAAGCCGATGTTTCCCACTGATGTGATGAATATGTATGGCCGTGATTTCGTATCCAGGCCACTATTCTGCATATCGTCTATTCCGATAAGAGATTTTAGGATTTCAAGACGTGACACAACCTCACTGTCTGCCGGGTTAAAAGACATGATGAGCTGGCTGTCTTTAGGGATAGAGTCTCTATAGTCTGATTCTCCACATGCGATAAGGGAGATGGACAGCATGAAGAGGAGTATTGATCTTATTGTCTGATGCATCTGTATTTGTATTAGGAGATAGTGTGTCAGGGAATAACTCGAATGTGTCATTGCCTATACTATGTCTGTCACAGTCATTTGTTACCATCGCCCCGATTCATCATATATTGGAGGAAGCAGGGGGAATCCATGGTGGGGGGCTATGTGTATAGCTTATCAGTACACCTCCCCCTCGCTTATCGGGGGTGGACTCAGAACCAGGATATCGGCCGGAAGGAATTATGTGCGCTGGGAGATGTTAGACATCATGACAGCCACCAATCCTGCTGTCTCTGTCCGTAAACGGCTATCGCCTAAAGAAACCGGGATGTACCCAGCCTCAATGGCCTTATGCACCTCGTCTATGCTGAAATCGCCTTCAGGACCTATCAGGATGGTAATGTCTGATGTGGCGCCATGTTCTGGAGAAGACTCTTTGAGAAGGGTAAAAAGGTCAGACCGAGGCACGTCTTCATAGCAGTGACATATATATTTCCGTCCTTTATGAGGTGTCGCCACGAACTCGCTGAATGAGACAATGGGATTTGTCTTTGTCGTAAACGCTTTCCTGCTCTGTTTAGTGGCTGATACGATAATCTTCTCTATTCGGTCTATACGCAACTGTCTCCGTTCAGAGAATTTGCAATCAAGGAACGACAGCTCATCAAACCCAATCTCAACGGCCTTTTCTGCAAGCCATTCCATCCGTTCCATCATCTTTGTCGGTGCGATGGCCAGATGGATATGCCCATTCCATGTCTTTTGCTGAGGTATCGACTCTTGTATAGAGTAGAAGCAGTCACGCTTTGTTGTCAGTGTTATCTCTGCCTTGTGAAAATATCCCTTGCCGTCAATCAGCATAACAATGTCTCCAGGAGAGAGGCGGAGCACACGTATGGCATGTGATGCCTCGTCGGCAGGAAGCTGATTATGCTCTGTGGCTTCTGGGACATAAAAATATCTTGTCTCTTTCATTTGTCGGTTTAGTATTCGTCGGGGTGGGGGAGGTGGTGATGCGCCTACATGCCTGATGGACTGTTATTCCATTTTACACAGTACAGGCAGACATGTCCAGAAGGACAGCATGATTGTCTGAATTCTACAAATCAAGGGGGGGCAACTTCCCACGCCGTTTCAGTTCGTCGCGTATTGTCGACGCCATCTCATACCGCTCAAGCTCTATCGCTTTCTTGAGTGCATCCTCGAGCATCTTGTCTGTCAATGCATTGTATGGTATTGCCATGGCAGCCGTACCAGGCATTACAGGCACGGCCTGACGTTTCATCAACTGGAGAGTAGCAAACAGCGGGATGTGTGATATGACATGCAGGAGGATGGCATCAGAGGCTCTCATTGACAGAGGTTGGTATGTCTCTGTGTTTACGAGCATAGCCCGGTAGTCTCCATCTGATATATCATTGATTATAATCTCATAATGAAGCCTATCCTGCTGCCTGAGGATATTCACCAAAGTCTCAGGGAGCATCGTGTTGCAGATTTTCTCGTGAGACAGGCGTCGGTGTATCTCACGTTTCATGATGTCATCGCACACTATGGCGATTTGCATTGTCTCTTCATTATCGGTGACAATTATGATGCCAACATCTTGATTGCCGATAATTTCTGATACGGCTCTGACTTTTATCTGGATTTTCTCAAGCATTTATGTTTTCTTTCTTCGGACTGAATATTATGGCGAATAGAATACCCACTATAAGGGCATATACGGCAAAGATAGTCCAGCATGTGCGCCAGTCGCCGACTGTATAGAACACTGTGCCTTGGGCTGTCTCTACGGCTTGGCTGTGTGTGAATGTGCTCACTATGGCCTGAGCTCCCAATGAGCCTAATGTGGCTCCTATGCCGTTTGTCATAAGCATGAACAGACCTTGGGCTGATGAACGTATCTCAGGTGTTGTGTTCTTGTCGACGAACAGCGCTCCTGAAATATTGAAGAAATCAAAGGCGACACCGTAAATAATCATCGACAGGATAAAGAGAATCAATCCGGGCATGGCTGGCGATCCATAACCCAGAAGTCCGAAACGGAAGAACCAGGCAAACATCGCTATGAGCATGACATTCTTTATTCCATAACGTCTCATGAAAAATGGGATGAGGAGTATACATGCTGTCTCGCTGATCTGTGAGAGACTATACAATACCACCGGATAGCGCACCCCAAAACTATCCATGTATGTGTCAATGGCGCTGAAAGAGTCGATGTATGGTGTAGCAAAGCCATTTGTTATCTGGAGACTGACACCGAGTAGCATAGAGAAAACGAAGAAAATGGCCATCTGCTTGTCACGGAACAAACGGAATGCATCAAGTCCGAATACCTTGGATATTGACAACGGTCCGTCTTCTTGTCCTGTCCGGACAGGGCATGCAGGCAAGGAGAAACTGTATATGCCTAATATGACGGATAGTAATCCGGAAACAGCGAACTGATATGGAGTGGACTCAAAATCGAGAAGGTCTACTGCCCACATCGTTACAATAAATCCTATTGTTCCGAATACTCTGATGGGGGGGAAAGCCTTGACAGTGTCGTGTCCTGAACGTGTCAGCGCATTGAAGGCAACGGAGTTGGACAAGGCGAGTGTTGGCATATAGAATGCTACAGAGAGACTGTAAAACAGGAAAAGCGGAGCGAACTCAATCTCTCCTGCATTCAGAAGAGCATAGCTTGTAGCAGAGAACATGAATGTGCCTGCAAGAAGATGACATATACCCAGCATCTTTTGTGCGGGAATCCATTTGTCTGCCACAACACCGATGATTGCTGGCATAAAGATGCTGACAATACCCTGCATGGCATAGAATAGACCAATGGTGTTCCCGATGTTTGCTGTCTTCCCGAGATATATTCCCATACATGTCAGGTATGCTCCCCATACAGCAAACTCCAGAAAGTTCATTATTATAAGTCTAGTTTTCAGATTCATGATAGATAAGGTTAATTGTTATAATAGTTCTTGAAAAGTGAGTTTTGACTTCGTCTTCTTCCTTCGCGCCTCGGGATAGTCTGAGCAGAAAACTCAGTGTTTACCCCCGATTTGGCCCTTCAAGGTTAGTATGGCATTGTCGGGCGATGGAGCCTTGAACACATAAGAACCGGAAACGAGGACATCACTCCCGGCCTCGACAAGACGAGGAGCTGTTATATTATCCACACCTCCATCAACCTCGATAAGCGCATGGCTGTTTGTCGAGTCAATAATATGTCTCAGTTGTCTCACACGCTCAATTGTCGCCTCAATAAATTTCTGCCCTCCAAAACCTGGGTATACTCCCATTACGAGAACCATGTCAACGTCCGAAATATATGGACGGACAGAATCAACGGGGGTGTCAGGGCTGATTGTTATCGCCGCTTTCATGCCAGCATCGTGTATATCTCTTATAACTGTTGGCGTTTTGTCTCCACATGCCTCTATGTGGACATTCATCATCATGGCTCCGAGCCTTGCTGTACGAGCAATATAATCCTCAGGATGCACTGTCATATAATGGACATCCATCGGCTTGCGCAATAATTTACTGACAGCTTCGAGGACAGGGAATCCGAATGAAATATTAGGGACAAAAAGTCCGTCCATAATATCAAGATGAAGCCAATCAGCTTGGCTGTTATTTATCATCTCTATTTCTTTCTCAAGATGAAGAAAATCAGCAGCCAAAAGAGAAGGTGAAATTAATACTGGCATATAATACTTGAATTTATGTTATGAGAATGACAAGGGTGAAGGATGGACTTTATTTTCATTCATATTTGAAATTATATACTTCACCCTTGTCTGTCTCAGAATGATAACGATATGTTTTCAATATATTGAATAGACAGGTTCTGATAATTTATGATTACTGTTGGATAACCTTTGCAGACTATAGTTTCCTCTTCTGTCCCTGACGTGTGGAGGCTTTGCCATAGACCGTTATATAAGCTCACTTATAGTAAGAGGAATTAGCCCATGAAGTGGAACAGATACCCAAATGAATCAAAATTGCGAGAACTTATCTGTATTCAGACCATGACTTTATCTGCAAATCATCTACCGACATCGAGCAGAAGGCATGGATAAATGCAGAAGCAAGCCGTGGGTTGGTTATCAGTGGGATATTCAAGTCGATAGCTGCTCGACGTATCTTGTATCCATTGTCAAGCTCTCTGGCTGTATGGTTCTTCGGGACATTGACAACCATGTCAATCTTCTTCTCGTGTAGCATCTGTAACGCCTGAGGATATTTCCCCTCATCCGACGGCCAGAATACCTCAATATTGTCAATTCCGTTATCCTTGAGGTATTTATGTGTACCTCCTGTGGCATACAGGACATAACCATTGTCCTTCAGCTCTTGAGCGGCTGAGAGCATTTCTGCCTTCTGCTTGGCAGTACCAGTTGAGAGCAGGATTGTCTTTCTTGGCACTCTGTGTCCGACAGATAACATCGACTTGAGCAGTGCGCATGAGGTGTCATCGCCTATACAGCCGACCTCGCCTGTAGAGGCCATATCGACACCGAGAACAGGGTCTGAGCCCTGAAGACGGTTGAAGGAGAACTGGGATGCCTTGATGCCGACATAATCCAAGTCGAAGAGATTCTTTGATGGTTTTTCAACAGGAACACCCAACATGATTTTCGTAGCCAGGTCGATAAGGTTGAGTTTCAAGACTTTTGACACGAACGGGAAAGAGCGTGAGGCTCTTAGGTTAGTCTCAATGACAAGGATGTCATTGTCCTTGGCCATGAACTGACAGTTGAAAGGCCCGGATATGTGCAGCTCTTTAGCTATCTGGCGTGTTATGCGCTTTATCCTCCTTACAGTCTCAACATATAGTTTCTGTGGAGGGAATTGTATTGTAGCGTCACCCGAGTGTACTCCGGCAAACTCCACGTGCTCAGAAATTGCATAAGCGATAACCTCACCGTCTTTAGCCACTGCATCCATCTCAATCTCTTTGGCATGTTCTATGAACTTGCTGACAACGACAGGATGCTCAGCCGATACGTTTGCCGCAAGTTGAAGGAAGCGCTCAAGCTCCTCACGGTTTGAGCATACATTCATAGCAGCTCCTGAGAGGACATATGATGGGCGGACAAGGACAGGGAATCCAACACGGTCTATAAACTCGTTTATGTCTTCCATACTTGTCAGAGCCGACCACTCTGGCTGGTCAACTCCGATTCTGCCCAACATGCTGGAGAATTGTGCTCTGTCCTCGGCGTTGTCGATATCCTTTGCTTTTGTCCCCAGAATCGGCACACGCTGTTCTGCAAGTTTAACTGCAAGATTATTAGGTATCTGTCCTCCTGTTGAGACAATGACACCATGGGGTGATTCCAACTCTATTATATCCATCACACGCTCGAATGTCAACTCATCGAAGTATAGACGGTCGCACATGTCATAGTCTGTGGATACTGTCTCGGGGTTGTAATTTATCATGACAGACCTGTAACCCTCATTACGTATAGTCTGGAGAGCTTGGACTCCACACCAATCGAACTCTACTGAGGAACCGATGCGGTATGCTCCTGACCCTAATACAATGACTGTCTTCTTGTCATTCTCAGGTTTCAGATCATTGGCACATCCAGCATAAGTAACATATAGATAATTTGTCTGAGCAGGATACTCCGCAGCGAGTGTGTCAATCTGCTTTATAACAGGCAGTATACCATACTGTTTCCTTAATGCACGTACCACGAGCTGCGCCTTGTGCATATTGCCAATCTCTTTCTCAAGGCCTACTGCCCTTGCTATCTGGAAGTCTGTGAAGCCGTAGACTTTAGCTTTACGTAGAAGATTCTTGTCGAGAACATTGACAGAGGTGCATTTGTGTAGCTCGTCATCAATGTCTACAATGTGGCGGAGTTTCTCAAGGAACCATTTGTCAATCTTCGTTATTTCGTGTATCTCGTCGACAGAATACAGTTTGCGCTGCATAGCCTTGGCTATAACGAAGATACGTTTGTCAGTTGGGTCATGAAGCGCTGCTTTTACATCTTCTACCTTAAGCTCGCGGTTCTCTACAAAGCCATGCATTGACTGCCCAATCATACGCAGACCTTTTTGTATCGCCTCTTCGAATGTACGGCCTATAGCCATTACCTCGCCGACTGATTTCATCGACGAGCCTAGTTCCTTATTGACTCCGCGGAACTTTGATAAGTCCCAACGTGGAATTTTGCATACAACGTAATCAAGTGCTGGCTCAAAGAATGCAGAAGTTGTCTTGGTGACTGAATTCTTCAGTTCGAACAGTCCATAACCCAAGCCCAATTTGGCTGCAACAAATGCCAGTGGATATCCAGTGGCTTTTGATGCTAATGCTGATGAGCGTGAGAGGCGTGCATTAACCTCAATGACACGATAGTCCTCGGATTTTGGATCGAACGCATATTGGACATTGCACTCGCCGACTATTCCTATATGACGTATAATCTTGATAGCGAGAGCGCGAAGCTTATGATACTCCGAGTTTGTCAGAGTCTGTGATGGAGCGATGACTATAGACTCTCCGGTGTGGATGCCGAGAGGGTCAAAATTCTCCATGTTACAAACAGTAATGCAATTGTCGAACTTATCTCTCACGACTTCATATTCAATCTCTTTCCATCCCTTGAGCGATTTCTCTACAAGCACCTGAGGTGAGAAAGAGAATGCTTTCTCTGCAAGTTTGTTCAGCTCTTCCTCGTTATCGCAGAAACCTGAGCCAAGGCCACCAAGAGCATAGGCGGCGCGGATAATCACAGGATAACCCAGCTCTGATGCTGCCTTGCGTGCATCCTCAATATTCTCGCATGCCTGTGATTTTATTGTCTTTACATTTATCTCGTCAAGTCTCTCGACAAATAGCTCACGGTCCTCTGTGTCCATGATAGCCTTGACGGGGGTGCCGAGGACCCTGACGTTATATTTCTCAAGAACTCCACTCTTGTAGAGCTCTACACCACAGTTCAAAGCCGTCTGACCTCCGAATGACAGAAGTATACCGTCCGGACGTTCTTTCTCTATGACTCTCTCGACGAAGTAAGGCTGTACAGGAAGGAAATATATCTGGTCTGCCACTCCCTCTGATGTCTGTACCGTAGCGATGTTCGGGTTGATAAGAACAGTCTCTATACCCTCTTCCTTGAGTGCTTTCAAAGCTTGAGAGCCGGAATAGTCGAACTCTCCTGCCTCACCTATCTTCAATGCTCCTGAACCAAGGAGCAAAACTTTTCTTATAGTCTTGTCTAACATTGTCCTTGTCTATTATTTATGAAGCAAAGCTACGAACTTGTCAAAAAGGAATTCTGTGTCTACTGGGCCAGAGCATGCCTCTGGATGGAATTGGGCAGAGAACCATGGATGATGCTTATGCCGGATTCCCTCGTTCGACCCGTCGTTCATGTTCACGAACAATGGCTCCCAGTCTTGCGAGAGTGTTGTGCTGTCTACAGCATAGCCATGGTTCTGTGATGTGATGAAGCATGTATTGGTATCGACCATGCGGACTGGCTGGTTATGTGACCGATGTCCATATTTCAGCTTGTAAATTGTCGCGCCTGCAGCTTTCGATAATAGCTGGTTCCCCATACATATACCCATTATCGGGCGGATCACTGCCTCTTCTTTCCTGTCTTCCGTCTCAATAAATCTCTTTATGTTGTTCACAGCATCGACACACATATCTGGGTCACCAGGACCATTGGCAAGGAACAATCCATCAAACTCCAGAGTGTTAAAGTCATAATTCCATGGGACACGTATAACATTGACACCACGATTAATAAGACAACGAATAATATTTGCTTTCACGCCACAATCAACAAGAACGACAGTGGGTGTTTTGGCGTCTGCGTCAACATTCAGCGCATTATATCGGATGATTTCCTTGCATGATACCTTGTCGACAAAATTCACTCCCTCGTATTCTGCATCTGGAATGTTGTCAGGCTGGTCAGCAAACAGTATCTTGCCCATCATGACTCCATGCTCGCGTAATACCTTTGTCAGCTCTCTGGTGTCAATTCCTGTAATTCCAGGAATATGCTCCCGCTTGAGCCATTCTGAAAGAGACTCTTCTGCGTTCCAATGGCTGTAATTCTCACAATAGTCTCCAACTACGATAGCTGACGCATGTATCTTGTCGCTCTCCATGAATGTTGGGATATTGTTCTCTTCAAAAGTGAATGGCGGAACTCCATAGTTACCTACAAGAGGGTATGTCAGGACCATTATCTGGCCGGCATAGGAGGGGTCAGTCAGTGACTCTGGATATCCTGTCATGGCAGTATTGAACACCACTTCTCCTGCGACAGGGCTCTCATATCCAAAGCTTTGGCCATGGAATGTTGTCCCATCTTGTAAGACCAATGTTACATTGTTCATATTTATTATGTTTGTGTATATTATGTTTGACGTTGTCTTCTTTTTGACTTTGTTTGGTTTCGCCTTTCTCTTCCTCTCAAGGCATAGCCCACGCAAGTTTTACTTTGCCTTCCTCAGTCACGGCTCGGCATAGCCTCAGCAAGTTTGAACTCTGCTCATTTGGCTTAATGAGGATGTTTTTGTTCCGCTCCATATCACCCACTTAGTGTCATTCACGAATCAAAAAATCTCAGGATATGCCTTTTGAAGAGTATGGGGTAGAGTCCTGTTGTCCTGCTTCGCTCTTCTTGTGACCATAATCCAGGCCGACGAATAGCCAAATAAGGATACCAATATGCCCTTGTCCTACTCGACAGTCACAGACTTTGCTAGGTTACGTGGCTGGTCTACATTCTTGCCTTTGCAGACAGCTATATGATATGCCAACAGTTGTAAGGGGATGGTAGCTATAAGCGGTTCGAGGCATTCCATCGTTTGCGGAAGCTCTATTGTCTGGTCTGCAATTTTCGATACCACTTCATCTCCCTCAGATACCAAGGCAATCACACGTCCGTTGCGCGCCTTTATCTCCTGTATGTTTGAGAGCACTTTCTCGTACATGTTGTTATGTGTCGCTATGACGACGACAGGCATGTCAGAGTCAATAAGTGCGATAGGCCCGTGTTTCATCTCCGCGGCAGGATACCCCTCTGCATGTATGTATGATATCTCCTTAAGCTTGAGGGCTCCTTCCAGAGCGACTGGATAGCTGTATCCTCTGCCTAAATACAGGAAATTACGGGCATATGTGAATGTCCTGCTGAGGTCCATTATCTGCTTGTTGGTCTTCAATACTTTCTCCATCAGGGTAGGAATCCTGATGAATTCTTCGGCGATGTTATTGAACGTCTTGTCGTCTATCGTACCCTTAACCTTAGCCACTGCCATTGCGAGCATTGTCAGCACAGCGACCTGGCCTGTGAAAGCCTTTGTCGAGGCCACTCCAATCTCTGGCCCCACATGGATATATGTGCCTGCATGTGTGGCTCTTGCTATGCTTGAGCCTATGGCGTTTACTATTCCGTATATGAATGCGCCCTTCCTCTTTGCCAGCTCTACGGCTGCGAGGGTGTCGGCTGTCTCGCCGCTCTGTGATATGGCTACGACAACATCGTCAGGAGTGATGACAGGGTTGCGGTATCTGAACTCAGAGGCATACTCAACGTCGACAGGTACACGGCAGAGATCCTCTATCAGCTGTTTCCCTATCAGTCCTGCGTGCCATGATGTTCCGCATGCCACTATTATGAAACGTTTTGCCTCTTCTATCTCTTTAGTGTGGTCCTGTACGGCACGGAGATACACATTGCCGGGATGGCTGCTTGATACATGTCCTCTGATGCAGTTCTCGAAACACTCGGGCTGCTCAAATATCTCCTTCAGCATAAAATGCTCATACCCGCCTTTCTCTATCTGTCCCAGCTTGAGGTCGACAGTCTGTATCTCAGGGGCGAGACGATGGTTGAGTATGGATACTACATCAAGGTCCCGGTTCCTTCTTATCACGGCGATGTTCCCATCTTCAAGGTACACAACCTTGTCGGTATATTCAACGATTGGAGTCGCGTCGCTGCCAAGGAAGAACTCGTCTCTTCCGATACCCACGACAAGCGGGCTCTGTTTCCTCGCCGCTATAATCTGGTCAGGATTGCTCTTGTCAAGTATCGCTATGGCATAGGCTCCAATCACCTGGTGCAGGGCTACTTGGACAGCTGTAAGGAGGTCGCAGCTCTTTTTGGTCATTATATACTCTACGAGCTGTACAAGGACTTCTGAGTCTGTGTCTGACGAGAACGTCACGCCGTATTCCTCGAGTTTTCGTTTCAGTACAGCATAGTTCTCTATTATTCCATTATGAATTATGGCCAACCTGTGCGACGACGAGAAGTGTGGATGGGCGTTACGCTGCGAAGGCTCCCCATGTGTAGCCCATCTGGTATGCGCAAGCCCGATAGTGCCACTGATGTCCTTGTCTGAGCAGAAGTTCTCCAGGTCGGCGACTTTTCCGCGTGCCTTATAGACATTCAGCTCGCCATCCTTATTGATAAGGGCGACTCCGGCACTGTCATATCCTCTGTATTCGAGGCGTTTCAGTCCTTTAATTAGAATAGGATAAGCATCTTTCTTTCCTATATAACCTACTATTCCACACATAATTAATTATTGTTTATATTGGCTTTGCCTCATGGACAAGGCATCCTTTTCTTCCGCCCCTGAGCCATTTACTGTATATTGTTACTTGGTATCCCTCGCTTCAATATACAGCGGTAGGACTCGTGTGAGGCTGAGGTATATCTGCCTTAAAGCCTTTCCACTATCTCCCCTCCTCGGGTTTTGAGCTCCACGAATATTCTGGCTCTAAAGGGAGAACACTCTATTATATATAGAGAGATGTATGCAATTCAAGAAAGTCCAAATCTGCAAACACCATGATGCTAAAGCCATGACCAAATAGTCCTCCACATTGTAGAGTCCTTCTCCTTTTTTCCTTTTGGGGGTGAAAGGGTAGGGGGGGTCACTAACCCAACCTTATTATATAATAATCGAGTTGACTTGCTGTGATTCCGATATTGGTTCAGCAGCATGTCAACTCGGGAGATATCGCATCCGGTTATTTGACAACCTGTATGACAAAGGTGGCAAGGGACATTAACATGCCAGCGAGCGAGAAGTACAGCCCCGTGTATTGGTTGAAGTATGCGTTTTTCGCCTTGATCTTGTTCGGGGTGACGTAGACGATATCGTTCTGCTGCAAATAATAATAAGGAGAGTTGATGAGCCCCGCGTCATTGAGGTTGATTCTGTGTATTGTCTTCTCTCCCCTTGCGTCTTCTCGTATGAGCATTATATTTTCTCTGTGTCCGAAAATCGTGAGGTCGCCAGCCGATGCTATAGCCTCGAGTATGTTCATCTTCTCTGTTGAGACTGGGATAACCTTCGGGCTCCCCACCTCTCCCATAACAGTGACATGATAACTTGACATCTGTACAGTGACAACAGGGTTCTCTGTCTCTGTCATATAGACCTTAAGCCTGCTCGCTATCATATCCTGACACTCGCTCTTAGTCAGTCCTGCCACATGCAGTTTGCCCAGTACCGGAAAGTTTATGTTACCCTCATTGTCCACGAGATATGGGATAATGGTGTTGTTCCCTCCTGTAGTGCTCTGTGAGTAGAGATTGAAAGGCTTTCCAGCTTCGGGGTCGGTTGTGTTTATGTAGATAGTCAGCATATCCTTCGGCATGATCTTTGCATCATAGAGCATTCGTGAGGCTGCCAGGTCTATCTCGTCAGCGTTCTGCAGATATGGGATATTCTTCACGCTGGAACAGCTCGCAAGGATTGCGAGCGACATAAGAATCAGTGAGTGTGCAAGATACTTTTTCATATTGATAATAATTGCTCAAATTTTCTGCAAAGGTAGACACTTTTTTTTATCCAGACAAATATTTATAGGCAAATTATTCCTACACCGCTGGATTTTTTTCCCTGTATGCTCAGAATTAGTTGATAGTGTCCTCGTTGTCAAAGACATTGAGATGTGTACATGGATGTCGCAATTTGTCTTATTTTCGATGATTTAGCTCTGTTATCACTAAAGGTAACTAATGAGTGGCTCAAGAATACTGAATGAGCGTGTCACATGCACTGAATGAGAGGCCCATAAGCACTATATGAGAAACAGCAAGAATCGTATGCTGAAAAAACATTGTATTCATTCTGTTTCGGTGCATGGAAAGTGTAAAATAATGGCTGGTCATGCGGCAGTGATGAAGATGATATCATGTCAACTTAACACAACAACGGGTTATCTGGCCGTTATGTGGAAACATCCCTGCTTCACCTCATATTTGATATAAGCCCTTTCGCTGACCCGGATATCCCTCAACACCTCAGCCAGAATCCATTTCAGCGTGTCGCTCGTGACAGCACGTCTCTCACCTTCGCGCGGGTCATAGACTGTCAGATATCTATTATAGCAAATATCGAATGTTGTGCCGTATAGGTGGCAAGAGTTCTCGGTCGCATTGGTGTTGCGCTGTCTGAGTCTCTTGACATCATCCTCTGTCCTAAGGACACTGGTGACGATAATCTTGTGTAGCGGGATGCCTTTTACGTGAAGAGAGTCGAAGTATTGCCGGCCAATATCGTTCAGAAGTCTGGCAGCCTGCGGTATAAGATAAGGTATACTACTGTGTAGCTTGTCGATGTGGAAGTATGGATTGGCCCCGACGTAGACCAGCTCATTCTTTCTCCGCTCAGCCTCTTTCCTGTCCTTGACGCTGCTCACGCCCAAACGTTTGGCGGATGTCAAGTGTACTTGCTGCTGGTCTGGAAAAGAGACGCTGAATCCCGGAACGCTGTATATCTTGTGAGGCGCATCCACAGTTTGCGGTGATGCGCTGCCCGACATGGAATCACGATGTCTGTACCCATCGGGCAAGAATCCGACTACATCACTTGTGTGTATTGTGTCTTTGTACACTGGGCGCTGGAGGCTGTCTGCGCTATCTGAGGGACTCTTACCACCTGAGATGCCAGGATATGCACACCTGTAAAGGGCGAGGAGAATCACAATGATACCGAAAATCTGCAAATATTTGTCTTTAGAAACGGACATGTCTTGAAGTTTGAAAAAATATGACCACAAAATTATGAAAAAATATTGGAATATTAAAAACTTTTCATAATTTTGCAGTGAAATTCTTTTTCAGACAGTCTCCTCCGTAGTTGCTGTTCATGCCGCTGCGTCGTGATGATAATAGAGTCTGGATACGAAAGGCAAGAGAAATGGCTACAGGGAAGAGGGCAAGAAGGTCCCACGACAAACTCCAAGCCAGACAGATAAATCATATATAACCCCACCATCAACGAACTTCTTCGTTAAGTCATAAAACCAAAAAGAGCTTGCTCACTTTGGCTTGGCGAGGAAACGCACTTTTTAGAAGAAAAATAATAACAAATAAAGTTTTGATCGAAAAGCATATCATACTTGAGGATGTAGACCCCATTATGTTCTATGGTGTTGGCAATGCGCATCTGCAGATGCTCAAAGCCCTGTATCCCAAGCTCAGGATAAACGGCCGTGGCGATGTCATACGTGTTCTCGGCGACGAGGAGGAGATATCCCTCTTCGAGGCAAACATAAAGAAGCTCTCAGCGCATCTCCAGAAATACAACACTCTGAACGAGGAGGATATAATAGACATCTGCAAGGGCAGGCAATCGAGAACTGAGGCGGCAAAGGGTGTGTTGGCATACAGCATATCAGGAAGGCCTATTAAAAGCCGGACAACAAACCAACAGCAGCTTGTCGACGCATACGAGAAGAACGACATGGTCTTCGCTGTCGGCCCCGCCGGCACCGGCAAGACTTACCTGTCCATAGCATTGGCTGTCAGAGCGCTGAAGGAGAAGCAGATAAAACGCATCATCCTCTCCCGCCCGGCTGTGGAGGCAGGAGAGAAGCTGGGATTCCTCCCCGGCGACATGAAAGAGAAGATCGACCCATATCTACAACCGTTATATGATGCCCTTGAAGACATGTTGCCCGCACTGAAGCTTCAGGACATGATAGAGAAGAACATCATCCAGATAGCACCGCTGGCATTCATGCGTGGCAGGACCTTAAATGACGCTGTGGTTATCCTCGACGAGGCCCAGAACACCACGACGGCTCAGATAAAGATGTTCCTGACGCGCATGGGATGGAACACGAAAATCATCGTCACTGGCGATCTCACCCAGATTGACCTTCCACGAAATACACGGTCTGGACTGGAGGAGGCGCTCCGCATTCTATCTGACGTTGAGGGGATATCGGTGGTGAGATTTGACTCGACAGATATTGTAAGACACAAATTAGTCACAAGAATAGTAAACGCATTTGAAAAATACAAAGATGGAAGCATTAACCAAGACTGAATTCCAGTTTCCTGGACAAAAAAGTGTGTACCATGGAAAGGTACGCGATGTTTATAACATCAATGATGACTTGCTCGTAATGGTAGCGACCGACCGTATCTCGGCGTTCGACGTGATACTGCCAAAAGGTATCCCGTTTAAAGGACAGGTCCTTAACCAGATTGCGTCAAAGATGCTCGATGCGACAAGTGATATCTGTCCGAACTGGAAGCTGGCTACTCCAGACCCTCAGGTCACGGTCGGTCTGGCGTGCGAGGGTTTCCGTGTAGAGATGATTATAAGAGGATACCTGACAGGCTCCGCTTGGAGAGACTATAAGAGCGGTGTCCGTGAGATATGTGGAGTGAAACTCCCTGATGGTATGAGAGAGAACGAGCGTTTCCCAGAGCCTATCATCACTCCTACGACAAAAGCGGACGAGGGACATGACCTGAACATCTCGCGTGAGGAGATAATATCCCAGGGTATAGTCTCTGCTGAGGATTATGCCGTTATGGAGGATTATACACGCCGTCTTTTCAACCGTGGACAGGAGATTGCAGCAAAGCGTGGGCTGATTCTTGTTGATACAAAGTATGAGTTTGGAAAACGCGATGGGAAAGTTTATCTCATCGACGAGATACATACCCCTGACTCGTCACGCTATTTCTATGCAGAGGGATACGAGGAGAAGTTTGAGAAAGGCGAGCCACAGCGCCAGTTGTCGAAGGAGTTTGTACGCCAGTGGCTTATCGACCATGACTTCATGAACGAGCCGGGACAGATAATGCCTGAGATTACAGACGAATATGCAAACAGTGTATCTGAGAGATACATAGAGCTCTATGAGCATATAACAGGCGAGACGTTTGACAGGACAGCAACTGACGGTGACATCAACTCGCGTATAGAACGCAATATCACAGCCTTCCTCTCAAAATGAGATTACAGAAGGGTGTCCTGCAAATAACAGCATGAGCCAATCTTGCGGATATTGTGCTATGAGGTTTATCCTGTTTTTTGTTATTCATAACTCACAATAACTGTGTCAGCTCAATAATAAAACATATCAAAACACTCGACAAAATGGACAGATACGGCATTATCGGATATCCCTTAGGCCATTCGTTCTCTCCTGGATTCTTCAATGAGAAATTCCATAATGAGAGGATTGATGCTATATACGAGATGTATGAGATACCACAGATTGACAGTATCACAGGCATCATTGAGTCCACGCCAAATCTACGTGGACTTAATGTCACAATCCCCTATAAGCAGAAAATCATTGAATATCTTGACGAGCTGAGCGATGAGGCCCGTAATATAGGAGCTGTGAATGTCATTCGTGTCATCCATAAGGACAACAAGATATATACAAAGGGATATAACAGTGATGTGATAGGGTTCATGCGCTCGATTGAACCGCTCATTGAGAAGCATCACAAGAAGGCTCTTATCCTTGGTACTGGCGGCGCATCGAAAGCAGTTGAGTACGGCCTTCAGAAGCTAGGTCTGCAGACACTGAAGGTCAGCAGATATGAGCGTCCTGATACCATACAATATGAGAATGTCACCCCAGATATCATACATGAGTACAATGTAATAGTCAACTGCACCCCTCTTGGGATGTATCCTCATGTCGACACTTGTCCCGATTTGCCATATGACTGCATGGACAGCCATAACCTTCTGTACGACCTCATATATAATCCTGACGAGACACTGTTCTTGAAAAAGGGCAAAGCCAGCGGGGCAGTCGTGAAAAATGGGCTTGAGATGCTTCTGCTTCAAGCTTACGCCTCATGGGAGTTCTGGAACGAGTGATACGGCTCCCCGCTCATGTTGCCCACCCCAGAAATGGCCATATCTGCATATATAACCGTTTATGGAGAATAATCAGGCTTGTCGTCTTATGTCAATCCTTTAACACTATAGTGCCTCAGTTGTCAAATGTGCGTCTTATTGACATAGCAGAATATTATCAAGCAAGCTTGAGCTCTGCTCATCTGGCTTAACGAAAACTTTCGTATAAACACAGACGTTTTCTCGCCATGGCATAGCCCAAGTAAACTTGGTCTCTGCTCATTTGGCTTAACGAAAACGTTGGATTAAAGCACACAGACTTGACATCAATAAAATAAAGCCAAATTTCATTCCCGAAAACTTCGGCGCTATATATGCAAAGCCCCTACAAATACGAGAAAGAAAAATATCATATCCCATCTCAATATTAATAATAATGGACAATAGATATATGTTGCGCGGTGTCTCTGCCGCCAAAGAAGATGTTCACAACGCAATAAAGAATATCGACAAGGGACTTTACCCCATGGCATTCTGTAAGATTATCCCCGATATCTTAGGAGGAGATCCAGAATACTGCAATATAATGCACGCTGATGGAGCAGGAACAAAGTCATCCCTTGCATATATGTACTGGAAAGAGACTGGCGACCTGAGCGTATGGAAAGGCATAGCACAGGATGCAATTGTCATGAACACCGACGATCTCCTCTGTGTGGGTGCAGTCGACAATATCCTTGTCTCCAGTACTATAGGGCGCAATAAGATGCTGATTCCAGGAGAGGTGATATCGGCAATCATAAACGGAACCGACGAACTGCTGCAAGAACTGCGTGATATGGGTGTTGGCATATACCCCACAGGCGGCGAGACGGCTGATGTCGGTGATCTTGTGCGTACTATTATTGTCGATTCGACTGTAACATGCAGGATGAGACGCTCTGATGTCATAGACAACGCCAATATACGCCCTGGCGATGTTATCGTCGGATTGTCCTCTACCGGCCAGGCAACATACGAACGTCGCTATAATGGCGGTATGGGCAGCAATGGTCTAACGTCAGCACGTCATGATGTATTCGCCAAGTATCTTGCGGCCGAATACCCTGAAAGTTTTGACCATGCCGTACCTGACGCTCTTGTCTATAGCGGAAAATACAGATTGACTGACCCTGTCAGCGGTTCGCCCCTCAACGCAGGTCAGCTCGTTCTCTCGCCCACGAGGACATACGCCCCTGTCATCAAGCGTATCCTTGACGAGATGCGACATGACATTCACGGAATGGTACATTGTACAGGAGGCGCACAGACAAAGGTTCTGCATTTCGTCTCTGGAGATATTCATGTAGTCAAAGACAATATGTTCCCTGTGCCACCGCTCTTCCGTGCTATTCATGAATGCTCGGGGACAGACTGGCGTGAGATGTATCAAGTCTTTAATATGGGTCACCGCATGGAGATTTATGTCGAGCCTGAACATGCCAGCCGCATAATTGAGATAAGCAGAAGCTTCAATATCGACGCCCAGGTTATAGGACATATTGAGGAGGGAGAGAAATCTCTGACGATTAAGAGTGAGAACGGTGTGTTTGAATATAAGTGAGAAGATGGCATGAGCCGAAACCGTCAGAAGGGAATAAATCACCCTCATCATTACGTGGCCTGATGTGGCACCATACCCATTGAGGGCAAGGCTATAGCCGCCTCTCTCTCTTCTGCATATCACCATTATAATATACGGGATTAGCCACTGTCCTCTTCCCAACACACATTCCACCCCGATGATAATTCGTCTTACCCTGTCCCCCTTGGCTGAACAGGGATGTGGCATGATAGACACGTATCAAATACTACTTCATGGAGAATAATAACATATTGCAAAAACTAGAAGGTCTCGAGGCGAGATACGAGGAGGTCAGCACCCTCATTACCGACCCCTCTGTCATTGCCGACCAACAACGCTACGTAAAACTGACCAAAGAGTATAAGGACCTTGAGGATATTGTCCTTCTCCGCAAAAGGTATCTCTCGTGTCTTGAGGCTATAGCCGAGGCCAAGGATATCCTAATCAACGAAACCGACCCAGACATGAAGGATATGGCCCGCGAGCAGCTCACCGAGAATGAGGCTCGCCAGCCACAACTTGAGGAAGAAATAAAGATCGCGCTTATACCGAAAGACCCTGAAGACGCAAAGGATGTCCAAATGGAGATAAGGGCGGGTACAGGAGGCGACGAGGCATGCTTGTTTGCTGGCGATCTGTTTAAAATGTACAAATCATTTTGCGAGTCAAAGGGATGGACTGTCTCTGTTACAGACATCTCAGAAGGTGCAGTCGGAGGCTATAAGGAGATAGACTTCGCTGTCAGCGGAGCAGATGTTTATGGCGTTTTGAAATATGAGTCAGGTGTACATCGTGTCCAGCGTGTCCCTGTCACTGAGTCAAACGGCCGCATGCAGACCTCTGCGGCCACAGTCGCTGTGCTTCCTGAGGCGGAAGCCTTTGATGTCCAGATTAATGAGGGAGAGATCAAGTGGGATACTTTCCGCTCATCAGGTGCAGGCGGCCAGAATGTCAACAAGGTAGAGTCTGGTGTCCGCGCACGTTATATGTGGAAAAATCCTAATACTGGAGAGGTAGAGGAGATTCTCATTGAGTGTACTGAGACACGTGACCAGCCCAAGAATAAGGAACGTGCACTGTCACGATTGAGGACTTATATCTACGACCGTGAGCATCAGAAATACATTGATGATATTGCATCAAGACGTAAGAGCCTCGTCTCTACCGGTGACCGCTCGGCTAAGATACGTACATACAATTTTCCACAAGGTCGTGTGACTGACCATAGAATAGGCTTTACAACACATGATCTCGCAGGATTCCTTGGTGGGAATATACAGCCGATGATAGATGCGTTGACAGTCGCTGAGAATGTAGAGCGCATGAAGGAGGCAGAACTTTAGCACCATCGTCTTCACAGATAATCTTTAGGCTGCATCCACCACATCATTTCCTTCACCCTAAATACAACGATTTCGTTAAGCCAGATGAGCAAAGTCGAGTTTACTAGAACGTTGCCATGGCGAGAAATCGCACTTTTAAGAACGATTTCGTTAAGCCAGATGAGCAAAGTCGAGTTTACTAGAACGTTGCCATGGCGAGAAATCGCACTTTTAAGAACGATTTCGTTATGCCAGATGAGCAAAGTCGAGTTTACTAAAACTTTGCCATGGCGAGGAATCGCACTGTTTAGACCCTTTTCTTAAATTAATAAATGTTTTCCAGTATGGACAGAAAAGAATTAGTAAGCCACATAATGGAGAAGCGGAGTTTTCTCTGTGTTGGTCTCGATGTCGATTTGACGAAAATTCCACAGCATCTGCTTCAGCTTCCAGACCCCATTTTCGAGTTTAATAAGGCCATAATAGATGCTACCGCACCCTATTGTGTCGCATACAAGCCAAACCTTGCTTTTTACGAGGCCTATGGACTTAAAGGCATGAAAGCGTTTGAGGAAACTGTGAGGTATATTCGGGAGAATTATCCCGACCAGTTTATCATTGCTGACGCAAAGCGCGGAGATATCGGAAATACATCTAAGATGTATGCGCAGACATTTTTCGGGGAGTATAATGTCGATGCTCTCACTGTGGCACCATATATGGGCGAGGATTCTGTAACACCTTTCCTTGACGGCTATGACGGTCGTTGGGTTATTCTCCTTGCCCTTACGAGTAACAAGGGAAGTCTCGATTTTCAGCTTATAGAGGATAAAGACGGCACACGCCTTTTCGAACATATTATAAAGCGTTCACAACGATGGGGCGACAAAGACAATATGATGTATGTTGTCGGGGCGACACGTGGCAGCATGTTTGCCGATATACGACGTGTTGCACCAGAAGCATTCCTGCTTGTCCCTGGAGTGGGAGCTCAAGGAGGATCGCTCGAGGAGGTCTGCCGCTATGGAATGATATCTGATTGCGGTCTACTCGTGAATAGTAGCCGTGGTATCATCTACGCAGGAAAAGACGAGAACTACGCCTCGAAGGCAGCCGAGAAAGCTCATGAGCTACAGCAGCAGATGGATAAACTGCTCGGCTAATATTCCCCATGGAGACATCTCCCTCCACCCCCGATGCTGTCCGGCAAACCAATGGGATACTATCTCGTGACTATGCTCCAGATGGCACTATGGGATAAGCATTTGACAAACAAGCACCAAAGGAAGCGCGACCGTTAAGAACTGACACCCGAGCAAGAGAAAAGACTGAGTCAATCAGACTATCCCGAGCGAGGAGTGAGGAGCTTAACTGTCGCGCTACTTCTATCTATGGATTATATTACTGATCACAAATTTGTGAATGCGTGAATGCGTGAAATTGAAGCACACCTATGCCCGTGATATAGGCGCCGATTGGGTAAGTCTGTAGGCAATCCGGGAGGTTGAGATAGACAGACTCCTCAGGAGAGAGGGCTGGAGCGAGATACAGATAAACACTACGCTGGTACATCTCATCGCCTGCACCATAGACCCTCCCTCTGAACTGAAGTCCATGCGCATCATGGGCGAGAGCTCGGCTGTATGCAAGCTCATCTGCGGCAACCAGGAATGGCGTCCCGCATTCTTTTAACGATAGAAAATTTTTGGAATATAAGAAAAAGTAGTATCTTTGCAGACATGATAACCTATCTTGGGATTCACACTTCTAATCTATTGTCATAACGATAACAGAACTAAAAAGATACAACAATGAGCAACAGTTTCCACGATGAAAAGATTTTGCGTTGATAAAGTATGGACAGATGACACTTTTCTTTGGATTGAAACCAAAGATGGGCGCAGGGTGTGTACACCGTTTTCTAAATGGAAGCGCTTGGAGAATGCGACAAAAGCCCAACGTGACGATTTTATACTGGGATATACTGGAATACATTGGTCAAGTTTAGATGAAGACCTCGGATATGAAGGACTTTTCGTGGATGCCGGATTGTGTGAGGCAACTCCAGAGGAATGCAGTGTTGTTTGTGAAACATAGAAAGTGTAAATTAAAACTGATTATATAGTTATATATAACATAAATATATTGTGTGTTTCCTTATAGAATACACAAAATACATCAATAATCTGAAATAACAGAAACTGATATGGCAAAGAAAAGCAAAAGCATAGAGGAACAAGTAGAGGACTGGTGCAAGAAACAGTTTAAGGGTCAGAAGTATTATACCAAGACGGAAACTGTTAATGCAGATATTGCCTCTGCGTTGGAAAAGGCACCGAGCAAGCAGGGAGGAGCAGGAAAGAACTACCCAGACCTCAAATGTCTTCTCACAGCCGAAGACGGTAAGAGAATCCCCGTGATGATTGAGGTCAAGGGACGAAAGGGCGACCTGATAAAAGCCACAGGAAGTGGAGAGGTTGATAACAACAACAAAAACGGAGAACCAAACTATCAGAATATTGCCAAATATGCCGTCAACGGGGCTGTGCATTATGCCCATGCCATATTAAAATTTACCGAGATATACAAGGAAGTTGTGGCTATCGGGGTGAACGGCTACGAAGAAGCTGGGAGGAAAGTCTATGAGGTTGATGTGTGGTATATATCCAAAGACAATTTGTTCGTTCCGAAGCATGTAGGACTGTATGATGACCTTTCGTTTCTCGATGCAGCCAATACTTCATTTTTTATTCAAAAGTTACATTCGCTGTCTCTCTCACTCGAAGAACTTGAGGAACGAAAACTCAAACTGGAAGATGATATTGAACGCAAGTTGAAAGCACTAAACCAACGGCTTCACGATGAGCAGGATATTGTGGTTGAGAATCGTGTACAGTTAGTAGCAGGTCTCATCATGGCAGGACTTGGAGCAGAAGGGGTGCAGCGTTTGCGTGTAGAAGACCTTGCTGGCATAGATGATGATGATAATAATGACGGACAGGTAGTAATGAGCAAAATCAAGATGTATCTGTCGCATAAGAATCTTCCCCAAGAGAAGATAAGGATGATAACGGACATACTGAAGGTCGTCTTCCTGCAATCAGGGTTGCAAGTTCCAGAAGATGGAGGTGAGAGCAAACTGCACACAATTTATGCAGATGTTCAGCGCGACATCCTGCCATACGTAACCGGAGAACTCCATAATATTGACTTTACGGGTCGCCTGTTTAATGTAATGAATGAATGGGTTGCGGTGCCCGATGGTGGTGAGAACGATGTGGTACTCACGCCTCGGTACGTTACCGAACTGATGGCAAAACTATGCGAGGTAAATATGGATTCCTATGTATGGGACTATGCCACTGGTTCTGCGGGCTTCCTTATTTCTGCCATGCACCAGATGATTGACGATGCAAAACAGAAGATTTCAAGTCCACACAAATTGGAAGAAAAGATTCATCATATCAAGATGGAGCAATTGCTTGGTATCGAGAAATTACCTGCTGTGTATATGCTTGCTGTGCTCAATATGATTCTGATGAAGGATGGTAGCGCCAATATCATTCAGGGCAACTCGCTTGAATATGACGGCAACTACAAGCAGGGAAAGAATAAGGACAAACCTTTCCCTGCCAATGTTTTCTTGCTCAACCCTCCTTATTCGGCAGACGGCAAAGGTTTCGTATTTGTGGAGAAGGCTCTCGGCAAGATGACCCATGGCGGACGGGCTGCCGTGCTGATACAGGAAAATGCAGGAAGCGGCAACGGTCTCCCATTTACTGCCAATCTGCTAAAGCGCAATACGCTGCGTGCCTCCATCAAGATGTCAGACATATTCTATTGCAAAGCGAGCGTACAGACTGCCATTTATGTGTTTGAGGTGAACCGTCCCCACAATGCTGAAAACGACTTGGTGAAGTTTATCGATTTCACCAACGACGGTTATACTCGCATGAACCGTAAGAAGTCGGGACAGAGTGTAAACCTGCGCGACACCGACCATGCCAAGGAGCGATACGAAGAGGTACGTAAACTCGTCTTGTTTGGCAGAGGTGCCAACGACAAGAATCTCCACTACTTCAAGGATTGCTACACCGAGGATTACATCACGCTCAACGGGAACGACTGGACTTATGGACAGCACCAGAAGATAGACACCGTGCCCACTGAAGAGGACTTCCAAAACGTGGTCAAGGAATACCTATCGTGGAAAGTATCTCAAGTATTGAAAGGAGAGTCGGGCCTGGGAAAACAGTAAGCCCACGACCTACTAAACTGAAGGCGTGGGCATATAAGGAATTCAGATTGGGTGATTTATTCTCAATAATAAAAGGGAAAAGGCTTACAAAGGCTGATTCTATCCCGGGCGATATAAATTTTGTAGGTTCTTCAGCTTCAAATCATGGAATAACTGCAAAGATAGCAAATTCAACGCATTTACATCCTGGCGGTACAATTACTGTCACATATAATGGCTCAGTAGGTGAAGTCTTTTATCAGACTGACAGATTCTGGGCTTCGGATGATGTAAATGTGTTATATTCTAAGCATCCTATGATTGAGAGTGTAGCATTATATTTTTGTGCAGCAATTCGTAAATGTGGCAAAAAATATGGATATGCTTATAAATGGACAAAGGATTTTATGGAGAAAGAACTCCTTCTCTTGCCCATAACCAAAGCGGGAAAAATAGACTATGCTTATATGGAATCTCGCATCCGCGAGATGAATGCTTATCTAAATGTCACTGGCTTTCAGAACTGTGAACTGACGGCAGAAGAGCAGAATGTTCTTTGTCTTGTGGATAATGGAAATGTAAAATTTAAATCTTTCCATGTGACTGATGACACAAATAATGGAAGACATGATGGAATTTTTGTGGTAAAGAATTCACATAATATTCTTCAAAGTTCCATTACACCAAACAGTGGTAACATACCCTATGTTACAGCAGGCGAAGGCAACAATTCAATATCTACTTACATCTCTTACGACAAATCTCAAATAGAAAAGGGAAATACCATAATGATAGGTGGCAAGACGATGGTCATCACCTATCAGGCTGAAGACTTCTTCTCAAACGATAGCCATAATCTGGTTTTGTATGTCAAGAATCCTCTCCTGGCTAACGAACTTATACAATTGTATTTGGTGGCCTCTTTAAACAGAAGTCTCAAGCCCATTTATTCATGGGGTGATTCCATATCCAGCAAAAAGATAAAGAAAGACATATTTAGTCTTCCCGTTACCCCGTCAGGCGATATAGACTACCACTTTATGGAAACCTATATTCGAGCCATTGAGAAGCTGACCATACAGAGAGTGAAGGATTGGCGGGCGAAAGAAATCTCTGCTACAAGGGATATAGTGGACTCAGACATGGACAACAAATTGGCAGTCGTTGAGAATTACAAATCACATACATACGAGTTGAAGGGAGAACGTGATACACCTATGATGGTGGCCGAAGACATTCTCATCTATGGCAGTGTAGAGGTGCGCCTTAGAAACACCAAGAAAAGCGACCTGCTTGCAGGCTCTCTCGACCTCATGCTGATGTATGCCATATCGCCGACAGCGAGAGAGAAGACTGAGAAGGCTGGGCGTATAGCACTCGGCATCAAGGAGGCCAACCTTTCGGAAGAAGCCGTCAAGGCATATCAGAGCGTCAGATACATTATGTTCCATTATTGGAAGAACAGCGAGGCAAAGCCTTTTGCCCTCACTGCCCCGACACGGTTGGTGAGCCGTGCAGATGTCCCCGAAGGTTTCCTACTTAGGCAGGAGAAGGAAGCCAAGCAATATCTGCTATTAGAATACAATCCTGCAACTCCTGCTTCCATTGGTGAACTCGATATATTGAAGGCACAACGTAAAGGCTGTAACAGATATATGCCGTTTGTGTGCAGGGTGGAGAACATTATAGATTCAATCAGTCACTAACAATTAGATTTATGAATGATTTTCAAAAGTCTGCAATAGCATTAAGCGATTTCCAGCTGGATATCGAAGGTGAAAAGCAAATGGAATCCCTTTATGAGAAAATAAAGGATTTGGATTGTTATGACTTCAGAATTTTCTATTTAAAAGCTCATCATTGTTACAAAAAGTTGGGTAATCCAGAGGAAGCGAAAGCATATATTGACAAATCAATAGAGGCTATTCCTCTGATAAAAGAAGACATATTTTCCATTGTCGAAAATTCACTGTTTATTTATGTGCCGTTAGGAAATAGTATATCTGTACCTGTGGCGGATGTTACTAATAAACTAATGAGCAATATCTACACCCTTGCAGGCGAAATCTATTCCATACTTGAGTTGGATAATGAGGCTTTAGAATACTATAAAAGGGCTCTTTATTATAAAACCTTGTTAAAGACAGATATTGAAAAGGAAGATTATGTATATCTATATTCATTCAGAAGGTCCAATGATTATTCTAAGGATGATTTAATCAATAACAAGATAACGGTATCTCCTTCCAAGAACATGAATGACCCATTTGACAGTGTCATCAATCTTTGGGGTAGCGAAGAACAATTGAAAGAAACTTGTAAAGAACAAAAACACATCAAGAATCTCAGCAGATCACTTGATTACTTCAGAATACGTTCATTCTGCAATGGGGAAACAGAAGAGGCTTTAGAAAACTTATTAATGTGGTCCCATTATGCTGACGAACATCGTGGCTATTGCGTAAAGTATAAACTGTCTAAACATTTTATTAAACAAGATCATTAGTGTCCCGTTAAAATCGGGATCAGTTAAATATTAATCAAATA
>SAMEA3663208__coassemble_179_pt1 | contig 29395 bp, 25 predicted proteins | sample SAMEA3663208__metabat2_high_PE_004 | metagenome-assembled genome bin SAMEA3663208 (sample SAMEA3663208) | pig gut metagenome | biome: pig gut; feature: pig-associated habitat; material: faeces | place: China | collected 2013
GGAAGCATCAGAAAATCAGAGACGTCCACCGCTCTTCGAGCGACTCAGACTATTTCCTCTCTGCAAGAAACTCTCTGATAAAAGAACAGAACAGTATTAACCCTATAAACAGACACGATTATGAAACGGATTATTATCGCAACAATCTTCATGGCAATGGCAATCTCTGGATTCGCAAAGACAACAGTCCATGACAATGGCAGAGCTGTCACAGTGAGAGTTACCACACCACGCGGCGACATATACTACCACAAAGACCGTGTCGCGCCTCTACCTCCACGTGTCGCACCAAATCGTTGCGGAACACGCCACCACGACTGCTGCCGCCACCACGACTGCTGCCGTCACGACAGATATGTAAGACATGACCATCGCTTCAACCGCCACGGCGTATGCGTGAAATGCGGAATGACACCTAAGGAGATACGCAGAATGGAACGCAGAATGGAGCGCAGAATGCATAACCACAGATGACGGACAAGGCAAGACGCCATGGACAGAGACAAACAGAAACATCATTAACCCTATAAACATATCAAGATTATGAAACGCTTATTCATCAACACCCTGATACTTACAATATCCATCAGCTGCTTCGGCATGACTCCTGATCGTAATAACGACAAGACAGTGAAACGCACTGTAGTGACCACAAAGACAACTACAAGCAAGAACACCCACTTCGGACGAAAGCCGACAACGACGGTGACAAAAACCGTTGTCACACGTCCCGGCAACACAGTCGGTCACGAGACATGCTGCAAGAACAACAAGAAGTCATGCATGGATTGCAAAAAATGTAATAAGTGCTCAAAGAAGTACACACGCCACGACCACAAGTATAACAAAAAAGGCGTATGCAAGAAGTGCGGACTGACACGCAGCGAGATACGGCGCATAGAGACACATCGCACATATAGAGGCTGAGCCCCCTGCTCATATCTCATATAGGTAACCCATAAAGGTAAAAAGATTGGTTTATATGCCTGACGTGAAAGCCTCCCGTTCGGGGGACTGGCACGTGAAGGCCAGGAAAGATTAACATAAGGTTTTTAGGTTTTTAGTTGAATATTATGAGGCTCCATCTCCCAGCCTGTGACAGGTAGGAGGATGGAGCCCTCTATTTGCATCTGCGCCTCTGTGGGGATATGCTTGCTGCCACATGGTGTGCCGTGTGCTGACTGTATGCCGACTTTTGTGCAGACTGTGTACTGGCAGTATGCCGACAGTATGCCGACTTGCGTGGCATATCTTGCAGTCTCGGCCTCTCTTATGGGTATTGTCATGTTACCCGAAAGATGCAGGGGAGAATGGCAGGGGCAAGCCCAGACGGCCATGATGGTATATGATAAAGGCAGGCTCAGGGGGTGTTGTCCCTCGTGAGCCTGCCTCATGTGTGATATGTGTCTTATGTTATAAGTCTATGATTAGTTCTCAAAGAGCTTGTTGAACTCGTCGAGAGAGATAGTCTTCTCGTCAAGCTTCACTGTTTTCTTCAGCGCCTCTGTGAGCTTGATGTCCACAGCACGCTCCACGAGGTTATTGACGGTGTCCTGCTTCTTGAGCATATCGTCGGCATACTTGTCGAGATACTCGTCAGGCACATTTGACATGCCATACTGTGCGAACTGCATCCTCGCCATCTCCTTTGCGGCAGCCTTGATGTCCTTGTCCTCAACCTTCACGCCGGCAGCCTCGCTGAGCTTGTTCTTCAGGAGAGACCATGTGAGCTCCTTGATGCTTGCATCGTAATGCTTGTCGACATACTCCTGGCCCTTGTCGGTGTTGTTCGCGAGCATGATCTTCTTCATGAGGTCGTCAGCGTATCTCACCTCTCCAGCCTTCTCCTCAGCAGCCTTGCGGATATCCTGCAGGAAACGGAAGTCAGAGTTTGATGCGAACTGAGCCTTTATGTCGGTCGCGATGCGTGCGCGGAAAGCTGCCTCGTCAGCGATTTCCTCACCAGGGTAAGCCTGCTCGAAGAGCTCTGCGTCGACAGCGTGTGGCTGGTAACGGCTTATCTCTGTCACCTGATAGCTGAAGTCGCCAGTGTACATGAACACCTGCTCCTTCTCGACCTTGAGGAATGATGCGAGCTCTGCGTCGCTCTCATAAGCCTTGCGTGGGTTGAAAGTGATGATGTCGCCGAGCTTCACATTCTCAAACTTCTTCTTCTCATCCTCGTCCTTGATGTACTTAGGCATCACGATAGACTCAGAGAGTGTTATGCCACCCTCAAGAGTGTTGCCCTCGATGTCAAGCTGACGGAGGTCACCCTTGAGCATGTCGTTGTCCTGATACTCGTCCACTTTCTCGTATGAGCCTGAGCGGCCGGCATACATCTTCACCTGCTCGTCGATGATCTTGTCGTCAATGTTTATATTGTAGTATGGGATGGTGTCGTCTGCCCCGATTGTGACATTGAGCTCAGGAGCAAGCGCGATGTCGAACATGAATGTGTAGGGAGCTGGCTTCTCGATGTCGATTGGCTCCTGCTCGGCTGATGGCATTGGCTCGCCAAGCATGTCTATCTTCTCCTCGCGGATATAGTCGTAGAGCTTGTTGCCTACAAGCTTGTTAAGGGTATCAACGAGCACCTGTGGGCCTATCTGCCTCTTTATCATGCTCATAGGAGCCATGCCCTTGCGGAATCCTGGCACGTTGGCGTTTTTACGATAGCTCTTCAGGGCCTTCTCGTAGTCCTGATTGTAGTCAGCCTCCTCCACGACAATAGTGAGCTTGCCGCTAACCTTGGCTGAGTTGTCAAATGAGATATTCATTACGTTTTGCTTTTGTTATTTATATTTTTATGGATTCAGTATACAATCTGTATGCTCTATATGCACACAATTAGGCTGCAAAGTTACTAAAAATCACGCGAATAATTGTTCTGTCTTCCCATTCTTAAACCTTATTTAACTATTAATTTCCACTATCTCTGTACGTTAGTCGTAAATAATTAGTAATTTTGCATCAGGAAATCGGAGACGTCCACCGCTCTTCGAGCGACTCAGACTATTTCCTTTCTGCGAGGAAGCATCAGGAAATCAGAGACGTCCACCGCTCTTCAATCGACTCAGACTATTTCCTTTCTGCGAGGAAGCATCAGAAAATCAGAGACGTCCACCGCTCCTCAATCGACTCAGACTATTTTCTTTCTGCGAGGAAGCATCAGAAAATCAGAGACGTCCACCGCTCCTCGAGCGACTCAGACTATTTCCTTTCTGCGAGGAAGCATCCGAAAATCAGAGACGTCCACCGCTCCTCGAGCGACTCAGACTATTTCCTTTCTGCGAGGAAGCATCAGGAAATCAGAGACGTCCACCGCTCTTCAATCGACTCAGACTATTTCCTTTCTGCGAGGAAGCATCAGAAAATCAGAGACGTCCACCGCTCTTCGAGCGACTCAGACTATTTCCTTTCTGCGAGGATGTAGTTGTGGAGACAAGGTTGCGCCAATCCTGTTCTCATGCATGTTATATGCATATGGAGAAGATGCAGGCAGAATGAGAAATGAGGGACGTGCCCCCCCATTGTATCATTCATGCTTACGGTGTGGATGACGATAACCAAGAAAAAAGTAATATAGAGAAAGATGATAATACATAGATTCCTGACGGTCTTCGGCCGTTACAGCATCCTCATGGGACGAGTCTTCTCGCGTCCCGAACGTCTTAGGGTATATCTCAAGCAATACGTCAAGGAGATGTCCTCGCTCGGTGTTGACTCCATTGGCATAGTCCTCCTTATCTCCTTCTTCATAGGTGCTGTCATATGCATACAGATGAAGCTTAACATCCAGTCGCCGTGGATGCCACGCTGGGTCTCGGGATACACGACACGAGAGATTATGCTGCTCGAGTTCTCAAGCTCCATAATGTGTCTTATACTTGCAGGAAAGGTCGGCTCGAACATCGCCTCTGAGCTTGGCACAATGCGTGTGACACAGCAGATAGACGCTCTCGATATCATGGGCATAAACTCAGCGTCGTACCTCATACTGCCAAAGATACTGGGTATGCTGACACTCATGCCTGCCCTTGTCATCTTCGCCAATGGAATGGGATTCGTGGGAGCCTACTCAACAGCATACATAGGCCATATCCTGCCACCGGATGATCTTACCTTGGGTCTGCAACACTCGTTCAACTCATGGTTCGTATGGATGTCAATAATAAAGAGTGAGGTGTTCGCATTCATCATAACGAGTGTGGCCTCATACTGTGGATATAGCGTAGAGGGTGGCTCTGTTGAGGTCGGCAAGGCATCTACGACGGCTGTCGTGGCATCGTCGGTGCTGATACTGTTCTCTGATGTCTTTCTCACGAATCTGCTCAGCTGACCATAAACACCCTTCCATCCAGACCACGCCCCATCCAGACAAATATGATACAGATAAAGAATCTACATAAATCCTTCGGAGACAAGGAGGTCCTCAAAGGCATAGATGCCACGTTCGCCAACGGCAGGACAAACCTCATCATAGGCCAGTCAGGCTCAGGCAAGACGGTGTTGATGAAGAATCTCGTAGGGCTCCTTACACCCACATCCGGCCAAGTTCTATATGACGGACGTGACTTCGTGTCTATGTCCAAAAGCGAACGTATAGCCATGAGACGCGAGATGGGCATGATCTTCCAGTCTGCCGCACTCTTCGACTCTCTCTCAGTGCTTGAGAATGTCATGTTCCCCCTCGATATGTTCTCGTCGATGACCTACCGCGACCGTGTAAAGCGAGCGCAGGCATGTCTCGACCGTGTCAATCTGCTGGAGGCGCAGGCAAAGTATCCTGGCGAGATATCCGGTGGTATGCAGAAGCGTGTGGCGATAGCAAGGGCCATAGTCCTCAACCCTAAATATCTCTTCTGTGACGAGCCAAACTCAGGACTCGACCCTAAGACATCGCTTGTGATAGACGATCTGCTCCATGGAATCACCGAGGAGTATGACATGACAACAATAATAAACACCCACGACATGAACTCTGTCATGGGAATAGGTGACAGCATCATCTTCATCTATGAGGGCAACAAGGAGTGGGAAGGAGACAAGACGATGGTAATGTCGTCAACAAACGAGAAGCTAAATGACCTCGTCTTCGCCTCAGAACTCTTCAAGAAGGTCAAGGCTGCAGGCATAAGCGGCAATAAAGCATAGGCTAAGAACGGCCCATGGCAGCATCATGGCACGCTAACAGACAAAGCTGCAGGGAGCTCCAATAGCCCGACATGCCCCGCGTCATGAGCCATGCCAAATGCTACATGAAGGCAAGAAACAGAAACATACATTGATAAACAAGTTAGCAGGTGAGCATGATTGTTTATATAATCATCATATTGCCTGCTTGACAGTTAACCAGAACATACAGCTATGAATAATTTCGTATTCTACAGTCCCACGGAGTTTGTCTTCGGCAAGGACACAGAGAGCCAGGTGGGCGCTCTCTCCAAGCGTTACGGCGCACACAACGTGCTCGTCGTTTACGGAGGCCAGTCGGCTAAGAAGTCTGGGCTGCTTGACAGGGTGGTCTCAGCGTTGGAGTCAGAAGGGCTTAAGGTTGTCTTGCTGGGAGGTGTAAGGCCAAACCCTACCGACCCAAAAGTATATGAGGGCATCGAGATAGCCCGTAAGGAAAACATCGACTTCGTGCTTGCTGTCGGTGGTGGCTCTGTCATTGACACAGCAAAGTCGATATGTGCCGGTGTGCCATACGACGGTGATTTCTGGGATTTCTATATCGGGAAGGCAAAGCCAGTGGCAGCCCTGCCTGTGGGAACGGTGCTGACAATACCCGCAGCAGGGTCTGAGGGCTCTGGCAATGCTGTCATAACACGTGAGGCGACAAAGCAGAAACTCGGCATGAAGCAGCCTATGCTGCTCAGACCGAAATTCTCGATAATGAACCCCGAGCTGACATTCACACTGCCCGCATGGCAGACAGCGTCGGGAATTGCAGATATGATAGCACACATCCTGGAGAGATACCTCTCCAATACAGACGACGTTATGATAGGTGACAGACTCGCTGAGGGAGCCATACTTGCCATCATTGACGCGGCAGGACGTGTCATGAGGAACCCGGAGGACTATGGAGCGAGGGCAAATATCATGTGGAGCGGCATGATAGCACATAACGACACTTGCTCGGCAGGCAGGGAGGAAGACTGGTCGACACATGCCATAGAGCACGAGCTTTCAGCGCTTTACGATGTCACACACGGAGCGGGGCTTGCTGTGATGTTCCCCGCATACCTGACTTATATGGCAAAACATCATCCAGACAAGGTCGCACAGCTCGCCATGAGAGTTTTCGGGGTCAAGGCCTCGACAGAGGATGTGCGCTTCATGAGCGATGAGGAGAAAGAACGTGTCGCACTTGATGGCATCTCGCGTCTGCGCAGTTTCTTCCGCTACACACTGAATCTCCCTGTCACGCTGCCTGCCCTTGGCATAGAGAATCCTGACTTTGACACTCTCGTGAAGAGACTGCATGAGAATAAGGGACAGACTTTCGGTTCGTATTATAAGCTCACACCAGATGTGACACGTGAGATATACCATATAGCGATGGGCTAACCCCATTGTCGCAGTAGGCCATGAGTGTGCTGCAGATTGTCTGCTTTCCGCCATTCGGTGTGCCTGATGACACGATTCCATCTGCTCTGCGGGATGGTCATCCAGAATACTTCTTCTGGTTGGCCATCCCGCTTCTTTTTTGTCCACGGGGTAGGGCAGGAGAATGTCGTTCTTGCTTTTCTGTCCCCATTATTGCACCAATAAATGATATTATATGTTAATTTTAGGGGCATACAATGTATATATTAGCCAATATATGTTAATTATAGACTACCTTGTAATGCAATGTACCAAATAATGCATACCTTTGTGCCGTAAACGTTTCCGATAAGCCAGATGAGCAGAGACCAAGCTTGCTTGGGGCTGTGCCATGGCGAGGAAACGAAGGCAAAGCCAGCGTTTCCGTTAAGCCAGATGAGCAGAGGCTGAGCTTGCTCAGACTATGCCATGGCGAGGGAACGAAGGCAAAGCCAACGTTTCCGTTAAGCCATATGAGCAGAGACCAACCGATAGAGCAGCGAGAGGAGAGCCGAGTTTGCTCGAGCTATCCCGAGTCGTGACAGAGGAAGGCGAAGCCAAGTTTGCTTGGGCTATGCCATGGCGAGGGAACGAAGGCAAAGCCAGCGTTTCCGTTAAGCCAGATGAGCAGAGGCTGAGCTTGCTCGAGCTATGCCATGGCGAGGGAACGAAGGCAAAGCCAACATATATAAAACATCAATACAATGGCAAATGTAGACAACACAAAATCGCAGATGCGTAAGGGCATGCTTGAGTATTGTATCATGCTGCTCCTCCATCATCAGCCGTCATATGCCAATGACATTATCGGGCGGCTGAAGGAGGCGGAGATGATTGTTGTGGAGGGTACCCTGTACCCACTGCTCAACAGACTCAAGAAGGACGGCCTTCTGAAGTATGAATGGCAGGAGAGCACACAGGGACCACCACGCAAATACTACGCACTGACAGAAGAGGGAGAGGAGGCTCTCGTGCAACTCGACAGCAGCTGGAGTGAGATAGCCACCACAGTGACAATATTAAGAAACAACTTCCCGGCTTTGCCTGGCAACACACAGACATAACCTGACTGCGAGTCACGGGCCGGTGTGGTGGCAGCCGCGATGTCTCTGTCAGTGGCAGCCCCCTGCAGAGACAGTAGAATAACTGACCAGAATAAAACAATACTACAATGAAAAAGAATATTCAGATAAACATCTTCGGAACAATTTATGCCATTGACGAAGACGCATACCAGCTCCTCAATAATTATTTGGAAGGTATGAAACAATACTTCTGCAGACAAGAAGGTGGCGACGAGATAGCTGATGATATAGAACACCGTGTGGCAGAGCTGCTCTGGCAATATAAGGAGCAGGGCATGGAGGCCGTGAACATACAGACGGTGAAGGAGATAATCAACCAGATAGGCAACCCTGCGGATATTGACGAGGGGAACCATAGCCAAGCGGAGGAATACGCTGAGGCAGAGGAGTGTGAAAGCAGCGGGGACAATTCAGAAAGGGAGATGCCGCTCATAGACCGGATAAAGAGGCATATCAGCCAGCACCGCCTGTACCGTAACACGAATGAAAAGGTCTTGGGTGGTGTCTGTTCCGGTCTCGCTGAGTATGCCGGTGTTGGCGATGTTGTGATATGGCGACTGGCATTTGTTCTGCTTGCATTCTTCAACATGACGCTCACTTGGGCATTCATGGGCGATGTGCTCCACTGTATAATTCCTGTGCTGTACATTGTGATGTGGATAGTAGTGCCTGAGGCGAAGACACCGGAGGACAAGCTGCGCATGAAAGGACGTGAAGTGACACCTGAGAATCTCAGCGAGCAGATTGTCAACGACTCACAGACAACGTCCGAGCCAGTGTCGTGCCAGTCATCGTCAGGTGGTGGCGGATGCCTGAGGTTCATCCTTGCCGCTGTCCTTGTGCTGCTCCTTTTCCCTCTAATCGTGTCTCTCCTTGCCCTTATATTCGGCATTGTGGTGAGTTTGGTGGCAGGTATGGGAGCGTCGGCAGCTGTCATTAGCGTGTTGCCGTTTTGGGCATCCCCAGTTTTATCATCGTCCACACCAATACTGCTGACATGTCTCATGGCAGGTATTATCGTGGTGGCCTTGCCAATATACATCATCATACGCTTTATACGCAATGAACAGCGCCCACTGTCAACCAGTGCGATATTCTTCATACTGCTGACATGGTTGGTAGCCCTCGCTGTGGCCATAGCGGCAGGCATATCGTCAGTGGCAACGATAGACGTGAAGCTCGACGAGATGAGGGACAAGGAGAACACACGCAACGGCATAACCCTCGAGTCGTCATGGATGTGGAACGAGCTGGACGCCATGGGATGGTCGCTCAAGAGGATGGCGAATATCCAGAACTACATCATATGTCAAGAGTCTGGCATAAAAGGCATGGACGGCAGTGTGCTGTCTTTCAGCCGTGAGGACGCTACGAAGCCGATGGATGTACGCCTTGAGCGTAAGGAGTTCCTTGAGGAGGGAGACTATGTGATAGAGGTTATAGCGTCGGCTAAGGGCCGTGGGCTTAATGTCAAGGTGGAAGAGGAAGGCAACCCCAAGGCTGTCGGCTCTGTCGCTATTAATGAAGGTGGGAAGAAGCTGGGCGACATACCATTCAGCGAGGCAGGCAAGATACTCGCAATAGCAGAGCCTGACAGCGCAGAATGGGATAATCTGCAGAGGCAATGCGACGGACATCTCGCCTATTACACATCAGCTCCTTTCCATGTGAAGGGTGGTAATGCCACGACCATCATAGAGATTCAGAACGCATACATGAATAAGGCATCAGTCAGACACATCGTCCTGCACAAGGTTAAGTAAGCTGAATGGGCGAGTGTTCCTATCCCTGTATGATGTTCAGTATACCACCATCATGAAGCTGTCTTGCCAGCTTTAGGTGGGTGATGAAACGTCTACTTTTTTACAAACTTAATAACTACACTACAATGAAGAAAAACCTGAAGATTATGGCATGCATCATGGCAGTATCATTGCTGTCTTCATCGTGCATCGGCTCGTTCTGCATGTTCAACAAGCTCGCGTCGTGGAATAAGAGCGCCACAAAATCGAAGTTCCTTAATGAGCTTCTCTACATCGTCATATCTCCAGCTTATGCGGTCTCATTGGTTGCCGACGTGCTTGTCCTGAACACTATAGAGTTCTGGACCGATGACAATCCGTTGGCCAGCAACATAGGCAAGACCCAGGAGATAATGGGAAGTGACGGGAGGCTTTATGCTGTGAAGACTCTCAAGAACGGCTATGAGATAACAAATCCAGAAGGCGAGAAGATGACTCTGACATACAACAAGAAGACGAAGACATGGTCAGAGAGTGATAACGGAATGACACGTGAGCTGTTCCGCTTCAATGCCGACGGTACAATCCAGGCTTTCCTCCCTAACGGTGAGGATGTCAAAGTCACACAGGATGAGGCCGGGCTCTATGAGCTGCGTATGGCCGTTTATGGAGTGACATCATGGGCTATGAGATAAGCCGCGCTGAAGGATTTGCTAAATAATATGGAGAGGGAGACAGACATTAGCCTCTTCCAGTGATTACCATTCCCCTGCCACTATGCTTCAAAACGAAGCCATGGTGGCAGGGGAATACTGTCTGTGGGTGTGTACCCGTTTACGGCATGTGATTCTGGGGCTTGGCATACGTGGCTCCATGCATGCCACACACAGATGCCATGGACGGTGTCATAACAACCAGTCCGGAGCGTATGGCAAGCTGGGGGAAAACACTGGAAATACCGCTGTCAAGTGAACGTGCCGCATCCCATCCTACAGTGTACCGGACAGCATTATATGCAAAAAAACATAGTTTATATTTTGGTTGTTCGGTATATTCTTCGTAACTTTGCATCCGAAAGTGGTATCTTTCACCTCCAGCTTGATACGGGAGAGTGAGGATTTAATAGGGAATCAGGTGAGAGTCCTGGACAGTCCCGCTGCTGTAACCTCTATTATCTTTTGTCACATGACAGCCACTGGTATCGTCGTCATCTTGATGATACCGGGAAGGTGTTGACAGAAAGAGGAAGTCAGAAGACCTGCCACTGATACCGTTCCTGCATACCAGCGCTCGTGGGTTAGGCTGTATGGAGGCAAAGATTATTCATGTCGTCAATCCCGTTGCCGCTATGTCTTCTTCATGTAGACAGCGATGTGTGCGTGTAGTGTGATGGGCTATATCCCGCCACACATATCCATGCGCTCGCTACAGGCAGACTGTGGGGGAGGGGATTCCTTAAGAGTGACAATCCCATTGCGTACGGTTTCCCTGCCATGTGGATGGTAAACCATGACTCATAATAAAATCAAAACATAATACAAGACAAACAATGAAACTTAGAAACTTACTTATCATCGCCCTTGTGGCGGCAGCTTTCGCATCATGTAAGGACGACGACCCGATGCCAGAAATCAACGTTGTGACATTCGAGGAGAGCTATTGGTCATCACTCATAGACAGCCCGCAGTATATGGGCCCGCTGCTCTATGGCGACGGCACATATAACTGGGAGGACGCGAATACAACCCTCTCGTCGAAGTTTACTGACGCATGGGGCGACGGTATGTTCTGGGGTGGAGGTGTAGCGATATCCAACTACATCGACGCAGACCTCTCACACAATAGTTATGAGTACCAGCTTGCTGTGCCAGAGAGCAATGGTTCACGCACGTTCGCTGTAGCCAACTCTACGAGCTACATTTATTTCAAGGATAATGTAGCAAGGCTCATAAAGTCCATTGACTATGCTCCTACCACTTATCTTCTTGGCACAGAGAAGAATGGCAATGGCTATGCCCGTGCCCTCACAGCCAGTGGCGACTATATGAAAGTCATACTGACAGGATATGTCGGCGAGACAGCGACAACCAAGGCAGAGCTTTATCTGACACAGAATGGTGTCATACAGGAGGGCTGGCGCACAGTGTCGCTTGAGGGTCTCGGCTATGTGACAAAGGTTGAGTTCACCTTTGAGGGCAGCGATACAGGCGATTACGGGCTCAATACTCCAGCCTATTTCGCCTTTGACAATGTCTCTGTCCAGGAGCCATTCTGATAATGGCTGTTCGGGGCGTCACGTCATATTGTGTGCTTTTGCCCCATGTTTAGTTTGAGTTGTAACAGGGCAGGGATGCTGCCCACGACTTTAGTATAGATGTTTTATATTCAAGGAATCTGCCCACATATCGTGTGAGCAGGGCAAAGATGAAGCCTTCTGGTTGTCGCGAGACAGTCGGGAGGCTTCATATTTTTCATGCCATAAAGGCTGTTTGTCATAGCTTGCGATTCATACATGCCATCTTGTAGCTATTATGTGATGTCCATTTATTGGCTCGTTACCATAGTCAGCGATTCATACTGTCAGTTCGCTCTGCCGTGTTTATAGAGAATGTTCACCGGACTGTAATAATTGCGATGATGCCTGTCCAGGAGGCAGCCTGCCCGTTTCCATGATGCCTGAGGCTGTTCTCCCTCTCTCTGTGTCTGTCCACGCCTGCCGCCACTCTTCCGCTTGCCCTGCCGCTGTCAGCTTATGTCTGTGTGCGGGCTGGGCTCGTTTCTCTGTCTCTCTGCCATGATGTCTCCCTCTCCCGTGTGCCAACAGTAAGCCCTGCCGCCATCCTTGTCACAAGGTTGCAGCAGGGCCGTCTGTATAATACACATGAAAAATTCAGTGGCGGTTAAGCTGAAGAGTCAGTCTTATGCATCACGGCGTACGCTGTCGTTGACATCCGTAATGCCGGGATATTAGTTTTCCTGAGCATGGGAGATGATTCCCATAACATGAAGAGCTACGATGACGTGACATAACCGTCGCGGTAGCTTCCGCCGATAGTATTAGTTATCTTCTGTATATCCAGTCTTTAGGTATCCTGAGACTTTGTAGTACATGTCAGGGCCATAGTCGTCAGCATACTTCACATAGAAGCAGATAGAGTCAGTCTTCATTCCTGAGCCAGGAGCAGTGGCAGCCTTCTTGAGAATCTTGCCTCCGATGACGACAGGCTTGCCGTCGTTGTCGTATGTGCTGCTTATGGTGGCAGGATTGATGGCCAGTGTCTGGTATGGCTCCTGCTTGATGCTTCCGGCAGAGAATGTCATGTTGTCGGCATCGACACTGATGCGTATTGTCTCATTCCAGAAACCGTCTTTCAGAATCATCTCGTTTGTGTTGTCGGCAGCTGTGTTCGCGGTGAGGAATTCTACTGAGCCTGCTTCGAACTCGTCAAGCCACAAGCCCTGTTGTGCGTATATGTCGAAGTCTTTCTCGTCGACGATGCCGTCGCCGTTGGCGTCAGCGTTGTAGTTTCCATAGGGGTCGCCCAATGCGCTGTTTATGAAAGCTGGGTCGTAGCCTTTCTCTCCGTTGTAGTAATACATTGTGAACCAGGGGTCGTTTGACTCAACCGAGCAGACCCATGTTCCGCACATGTCCTTCAGCTTCACGCTCTCTACCTCGTAGTCACCTCCGAAGTCGCCGTCCTTACAACCTGTCATGCTGAATGCGGTGAGAATTATTGCGACGGCCGATATAATATTCTTCTTCATTGTCATAAAGAGTGTTTATTTTGTTAGTGTGATGTAGAATATCATTGAGCCGGCATATGCCACCTCAAGATCTATCTCTCCTGTCGCCTCGTTATAGGCGGCGTTTATCTCGTCGGCGCTGTCGCCCCATCCTGCCACATCAGCTGTGAGAGCTGTTATGGTGTTGTCATTGTTGAGGGCGAAGTATCCTGTCATGGCGTAGTCAGAGCCATATCCGGCACGCTGGTCGTAGTATCCTCCCATATAGTCGCTGATGTGGTAGAGTCCTGGAGCGATGTACTCGACATCCACGGCACAGTCAGCGAAATCCGCCTTTGCGCCTGATGAGATCCAGTAGCGGTATGAGCCGCCCTTCACGACGTATGTCCCGCCGATGTTGCGGTCTATGGATGTGGGGTCGTAGACAACTACAGTACGTGTTATAGAACTCTCGAATCCGTCTACATTCTTGGCTGAGTATGTCAGGTGGTATACTCCAAGCTGTGATGAGTCGACTGTTCCTGATGTTACGACGCTTGCCGTAATATCGTTCTCTCCCTCCATGCAGATGCATCCTGGGTCGGTGAATGGTGTTCCGACAGCTACTGTCGTGACATTGTTGGCGTCTGCTCCCTTGAGCTCGAAGGTAGCGTAGTGGGTTACACGTACGAGTCCTTCCTCTGCTTCAGAGCACGCTGTCAGCATGACAACGGTGAGAAGCGACGCGAGAGTATATAATATTGACTTTTTCATAATTCAGGGTTCGATATTATTTATTGTTCCAGAAAACAGGGACAGTAGGGTTCTTTGTCGCTGGGACGTTGTTGTTATACTGTGTTGAGCTTGATGCGTAGTCGAAGCGCTGGCGTAGCTGGCCTGCACCGACAGGAGCATAGACATTCTTCGGAGTGTGTATTGTGCCAGGGATGTAGGTTGATGGTACGGCGCTGAAGTTCTTCAGGTCAGAAGCGATGATTTCCTCTGCTGTCTGTCCGGAGAATGCGGGATAGCCGATGCGGCGCAGCTCACACCAAGCCTCGAAGCCCTGCATCGTTGTGGCGTAGTGTATCCACTTCTGTATGCCTATGTTCTTCATAGGGTTGTTGCTGTCGTAAGGGTATGCCTCAGATGTCACTGCTGCACTCACGTCAGCCACTCCGGCTGTGGCGAATGATGCTGCGACGGCAGCCTCATACATGCTCTTTGCCTTTGCGTTGTCGCCTGCCTTGGCATAGTACTCGGCGAGGAAGAAGTCCACCTCAGCCACTGTCATGAGGTAAGCGGGCATATCGTAGCGGTAGTTAGGCTGTGCGAGGTCGGCGGTGTTTGTGCCTGCGAGCTCAGCTGAGAGGTTTGTACCGGAGACATTGCCTACCATGCCTTTCACACCGTCATACCAGTTAGCGTAGAGACGGGAGTCGTTGACGCCCTCGGCCTTTACGGTCGCTGTGATGTTGTAGTTGAGTGTGAGGTCGCTTGTGATGGTCTTTGACTCGGTGTAGAGCGGGCTGTATGAGCCTGATGCGTTTGACCAGCACTGGTCATAAACGACATCGCTTGTGATGAAGTTGTTCTCAGCGATGAGTGCTGCCACCTTTGCCTTTGTGTCCACGACACCGCTCTCGCGCATATAGAGCTTGAGGAGGATGCTGTTTGCGAACTTAATCCACTCGGCAGCATTGCCTGTTGTGGCTGTCGTCTTTCCGAATGTCAGGTTGGCGCATACGCTGCTTGATGCTGTCGCGGCTGCCTTTGCCTCTTCCAGCTCGGCTATTATCCCGGCGTATACATCCTTGCCGTCGTCGTATTTTGGCTGTGTGTTATCGGTGAGTGCCTCTGAGTATGGAGTCTCTCCGTAGGCGTCGACAAGGAGCTGGTATGTGTAGGCGCGCAGCGCTGTAGCTGCAAGGAATGTTCCCGGCTCGTTCTCGCTCTGGCGGCGTACTACCTCCAGCTGCTGCAGCACACGTGAGTAGAGCTGTGAGTAAGAGCCCTGTGTGTTTGTCGCTGTCACCTCAAACTGTGAGTACTTGAGGTAGTTTGTGCATCCGGCGTTCTGTGCGTATATCTCAGCGTTGTATCCGCCGTACATGTTGAATCCTACAGCGACTGTCGCGGCGAGGTTCATCTCGGCGGTGGGTAGGATGTTGTCGTTGCTGGCGCTGCTGATGGCGTTAGGGTTGTCGTTGATGTCGAGCGAGCATGACGCGAGCCCCATAACCGCACAACTTGCCAGTGTTATGATTGTCTTCTTCATTGTTTTCGTTTGTTTGATGTTTCTTGTTTTCCGGATTAAGACGGGGTGTGTGTCCCTGCGGTTTAGAACTTCACGTTAATGTTGAATCCAAACTTGCGGCATCCAGGGTTGCTATAGAGCTCGCCGAACTGGCCATAGAGGTCTGAGCCGTATGATGATGTGTCAGGGTCTATGTAGCAGTTGCTTGCCGGTGTCCATGTGAAGAGGTTGTTGGCTACGAATGAGAGTCTCACTCCTGTCAGGTGGAGAGTGTGGAGCCACTTGGCGGGGAGGTCATATCCTACAGCGAGTGTGCGCAGCTTGATATATGTCTTGCTGACGAGGAGGTCGTTTGTGGATATGTTGCATCCGCCGTCATACCAGGTCTGGAGAGTGCCAGAGAAGGCGTCGATGATGTTGGTGTTCTCTACGTATCCGCCATCGCCGTCGCTGACGACAGAGTTAGGCACGATGAACGCGCGGCGGTCGTTGTACATGGTGTTGATGCCGTTTCCGGTGAATCCCATGAGGTTCTTTGTGCGTGAGAACATGTGTCCGCCGTAGTGTACGTCAAACTGTGCGGAGAGTGTGAGGCCCTTCCAACGCAGTGTTGTGCCGAAACCGCCGGTCCACTGGTTCTGTGTTGACTTGCCGAGTGATACCACATCGTTTGTGCGGATAGGCAGGCCGTCGCTTCCGCAGAGGATTTTTCCTGTTGCGGCGTCGTATGCCGGGTTGAGGCTGAGCTTGTCGTCGATGATGTCATACTTGAGGTTGTTGTTCGCGTCGACATACTGCTGCTCGTAGCCGTAGAGCTGTCCGAGAGGCTGTCCTACGACAGCTTTCATGGTCACAGCGTCGGCAGAGGTGGAGAAGCCGTTGATGGTGTATTCTCCGCCGAGCTCCTCTGGGAGCTCCTTAACCATGTTCCAGTTCTTCGAGAAGTTGGCGTTGATGTCCCACTGCCAGTCGCCTGTGCGCACTGGTGTGACGTTGAGAGCGAGCTCTATACCGTGGTTGTTCACCTTACCGAAGTTTGTCATGATATAGCTGTAGCCTGATGCAGGGTCGGCATTGAGCTGCATGATCATGTCGCTTGTGGTGCGGTCATAGTATGATGCGTCGAGAGTGACACGGTTGTTGAGGAAGTGCAGCTCGGCGCCCAGCTCCCATTCTGATGTCATCTCAGGCTTGAGGGTCTGTGAGCCCTTTGTCGCTGATGTCTTGAAGGCGTTGGTGCCGTTGCCCATAGGGAAGTTTATGGCGCTTGAGTTATAAGGCGTGTTGGCGAAGCCTGACACGAATGTGTCGTTAGTGAAGTATGGGTCGGCGTCGTTACCTGTCTTACCGAATGCGGCGCGCAGTTTTCCGTAGTTCATTATTGATGGGCTGATGACATCCTTCAGTGTCTCAGTGAAGAGCCAGCTGGCTGTTATGCCGGGGTAGAAGAAGCTGTTGTTGCCCTTTGGGAGAGTTGACGACCAGTCGTTACGTCCTGTTATGTCGAGGAACAGCTGCTCTTTCCATCCCACCTGGATATCGCCGAGCAGACCGATGAGACGGCGCTTTGACTGTCCCTCAGACGGTGTGTATGATGCCGCGTTGGCAAGGTCCCACCATCCAGAGGCTATTGTCAGCTGTGTGCCAGATGTTGTGAGGCGTGTGACATAGCGCTCGTTGACGTTGAGGCCTGCTGTGATGTCGATGTCGAAGTCGCCAATCTTGCGCATATAGTTGGCGAGGAAATCCTGGTTGAGCTCATAGCGGCGCTCGTAGCGTGCGTAGACAGAGCCGTCCTGCATGTTGTTGCCTGATGTCGAGGGGTTGTCGGCTGTAATCTTCGCCATGCCCTCCTTGATGTCGTAGTCAGAATAGTCAAGGCCGAGACGGTATGTCAGGGTGAGGCCCTCAAGAGGAGTGATGTCGGCCTGCAGCTTGCCGAATATCTTCTTCTGGTTCAGCTCGCTGTAGTTGTTCTCGATAGCCCAGTAAGGGTTGGTGATGCCGTACTCTGTGAAGTAAGCGTCTGGAGTGTTGAACGGGTTAGTGAGGTCGCGCATGTCAGCGATGCTCATGTTGCGTGGCATCTCGTAGAGACCGTCAATCATTGTCACGCCCTGGTCGGTTGGGACAGAGTTTGTCTTGGCGAGCGAGAGGTTCAGGTTGGATGACAGGCGCAGCCATGGTGTGGCCTGATGGCTTCCGCGCATGCCGAATGTGTTGCGCTGGTACTTGTCCTTGTCGCTTGGGATGATGCCGTCCTCATTGACATGAGAGTAAGAGAGGTAGTATGTTGTCTTGTCTGAGTGGCCAGACATGTTGACGCTGTAGTTCTGCTGCAGGCCGGTCTCGAAGAAGTTCTTCACGTTGTCCTTCACAGCCTCAAACTTCTGCATCTGCTGTGAGTTGTCGTATATGGCACCGAAGACACGCCACTGTCCGTCCATCTCTGGGCCCCACGAACCGTTCTCGTCGAGAGTGCGTGAGCCGTTCCATCCCTGTCCGAAGACATCCTGCATCTGAGGCAGGTTAGCCACGCGGCTCCACTGCAGGCCGGCGTTTGCCTCTATCTGGAACGATTTTGTTCCAGTCTTCGAGCCGTTCTTTGTTGTCACGAGGATGACACCGTTTGCGGCACGTGAGCCGTAGAGCGCTGTCGCTGCCGCACCCTTCAGGATTGTCATGCTCTCGATATCGTCCTGGTTGAGGTTGCTGACACCTGAGCCCATGACATTGTCGCCCATGGCGCTGCCTACGGCGTTGTTCACCATAGGAACACCGTCGACAACCCACAACGGCTCGTTGCTGCCTGTGATAGAGCTGAAGCTACGGATATTGACTGATGTGCTGCCGCCAGGGCCTGTCTGTGATGTGTTCACGCTGACACCTGCCACCTTGCCCGCAAGGGCCTCAGTGACGTTAGAGACAGGGACAGCCTTGAGGTCGCCCTCCTTCAGGTTTGCCGCTGCATATCCTATTGTCTTCTGGCTTTTTGTCATACCGAGAGCTGTCACCACAACCTCGTCGAGCATCTTCTCGTCAGTTGAAATCTGTATGAACATGCCATTCTTTGCGGCTGCCTGCTTTGTCTTCATTCCGATATATGAGAAGACAAGCGTCTCGCCTGGCTTTGCGTTGATGGTGAACTTACCGTTCACGTCGGTCACGGTGCCTTGGGTGGCACCTTTCACCTTCACACTCGCTCCGATGATGGGCTCATTGTCCGTCGCGGAGACCACTGTGCCGGTGATGGCTGTCTGTGCCCAGGCAGTTATCGTGACTACCATGCACATAAGCATCATTGTGATTTTCCTTTTCATAAAACCATTTATTATTTAGTTAGACATTATTCCCTTTTCAGTATTCGTGATGCTTTCTTTTTGGTTTGTTTGTTGCCGTTATTCATACCATTTGTAAAGCGTGTTTGTGTCTTTTGTAAAAATTTGACTGCAAAATTAATAAAACATGTAAATTAACATCTTTTCTTTCTTGAAAATATAAAATTAACATGTTTTCTTGATATATATCATTTCGACGTAGTTCTTTTGATATATAAAAATAGTCAAAAAGGTATCAAAAAGCCCTTATTTGTGTCATAAAGTCTGCATATTGGAGTTTGTATGCTTCCATAAAGATAGGAAAACGGTTTTCGGGTGATATTACAAATGGTGTGCGGTGTATTCTTAAAATTCCTCAAAAACGCCATCGACGGCTATGGCATGGAGTGTGTGAGGCGGCGTCAGGAATGATGAGTCCGAAGAGACGGTAAATGGCAGCGGGCGGATATCTTGCTGATGCCATCCCCGAGTGCCGTCATCGGCTCCCACGCGAGGCGCGCTTATGCTCCTCACGCATCAGCCCTTTAGCCCGTCTCTCCTATACCATCATTGCCCCCAAACAATCAGCCTCCACCATACAGACATCCATATCCTCACCCACAGTCTCAGGTTAAGAACTGTAAGCAGTGCGGATGACACCGTCAAAGGCACTGGATGGCGCGCTCATCGAGTATCTTCGATGACCTCATCCAGTACCATTGGCGACATTGACGATATGGTAGAAAAACTGTAAGCAAACACCCCTCCGCAGGTTGCAGACTGTAAGAGCGTGCCGTCCGCGCTCCCGTCCATCCCTCATCGTGGCGTGGCACACTACCTCAACCTCCCCCTCCATCCCTCATCGTGGCGTGGCACACTACCTCAACCTCCCCCTCCATGCCGTAAGCACGGCGCAGCCAAAGGGTGGCATGGCGCATGCTGGACATGCTCCTGTCCATCAGCAGTGGCTCTCGCCCATAGGCATGACGCGTGCCACGGCCACATTTTTCACGGCCATGGTTTGCGTATGTGGGAAAAAATGCCGATATTTGCATCCCGTAATAGCTCACCACCACCACCGCGCCCTGTCCGTGCCAGCAGCTGCCCCGTCCATGCTGGCCGTTGCACCGTCCACGCCGACCATCATGCCAACCGCCGCGGCGCTCCCTTCCACCCCATCATTCACTATCCCAGACATGATAACCCTCCTCGTCCCCACCATCATCACAGCCGCCGCAGAGACACTCATGAATGTCTCACACCATGGCCTCGTGACAGCGCGCTACAGCTGGCGCCGCACCCTCAACGCATGGGCCATAGACATGTCCATGGCGAGAGGCGGAGCCTTCCAGGTGGCAAACAAATGGACATACGGCATCATAAACTCCCTTGTAGGCAATGTCATAGCCCATGTCTGGAACATCCTCGGGCATGTCGACAGCGTGACATGGTATGGAGGCGTTATAGCCCTGTCGGGGGCGACACCGTCAAACAGCGCCATGACCGTCGGGCATTATGCCTTGGGGCCCCGGCGGTATGTCGCCGACTGGCGCGACCATCTCTTCGTTCACGAGTATGGCCATTATCTGCAGAGCCTCGTCATGGGGCCGCTGTTCTTCCCCATAGTCGCCTTCCCCAGTCTTCTCAGCGCCATGGGTACATCGCGCCTATGTGGCATGCGCCATGAGGAGCGCTGGTTTGAGGCCGATGCCAGCCGTCGCGGCGCGCGCCATTTCCTCTCCCGCAGGAGACGCCAGGGGGCCGAGGGCGTGGCGGCAGACGAGGGATGGTTGCAGATGAGGGCATTCCGTAGAGGAGGGCCGACACCTTATGCCAACCCACGGACAGGCCTCCGGTGGCAGGACAAGATGTTCGCGACGTCAGCGCTGCGCATCGTCATCTGGGATTTCGTCCTGTGATGCCATAGCCAGAAGCCTCCTCCTGTAGCCCCGTGGCGAGCCTTCGGGGCAAGTGTGTGACTTGTTTTGCGCCATGCTCCGCCGTCAGTGTTCCTGCCTCTCCCCGTGCCGTGTGCTTCTCTTCCGTGTTACGGTATGCCGCAAGCCGGACAATGTCCTCCGCTCCCAGGCTGTCAATAATCCTATATGATACAGCAGAATATACCATGTCATCGACCTTTCCGGGCAGATATTGTCACCTCTCTCAATTGCAAATAAAATACATATTTATAAATATTGTTTGGCGTGCCTGATATGGAAAAACAGGCTTCACATATACATATTTATATTTATAGTAAGTCAGCCGCTTATCCGGCAATAGTTTGTGATTTGTTAGAAAAGTATATGTGAGATGGGTAAAAATGTACAATTCTGGGGTATTTTTTACCATCATCGTTTAAAATCCTTAAATAATCGACATATTTATGAAATATTTCTTGCAGGTTTAGGTTACATTTATTATATTTGCAAAGATTTTATAATTAAAGTGTTGTCATGATACTTTTTTGTACGTGACATACAAAATATATCAATACATCAATAAACACCATGAAGGAAAAAGAAGGGACAACTCGCCGCGCAAAGAAGTTCAACAGCGAGGAGCTGCTAAAGAATCTTGCAAAAGCTATGGAAGTAGACAAGCTTTTTTGCGACGTCAACCTCACCATTGAAAGCCTTGCCGACATGATGGGCACTAACCGTACTTATCTATCCAAGACCATTAATGACAATTTCCAGATGCCTTTCAGGCAGTGGCTGAACTCTTATCGTATCGAGCAGAGCATACAGTATATGCTCCACCATCCAGCAGCCAACCAGGAAGAGATTGCCAAACACAGTGGTTTCCTCAGCGCATCGGCCTTCAACCATAAGTTCAAGGCTGTCACAGGCACATCGCCCCGCTTGTGGCTCGTGGAGATGTCAATAGGCAACAAGTTCAAGCTCGAGAAAGAAGACTGATAATAATGAAAGGCATAGCCGAGTATCTCAGACGCATTGGCAAAGCACGCGGCTTTGGAATACAGTCACCATGGGCATTCCGTTTTGTGACAGAGGTAATCGGAGAGAAATGGCCTTATTATGCTTATGAAGATATCGACCGTATGTACACGACGCGTCGCGAGAGACGCTACAGGAAACTCATGCTGCGTGTAAGGAACGATATCTACCCCAACAAACTTGTCGAGCGAGATATAAGTGAGATTGATGATGGCGTAATAGCCAATGATGCTGTCCTGTGTGGTGTGCATGGGGCTATTGTCGTCAGTGGCATATATCGTGACAAGAAGAGCCGTGAGGCTTGGGAGAAGATGAGGGAGAATCCTTGTATTGGTGTCACATTCGATCTCTATGACCTAGCCATATGCTTCCTCGACACATCAATCTATAAGCAACATTATATCCTCAACTTCTGATATCCGGCCTTTGTACCGACGTGGAATATTCCTGCCCCAACATGTGGTTAGGAATATATAACTGTGGCATGTTATAAAAGTCGAAAAAAGTTACATATTATTAAATGAGCAAGAAATAACGAAAAAATATCGTATATCTTTTGCTATATTTCAATAAAATGATTACTTTTGCGCCACAATAAATAGAAGGCCGGCATCACGGCTGTAATACTAAGAATAACAAGTCAAAACAATAACTACAAAGCTATGTATTGGACACTAGAACTCGCGTCAAAGCTGGAAGACGCTCCATGGCCAGCAACGAAAGAAGAACTCTTGGACTATGCTACCCGTACGGGCCTGCCTCTTGAGGTTATTGAGAATCTTCAGGAAATAGAGGATGAGGGCGATGTTTATGAGAATATTGAAGACCTCTGGCCTGACTATCCTTCAAAGGAGGATTTCTTGTTCAACGAGGATGAATATTAAGGTGGTCCTGGTCTCTCATCCCGCTTATCTTAACCGCAGGGAGCAGACAGACCTGCCAAGCATATCCATGTGCGTAATATAATGAAAACCAGTGGCCTGAGCATCTGACTGATGCTTGGGTCATTGGCTTTCTTCTTTTACGGGCTGACTATATACCAGAGGCTCTGCCCTACAACAATGCCAGGGACTGGAAAGACGAGGCAGGCTACATAGAATATCATCCGTTGGATATTATGATACTGAACGGATAAACCTACACACATACACCTTTTCAACCGTCATGACGATACACTTAGTGAGACACGGACAGACTGAGGAGAACAAGCTGCATATACTACAAGGCCATATGCCAGGCACTCTGACAACACTGGGCAGGGAGCAGGTGGCACTCGCGGCAGACAGGCTCGCGGCGAAAGGCATAGCCTATAAGGCCATCGTCACGAGCGATTTGCGCCGTGCCCTTGACTCGGCAGAGATTATCGCCACAAGGCTGCAGATGCCCATTGTGCCCATGAGAGAGCTGAGAGAGAGGGACTGGGGCAGATATACAGGAATGACAGTCCATGAGGCGGCAAGCAAATACAAGAAAAGGAGGCACTGGAAATTCCCCACAGACGACGCCGAGACAGACGAGGGAATACTCGGACGTGCCCACAGCGTGCTGCTCATGCTGGGCGAGATGTATGGCCCTGACGACGACATCATTGTCGTCACACACGGCCAGTTCGCGCGTAACATCATCGCCTCCCACCTGCATTGCTCATATCATGAGGTCACACCGATGGTCAACGCTGAGATAAGGGAACTACATATCTGACGGCCCACCATGACGGGACATACTCTCATGGCAGACTCTCCTTGAAAGCATGTGGCGCCGCCGATGGCTCGATTGATATGCCTGACGGCCGCGGCCATCACGCGTTCCCTACGTACAGCCCGTGGACATGAGGGTGTCGGCATACCCCGCACGCGCCCATTCACTTCCCCACAGCCTCACAGGCGCGCCATGCCCCTACGGTGATTACTATAAAGACATACACAATTGACGGTGTCTGGGAATAAGGCGGAGTGAGTGGAGAGTACATACCCGGACAGCAATCATACACTGGAGAATATATGGATAAGCAAAAGACAGAATACGAGAAAATGGTAAGCGGAGAGATATATGATGCCACCGACGCATCGCTCCTCCATGACCTCAATGCCTGTAAGGACCTCTGTTGGGAGTACAACCAGATTCGCCCGACAATGTTCAAGGAACGTAACGACATGCTGAGGAGGATACTTGGCACAAGCGACGAGGACACATTCATCAACCAGCCCTTCTACTGCGACTATGGCAGACATATCCATGTGGGGCGCCGCTTCTTCGCCAATTTCAACCTCACGATACTTGACGAGGCTCCCGTAACCATTGGCGACGACTGTTTCGTGGGACCTAATGTCAGCATATACACCGCCTGCCACTCTACCGACCCCACGCTCCGTAACTCGCGCATGGAATGGGCACGCCCCGTAGCCATAGGCGACAACTGCTGGATAGGGGGCGGTGTGACCATCCTGCCAGGTGTCACCATCGGCGATAATGTCACCATCGGCGCGGGCAGCGTCGTCGTCTCAGACATCCCGTCAGGCTGTGTCGCCGTGGGCAATCCTGCCCGCAAGGTGAGGGAGATAGGCTGAGCGGGACTGGCTGCTGACGTATGGATAAGCCGGAGGGGAAGCATGTGGATTGTACCATGATGCTTCCCCTCCGGCTTTTTCTGGTGGCTTGTGGGCCCGTCATGTCCTCTCTGCTGCCTGCTGGGAGATATGCTGAGAGTCACTGAAGTGCCGCCATGCTATTTGCTGAGAACTCTCCTGAATGTCTCCACCTCTGTCTTCACCTTTGTCCTCGTCAGCTCAGGCACATTATATCCCACAGTGCTCTCCATATCGTGGGCAGGGTCTTCCTGGGGCATCTGGATCGCCTTGTGGGCCCTGCCGTCGCGGTCTATGTATGAGAAGAATATCTGTGTGTAGTTGCCATCGTTCCTCCTGCTCGTGAATGCTATCCATCTCCCGTTCGACGACCAGCTGTGATAGCTCTCCGCCCTCGCTGAGTTGGCATCGCTGAGAGGATGGCTCTGGCGTGTCTTGAGGTCCATCAGGTACAGGTCGGCGCCCTCATGCCAGATATGGAACACACCGTATGGGGCGGCTGAATAGAGCATGAAACGCCCGTCAGGACTTATGCGTGGGAGCAGCGCGCTGAGCGAGTCGGATGCGGCATCAAGCACAAGCTCCGGCTCGCCCACCTGCAGGCTCTTGCCGTCGAAGCTCCTGCGGTAGATATTGTAACGTATCTCCTTGTAATGCTCCACAATGGCCTTGGCGGCGGTGTCAGCCACTGTTGCCGAGCTGTAATAGAGCCATCTGCCGTCCGGGCTCCATGATGGGAACACCTCAAGGTCATAGGGGGCATTGCTGACAGAGGTCACCCTGTCGGCCTTCACATCGTAAAGTATGAGGTCGCTCTTTGAGTCCTGCACCTCTACCTTCCCCCTGTCTGCCGTGTGGAAATGCTGCATGGTCCTGTTGGTGGAGTAGGCTATGAGGTCAAGGCTCGGATGCCAGGCAGGATAGACACCGCTGCTGATACAGCCATCACGCTTCAGGTTCACTTTCCTCACCACACCGTTGTCATACACAATAGTGCCGCCGCCAGCGCCCCTGACATGAAACTGCATGCGGTCAGTATCATAATTCTGGAAGCTGTGGCAGTTGATACACTGCTTGATGCCGTTGGCGTGGTCTATGTTGTTGTATATGTCGCGCGTCTTGAAGCTCGTAAGGTCACGCTGACAGAGATGCAGCTCCTCGTAGCAGACGTATGAGGGAGGGATGAGACGGTAGGCGATGTAATTGTCTATATCCTCTGCCACATGCCATTTGAAAGGCTTGTATGCCTGCCATCCGCTGTCCTCACGCACATAGACACGGACTGTTATGTCCGTCCGCCCGGCAGCCTTCAAGAAGTCATGCCATTCGTCTGTGTCGAAGCGTGCCTCGCCCCTGCCCTCGACAGCTATGCTCCCTCTGCCCGATGTCAGTGTCACAATGCATTCCTTATCCTCCTTGTCGGGGAGCATGAAGTTGAGCGGAGCTATGTTGCCGGGTATCGTCGTGTCGGTATAGTCAGGGTATATACGTGGTAGCGACGTGAGGGATGTGTATGTCTCTGGCTCTCTGACCCCGCCGCATGAGGCGAGAATGAAGGCCAGGAGCGGTATCAGTATGTTAGTTGTTTTCCTTCGAAGTGACATTGTCTGTGTTTTTTCAGAGGTGAGTGGTTGTCGTTGAATATCAGTGGTTCCATGAAGATTACTGCTGGCATGAGTCTCGTCTCCTTCTGCTTTATCTTCCCTACGGCGTGAAGGAGAGGGACAGAGCTGAAACGCTCAGGATGGCCTATGAGAGGTGACAGGCTGTCGGCGAAATCCCGATGGAAGAATGTCTGGCGCAGCAGCCTGACATACTTCCGCGCCAGGTCCCACTCATGGTTCTGCATGGCACACAGCAGAAGGATGCGGAGACGCTGGGGGGTATAGCCATATTCCACAGCGTTCTCAAGGGTCCAGCGATAGGCGTCGCAGACATATCCTGCAAGATAGTATATCATGGGGCCGCCGGTATAGCAGAGATAAACCTTCGGGCCGTGGAGCATATCAGGGCGTACGCCGTCACACGACAGGCCACGGTCGTCGTCGAGCCTTCCAGTATGGAGCAGCGAGAGGTCGCGCAGGAGAATCATGTTCAGTGTCGGTTTCCTCGCCGAGCGCTCTGTCTCGCCGATTATTGCCTGCCAGTCGCCCCGCTCCGCCATACGCTCCATGCGCAGCTCTGAGTGGAACGAGGGGTTGCGATAGTTGAGCATGACACTCCACACGAGGGCGAAGCCAAGGACAGGGATAGAGAGCGAGGCTATCATGGTGTCCAGCCTGCGACGCCCAGAGTAGTATCTGGCGCCAAATTTCGCCACGAGCTGGAGGGCGAGGACTACAACGAGAAGCTTGTGGGGGATGTACATGAACACGTCGATAGAGTCGAAGGGATGGACCAGAAGTCCGTTCCAGGGCGTGATGACACAGAGCCAGAGGAGGCATGCGCCACACTTCAGCGTCTTGTCCTCTATCCTGAACGCGAGCCATAGCATCACTGACCACCACAGCCAAAGCAGGGTGGGCAGATACCAGAAGGCTGACAGCTTCAAAATATACAGCCAATAGCCCATCTGCGTGAAGGGTATAAGAAGGCAGAAGACGGGTAGGGGGATAAGCCATGCTGAGCTCTGAGGCAGCCTCAGAGCCCGGTGGGTCAGATATCCGCTTATGCCCCAGACACTCATGAGCACAGCAACACCCAGCCATGGATAATAGAAAAACTGTGTGAGAAGACATGCTGACCACTGTAGCAGACCGTATGGGCGGCTGATACAGCTTCTGAGGAAATCTGTGCCGTTCTGCCATACAGAGAAGTCCTGTATCGCAAAAAGCATGTCCTGCTGATAGACAAGAAGGGTGATGGCTGCATAACACAGCACAGCAAACAGCAGTGGGAGTGGATAGTTTATAGGTCTCATTAGGTGATAGATATCATGAATGTCTCTCTCTTGAAGAATGGAGAAAGAGGTTGCTCAACGCGCTTTGTCGCTGGAGAATAATACGCAGTTGAGCTTGCCCCTCGCGGTATGTCATCTCACAGTAACCTTCATCGGCGCACGTGCCGCCCGCACGCTTCTCTCCAGCAATCTCTCCCATGCCGCGAGGCTGTCGATGGTATGTTGGGCATTAAGGCTCCATCCTGAGCCGAAATAATAAGTGAAGCCCTCGGTGTAGTCTGCTATCGCAAGGGCGTGTCCGAGGGCGGCACCTGCCTGCTGAGCCTTGTATTCTGTCTTCACGAGACGGCTGGGATAGAATGTCCCGACATATATGCGCCCCATCTCCGATGCCAGCTCCTCGTGGTATTTCTTAGGGATGTAGCTGTATGTCCCGACATCACCGAGGTCCTCATACCCCACATATCCTTTCTCCTTGCTCATGACGTAAGCGTCAGGATTCTGCTTGTGGACGACAACACCTGAGGCTATCTGGGCTGGAGTGGAGAGCCCCTCATAACGCACAGAGACCTTGTTGAAGTGGCTGCCGGCGTCGAGCGTCACAGTGCGGGTCTCTGTAACAGTCTGCCCCTCATAATCTATCTCAGGGTAAGAGAGGCGGACGGTGAAGCGCAACGGGCCCCTGTCGAGTATCTCATACTTGCTGTAACACTTCGGCATACACAGCGTTCCGTCTTTCCTGACAAGGGCGTTGGCTCCCGCTCCAAGTGTGGGGCCGACAGTATAGCAGTCCATCCCCTTGCCGTGGTTGATGTGATAGCAGAAGGCGTTGTACACCTCGTCGGCAAGGTCTGTATATCCGCGCTCGCGGAGCTGCTTGCTGACAGAGCGCATCTCCTTGTTCTGCTCGCTGCCATACCAGTAGTCAAGCATAAGCTCCTCGGTGTTCTTGTTGAAGAGGTCGTAGCCGACAGCGGCGCCACCGCCATATATACGGTATGCCACGCGGTCGTTCTCCCATCCGAACTCTGTACCTCGCTCGTGGAAAAGCCTGCCGCCCGTTAGGCTCGCATACTTCTTGCGCTCTCCCCTGACAGCGTGATAGACTGTCTTTGACCGGCTGCCGGCACTGGCTCTGAATATCAGCTTGCCGTCGTGGGTTATCTGGCTCGGAATCTCATTGCCGTCGGCATCTGTTATGATGAATGCCTCTGTGCCGAGTCTTCTGGCTATGGCTTGGGCGTCTGTCTCCACCATCTCCTGCTCTCTGGGTTCTGCTGTCGGGTTCTTGACCGTCAGTATGACATCGTTGTTGGCGTGGGCAAGGGTGGCGAACAGGAGCGCCAGAAGTGTGATAGTTGTTTTTCTCATAGGTCTGTTATTGGGATTTTAGTATATTCAGTTGACGAGCGGACGGGTAGCCGAGTCCTCTCAATGGAATTGCCGAGGTGCCGCCTAACGTATGCAAGGTTAGTGCAAACTGAGCGCAATGGAGCTTGCTCCAAATTGCCGAGGTGCCGCCTAACGTATGCAAAGTTACAAAAAAAGCACAATCCATCAAACAAAATACACCAAAAACAAATGCCCATCACTGTTCTTCTGCTGTATCAGCAAGAGTGAAACAAAATGAGACAGCCACTTTTTGTTCCGTTAACCATCTGATTGTTAGTTATGTATCTTTCGTTTCTCCCCTTAATTAAGAGAGTGAAACACAATGGGACAAACAATGTTTGGAGGGTAGAAATATTGTTTATAACTTTGCAGACGAAAAAGCGGTCAACCGTAAGGCTATCTTAAAGCCTTTCTTTTTCTGTTTACAGGATTAAATCATAGGTGGATTTTGTAGATGAAGAGAACGCATGTCAGTAAACGATTGCTGCGTAACAGATTGTGTGATGAGAGCAAATCCAGCTGTAATGTCATAAGTCAGAATGATAACGATATATCATGGTGGGGACAGAAAATTCGAAATATAATATCATAACAACCATCACAAAGAATAAAGACATGAATACAAACACGTGCATCCACATACCCTTGACAAGATAAAGAACACGATTGACATTTCTTCTCTCAAAAACGAAACATATATTTTGAGAATAAACGCGAACGGAATTGCTTATACAGGTATGTTCGATGTAGAGTAGAGGTCTTTTCCTGTTCTGCACGGATTAACCAATGTGGGCTATATTTCCTGTTTTCGAGAATGTATACTGGATATTCTATACGGACC
>SAMEA3663208__coassemble_190_pt1 | contig 27519 bp, 23 predicted proteins | sample SAMEA3663208__metabat2_high_PE_004 | metagenome-assembled genome bin SAMEA3663208 (sample SAMEA3663208) | pig gut metagenome | biome: pig gut; feature: pig-associated habitat; material: faeces | place: China | collected 2013
GGGTTTTGTTGCTTTTGCGGGGAAATGACATTAGGTTTTATAGAGGAAAGATACAAAATGATTTCATATTCACCAAATATTTTATTGCATTAAATATATAAAATTATTTAAATGACAATTCAGATAACATGAGTTAGGGGATATTGACGAGGCGAATGAGATGTTTGGGCTGTGTTTGATGACATATACCAGAGTATAGTGGCCCGTATCATTTTGTGCAAAAAAAATACTGCATGAAGGCATGCAGTATATATAAAGGTATAGCAGGGGGATGCTTCCTGATATTTTGATGAGTTGGTGGAGGCGTGTGATAATCTATCTGACTGAGGCTTACAGCGTTATCTCTCCTGAGCCAAAGCAGCGGTGGTGGTCTGTGTCGTATATGACGCAGAATTGTCCTGGTGCCACTCCGTGGATAGGACGTTCTGAGTGTATCATGTAACGGCCGTCGTCAAGAGACTGTATCGTGGCACGGTTATAGTCGGCTGTGTGGCGAATCTTGAATGTTATGGGGAGTGGCGGTATACTACCTGTCTGTGCCGTCGGCCCGCTTTCTCTGGATGAGGCAGCATCGGGGAGCAAGGGCATTGTGAGCCAGTTTATATCGTGGATGATGAACTCTGTGCTGTAGGCACTCTGAGGGTCGTAGCCGTGGGAGAGGTATATTATATTCCGCTTCACATCCTTCTTGACCACGAACCATGGCCCTCCTCCGAATCCCAGTCCCTTGCGCTGGCCTATGGTGCAGAACCAATGCCCCTTGTGCTTGCCGACAAAGCGTCCTGTCTCGAGCTCGAGAGCGTCGCCTTCATGTTCGCCGAGATATCGGCGCAGGTAGTCGTTGTAGTTTATCTTACCAAGAAAACAGATGCCTTGTGAGTCCTTGCGTCGCGCGTTGATGAGGTGGTTCTCCTCGGCTATGCGCCTCACTTCCTCTTTCCTCATATCGCCAATGGGGAACATGGCTTTCTGCAGCTGCCAGCCGTATATCTGCGCGAGGAAGTCTGTCTGGTCCTTGACTGGGTCGGGACTTGTGCAGAGCCATTTCCTCCCCTCGCTGTCAGTCTCTGTCGTGGCATAGTGGCCTGTGGCTATGGTGTCATATTCATGGCCTCGTTTCTCGTCAAAGGCTCCGAACTTTATCAGCCTGTTGCACATGACATCAGGATTGGGGGTGAATCCAGCGCGGACCTTGTCCATCGTGTAGCGTGTCACCTTGTCCCAATACTCACGGTGGCAGTCGACAACCTCAAGTCGGCAGCCGTATTTACGGCATAGCGCTGTAGCCATCTCAAGGTCTTCCTCTGAGGTGCAGTCCCAGTCTTCGCCTGGTGTATCCTCTGGTCCTATCTTGATGTAGAAGCAGTCGGGGATGATGTCTCGTGAGCAGAGTATGTGCAGGGCTACAGCCGAGTCAACGCCACCCGAGAGCAGAAGTGCAGTCTTTCGTGTCATATAGAGAGATAAACGGTGTGTTCCTTGTCCATTGGGGAGTATAGGGCGGTGGAGTAAGGATATGGTGGAGGTATGGGGATGGTTAAGAGATATGGTGGGGTTATGTGTAATGCAGGGATGCAGAGTGGGGTTATGTGTAATGCAGGGAGGCAGAGCGTGCTTTGGTGGCATTAATATGCCGCACGGTATTTCCCGTCGTCCTTGTCATTGAGCATGGAGATGTAAGAGTTGTAGCGTGACAGGGATATGTAATGGTCCTCTACGGCTTTCAGCACGGCACATCCTGGCTCATGTGTGTGTGTGCAGTTATTGAAGCGGCAGTCTTTTGAGAAGCGGAATATCTCCTTGAAGTATGAGCATATCTCCTCTGGCTCCATATCGAATGTCCCGAATCCCTTTATCCCTGGTGTGTCTATGACCCATCCAGCATTGTTGTCCGAGGGATTGAGAGGCAGCATCTCAGAGAATGTCGTGGTGTGCATGCCTGTGTTGTGGGCGTCAGAAATCTCTGATGTGCGGAGGTTGACGCCTGGCAGAAGGGTATTGAGTATTGTCGATTTCCCTACACCGCTGTTCCCGCTGAACAGTGTTATCTTCCCGTCAAGGACAGCGCGGAGAGCATCCATGCCTGTCCCCTCGACGGCTGAGAGCTGGAGACACTTGTAGCCTATCGTCTCGTAGAGGTCGGCCATCATTTGCTGATAATGCCTCTCGTCGGACGAGAGGATGTCTGTCTTGTTGAAGGCAAGGATGACGGGCACGGAGTATGCCTCGGCCGATGCGAGGAAACGGTCAATGAATGTGAGCGATGTCTCTGGGTAGTTGACAGTCACTACGAGTACTGCCTGGTCGACATTTGCGGCGATTATATGGCTCTGCTTAGAGAGATTCTGTGATTTGCGTATGATATAGTTACGGCGGTCAGATATCTCTGTTATGAATGCTGTGCCTTCACTGTTTGGCTGTATGGTGACATGGTCACCTACAGCTACAGGGTTTGTGCTGCGTATGCCTCTCAACCGGAAATTGCCCTTGATTTTACAGTCAACGGTGCTCCCCTCGTCGGTGAGCACCGTGTACCAGTATCCTGTGTTCTTTATTACAAGTCCGTTCATTTGCGTCATGTTTGCCCTCGCTGATGGTCTGTGCAGTGGGGGGATGTGTTTTTTCCTATATCCACTGCCGGTCCCTATATGCTATAAATAGGCAGTATTGGAATCATAGCCGTATGGATGAATCTGCGTGTAGATGGATAGTAGGATGGGGGATGCCTGTTTGTTTTCAGACAGTCATTATCTCCTTGTTCTTGTCGGCGAGCATGCCGTCAATCTTCTTGATGAACTTGTCGTGGCTCTTCTGCAGCTTCTCCTCTGCGTCTTTCTGCTCGTCCTCTGCGAGACCGTCCTTGACAGCTTTCTTCAAGACATCCTTATACTCGCTTCTTACTTTGCGCACAGTGACCTTAGCTTTCTCGCCGATTGCGTTACATTGCTTGGCAAGCTCGCGGCGTCGCTCCTCTGTCGGGACAGGGATGCACAGGCGTATTATCTCACCGTTGTTGTCAGGTGTGATGCCGAGGTTTGAGTTGATGATAGCGCGCTCGATATCCCTTATCGCTTTCTTGTCCCATGGGCGTATGGCTATGGTACGTGGGTCGGGAGTAGAGATATTGGCTACCTGGTTGATAGGTACCATGGAGCCGTAAGACTCTACCTTTATACCGTCGACGAGAGCGACGTTCGCTCTGCCTGCGCGTATATGTGATAACTGCTCATCGAGGAACATGCATGCCATGTCCATCTCTTCTTCAGCATTGCTGAGGGTCTGTTTTACGTCGATCATAGTGATAGTTGTTTTTTCTTGCCAGTGTGTGGTTCCTTGGCTGCTGATAGTGGCAGCCTGTCCTCACAGCTGGCTGATGGTATTGATTTATTGTTTTTCCTTTCCCAGTGTTCTTTATGTCTGCCTGGAAGCAAGAGGGCCAGAGAGTCAAGGAGCCGTTGTCGACGCAGTGTCACGTCACGTTGGCTTCTTATCTCCCTGACCCCTTTTCCAATTTAATTCTTCCGCCAAATAAATGGCAGGCTGTGTGCAGAGTGGCGTCTTGTATGCCTTACGTCGTGTACGCTGTGTTCAATCCGGTGTACACGTAAGGACATGATGACTTGCCGTGATGTCGTTCTTGTTGAGAGTCCTGGCCTTTCCACTCTTGCAGACATCTCTTCGGTTGGATTCTTTTTGTCATCCCCACCATGAGTTTGCAATGCCCTGCCTGTTTCCATAAGCTATATCCATAATAGTTTGGAAGGTTTGTGACGGGGCTGGTGTTATTCCCTGGACATTCTCTTCTTCTGCAAGGCAATTATTTAGCAGGAGCCTGCTGCTGTGCAGGAGCCTGCTGCTGTGCAGGAGCCTCTTTCTGGCTGGCACCGAAGCCTGGCAGATTGTTTGGGTTTGTAGCGCTCTGCTCGGTAGCGGCTTTCTCTATGACGCTTTCTTCTGTCTGTGCGACAGGAGCGACGTAAGCGCAAACGATGCTGAGGACGACCATGGCACCTGCGAGGGTCCATGTGGCCTTCTCTATGAAGTCTGTTGTCTTACGGACACCGAGGACTGCGTTTCCACCGGCGAAACCTGTTGAGAGACCGCCACCTTTTGACTCCTGGATGAGGACTATGCCTATCATGAGTATCGCTGCGATGACGATTAGGATTACGAATAATGGGTACATTGTTTTATTGTTTTTTGTTTTTGTTATTTATAATCAGTTTTTCTAAGAAGCGTATCTGGTCTGCGTAATATGCGTTTTTGCCGGGGCTGGCTGTATGCAGGCGTTTGATAATCTCGAGTGCCTGTGTGTATCTGCCTTGTCTTACATAGATTTGTGCCATGGTCTCTGTGCATATGTCGTCAGGGACTGGCTCTGTCGCTTCTTGTGTGTCGTGGCTCTCTTCTTCCAGCTCAGGAAGGATGATACGTCCGTCCCTGGATATGAAGTCGTCGATGAGGTTCTGGCCTTTCATTTGTGGGGTGGCGCTGTCTCCGAGTATGTCGTCGCCACACTGCTCAAGGTATGCCACATAATCAACGGCTGCATCGGCAGGTGTCGGCTTGCGTCCCCGTTTCCGCTCCTTGTCCTCGTCGTTGGGCATGGAGCCGAGGAAATTGTTTATCAGCTCTGTCGTGCGGTTCCCGTTGTCTTTCTGGCTTTCTTCTCTTGTGGCGGCATGCTCCTGAGGTTTCCTGTGCTGTTGGCGCAGCCTGTAGTGGGCTGCCTCAATCATGTTGAACAGGACTCTGCGGTCGGTAATGTATATCGCGGCGCGGCGCAGTTCCTCATCGAAGGACGAGTCGTGCAGGAGGTAGAGGTTCTGTAGCATCAGAAGCCGTGCTGTCTGATAGTAAGGATGGAGTGCTATGATGCTCCGGAGATCATATAATGTCTCGCGGTCCATGCGCTCTGGGTGTGCTATCAGTTCATCAAGGTTCATCTGCTTGTTCCTCACGTTTTAGGATGCAAAGTTACAAAAAAAATATGAATACTTGAGTATGTTTCAATAAAAAAGTGTCCCAATGCTATTTTTTTTGGACAAAAAGGGCATTGTTTACAGCTTTTTAAGTATCTTTGCATTTATTAAGTGCTCATAATCTGGGATTATTTGGGCTCGTGCCCTCATAATTCTCCATAACTATCTCTTATACACTGATGATGAAGAAAACGACATCGCCCTGGACATGGGTCCCCACATTATATTTCGCAGAAGGCCTTCCTAATGTTCTTGTGACGGGTCTCGCCCCTGTCATGTACATGCAGATGGGGCTGTCAGACGCAGAGCTCGGACTCTATACCGGATGGCTGGCTCTGCCTTGGGTGATAAAGCCGTTGTGGAGTCCGTTCGTTGATCTCCTGAAGACCAAGCGCTGGTGGATTCTTCTCATGCAGCTCTTGATAGGCGCATCGCTGGCGGGCATAGCCTTTACTATTCCCACGGCTGTGTGGTTCCAGTGCAGCATGGCCTTCTTCTTCATAATGGCATTCGCGAGCGCCACTCATGATATCTCTGCCGACGGATTCTACATGATAGAGCTTGACGAGCACAGGCAGACAATGTTTGTCGGCATAAGGAATACATTCTACCGTCTGGCGGTGATTTTCGGCAATGGTGTCCTCGTCTCGCTCGCAGGCGTGCTGCAGGTTCTCTTCCGCAATAGGATAGCCTACACGTGGAGCCTGCTCTTCTATGGCGTTGCGGGTCTGTTCATCGCCCTATGGCTTTACCATGGAATGAGGCTGCCGCGTCCCGCAGGTGACCAGCAGGCAGAGGGGACATTCAAGGAGGTAGCCGACGGACTGGTAGAGATGTTCACGAAGTTCTTCACGAAGTTCCCCCTGAAAGAGACTGTGGCTGTAATGCTTTTCCTCCTGCTTTACCGATTCCCGGAGGCCCTGCTTAATACGATGACCAAGACGTTCCTCATGAGGCCAAACTCGAGTGGGGGATTGGGGCTGTCGCCACAGGAGTTCGGCCTTGCCAATGGCACGGTGGGGCTCGTCGGCCTTCTGCTGGGAGGTATTATCGGCGGCATACTTGTCTCCCGTGATGGCATGAAGCGCTGGTTTTGGCCCATGGTGTGCGCCATCACGCTCCCCGATGTCGTCTACATCTACCTGAGCTATACCCTGACATCCGATATACTCACTGTCAGCCTTTGCCTTTTCATCGAGCAGTTTGGCTACGGACTTGGATTCACCGTCCTGACACTCTATATGCTCTATTACAGCTCGGGGAGGTTCAAGACATCCCATTATGCTATCTGTACCGGCATCTCATACCTTGGTCTGATGCTTCCCGGCATGCTGTCAGGCTATATAAAGGACGCTGTAGGATACAAGACGTTCTTCATTATCGTCATGGCATGCTGTGTCGTGACATTCGCAGTGACAGCCCTGTTGAGGATAGACCCGAAATTCGGGATGAAGAGACGGGATGACGAGGCCGCTTGAGTGCTCACCCCGCCCCACATATCCCACATCTTCTCGCCCTCGGAGGGCAAATGTCATACAATCAAAAACAAGAAAAAGAAATAGGAAGAAATGGAAACAGGACTCACACACACAAGCACCCTTATTGTAGGCGAACCGCATCTCGCCTCGTCTGTCGGCAGCGGTGATCTCGCTGTCCTTGCCACCCCCGTCATGATATCATTAATGGAGAATGCGGCGATGCTCGCTGTTGCCGACGCATTGTCTCCTGGCGAGACCACAGTGGGCTCTGAGATGTCCGCCTCCCATGTGCGCCCGACAGGTGTCGGCGATACCGTCGTCGCTGTCGCCCGGCTTGTCGCAGTGGATGGCAGAAGGCTGGAGTTTGATGTCGAGGCCTCTGACTCAAGAGGTGTCATAGGCTCTGGCAAGCATGTGAGATACATCGTCGGCAGAGAGAAGTTCATGGCAAAGCTCGGATAGGCAAAGCCCTCATTCCGGTGTCATCCGCCACGCTCTTGAGCTATAAGGCCCTGCCTTTTGTCATGGTTTGGGGTGATGCTGTGACCATTCAGCAGCCTTCACCTTACAGTCAGCTGTACTTGTGTTGCCGCCCGAAGGCATTATGCGCGCAAAGCCCATCCCTCCCTGCCGACAACATAACGCCCCCATCTGCTTCATTGTCTTTATATTATGTGAGAATCTTAAAATAAATTAATTTGTACTTGTTTGCTTTGTCTGAAAGCGAAAAAAGTCGTAATTTTGCAAGGCAATCAATATATCTTTAAATATCAAAGAATATTCACAGCGTGAAAATACAGGAAGTCATCGACGCCCTTGAACAGTTCGCGCCTCTGCCCCTGCAGGAGAGCTATGATAATGCCGGCCTGCAGGTTGGGCTGACAGAGGCCGACGTCTCAGGGGCATTATTGTGTCTTGACGTCACGGAGAGCGTCATAGACGATGCCGTGGCAAGAGGGTGCAACCTTATCATTGCACACCACCCCCTCCTTTTCCGCGGACTTAAGATGGTCTCCGATGCTGACTATGTGCAGCGCTCAGTATGGAAAGCGGTTCAGAACAATGTCTGCATTGTGGCCATGCACACCAATCTCGACAATGCCTATGGGGGCGTGAACCATGAGATAGCGGCGCTCCTGGGGCTGGAGAATGTCACCTTCCTCGCGGGGCAGCGCACAATCCCCGACCCCTATGGCGGCATGACACCACAGAGCCAGCTGACAGGTGGCAGCGGCATAATAGGGACCCTGGGACAAGAGACAGACCCCGAGACATTCATACACGATGTCAAGAGAGTGTTCGGGGCAGAGTGCTGCATGACGAACCAGCTTCTCGGGCGCAAGATAAGGACCGTCGCCCTGTGTGGCGGTGCGGGAGCCTTCCTCCTCCGGGATGCTATAAGACAGGGAGCCGACGCATTCATAACAGGAGAGATGAGCTACCATGAATTCTTCGGACATGACCAGGAGATACAGATAATGGCCATCGGACATTATGAGACAGAACAGTATACTGTCCGCATCTTCAGGCGCATAATATCCTCCCTGTGTCCCTCACTGCCCATATATGAGTATGGGGCTACAAACCCAATAAGATATTGGTGAATGTAAAAACTTTTCAGAAACATAACGGCGGCAGGATGATAAACCCAACAAAATCCGGGCTTGCTGGAAAATGGAAAATTTAATATAAACAAAATAAGAAAGATGGCAAAGAAAGCAAAGGAAATGAGCGTAGAGGACAAGCTCAAGACTCTCTTCCGCCTGCAGGAGGTTCTCTCAGGCATCGACGAGAAGCGTGCACTGCGCGGTGAGCTGCCTCTTGAGGTGGAAGACCTTGAGGACGAGGTGGCAGGCCTCGCTACACGTATTGAGAAAATAACACGTGATATCGACGAGCTGAATCAGGCCGTTGTCCAGAAAGGCGAGGAGATAAAGCTCGCAAAGGAAAGCGTCGAGCGATACAAGGATCAGCTCAACTCTGTACGCAACAACCGCGAGTATGATGTCCTGACAAAGGAAATAGAGTATCAGGAACTCGAGATACAGCTCTGCGAGAAGAAGATAAAGGAGGCACAGGTGAAAATCAATGAGCGTGTGCAGGACCGTAACCGCGCCCAGCACAACAAGGACGACCGCATGAAAGACCTTGAGTCAAAGCGCTCAGAGCTCGACGAGATAATGGAAGAGACACGTGCAGAGGAAGAGCAGCTGCGTGAGAAGGCCGAGGACCTTGAGATGCGCATTGAGCCACGTCTGCTGCAGAGCTTCAAGCGCATACGCAAGAATGTGCGTAACGGACTCGGTATCGTCTACGTGCAGCGTGACGCGTGTGGAGGATGCTTCAACAAGATACCGCCACAGAGACAGCTTGACATCAAGATGCACAAGAAGGTCATCGTATGCGAGTATTGCGGACGCATACTCATCGACCCTGAGCTTGCAGGTGTGAAACTCACTCCAAACGGTGAGGAGAAGCCTAAGAAAAAGCGTGTGATACGCAAGAAGGCAGCCGAGACAAAGACAGAGGAATAAAGCCGGCTTACGCATTCCCCGGACATCATACTTGACCATACAACAGACTGTGTATGGGTAAGGATGGCCATATGGTGTGCGTGAAGGCTATATACAACATCAAAGGGGGCTTATGACAACAGATGAAATTGTCATAAGCCCCCTTCGCCTATGTATGAAACCGGATGCCCTGAACCGCGGGATGAGGGAGGAGAGAGCCGTGGCAGGTTTTATTCCTTACATCCATGTATATCCCTACAGGGCGGTATAAGAGGGAATCTCGTTCAAGAAAGCATAGCTGTTGTGCTCATAGTCCATACGGCAGCAGAAATGCCGCAGGCCGTTGCTGACAATGAGATAGTCGACGTGGAGAAGGAAATTATAAGCAGCTATCTGGTTGAAGACCCTCGGTGTTATCTCTATCTCTGGCGCCTTGTATTCTATTATCATGCGTGATGTCCCGTCAGGATTATACAGCACACTGTCACAACGCAGCCTCTTCTGGCCACATCTCAGCTCCACCTCGTTCTGCAGGAGGGTAGGAGGGTAGCCTTTCCGCTCTATCAGGAAGTGGACGAAATGCTGCCTGACCCACTCCTCTGGCGTCAGCGCCACGAAGCGGCGTCTCAGGACATCAAATATACAATGGCGTCCGCCAACATTACTCAGACGGACATCGTATGTCGGAAGGTTAAGAGCTGTCATCTGAAAAATCTTGGAGTTTTATTTTGACTTTTCCCTTTTTTAAATTACCTTTGCCCAAAAATGCAGGGCAAAGTTAGCGCTTTTATTCCATACAGACAATCATTTTGCCCAGAAAAACATTTGTGTTACAAAAAAAACATATACGTACATGGCAGATAAACAAGGCTCTGTCACATTCGACAGCATAATGAGAGACCTCAGGGCGGGTAACTACCGTCCGGTGTATCTTCTTGCCGGTGACGAACCCTATTATATAGACAAGATAGCCGACTATATCACTGAGAACGCCTTGAAGCCCGAGGAGCGCGATTTCAACCAGACCATATTCTACGGCCTTGACACATCGCCCATGCAGGTCATGGACTCTGCACGCGCTGTGCCTGTCATGGCCGAGCGGCAGGTGATAGTAGTGCGCGAGGCGCAGCTCATGCGTGGCATAGAGAATATGGAGAAATATCTCAGGAAGCCGGTCCCCTCCACGATACTCGTCTTGTGCTACAAGAAAGAGCCGCCGAAGGCAAAGAAGGGGTGGGCGGCAGAGGCGGCAAAGAATGGCGTATGCTTTGAGAGCAAGAAACTGCGCGATTCAATGCTTGGTCCTTTCGTCGTAGGATACCTCAAGCAGAAGGGGGTCGATATAGACCAGAAGGCTTGTGCGATGATATGCGATTCGATAGGTGCAGACCTCAGCCGTATCGTGACCGAACTCGACAAGCTCCTTATTTCAATGCCAGAAGGGACGAAGAGAGTTGTTCCAGAATTCGTAGAGAGCCAGATAGGCATAAGCAAGGATTATAATGTCTTTGAGCTTCGCGATGCCATAATCAGGAAAGATGTCATGAAGGCTAACCGTATTGCGAAATATTTTGACAGTAATCCTAAGGCGGCAAATCTTCATATGATAGTTCCGCAGCTCTTCACATTCTTCCAGAACATGATGATTGCCTGGTACTGTCCGCACCGCACAGACGAGCGTGAGCTATACCTGTGGCTTGAGCTGAGAGGTGTCTGGCAGGCACGTGAGTATATCTCGGCGATGAGGCTCTATAATGCGGTCAAGGTTATGCAGATTATACGTAAGCTGCGCACCGTCGCTGCCAAGAGCAACGGGCTTGATAACCGTAATGCGACTGAGGGTGAGCTGCTGCAGGAGCTTATCTTCTTCATCCTCCACTGAATGTCGGCGTGCAGAAAGACGATTCTGCACGTTCAGCCAGAATGTTCTATTTATCATAATATAAGCGTCTCTCCCAAAGGCTGGAAGCTATGGGGTGGGGCGCTTCTTCGTATATATAGGTATGGCTGAGTTTTCATATTTCCGAGCTGTGCGGCGGATTTCTGCCATGTTCTGCCCATCTGTCATATTGTAAGCGTTAGATGGGTTTGCCCCCATTCTGTGGTATGTGCCATTGTCTGGGCAGTCAGGACTGGCGGGATGGCTTGGAAGAAGTCCTGAGATATATGTTAATCGGGAAAATAGGTAATTAACATATTTTTACAGTGATTCTACCCCTTTATAGCCCCCTAATTGGCTGCTGAGAGCAGGAAAACAGGTAAAGAAATGGCTATACAGGAGATTTTAAGCATGAAAAACACGTGAAATATAGACTTTTCACGTACAGGGAAAAATGCGTCTCAGCCCTTTGTTTATAAGGGTTTCTGCTGCTTTTTACCCCCAAATCCTGAGCGTAGAAGTCAGCGAGTCGACCAATTGCCGGGAAAATCGCGGAATTTCTGAAAATCGTCGGTTTTCTGTTACGTGAATTTATATTTCACATTTATTATTATTTAGAAATGTTATTGAACGTCTTGTGCTATACATTTACAAATGTAAAACAATAAATCAAAACACAATACCACATACCACATTTATGCGTATTTGATAATCTAAATTATTATATTATACATCCAAATTTACCAATCAAGAAATCTAAATGTATATTTATGCACCATTCTTTTTCTCATGAAAGTCGTTGAAAACCAACGATATAGTCCAATATACCTATAAAAATGACATCTGTGATGCCCATACAATCATCCAAATGCCGCCCGATACCTATAAAATCCTTATAATATAGGCTTTGTAAGCCCAAAAAACTCAGAATGTTAGATAATTATGATAAATCTATATTAATCTTCCATTATTACTATGTAAATATCAATATCCATATCAATAACAATTTTACATGTAAAAACTTACATAACAATATTATATCTTGCGTGACATCTGTAAATATAAAAAGTGATAAAAACAATATCAATTTGTTGGTCGTCTCAGATTTTATGTTTACCTTTGTAAATGCTAAAAATCACCCCATATATACCGTCATATAGCGGCAACAGCCATGAAGACGTGTGCCAACCGATGTATATGAGACCCTCTCGTTAACAAATTCATAACCCCTGGTCCATACTCACCCACTGCATCCCATGGCCTTTAAGGGACTAAATCGCCCGCTTACGATTTGTAACAATTTACCATTATATATATATGAAGGACAGAATAATCCAGCTGATGGAGTCGCAGCACATGAACCAGCAGAGTTTTTCAAACTTTATAGGTATAAACCCTGCTACACTCAACAGTATCCTAAAAGAACGCACCCGCCCTACGCTCAACATCGTTGAGGCGATATGCGAGAAGATGCCACGTGTCAGTATGACCTGGCTTGTCAAGGGACAGGGCGATATGTATCTGCCCGACCCTACCCTTACTGCCGGCAATGACGGTCTGCTTCCGTTCACAGACGACGATCCCAGCGCCTCCTCTTCCACCCCCTCCTCTCCCTCTGGACACCAGTCACAATATACTGTCGGCAATCTCTTCGATGCAAGCAGCGATGAGCCGGCCAGCACCCAGACTCCCACCAGACAGGCACAGCGCATGGCACGCCAACCGCTTCAGCAGATTCAGGTGACTGCGAAAAATATTGACAAACAGCCACGGCGCATTACAGAGATACGCGTCTTCTATGATGACCAGACTTGGGAGTCGTTTGTCCCGAAGAAATAAACCGTCCCAAACAAGACTGTTCCATTTTCCACATATAGCTTATGTTAAACAGAAAGAGCCTTCTTGATATCTTAATCACTCCTTTCTTCTTCCTCGTGACGCCCACGCCTGCCATCTCCCAGACCATGGCGGGCTCATTCCGCGTTATGGAATACAATGTCGAGAACCTGTTTGACAGCGACCATGACAGTCTGAAAATGGACACCCAGTTCACACCCGACGGAGATTACCATTGGACTCACGGACGTTACTGGCGTAAGCTTAACGCCATCTCACGGAGCATTGTCCTCGCATCGACAGACAGCCTCACACTGCGTCTTCCTGACATTATCGGGCTGTGCGAGGTGGAGAATGACAGTGTCCTCACGGCTCTGACACGACGCTCCCTGCTGCGCGGGGCACGTTATGAGTATGTGATGACCGCCTCGCCCGACCTCCGTGGCATCGATGTCGCCCTGTTATACCAGCCCATGACGTTCCGCTGCATCAGCCATCACCCACTGCGTGTCGACCCTCTTCCCTCCATGCGCCCAACGCGCGATATCCTGTACGTGAAGGGTGAGACGCTCTATGGCGACCTTCATGTCTATGTTCTCCACGCTCCGAGCCGCAGTGGCGGCGAGAAGCTGACTCGCCCACACCGCATGGCTGTCATGACCCGCCTTTTGTCAAGTATCGACTCGCTCTGCTCTGTGGAGCCCTCTCCGCGTATCATCGTCATGGGCGACTTCAACGATTATTCTGCTGACAAGTCACTCCGCAGGCTCTCCGCGGCTGGTCTCGTGGAGATTTCAGCCCCAGGCTACCTCACCGCCTCGCCCGATGTCCGCGGCACATACCGCTACCAAGGCGTATGGGGCAGTCTCGACCATATATTCATCTCCTCTTCCCTCCTCCCGTTCTTCTCCCGTTCCCATGTCTCCGCCCCGTCTGAGCTCCTTGAGCCCGATATCAGATATGGCGGCATGAAGCCCTTCAGATACATGCGTGGCCCCATATATAATGGTGGTTACAGCGACCATCTCCCCTTAGTGGCCGATTTCATGTTCCCGTAGGCAGCGTTATCCGTAATGCCTGCGAGCGCCATTTGATAGTGTTTGTGGTCTGTGTCTGTAAAAATATTTCTTGTCTTTATAGTATTGTTCTATTCCGCTGAATATAGGGTATGTGATACTATATTATCCACCATTCAGCCAGAATACAGAGCGTATTTCCCAACACATTATGGATTGCTCATGAATCCGCCCAAAAAATCTTATTTGTATAATAGGTTAATACATAGTGATATACATGGAGTATAATCAGCCTGTATATTTCCCCTAGTGTTTAAGGGTAATTGATATTCTCCTGATAGATACTTAATGGGCTTATCATTGCTACTGAATGAGCAGGCCAAAGGTACTGAATGACGAGCCCAAAGGTATTGAATGAGCAGTGCTGTAAAAATCTTTCGTTTACCATTTAAGGGATTGTTACCTGGGATTTCCCTCCTCGTCATCCTTGAGCCATCCTGTAAAGTCATAAAAGAGATGCTGTTTCGTATTGTTTTGTCGTCAGTAGACCACCTTCCGTCCCGTTCCGCCTACATTTTTTTATGAAAATCCCTGGATGTTTGTTCCTTCTCCGCAATGTATAGCCATCCCGTAACCTCTATGCATCTGAATATTTCCCCCTCTGGCCTCCTGATTCTGTTTCTCCCGGCTCATATACTCTGTTTCTCTCGGCTCTTACTCTGTTTCTGTCGCCTCATATACTCTGTTTCTCTTGGCTCTTACTCTGTTTCTGTCGCCTCATTTACTCGCTTTCCCTACTCTTCAACCCATTTCCTTGTATGGAAATGCCCCTTTTGTCCTGCATCTCGAAAAGTATCATCCATCCTTTGCTCTTCCACTTTCCCCACCTCCTTTCCGCTCTCCTTTCCCCGTCAGTCGCGCGCACCATTTTTTTTCGTGTCCTGCCATACCGATTCCACTGTGCCCTTCCATCCAGCTTCCTCCCCTGTTCTCCCCTGCCACACCTCGTCATTAACCGTGTTCTCCCACCCATCCCTGTCCTCGTTGGCCGGTTGAAAGCCCAATAAACAGAGAGGCCGGCCTCTTTTCATTTGAAAAGAAGTCAGCCTCTCTGTCTGTCTCTTGAAATCTCATACCAGGCGACACTGTCAATATTTTTCATCCGCCCTGTGGCTTTATCCGTGAGCGGTCGGTCAGCCATAATGTTTCACCCTGGGCTCATCTTGTCCCTCATCCGTGCTTATCCTACGCTCATTGTCCGCGGTTGGTAAGCCATTTTGTGGTGTCATACAGCCGGCAGTCGTCGCCTTCACATAACCAATCCTTGTAGCCTGTTATCCGTTGTTTATGCATTCTTCCACAAGCCGTACAATCTCCTCGGGCGCCTCGACAATCCTGTGCCTCATATTCTTGTCGTCGAAAGCCCGCAGGTAGTCAATCGTATAGTCGACTATGCTGTCAGAGAACACCCCTTTTGAGGTGTATATCTCCCTGTCACGCTCAAGTTCGTCGGCAGCTTCCACGCAGCATCCCGGCAGCTGTTCGAGCGACTGTTGCAGCTCGCTGTTTCCCTTCTTGTGGATATCCACTCCGAGTCCGACATACGTCTTCTCTGCTATGTCGAGCGCATTGTCCATCTCGAAGCCATGTCTTGCCGCACAGCATAGGGCCGACATCAGGAGATATGTGTCAGCGAAGCCGTCAGAGGCTCTCCACTCGAATGTCTGCTTTATGCTGAAGTCGTTGTCTGAGTGTTTCTCGTTAGGGTTCACCTTCCTCGCCATGTCCATCTTTGTCGTCCATCCCAGAGGCACTCTCACGAGTGCTGAGCGGTTGGAGAAAGACCAGCACAGTGATGTCGGCGCCTCCTGGTTAGGCACGAGTCGCATGAAGGAGAGAGGGTGGGGGTTGCCGAATGCAGGCAGTGATGTCCCCGCGTCCATCCATCCCGCTATGGCTTTGCGTGCCGCGTCGGTCAGGTTGCCGTCCTCAAGCATCATCGAGTCGCCCTTCCTCGTCAGCCTGCAGTGGACATGCATGCCAGAACCAGCCTTGCCGATAGTAATCTTTGGTGCGAAGGTCAGCTCCACGCCATATTTATAAGCCAGCTGTCTCATCACCCATTTTGCTATCACGAGCTGGTCGGCGGCGTCCTCTATGTCGCATGGCAGGAACTCTATCTCGTTCTGCTCGTATACCTTGCCGTCCTTCGTGAAGTTCCCCACCTCTGAGTGGCCGTACTTTATTAAGCCGCCACACTGGGCTATCATCTTCATCGCCTCCACCCTCAGGTTGGTGAATTTGTTGAAAGGCTCGCTCTCGTGGTATCCCCTCTGGTCGGCCACTCTGTATAGCTCCTCCTCCTTGGCTATGACATAATACTCCAGCTCGCCCATTGTCTCCATCGTCATTCCCGTCGTCTCCTTGAAAGCCTTGTGGGCCTTGTGCAGAATATACTGTGGGCTTGAGGCGAAAGGCTCGCCATCACGGTCCATGAATGCGCATAGGATGTCCAGTGTAGGAATCTCACAGAATGGGTTGAGGAATGCTGTGTGGTATCTCGGTATGACATACAGGTCTGACCGTCCGGCTTCGACAAAAGGGAACAGGCTTGACCCGTCGACGCGCTCGCCAGCCTCAAGGAGTGTTGTCAGATGCTCCTCGCTGTTTATGACAAAGTTGAGGGTCTTCAGTCTTCCACCCCATCCGCAATAGTGGAAGTTTATGAACCGCACGCCATTCTCGCGACAGTAGCGTATGATGTCGTTGCGTGTGAAGTCATGAGGCGACTTCTGCAGATACTGAACCAGCACATTGGGGTTCATCGTGAAACGTGTCTTCATTTTGATTGGTTGTTAAGATTATTGGCTTTTTGCCATGTTGTGTAATTTTGAAGCAAATATAAAGAATAATTACAAAATGTCAGAATTATTACCGTGAAATATTGTTAATGCGCTGCAAATAACATGTTCTCGTGTCGTGATTGGCGGTTTGTGGTGACATTATGACTGTTAAGGGCGGCTCTTCCCGATGCCCATGAAACATTGTCGGCAGGTGGTCTCTTGATACCATAGTTCATATTTAGGGTCATTGGTGCCCCTCTCTGCCCCCTCTTGTGTATAGCTCTCCTTTCCCTGGCGTGAATGGCAGACACCGCCATCCAATCTCCCCAAAAAGCCCAAAGAACACATCGGGCAAGCCTCTTCCGCCCCATATCGCATACCCCATCCTGTGGCTACAGATAATGAAGAGAACACTGGTCTGCAGAGAAAAACATGTTTTCTTTTGGTCAAACCAGATTTTTTGATTATATTTGCATGATTATTTCCCTTGCCATCTGCTGTCCCTCACGCATCAAGGCGCCCCTTGTCTCCGTCCCTCACTCTTGGGGCTCTAAGCCGTGAACAGCAATGACAGGCATCTGAACAATGATTATAAACCAAGCAAAAACAAACATCATGGACCTCATACCAAGCTTTGCAGTCGACCACACCTATCTCAGACCAGGCATCTATATCTCACGTCAGGACACTGTCGGCAGCGATGTCATCACGACATACGATATCCGCATGACAGCCCCTAACCAGGAGCCAGCCCTCGCCCCGGCAACCATACATACAATAGAGCATCTTGTAGCGACATATCTCCGCAATGACCCCGTATGGCGCGACCGTGTCGTCTATTGGGGTCCGATGGGATGCCTCACAGGCAATTATCTCATCCTCAAAGGCTGTTATCCTTGTGCTGAAATCCGCGATTTGATGGTCCAGGCCTTCAGCTATGTGGCCGATTACGCCGATGTCGTCCCTGGCACGACCCCTGCCACGTGTGGCAACTGCCTCCTGCATGACCTCCCCATGGCCCAGTGGGAAGCACGCAGATACATCCGCCGGCTGACAGAGGAGTTCTGCTCTGAATACCCTGGAGTAGCCCGTCCTGCCGATGCCAACGGCAAGGAATTCTTCGACGCCTGACCCCCCGTTATGCATCCTGCCCGCCCACATGACCGGCAGGACAGGATACACGAATCCCCATGCCACAATCACTCCATCCCCCGGAAGCCTTTAGGCGTGTTCTGTGAGTCATTTTCCCTCAGGGAGGGTTCGCCCACAGGACAAGTCCTTCCACCTTTGTCGGATTATATGCCTCCGCTTTCGGATTGGTCATTCTGGCATGGGGATTCATGCTTTTGTCTTCCCCAATTATCTATTCAGCCTGTTTCCTTTTTCTCCCCTGCTTCTTCTTCCTGACAAATTTATTCATATCCCTCAGAGAGTTCCTTTCCCAGAACACACCATCGGCATATCCCTGTATTGTCTTGTCCTCATCAGCGTTCATGAGTCTTTTTGCTGCCCATAGGCAGTATTCCCTCTCTATCTCTATTCCACAGAAATGTCTGTCAAGTTTTTTCGCTACTACAGCAGCCGTCCCGCTACCGAGGAAAGGGTCCAGTATTCTGTCCCCAGGCATTGACGAGGCCAGTATCAGCTTTGCGTACAGCTTCTCAGGTTTCTGTGTGGGGTGGTCCGTATTCTCGTGCATCGACCAGAATGGCACGCTTATGTCGTCCCAGAAGTTTGAGGGATGCGTCATTCTGAAATTCCCGTCATCAGTCTCCTCCCAGTCCTTTGGCATACCCTCCACCCTGTATGGAGCGTTCACCCTCCTTCTCATCATTACGGCGCTGACATCGAAGTGGTAGTCGTTAGGATTCTTCACGGCGAACCATATATCCTCCATCGAGTTTTTCCAGTTACGCTTGGCTCCGCGTCCTTTCTCCCTCTGCCATGATATGCGGTTCATGACCGTCATCTTCTCCTCCACCACTCTCTGTATCGACGCTGTACATTTCCAGTCGCCACAGATATAGAGTGAGCCGTCCGGCTTTATCTTGTCACACACCTTATAGAACCATCCTCTCAGATAGTCCTCATAGTCTGCGCTCGACATGGCCCCGAACCGTGTGCCGTTGAAGACCTTGTCTGTATTGTATGGTGGGTCTATTATGGCCAGGTCGAAGTGTGCGTCAGGAATATCGTCTATACACTCCATCATGTCAGCGTTTATGACCATGTCGTCCCTGAAGCCAGCCTTGAGGCTGTCAGCGTCAGAGATGAGCCGCCCCAGCGTCTCCCGCTCTTGTTCTGTCAGGGTGACAGTCCTGTTCCTTCCTGCCCTGTTTTTCTTTGTCGTTGTCATGGTTATATTGTTTGGGATAAGCCTCGGCCGCTGTCCTGCCCTGCTTCTTCCCAGTCAGGTTTTAGTGATTTCTTTGTTCTTCCTTGTCCATGTGGAGCCTCCGCTGCCTTTCTCTGTTCCGCTGCCTCGCTCTGTTCTGCTCCTTTCCCTGTTCCGCTCCTTTCTCTGTTCTGCTGCCTCGCTCTGTTCCGCTGCCTCGCTCTGTTCTGCTCCTTTCTCTGTTTCCGCTGCCTCGCTCTGTTCAGATGTCTTGCACTCTCTGCTTTTTCTCCATCCGCTCTGATGTTTGCGATGCAAAAGCGTAGAGTTGATATATTCTTCACATGGATGACATCCATAAATCAGCATGGATGGAGAGTGTAGCCCGCTTATGCAATGTCAGGTCTGGCCCGGCGAGGGCAGAAGCCATGCCAATAGAGATTCAATATACAGCTGCTCTATAAAAATATAAACACGCGGAATCGGTGTCACACAGCGATGCGGATATGGCCAACCCAATCGGTGTCATGCGGCGGTGAATCCCTGAAACATAAGAATGCTCTGAAAATATAAGAACGATTTCGTTAAACCAAAAGACCAAAAAGAGCTTGCTCGCTTTGGCTTGACGAGAACTGACGGTACAGTCAGAGGCTGAGTTTACTCAGACTATCCCGAGTCGTGACGGAAGAAGACGAGGTCAAATCGAAGGATGAAAATCCAACAATAAAGCCCTCCGAAGAGGGCTCCTTTTAAATCTACGGCATATAGCCTTATTGTGATAAGATGTAGAATTATCTTATGGGCACAAATTTAATATTTTTTTCTTTATCATGCAATTATTTTTTTGCAAAATTTGTGGTTTTCCTGCAAAATACTTAATTTTATACCCCAAAATCAAAATATATATCAGAAATGAAAAGAATCTTAGGAATAGATACAGGCACGAACAGCCTTGGATGGGCTGTGGTAGATAGAGACGAGAACGGTCAGTGTTCTCTTGTGAGGAAGGGTAGCCTCATTTTCCAGGAGGGAGTGAAAATCGAAAAAGGCAATGAGTCTTCAAAAGCTGCTGAGCGAACAGAATTTAGAGCGAAACGCAAGCAATATTTCCGTCGCCGCCTGCGGAAGATAGAAGTATTGAAAGTGCTCGTGAAATACGGATGGTGTCCATATCTCTCACCCGAAGCCCTCCATGCATGGCATGTGAATAAGCAGTATCCTATGGACGAGGACTTCCTCCAATGGCAGCGTACAGACGACGCTTTGGACAAGAACCCTTATGCCTATCGCCATATCTGTCTCCATGACGAGCTCGACCTCGACAACGAGGCAGAGCGTTTTATTCTTGGCAGAGCAATGTATCACCTCGCGCAGCGCAGAGGATTCAAGAGCAACCGCCTCGACCAAAGCGAAGAGGACGGCAAGGAGACTGGAGCAGTTAAGGAGGGTATCAGCAATCTATCGGAAGAGATGAAAGCGGCAGGATGCGAGTTCCTTGGCGATTATTTCTGGCATCTGTACCGTGAGAATGAGCATGTACTTGAGGGTGGCAAGCACCGTATCCGTACACGATACACCGACCGCGAAGACCAATACAAGAAAGAATTCTATGCCATATGCGAGAAACAACGTCTCTCAAAGGAACAGATTGCAGAACTTGAGCGTGCCTTGTATTTCCAGCGCCCGCTAAAGAGCCAGCGCCACAGCGTCGGGAAATGCACGTTTGAGAAGAAGAAACCACGCTGTGCTGACTCACATCCAGCTTACGAGCTTTTCCGGATGCTCAGCTTCGTGAACAACATAAAGGTTATGGGACCGTATGATGTGGAACTGCGACCTTTAACCTCAGAAGAGTTTGAGAAGATAAAGGCGCAATTCTTTAAAAAAGGTAATAAACCAATTAAGTTTGAGGACATTGCTAAGGCTCTTGCCGGGAAGAACAATTATCAGTATATCAAGGATGCAGAAGAAAAGCCATATAAGTTCAACTACCGAATGACATTTCCCGTTAGTGGATGTCCTACCATCGCTTCCCTGATAAGCCTGTTCGGCGATGACTACCAGAACGCCATTGCTGAGGTCTATACTCTTTCAGAAGGCAAGACGAAAGAGCAGATGGTGGAGGATGTGTGGAATGTGCTTTATAGTTTCCAAGACAAGGAGAATGTGAAGCGATGGGGAATGGAACGCCTGCAGCTCTCAGATGAAGAAGCGGAGAAATTCTCAAAGATTCGTTTGTCCCGTAATTTTGCTTCTCTAAGCCTTTCCGCTATTCGTCGCATACTGCCATGGTTAGAGCAAGGGCTTATATACTCTCGTGCAGTCCTTATGGCAAAGATTCCTGATATCGTGGGAAGTGAGATATGGCAAGAGCATGGGGAGAGAATACAGAGCGAGATGCTTGAGTTCATTGACAATTTCAACGCCTCCGATGAGAAAATGCAGGGCACTCTTGACTTCTGCATAAAAGACTATCTGCGGAGCAATTTCGAACTTAAGCCAGGAGCGGCAGATGCACTTTACCACCCCTCGATGATTGAGGCTTATCAGGATGCTAAGAAGAATTCTCATGGAGTCTACCAGTTAGGCTCTCCGAAGACAAACTCTGTACGTAATCCTATGGCGATGCGCTCTCTGCATAAGCTACGCAAGGTCATAAACATGTTGCTGCGAGAGAAAATCATCGACCAGAACACGGAAGTGCACATAGAGTATGCCCGTGAACTCAACGATGCCAATAAGCGGTGGGCTATTGCCGACTGGAACAAGGACCGTGAGAAAGCCCGTGCAAAGTACGCTGAGGAAATCACCAAGCTCTACAAGGCAGAAACCGGACGTGACATTGTACCTACAAAAGAAGAGATTCTGAAATACGAACTCTGGACGGAACAGAACCATATCTGTCTCTATACCGGAAAAGAGATAGGTATATCAGACTTCATCGGCCCTAATCCATGCTTCGATATTGAGCACACTGTGCCGAGAAGTGTCGGCGGCGATTCTACAATGATGAACATGACCTTGTGCTGCTCGCAGTTCAACCGCGACGTGAAGAAAGCGAGACTGCCCCAGGAACTCTCGAACATTGAGGATATTATGGCTCGCCTCGCAGACTGGAAAGAGAAGATAACCCAGCTGAGAAAGGATGCTGACAACGTGCGCACATATTCTGGAATGCCAAAGGATATGAAAGACCGCAAAATACGTAAGCGCCATAAGATACGTCTCGAACTCGATTACTGGCAGGAGAAATACCGCCGTTTCCAAATGACGGAAGTCCCAGAAGGCTTCAGCAGGCGGCAGGGGGCTGGCATCGGACTTGTAGGGAAATACGCTGGATTATATCTCAGAAGTCTCTTCCACAAACCAGAAGACCGTCAGAAGAGCAATGTGAGAGTAGTGAAAGGCACTACGACAGCTGAATTCCGCAAGATGTGGGGAGTGCAGGATGAATACGAAAAGAAGTCACGAGACAATCATATCCATCACTGCATAGACGCCATTGTCATTGCCTGCATACAGACAGGCGACTACAATGCCGTAGCACGCTACTACCAGCAATATGAAGAATACGAACGGCAAAGGGCACAGAAACCAACATTCCCTAAACCGTGGCCGACATTCACTGAAGACATAAAGGCGCTGGCATCGCAGATGCTCGTGGTACACGATACCCCAGACAACTTTGCGAAGCATGCCAGCAAGACCGTCTACACGCCAACGGGAAAACATGTGGCACAAGGAGACTCTGTGCGCGGTTCTCTACATAAAGATACATATTATGGGGCGATAGAGCGCGATGGCGAGATAAAGTACGTTGTTCGCCGGTCACTCTCCTCGATCGAGAAAGTGTCCGAAATAGACTCTATTGTCGATGAGACCGTAAAGGAAATTGTAAAGAAGGCTGTTGAAGGGAAAAACCTGAAAGAGGCTCTTGCTCAGCCTATATATATGAATAAAGAGAAGGGCATACTGATAAAGAAGGTGCGTTGCTATGCTGGAAGCGTAAAGAATCCTGTAGATATCCGTACACACCGGGATGTCAGCAGAAAAGAATACAAACGCACCTTCCATGTCCAGAACGACGAGAACTATCTCCTTGCCATTTATGAGGATATTGTAAAGGGGAAGCCGAAGAGGGAATTCGAACTTGTAAGGAATATTGATGCAGCAAAGTATTTCAAGGCAAGCACCGACCGTGCAGATTATCCTTCAATCGTGCCAGAGAAGAGCCCTAAGGGCTATCCGCTGAAGCATAAGCTTACCGTAGGAAAGATGGTGATTCTATATGAGGCTTCTCCCGAAGAGATAGACTTCGGAAATATTGAAGACCTCGGGAAAAGACTGTATAAGATTACGGGATTAAGCTATCTTCCTGTAAATGCAGGTTATGGAACAATTGTCATGCGCCATCATCAGGAAGCGAGAATGGCAAAGGAGGTAAAGCAGAAGAATGGAGCTTATAAAAACGGAGAAGAATACCGAGCTGCTATTATCATGCTCCACACTCAATTCCACGCCCTTGTCGAGGGTGAAGACTTCGAAATCAACGCCTTGGGTGAGATTACGCTCAAACACTGATGTCTATGCTTAAGCGAACCCTTGTCTTTTCCAATCCAATGTCACTGTCTTTGAAGAACTGTCAGCTTGTCCTGGCTTTCAAGGATGCCCCAGACAATAAAATGACCATCCCGATAGAGGATATCGGGGTGGTTATAATTGAAAACCAGCAAGTAAGCATTACAATACCATTGATGAACGCACTCATCGAAGGGAATGTGCAGGTGGTGGTGTGCAACGACCGTGGCATGCCATCAGCAATGCTCCAGAGCTTTGAAAGCAACAACCTTCAGGGGGAGAACCTGAGAAACCAGATAAATGCTGGAGAGGTGCTGAAGAAACAACTGTGGAAGCAGATTGTCGAGGCTAAAATAAGAAATCAGGCCGCGCTGCTCAATATGGTTGGACAAGAGGGAGACATTCTGAAACAATATTATCGGAATGTGAAAAGTGGCGATTCTGATAATCGAGAAGGGATTGCAGCACGTGTATATTTCTCTGAATTGTTTGGCGAATCATTTATACGGGATAGAACTCTTCCCGGAATAAACGCTCTCTTGAACTATGGGTATACCGTCCTCCGCGCAGCGACGGCAAGGGCATTGGTGTCTTCCGGACTGCTTCCTGCCATTGGTATCTTCCACCACAACCGTAGTAATGCCTTTCCTCTGGCTGACGATATTATGGAGCCTTACCGACCTTATGTCGATGAGATTGTATATGCTCTCTCTATGCAGGGGAAGATGGAACTTACAAAAGATGTTAAGGCAGATTTGATTCAAGTATTATATGCAGACACACAGTTCAGCAAGGTTATACGCCCGCTGAGTGTCGGACTTACGTTCACCTCCTCCAGTCTTTCCAAGTGCTTCGCGAAAGAGCAGACAAGACTCTCCTTACCTTTAATGAAATGAGCTACGAACGATTAAATGCTTATCATGTCATGTGGCTATTCGTGATGTTCGATTTGCCTGTAACTACAAAGAGAGAGCGTAAGAATGCCACCGCCTTCAGGAAGAACCTTGAAAAGGATGGATTTGTCATGCATCAGTTTAGCGTTTACATGCGACACTGCGGTTCTCTTGAAAGTGCGCAAGTGCATATAAAAAGAGTAAGGTCGTTGTCTCCTGAAAGCGGACATATCTCTATCGTTACCATAACAGACAAGCAATATTCAAATATTGTTAACATTTGGGGAAAAGTAGAGAAAAAAGCACGCCCATTGCCATTGCAACTCGAATTTTTTTAGTATTTTTGCAATATAATATTTAGAACATCTGCCACTTCATATACTCTACCATTAGCTAATGTGCTGATTAGTAAGCTCATAGGTACTATATGTTGTGGTTTGATGTAGAATAACGATATAAGACAACGTAACAAAATTAGGGCCAAACGTACCACTGTTGTGGTTTGATGTAGAATAACGATATAAGACAACTTTAGAACAAATTTATCATTAGGTAATACAGTTGTGGTTTGATGTAGAATAACGATATAAGACAACATCATGTGATTTTCTTGTATAATATATATGGTTGTGGTTTGATGTAGAATAACGATATAAGACAACACCACATGAGCGGTAAAAGTCCCTTATCCGTTGTGGTTTGATGTAGAATAACGATATAAGACAACGACGGCTGCGACGTTGAGGCGCAAGTAAGGTTGTGGTTTGATGTAGAATAACGATATAAGACAACATTACGAAAATCTCCGAGGAAGAAAAACAGTTGTGGTTTGATGTAGAATAACGATATAAGACAACTGCTTTTGCTATATCATCGTCAGTAAGTGAGTTGTGGTTTGATGTAGAATAACGATATAAGACAACCATGGCGACAGTGAATAGAGAGCCGCATTGTTGTGGTTTGATGTAGAATAACGATATAAGACAACTCAAGGGCGTATGACTCTATCTGTGCGTAGTTGTGGTTTGATGTAGAATAACGATATAAGACAACAAAACCCTAAGAGCCTAACCAAAAACGGCGTTGTGGTTTGATGTAGAATAACGATATAAGACAACACGTAACGGCTTCTCGCCTTACATCGGCATGTTGTGGTTTGATGTAGAATAACGATATAAGACAACTGTCCATAATTGGAAATGATTACCCTCCCAGTTGTGGTTTGATGTAGAATAACGATATAAGACAACCCATTGCCCGCCACTTGTTGTAGTCTGAGTGTTGTGGTTTGATGTAGAATAACGATATAAGACAACGTGATGATTATGAACACAAAAATTGTCTTTCCCTATACAAAGTTGACTTTACGAGTAATCTTTTTATAGGGAAAGACAATTTTTGTCATAATGGAAGGAGACCTTTTCAAAATGAAAGGGTAATGGAGGGCGCTGATTTTTGTTTAGATAATCTTATCTTGTTGGTTATCTGCTATTTGGCTTTATATCCTGATTTTTGGTGTTTTATTTGCATATAGTGATGTGAATTTGATAACTATCATTATGGATATAAAGCAATACGGGCAAAGCGAGCAAGCTCCCTTTTGTCTTCTGGCTTAACGGAATCGTTCTTAAAAGTGCGATTCCTCGCCAAGCTAAAGTGAGCAAGCTCCCTTTGGTCTTCTGGCTTAACGGAATCGTTCATAATCATATTGTTTTTTTTGAAATTCGGCGCAAAGTTATAGCTTCTCTGATAAATGGACAAACGATGATTATGGGATTTTCCTATCATCGCTATAGGCAAAACAGAATACGTCTCCCCCCCCTGCCTCCTCTCCAGTAGAGGGGGCAGGGGGGATATAATAAATTAACGATTATGAAAAAAATCTCATCAAGCCCTTCAGGCTGGCAATAGTGATGTGTGCCGCTTCTGCCCATTCCGTATATATGGACCGTCGCCAGCCCTTATGGGACATTCTGCCTCAGTATCATTTTATCCTGATCATCACTACTGGCTGTGTCTTATCCTTGTCGAGTGGCTCAGATTGATATTTCACCTTTGCGAATCTGATATTGTTGAGGTCTATGCATCGGATGGTGCTGTTGTGCATAGTGCGGTAGTATATCCTCCTGCCGGCTATGTCTGTCGCCACGGTCCATTGTGTCGCACTCGGGATGTCTGGCACCCTCTGTCTCTCAGAGAACTGTATGCCTGTGGGTATGTCGAAGTTGTTCAGGATATGGAATGCCTGCATCACCGCTTTCTCTCCCGTAGCCTGTCTTGGCGCTGTGGCCTGGAAGAAAGCCGCTCTCACGAATCGTGACGGTGGAGTCATATCGCCAGGGATGCCGTGCATACCTCCCCCTCCTCCGAATGCCGTTAGCGTCAGGTCGCCTATCTCGCGGGTGTATATGGGGCCAGCGAAAAGGTTTGTGTAGTTGTTCAGATTCGTCAGATGCCAGTCCAGTCCCGGCGAGTTGGTCAGCACGCCGAGTTTGTTCTCATAGAATTTCAGCTGTTTGCCCACAATCTCCAGCACTACTTGTCTGCCTCCCGGCTCTGTTATGCGCCAGTGGACAGTAGAGCCACGAGGGTCTATCGTGACGATGTGTATATTGTATATCTCGCGTTTCATCTCGTCGATAGACTTGAAGTTGCCGAGAATCCATGACACCAGTTGCAGGTCGCTTATGGTCGATTCCCTGTTATCCTCGCTATACCGCTCATACTCACCGTAGGATGGGAAATAGAAGAGTCCGGCACACAGCCCCGCCTCGTTTATTCCCTCAACGACAAACTCTGGCTGCTCTACAGCCAGCCCCACATAGCCATAGCGTGCTGTGAATGCCATGCCGTCCTTTGTCCCGCCTGGTGTGAACGAGCGTTGGGTATAGCCCCTTGGCACAATGGAGTATCTGCTCTCAAGGTCATTGCCAGCCCATTCTATGGTTCGGGCTGTGACTGTGGTGCCACTTGTAGTGTGGAGAGTGATGCCTGTACATGCTGATGCTTCCTGTACTGACAATAACGCAGCCGTGATGGCTGTCCATAATAATAATCGTTTCATGTTAACCTCCTTCTTCTTTAATAATGTCTGTGTATGCAAATATAATCATCCTTAATTCCGCAACACTTTGATTTAACTTTATTTATAAGTACCTGAGCAACA
>SAMEA3663208__coassemble_194_pt1 | contig 26816 bp, 26 predicted proteins | sample SAMEA3663208__metabat2_high_PE_004 | metagenome-assembled genome bin SAMEA3663208 (sample SAMEA3663208) | pig gut metagenome | biome: pig gut; feature: pig-associated habitat; material: faeces | place: China | collected 2013
AGAAGTGTCAGCCCTAATTTATTTTCTTTGCAAAAGTTTTACCGGACAGTAATAAATTGAGATAAAAGAGCGGCATCGTGGAACTTTTACCACAATGCCGCTCTTTTATCTTGTGTCATACGGCTAATTTGGGATGGTTACGCTTTTTTTTTGGGGGGGGGGAAGTATTAGAAGGCAAAACCAAAGCATGGTCATACAAAGAAATAAGCCAGACGAATCACACATCTGCGGTGAGAGCGTCTGGCTTTTGCGTTCATAGTAGGTAGCCACATGAGTATCACGGAGAGAGAGGGTGAGGAGACAGTAGCTTGGTATCTCACTCGAGGTTCTCAGGCTTCAAGGTATGAGACGAGGAGCCGTCGAAGCAATGTGTGCAGACCTTACATTTTGGCAGGCCTATAGCCTCGACGATGGTCTCAAGTTTGGAGAACTGGAGCGTGTCGATATTCAGACGCCGTGCTATCTCACTAACCATGGCGTTGTACTCTGGCGAACCTGTCGTGGCATACCGTTTGAGTGTTTCCTCTGGTATGGTGACGTTGTCCGCTGTGTGGGCGTCATCAAGCATTGTCTTGTCTTGGCTGCCTGTCTCAAAATCACGGATAACACGGCGCGCTATGAGCTCGAGCTCATTCTTCGAGGCAGAGAAGTTGACGAATGGGCATGCCCAGATAAGCGGTGGGCAGGCTATGCGCATATGCACCTCCCTGGCTCCGAGATCCTTTAGGATTTGTGTGTTCTCCCTCAGCTGTGTGCCACGGACGATGCTGTCGTCACAGAAGAGGCACCGTTTGCCCTGGAGCATGGCCTGGTTGGGTATGAGTTTCATCCTGGCGACAAGGTTACGCATATCCTGGCTGGCTGGCATGAAGGAACGTGGCCATGTCGGGGTGTATTTTGATATGCACCGCTGGTAAGGCACATTATGCCCTGCGGCATAGCCGACAGCCATGCCAAGACCGGAGTCAGGTATCCCACCCGCATTGTCGACTACGGTCTCATCCTCCTGCCCCATGATGTATCCTGTCTGGTAGCGCATGGCCTCGACATTCTTGCCCTCATAGAACGATGTCGGGAAACCGTAGTATATCCAGAGGAACGAGCAAATCTGCATCCCACTCTGTGGGGGGCGCAGCTGCTGCATGCCGTCGGCAGTGAGTCTGACTATCTCTCCAGGGCCTACGTAGTGGTCAATGTCGAACCCGAGGTTTGGGAAGGCTGTCGACTCGCTTGTGGCAGCCATGGCTCCCTCTTTGCGGCCTATGACGATGGGTGTGCGCCCCCAGTAGTCGCGTGCAGCTATGATGCTGTCCTCTGTAAGGATGAGGAGGGAGCATGATCCGGAAACTGTCCTGTAGACATTCTCAATGCCCTCAACAAAATTCCTGCCCTGGACAATGAGCAGACCGATGAGCTCTGTAGGGTTTATTCTTCCTGATGAGAACTCTGAGAGAACCATATTATCGGCGAGGAGCTTCCGCGCGATATCCTCGGCATTGTTCACCTTGCCTACTGTAACGATAGCGAACCGTCCGAGATGGGAGTTCATGAGCAATGGCTGGGCGTCGGTATCGGAAATGACACCTATGCCTTGCTCGCCATGGAACTTATGAAGCTCGCTCTCGAATTTTGTGCGGAAATATGTGCTCTCAAGATTGTGTATGGAACGTTTGAAGCCTTGTGTCTCCTTGCTGTATGTGGCCATGCCGCCACGTTTAGTCCCAAGATGTGACTGGTAGTCTATGCCGTAAAACAATTCCTCAACACAACGATGGCGCTGTATGGTACCGAAAAAACCACCCATGATGATTATGACAATTTATATAAATTATGTATTTTTTGATAAACAGAAAATGAATGAAAACAGTCTCGTAAAAAAGAAGATGAGCGTAATCTGTGGGGAGGTGAAGACGGCGGCTCTCACAGGCAGTAGAGCTCTTTCTTGCCGGCCAGGAGTGTGTTACGCATCAGGGAACATATTGTCATAGGGCCTACACCGCCGGGGACGGGGCTGATATAGGAGCACAATGGGGCAACCTCTTCGAACTTGACATCACCAGAGAGGCGGAACCCGCTTTTCCTGGAGGGGTCGGGGACGCGTGTCGTCCCGACGTCGATGACGACAGCCCCTGGCTTGACCATATCGGCTGTGACGAACTCTGGAGATCCTATGGCGGCGATGAGAATATCAGCCTCACGGCATTCGCGCACCAAATCGCGCGAATGGCTGTGGCAGACAGTCACAGTGGCATCGCCATACTGCTTCTGCATCATGAGCTGTGCCATAGGCTTGCCGACAATGTTTGAGCGGCCGAGGATGACACATTTCTTTCCTGATGTCTCGATGTTGTATCTCTGCAGCAGTGTCAATATGCCTAATGGTGTTGCAGAGATAAAACATGGGAGGCCGATAGAGAGACGTCCAGCATTGATAGTAGTGAACCCGTCGACATCCTTGCGGTAGTCGATAGCCTCGATTATCTTCTTCTCGTCGATGTGTCTTGGTAGTGGCAGCTGTACGATGAATCCATCAACATCAGGGTCGTTGTTCAGATTGCTGATACAGGCGAGGAGTTCACCTTCTGTCACATCTTCCTCGTAGCGTATGAGTGAGGATTTGAATCCGCATGCCTCACATGCCAACACCTTGTTCCTGACGTATGTCTCTGAGCCGCCATCATGGCCTACCAATATTGCCGCGAGATGTGGCCGTTTCCCGCCATTTGATATGATGTTCTCCACCTTCTGTGCAATCTCCTGCTTTATAGCTGCCGCTGTGGCCTTGCCGTCAATAATCTTCATTCTTCTTTATTAATATAGTTTATGTTTAGATAGGTTCCATGACTTGACGAATTTGTAGAACCCACCTTTAAGCAATCAACTGAATAATAACAGGAGCGATTGAACCTGTCGCCCCTACTCGGGGAGGAATCACCGTTTCATCTTCCTCATGGCATTAGCCATCTGCATCATCTTCGAGGAACCCATACCGGTCACCATCTTCATCATCTTCTTTGTCTGGTCGAACTGTTTGAGGAGTTTGTTTACCTCTTGTATGTCTGTTCCGGAACCCTTAGCAATACGTCTTCTTCTGGAAGTGTTTATAATCTCAGGATTCTCCCTCTCCTGTGGAGTCATGGATCCTATGATGGCCTCAATGTTCTTGAACGGATCGTCAGGTATGTCAATATCCTTAATCGCCTTTCCTACTCCCGGTATCATAGCTGCGAGGTCCTTTACATTTCCCATCTTCTTGACCTGCTGTATCTGCCCGAGGAAGTCATTGAAGTCAAACTTGTTCTTCCTGATTTTCTTCTCGAGACGTTTAGCCTCCTCCTCGTCAAACTGCTGTTGGGCACGCTCAACGAGAGAGACGACGTCGCCCATGCCGAGAATACGGTCGGCCATACGTTCCGGATGGAAGACATCGATGGCCTCCATCTTTTCTCCTGTGCCTATGAACTTGATAGGCTTGTCGACAACAGTCCTGACAGACAGAGCTGCGCCACCACGTGTATCGCCATCAAGTTTTGTCAGGATAACACCGTCAATCTCAAGTCTCTCATTGAAGATTTTCGCTGTGGAGACAGCTTCCTGGCCTATCATGGCGTCTATGACAAGCAGTGTCTCCTGTGGCAGGACAGCATCCTTGATGTTACGTATCTGTATCATCAGTTCCTCGTCGATAGACTGTCGGCCGGCGGTATCGACGATTACGACATCGTTACCGTTGAGCTTGGCATGGTTGATGGCGTTTCTTGCTACAAGGACAGGGTCTGTCGCTCCCTCCTCAATGTAGACAGGGACATCGACCTGTGCTGCAAGTACGCGTAGCTGTTCCATAGCAGCTGGGCGGAATGTATCGCAGGCAGCAAGCAGAGGTTTGCGATGCTGGCGTGTCTTCAGCATGAGGGCGAGTTTTCCTGACATGGTTGTCTTGCCCGCACCATTCAAACCTGCCATAAGTATGACAGCAGGATGACCAGGTGTGGAATTGAGGGACATCTCGACAGCATGACCGCCCATGAGTGTGGCCAGCTCGTCATGAACAAGCTTGACCATGAGTTCTCCTGGCTTTATGGATGTCAGCACATTCATGCCGAGAGCTTTTTTCTTTACAGTGTCTGTAAATGTCTTGGCGACCTTATAGTTGACATCTGCATCGAGCAGCGCACGACGTATGTCCTTTAAGGTTTCCGCAACATTGATCTCGGTTATCTTACCCTCACCCTTTAGTATTTTGAATGAACGTTCGAGGCGTTCGTTAAGATTCTCAAACATAAGTTTCTGTTATGATTTCGCGTTGGATATTTAGTTTTGTTGTAATCGGTATGTATCTGGATGTCAGATATGTACTGCCTTATTTTTCAAATACTCGTCTAATAAGACTATTGCTGTCATGGCTTCCACTATAGGTACTGCCCTTGGGAGCACACATGGGTCATGACGTCCTCTGGCATTCAGCTTCACCGCATTGCCATGGATGTCGATGGTATCCTGCTCGCGGAGAAGAGTCGCCACGGGCTTGAAGGCGACGCGGAAGACAATATCCTGTCCGTTGGAGAGACCACCCTGTATTCCACCGCTATGGTTTGTGTGGGTTGATACACGCCCATTCTCGACAAGGAAGATATCGTTCTGTTCAGACCCCCGTGAGGATACTCCGCTGAATCCTTCTCCATATTCAAATCCTTTCACAGCATTTATGCTGAGCATAGCATGTGCAAGAACAGCATGGAGCTTGTCAAATTCAGGCGACCCTAATCCCACTGGACAGCCTTTCACGACACATTGTATTATTCCGCCAATAGTGTCGCCATCCTTCTTCACCTGCTTTATGAGAGACTCCATCTCTGCAGCCTTCTCTCTGTCTGGACATCTTACGGGATTTGTCTCGGCTACGGAGAGGTCATACAGTGAGTAGTCCCGGCTTATTCCGATATCACCCACCTGTAGGGTGTAGGCATTGACAGTCACGCCAAGCTGTCTCAAGGCTATCTTAGCCAGCGCTCCTGCAACACAGCGGCTAATGGTGATTCGGGCTGATGTCCGTCCTCCTCCACGATGGTCTCTTATGCCGTATTTGGTGAAATATGTGTAATCCGCATGAGACGGACGGAAAAGAGATTCCATATTGTCATAATCCTGGGAGTGCTGGTTCTGGTTGCGGACAATGAACCCTATAGGGCATCCTGTAGACTTTCCGTTGTAGATGCCGCTGAGGAACTCTACCTTGTCTGGCTCGTTTCTGCTTGTCGTGATTGAACTTTGGCCTGGACGGCGGCGGTTCATCTCGTCCTGTACGAATTTCTCATCGATGTCAATATCTGCTGGCATACCATCAATGACACCGCCGACAGCAGCGCCATGGCTTTCACCAAATGTCGTGACAGAAAACAATGTACCGAAAGAGTTGGACATGTATGTGATAATGAAAAATTATATATCTTCCCATGATGTCAGGGAAGGAACACTAAGTTTATAGATGGATTCGAATCTTTAAGTGTGGCCAGTTGATGCAGAGGAAACTCTCCCCGTCATATTACTCTGCCAAACAAGGCTGCCGTAAATTAGATAAGGCATACCTCATATGTTTGAAATCAGTATAATTCCGAATCAGAAGACTGCGCATATTCTGTAGCCTATTCCATCAAACTGTCATATATAGATATGTAAGCAGGACTGAAGATATATACCGATTGGCTCCTGGTTGACACTCAGCCGCAAGGGGGTCAATTTCCACAACTTCCGCATCCGCTGTCACAGCCTCCACAGTCGCCACAGCTTCCACCGCCACAACCGCCACATCCACCATTTCCTGTAAGATGAGCCATCATTGCCTCTATCTCTTTTGGAGAAGCCTCGACTTTCTCAACGACTCTCCCGACAAAATGAAGGTCCTTGCCTGCAAGAGGGTGGTTGAGGTCTATGCGCACCTTGTCATCGACTGCCAAGACGAGACCAGGAAACTGCTGGCCATCTGCATTCTGTAACCTGATTATCCTACCTTCAGCTACATTGACATTGTCAAACTTGCCGTCAATGGTGAACAGCTGCTTGTCAAGTTCGATGATGCCGCGCTCATCATATTCGCCATAAGCTTTGTCTACTGGAACATTGAAATCGAATGTTCCACCAACTTCGAGGTTCTCGACAGCCTTCTCGAAATCGTCAAGTACCATGCCGAATCCAGACAGGAATCGGAATGGCTCGTTTTCGGTTGTCTCCTCTTCGAGTGTCTCTTTTCCGTCGCTTGTCGTATAGAGTTTATACTCAATACCGTATCTATAGTTTTTCTTCTCCATGATTGTTTTGAAAATTTTGTGCAAAGGTAATGCTTTTTTTCAAGAAAGACGAAGCTTTCAATGAGAAAGTTTCGTCTTTATTCATATTGCCATCTGACACATAGATTATGTCAATCTTTGTAATATATCCTCTTCACACGTCCGCTGACACCAGTCAACACTTCATATGGTATAGTGCCTATGACATCAGATAGTGTTGTGACAGGAAGATGTTCGCCGAAAATCTCCACGCTGTCACCCTCATCACATTTGATATCTGTCACATCGATCATGGCTACGTCCATACAGATATTGCCGACATAGTCAGCTTTCTGGCCGTTTACCATGCAGTAGCATTTCCTGTTGCCTAATCTCCTGTTCAGTCCGTCAGCATATCCTATTGGTATTGCTGCCACGACGCTATCACGTTCGAGCACTGTCTTGCGGCTGTATCCTATAGATTCGCCCGCCCTGACATTATGTTTCTGAAGTATTGTAGTCTTAAGTGTTGAGACCGTGTTGAGTATAGAGTTATCATAAGGGTCAATGCCATATAATCCAAGTCCGAGTCTGCACATATCAAGCTGGCGGTCGGCGAAGCGCTCTATTCCGGCAGAGTTGCATATATGGCGTAGAATCCTATGGTTGAAGGCGTCCTGCAACTTGGTGCTTGCCTTGTCGAATCTCTCAAATTGTCCATCGGAGAACGAGTCGAAATCATCTGAGTCTGAGCCGACGAAGTGGGAGAAAACCGAACGTGGTATTACAGCCTTCTGCTTCTTCAGCGCTGATATGAGATTGTCGATGTCTTCAACAGGGTCGAAACCGAGCCTGTGCATTCCTGTATCGAACTTAATATGTACTGGCCATCCTGTTATACCCTCGTGGCGTGCTGCATGTACAAGCGCATCGAGAAGCCTGAAGCTATAGACCTCCGGCTCGAGGTTATAGTCGAACATTGTCTTGAATGCAGACATCTCTGGATTCATTATCATTATGTTGCAGGTTATGCCGGCCTTTCTCAACGTGACACCCTCATCGGCTACAGCCACTGCAAGATAATCTACTCTGTGGTCCTGAAGAGTCTTTGCCACCTCGACAGCTCCTGCTCCGTAGGCGTCGGCCTTAACCATACACACAAGTTTTGTCTCGGGTTTCATGAATGCCCTATAATGGTTGAAATTGTCTACAAGGGCATTAAGATTAACCTCTAACACTGTCTCGTGTACCTTGCGCTCAAGGCGGTCTGTTATTCGGTCGAATCCAAACTGGCGGGCTCCCTTGACAAGGATGACCTCGTCACGAAGATTGTTGAATGTAGATGACTGGAGGAAATCTTCTGTCGTATTGAAGAACGCCCTCAATATATCATCGGATGACGAGCAGAGGACAGGTGCGAAATTTTCTTTCAGCCCTACACCAATCCCTATGAACTTGTCGACGGCCCTGCTCTTGACCAGGTCTAAAAGGTCCTGGCATAACTCCCTTTGTGACAGTCCTGATTGTAAGATGTCGCTGAGGATAAGTGTATGGGTTCGTTTTTTTGTCTCTGGTCTTCTCGACATGAAGTCGAGAGCTATGTCTAATGATTTGAGGTCATTGTTGTATGAGTCGTTGATAATAGTGCATCCATATTGGCCTTCTATCACTTCAAGACGCATCGCGACAGCCTCAAGTTCTGGCATGCGTAGGGATAATGTCTCAGGAGACATGCCGAGGTATAGACAGACGGAAGCGCATGTTATGGCATTCTCTATCGCGCCCTCATTTATTTTATGTATGGTGAACGATCCTGAAATGCTTTCTTTTCCTTTCAGATTGTATGTATAAGATATTGTGGTTGTCTGCCTTGCGTCGTCGGATGCCACATTGCTTATGTACATCGCTGCGTTCTCATTCCTCATAGACCATGCAAGCCTGATGCCTCTGAAATCGGAACGTCTCATACAGTTGCTGATTGTCTCATCATCTGCTGAGTAGACAGCAACCTCTGCGTCTCTGAGAAGAAGCAGTTTCTCCTCGCATTTCTCCCTCATGTTCCTGAAGTTCTCCTGATGTGCTGCCCCGATATTGGTCAGTACAGCTATCGTCGGCTGTATCATTTCCCTCAGCTGCTCCATCTCCCCTGGCATGCTTATACCTGCCTCGAAGATTCCTATCTCACTCTGATCGTTCAGCAGCCATACGGACATAGGCACACCTATCTGCGAGTTGTATGAGCGTGGCGATCTCGTGACACGAACGTCACGATAGAGCAGCTGGTATAGCCATTCCTTAACCGTTGTCTTGCCATTTGAGCCTGTTATTCCTATTATCGGTATGGAGAACTCGTCTCTATGTCGCTCGGCAAGTCTTTGTAGAGCTTCAAGCGAATTGGTCACTTTCAAGAAGTTAGCCTCGGGATAGATAGTATCAAACGACTTAGGAAGTGTCTCGATAACAAAGGACCTCACCCCCCGGCGGTAGAGGTCATCGATATATTTGTGTCCGTCATTACGCTGAGTCTTGATAGCGAAGAAGAGAGTCTCTTCTGGGAATGACAACGAGCGTGAGTCTGTCAGGACAAAACTGACAGAACTATCGGCTTTGCCATAACGGCGCGCTCCGATAAGCGTTGTTATTTTTTCTATCGTGTACATATTAATAATAAATATATGTATTTTGAGCCATAATACCTCGCTGAACGATAATGTGTATGTATACGGGCTTCCTTTGACAAGTGTTATGAGCGGCTTATCTGCAGTCCTGTATCGCTCAACGACATGTCGACGAATCTGGCATTCTCGTTCAAGCGTTCCTTTGTTAGTCTTTGCTTTATAATTCCGGCAGCCTCGGGGTCTTTAGCCACCATATACAGATAGCCACCACCTCCAGCTCCTGGCAGCTTGTACCCCAGACACAGGTCGTCAATTTTCTCCGTCAGTCTTGCTATGGCTGATGGGTTTGTGCCCTTGTCTATCATCTGGTTCTGTCGCCATGTCTTCGCCACAAGTTGTCCCATAAGCGTGAAGTTGTTGCGTTGTATGGCATCATACATGTCAAGCGCATGCTCTTTCATCTCTCGCAAGAGGCGTAGCTCCTCACCATTATTGAGGAACATGCGCCGGACAATCTCAGCAAGCAAAGTCTTTGCGGTGCGTGTTATCCCAGTATAATAAAGGAGATGACAAGCTTTGTATTCTGGTTGGGTAAAGAGATTTGTAGGCAGCCATCTGACACCTGGGCTCTGTTCGAAGCCTCTTTGGGTAGTAAGCAGCTTCACTCCCTGTAGCAGTCCGCCAAACTGGTCTTGCCATCCACCGCCTGTAGTGAGCAGCTGTTCGAGTATTAGCGTTCTGCGGCCTATCTCATTCTTGTCCCAGCAGAGTGAGCAGAAATCGCTCAATGTACCCAAGACAGTAGCGGCAAGGACGCTGCTCGTCCCCAACCCACTGCCTGCGGGAATGGCCGAGAGGAGAGTCACCTCTATTCCACACCCGAAATCTTCGAGCTGCTCGCGTAGCGACTGGTATTTATGCAACGAGTATTCTGGTAAGAATCCACATAGCGCGAGCGCTGCCTTTGGGATTGAGAATGGTGAGCCTACATGGTGGAAATCGCGGAGTTCATCGTATGTTGTTATCTTTTCTGCCGAGCCGAGGTCAATGCTCCTAAGCACAATGTGTGGCTCACGGCATGGCCTGACATAAGTCTGTATGGGTTGCTGACCGTTCATGTCTATGGCAATGTTCACAACATCGCCACCCTCCATGAGGCAATAGGGCGGTGTATCAGTCCATCCCCCAGCGAGGTCTATCCTGACAGGCGATCGTCCCCATACTATCTGGTCTGAATAGACCGACATCCTCGGGTTCTGCTTCTCCTTTAATGCAGATGATGTAAGTCCCTCTCTCAGAAGCGAGAATGCCCTGTCATTCCATTCTCCTGCTACCTCTGAGCGCTGTTTCATGACTTCCGAGCGGAACATGGCGTCATGTATGCGGATAATTAGTGGTGATGCCTCTGACGGCACATCGTGTAGGGGAATGTTGTTCTCTACGAATTCACTGACAGCTTCTGAGAGGTCTGTCTGGTAGAATACAGAATGCTCATGGTTCTTGGCAATGTCAGCCCAGTTGCCAGCCCTGAATGCTCTACGCTGTGCCTCAAGCCTGAGCAGATTGGCCTTGTCGCTTATCTCTTCAGCGCTTAGCTTCTCCGCCCTCTCGAATATCTCATATCCCCTACCCTCTCCTGTCAGCATCCAGACAGTGACAGCCTCCATGTCAGCCATATTATGGACTATGGGGAACATGGGCCTCTGCTGCATGTCTCCAGCAAACTTGTCGCGGTATCCATACGGACGGATGATATACCCATCATCTTCATATGGCACGATATCGAGACATTGTCCAGGAGCGAGGGTGACAGTCCAGTCGTTGACGGGCACACCTGTGACGACATTGTCATGTGTCAGACTCCAATGCTGCCCGATACATGAGTTCTCCACCCATATGTTCGAGTTCTCCTCTGTGAACTTTCGCTTTATACATGCATTCTGAACGAATATTGAGGGATGTGCCTTGCGGTCACGATGCATTATCTCCCTCTGGTCGACAACAATATTCTGAATGGCAAGTGTTGACGACAGGAGCTCCGGTGTCGTGCCATAATGGTAGAACTCACCACCTGGAAGCGGAAGTATAGCTACTGTCAGCCCCTGGACTTCATCATCCGGAATTGATGGTGTGCGGCCGAGTGCACCACCAAACTCCGAGTAGAGATCATACTCGCGCATCTCACCATCACTTCCCTCTGATTTACGCATAAGGACATCCACAGCCTTGTCAGACAAAAGCCATATACCTATATCGACAAGCGTATAATGCTCACGCCTCACCTCATGAAGCTTCTCCCTTGAGGGTTTCTGGAGCATGAACTCAAGCACAGAGGGTGTCTCCCGGCGTGAGACGAAGACCCCATGGTTGCAGGCTATGTCATCATCGAGCCACAAACCGTAGCAAACAACATCAGCCTCCGGAATATCCTGGAGATGTTTTGTAGCTCTGATGTAGACATCTCCGCTTGCTATAAGTGTCTTCAGGGATGACGGAGCCTTCTCCATAATGCGCTCATAGAGCGGGAGCTGAAGCGAGAGAAGATTCTGTGACAGACGCTGGCCACGCTCCCATCTGAAGACAGGTACAGGAGTGAGTATCTTGCCGGACGGCGCATAGGCGGGCAGGCGGCGGCTTTGGCCTCCTGCATGGAGAATTATCTTCTTGGCATCACGGAAACTGCTGGGACAATTTTTCAGCAGCCATGCTGTGCCACCTCCCGAGCCCACGCGGCGGCCTACAGGGTCGCTGGCACAATACCACTCGTCTTCAGGAAGATTGGTCATAGCATGGAACGCACTGACAAGGTTAGGGGGCAGAGAGAGAAGCTTCTTCATATTTTCAGGGTTTGTTGGATTTTGTCTGTATATAATCTATGGTGCTCATAAGAATGAGGTATATGACAGATGGTGTAAAAACGCTATCGGACTGATAACGAGAGGCAACAAGTATGAACTTTTCCCTGTGAGTAACAGACAATGAAATTCATATTGTTTACCCCAAAAAACGAGTGCTTAAGTTATGTAGGCTTGTTTATGTTCGCCGAATAACATTCTGTAACTAAAGAGAAGCAAACGCTTACACTTTTTGTTAAGAGCGGTTAATTTTTCCATTGGTAGCGTTTTGGCACACAAAAGGTGCTGGATGAGGTGGTCAAAGGTACTGTCTTGCGTGCCCATTTGTATTGATTACAGTCTGAAAGCGATGCCGCCTGTCATATATGCTGTCAGTCTTCAACCAGATTGGGGGTGTCATTACCCAACCAGCATGTCATGGCACATAACGCCATTGGCATATCTGCTGATTGCAGGGAACGCTTCTTGCCGAGCATTCTTACATACTCAACATCAAGCAAAATTACTACTTTATTTTCTCTCATACAAATTATATTACTAAAAAAATCAAAAAACACAAGAAACATTGACGTATTATTTACATTTTTCTTAACTTTGCATTGTTAACTATATTCACTATCTATCAATTAAGATTAATATTATGAACAACAAGAAAGAGGGGCTACTGTCGCTTAATGGCGTCAGCATGCTAATCCCGTTCATTCTCATCACTTCATGTTTCGCATTATGGGGATTCGCCAACGACATAACGAATCCGATGGTTAAGGCCTTCTCGAAAATATTCAGGATGAGCGTCACACAGGGCGCTCTTGTACAAGTGGCATTCTATGGCGGATATTTCGCAATGGCGTTCCCGGCAGCAATATTTATCAGGCGGTATTCATACAAGGCAGGTGTGCTCATGGGGCTTGGCCTTTATGCTGTAGGCGCACTGCTTTTCTGGCCGGCAAAGGAAATCGGAATATACGAGTTCTTCCTCATCGCATACTTCATCCTGACGTGCGGTTTGTCATTCCTTGAGACAAGCTGCAATCCATATATACTCTCCATGGGCTCAGAAGCTACCGCCACACGGCGCCTTAACATGGCACAATGCTTCAATCCCTGTGGCTCTATCCTCGGCATGTTTGTGGCCATGAACTTCATCCAGAACAAGCTCGACCCCAGAGACAGCGCGGCGCGCGCCATGCTCGACAATGAGCAGTTTGAGGCTGTCAAGAACTCCGACCTCACTATTCTTGCAACGCCGTATCTTATTATAGGTCTGTTGATTGCGGTTATGTTCTTAATCATATACTTCATGAAGATGCCTAAGAACAACGACCAGTCACATGATTTGCACATCAAAGAGACTCTGAGGCGCATAAGCAGGATCAAATATTATCGCGAAGGCGTCATTGCACAGTTCTTCTATGTAGGCGCACAGATAATGTGCTGGACATTTATCATACAATACGGCACAAGTATACTCATGGAAGAAGGCATGACGGAGCAGGCCGCCGAGGTGACATCACAGCAGTACAACATATACGCGATGATTCTGTTCATCATATCCCGATTCATCTGCACATACCTGATGAAATGGCTCAACCCTGGCCTCATGCTGCTTATATTCGGCACGCTTGCCATAATCCTTACATGCGGTGTGATAAGCATGCACAACCATTATGGGCTCTACTGCCTTGTCGGTGTCAGCGGATGCATGTCGCTCATGTTCCCGACAATCTACGGCATAGCTCTTGAGGGATTGGGCGATGACGCCAAGTTTGGAGCCGCAGGTCTTATCATGGCTATCCTCGGCGGCTCAGTGCTTCCACCGCTCCAGGCATCAATAATTGATATGGGCACAGTGTTTGGCATGCCAGCTGTCAACGCCAGCTTCATCCTTCCGCTTATATGCTTCCTTGTTGTTGCTATATATGGCCGACGCATGTGGAAGACACGTACAGCATAGATGTCTCCTATATAATTTTTGTATAGTATGTTTTTTTTATCGCAGCAGGTAACAACAAGACAACACCTCCACACGCTTTTGCAGGCGACACCCCCAAGGCAGTGCCATTAGCGTGTGGAGGAAACGGCACAGATAAAGGACAACACTGCCAACACATCTCAATCTGGGATGCATAGCCCCCATAAGACGAAAGGTATAATATAATAATGTATGCGTAGATATGGAAATCTTAATTATATTTAATTAAAGGTTGTATCTTGCGTATACTTCGACAAAATGTATTACCTTTGCATCGCTTATACGGTACAGGCCGATATGGCTCAGTTGGTAGAGCAACGCATTCGTAATGCGTGGGTCACGAGTTCGAGTCTCGTTATCGGCTCCATATTGAAACAGGTTTCTATATGAGGATGTACCAGAATGCATTTTCATTAGAAGCCTTTTTCAATCAGCAAATTTATCCCCAGTCTAACATCGGTTAGTTGGAAATGCGGTAATAGCTCAGTTGGTAGAGCGTCGGCTTCCCAAGCCGAATGTCGCGGGTTCGAGTCCCGTTTACCGCTCTATACATGACAAACATGACAAACTTTTATCATCATGAAAATCTCTCACATTGAGCATCTGGGCATAGCAGTCCAGAGCATTGAAGAATCTCTTCCTTATTTTACTGATGTTCTTGGTCTTGAATGCTACGCTACCGAGGTCGTAGAAGACCAGAAGGTTAAGACCGCTTTCCTGAAGTGTGGCGAGGTGAAGCTTGAGCTTCTTGAGCCGACATCGCCAGAGAGCACTATCCAGAAGTGGATAGACAAGGGAAACAAAGGCGTACACCACGTCGCATTCTGCGTTGAGGATGGTGTGGCAAATGCTCTCAATTTCTGTGAGGAAAAGGGAATCCGGCTCATCGACAAGGCTCCACGTAAAGGCGCTGAGAACCTTAACATAGCTTTCCTCCACCCTAAATCAACATGTGGAATATTAACTGAGCTCTGCGAACACTAATCATACAGGCTGGACATGTCTCTGACAATGCCCAGCCTATAGCATAAAAATACAAACCAGGGGAAATCATCCAATAGGGACTAACACTGCCCCTACCCCTACATAAATCATATAGTAAATGTCTAAGCAAATAGAAAAAATCAAGCAGCTTATCGAGAAGCGCGAGACAGCACGCCTTGGTGGTGGAGAGAAAGCTATCGACAAGCAGCACCAGCGCGGTAAATATACAGCACGCGAGCGTATTGACATGCTTCTCGACGCAGGTTCTTTCGAGGAGTATGACATGTTTAAGCTCCACCGTTGCACCAACTTCGGCATGGAGAAGAAACAGTTCCTTGGCGATGGTGTCGTAACAGGTAGCGGCACAATCGACGGACGTCTTGTCTTTGTCTTCGCACAGGACTTCACAGTAAACGGCGGTTCACTCTCAGAGACAATGGCTCAGAAGATATGTAAGGTCATGGACCTGGCTATGAAGATGGGAGCTCCGTGTATTGGTATAAACGACTCCGGTGGCGCACGTATTCAGGAAGGCATCAATGCCCTTGCTGGATATGCTGAGATTTTCCAGCGCAATATCGAGGCTTCAGGTGTCGTACCTCAGATTTCAGGAATATTTGGCCCATGCGCAGGTGGTGCAGTCTACTCTCCCGCCCTCACAGACTTCACACTCATGATGGAGAACACATCATACATGTTCCTTACAGGACCTGCAGTCGTGAAGAGTGTGACCGGAGAGAATGTTGACGCTGAGCACCTTGGTGGCGCAAGCGTACATGCCTCAAAATCAGGTGTGACACACTTTACAGCAAAGACAGAGGAAGAGGGTCTCGCCATGATAAAGAAGCTCCTTAGCTATCTCCCGAGCAACAACATGGAGGAGGCTCCACGTACAGAGTGTACAGACCCTGTCAACCGTATGGAAGACATTCTCAACGAGATAATCCCAGAGAATCCAAACGAGGCATACGATATGTATAAGGTTATCGCAGCTATAACTGACAACGGAGAATTCTTCGAGGTTCAGCCAAAGTATGCTAAGAATATCATCGTTGGTTTCGCAAGGTTCAACGGACAGTCAGTAGGCATCGTAGCCAACCAGCCTTCTGCATACGCTGGTGTGCTTGACTGCAATGCATCACGTAAGGGCGCGCGTTTCGTCCGCTTCTGTGACGCTTTCAATATTCCTATCGTCTCTCTCGTAGATGTTCCAGGATTCCTCCCAGGTACAGGTCAGGAATACAACGCTGTTATTCTCCATGGTGCAAAGCTTCTCTACGCTTACGGCGAGGCTACAGTACCTAAGATTACAGTCACTCTGCGCAAATCATATGGTGGATCACACATCGTGATGGGTTCTAAGCAGCTCAAGACAGACCTTAACTACGCATGGCCATCGGCTGAGATTGCAGTGATGGGTGCATCAGGTGCTGTAGCTGTCCTTCAGGCAAAGGCCATCAAGGCATGCAAGGAAGAAGGTGGAGATGTTGCCGCACTCATTGCTGAGAAAGAGAAAGAATACTCAGATCTCTTCGCAAATCCATATCAGGCTGCGAAGTATGGCTATATTGACGATGTCATAGAGCCACGCAACACACGCTTCCGTATATGCAAAGGCCTTGCTCTCCTCGCCACAAAGCGCGACTCAAGACCAGCCAAGAAGCACGGATGCATGCCAACATAAACACAGGGATAATATAGAAGGACACCGTCCGGACAATAATAAGGCCTTAAGGGAGGGGACTATTCCTTAACCATACATTCACACATGTCCGAAACATAAGAATGTCAGGCCGATACATTATGAATAGTGAATAGCGACTGAGTACAGAGAAGAAGGATGAAGCATGATAATATCATGAACATATACATCTGAGGGAGAGACCGCCATTATAGAGCAATGACGCTGATTTCTCATCGTCGATATACTCAGCTGCTATTCATTATTTGTAATAATCCGACGCCAAGCCGAGAGCAATATCAACTGACGCCAAGCCGAGAACAATATCAAACTTGCTTGAATATTGCCGAGGCGCGGAGGAGGAAGACGAAGTCAATACGCATGCTAAGAAAGGAAAGATAATGTCACAGGTAAATAACGAAATATACGCTGCCATATCCATGGCGCTCTACGAGCTTCAAGGTGCTATGATGCACGATGATGAACCGGGCATCATAACAATCAAGCCACGCCAGACAGCGTGGAAGACACCACAGCAAATAATCCTGTCAAGGTAAAAAGAAATATGAAAGAATTCAAATACACAATCAACGGTAACAAATACGAGGTTACTATAGGGAATATTGAAGGCAGAAACGTCGAGCTGACAGTCAATGGAGAGCCCTACACTGTCCAGATTGAGCCAAACGAGGTAAAGAAAGAACGTGTGAAAGTCTCTGCTCCTAAACCAGCAGCTAAACCAGTCTCAGCTCCACAACAGGGAGCACCTGCTGCAAGCGGCGATGCTCTCAAAGCACCTCTGCCAGGCGTTATCAAGAACATCTGTGTGGCTGTTGGCGACACAGTTTCAGAAGGACAGACTCTCGTTGTGTTAGAGGCAATGAAGATGGAGAATAACCTCGACGCAGAGAAAGCCGGCACAGTAACAGCTATTCATGTTGAGGTTGGACAGAATGTCATGGAGAATACTCCACTTGTCACTATAGGATAATCAATACTGACAAATAATTCGAGAAATCATAAAAAAGGAAAGTGGTTCAGGTCATACAAAGTATTATCTTGAACCACTCTTTTTTTTCAATCGTCTCACCCGGAATAACCACTCCAATATTAACAGCTACAATATACGCTAGATTATGACATGGGAGTCCCACCCCATAACTGCGTATATTCATTCACGTAAATGCGTGTAAGAATAATCTGAGGGCTGGATATTGATGGCTGATGACGGAAAGGCAGTACGCTACCCGTGTATGGGTTTACTAAACTCGATTATAATATGCTGCGATTAAGAGATATCAAACTGGTAGAGAGCATTTCCTCACTTGACAGTATTCCTGAGGGGAAAACTCTGATAAACACCATAAACGCCTACAGCTATACTGTAACGAGAAAAGACAGAATATTCGCCGAGGCTCTGACAGAAGGTGATTACCTTATCCCTGACGGCTCAAGCATAGTAAAGGCTTGCAGATATATTAACGCCAAATCGAGACCGCTTGAGAGAGTGGCGGGATGGGATCTCTTCATGCATGAGATGAGGAGAGTAAATAAGATGTCGACACCTGATAGCCACAAGAAGGTCATGTTCATGGGCAGCTCAGAACGTGTCCTGGAGCTGATAAGGGCGAAGGCAGCTGACGAATATCCTCATCTTGACATTATCACCTATTCTCCTCCTTTCAAGGCCGTATTCTCAACGGAGGAAAACGATGCTATTATAAAGGCGATAAATGATGCCAAGCCTGATCTGCTCTGGATTGGCATGACAGCTCCAAAACAAGAGAAATGGGCTTATGCAAATTGGCAGAGGCTCGACATATCTTGTCATGTGGGCACTATTGGAGCCGTCTTCGACTTCTATGCAGGCACAGCGCGAAGAGCTCCCTTGTGGTGGCAGGAACACTCGATAGAGTGGTTATACAGACTTATATCTGAACCGAGGAGAATGTGGAGGAGGTATATCATTGGCAACACAAAATTCTTATGGTATATGATTCAGGAAAAATCAGGGAACAGTTCTTGTCCTTGATAGTCAGCGGGATGTATGGAGTCCCGGCTGATAAGAACTTGTTGGCAGATTGTGACTGGCAAGAGATAATCAAAACTGCCAGAGAACAGGCCGTTACAGGATTGTTGGTTGATGGCATGGAGACTCTGCCGGAGGGAATGCTGCCAGAGAAGACAATCAGGCAACAACTCGTAAGCTCTGTATTGATGATTGAGAAGGCTAACAGGAATACGACCAAGACACTGTGCGCTTTCTCAAAGTTGCTCAATAGTGAGGGCTTCAGACACTTGTTTGTTAAAGGACAGGTCATCGCTGCTGAGTATGCAAACCCACTCCACAGGGAACCTGGAGATATAGATATTTGGATTCCGGATGCAGAAGAGGCAGAGAAAGCATTCAGATGGGCAGGGAACAATTTCAGATGCAGATGGATGCCGGGAGAGAAAGAGACTTCTTTCACATGGAATGGAGCGCTCATAGAACTGCACAGGCGCATGGCGGACATGCAATACAGGCCATACCAGAAAATGCTACAAGATATTCTATCCCATGGGGCATCAAATCCAAGAACTGTTAGCCTGTACGGAATGGACATACTGACTCTTCCAGATGAAATCATGCTTGTTTACCTTCTTGTACATGCTGAGTATCATATTCTTAACGAAGGGCTCGGACTGAGGCAGTTATGTGATATCGCCATTTTCATAAAGAAGCACTTCACAGCCGAATACAGCATCCAGGATAAACTTGACAGATGTGGCATATCACAGATATCTGCCGCTATAGGCCATATACTCCATAAAGACCTGGGACTGGGCAAGGATCTCATACCCTTCAGGATATCAAGCAAGGGGGCAGAGATTATTCGTGAGGATATATGGGCTGGAGGAAACTTCGGGAAAAAGAGATATGGTCATGTCAGCAACTATAACTTCATCCACCGTAAGCTGACGATGCTCCCCGTACATTGTAGACAATATCTGCGCTATAGAGAATTGCTGCCCAATGAGGCATGTGCAAACCTCATATCAAAATTTGGACGCGCAGCAAAGGGGATAAAATAAGGAGATAATAAATAACTTCAATAACAACACATATTTTTTTTCTATTATGGTAAAGCACATAATATTATGGACTCTCAACCCTGAACTCTCAGACGTTGAGAAAGAGAGTGTAAAGCAAGGCATTAAGGATGGTCTTGAAGGTCTTCTGGGGAAAGTACCCGGACTGATAGATATCAAGGTGAACATAAGCGGTAGACTGTCAAGCTCAAACTGTGACGTAATGCTCGATAGCACATTGGAGAGTGAGGAGGCATTAAAGGGCTACGCCGTGCACCCTGATCATGTTCATGTAGCCAATACACGAGTACGCCCCTTCACCGTCCAGAGGGTATGCCTCGATTTTGAGGTGTAGACAAACTCTGTTACTGCATTCTGCTATCGAATGATGGAATGGAAGCTGTTGAGTCTGTATTGTTGATTATTGCTGTCCGGTAAAACTTATGATGAGTAAGGGTAGATTTATTGGACAGCCAATGTGGCAATATATGGTACAGCTGTAGCCTGGAAGGGATGTACGACCGCTTCGCTTAGTACAGCCTTACAGGCTTCATTTACCATAAGGGTGCTGAATAAATGCTAAGGACCTCTATGTCATGGTCTTGTGACCGTTTACCGGACAGTAATAATTACTTTCTATCTCCCAGAATACGAAGAAGATGCAAGAAGAGGTTGATAAAGTCAAGATATAGTGCGAGGCTGCCTTGAAGCGCAATCTTCTGTGTGCTATCACTATCTCCATACTGGGAGACAGCGATGAGAGTCTCCTTTATCTTCTGGGTATGGTAGGCTGTCAAGCCGACAAAGATAAAGATAATGACATAGTTCAGAATTATTGATAGACCGCTGCTCGCTATAAAAATGTTAACAAGAGTGGCTACGATGGCTCCTATAAGAAGCATAGTAAGGAAACGGCCTACAGCAGAGAGGTCTTTCTTAATGACGAACCCTATGATAGACATAACACCAAAGGTGGCTGACGTGGCGAAGAATGTTGTAGCTATGCTTTCTTGGGTATAGATAGCGAAAAGCACAGACATGACAAGGCCATTGAGGATGGCATAAAGGGCGAAACATAATCCCGCTGTCAGGAATGACATATTCATGATGCTCCGTGAGAGATAGATGACAAGGGCAAACTCACCTATAATAATGCCATAGAAATATAAGTTGTTGCTGAGTAGTGCACTCATGAATTCACTGTTCTTGGCAGCTGTCATGGCCGTCAAGGCTGTCATAAGGAGTCCGGCGAACATCCACAGATAAACCTTTCGCATTAGGCTGGCGAATACAATATTGAATGAACTGGTTTGCTCAATATCGTATCTGTAATTCCTTGAATAATTATTCATAATTCCTTAATATTTATTTTTTTTATACTTATGTATCTAATAAAAACTTTATATTGGGTATAATGTGTTATTGATGGAGATTTGTCACGATAACAGGAGGTATATCATATAAGACTGACTGGTCTATTCGCTCCTCATAACAAGTCGGTAAAGGTTACAGCCGACAAAATTCCCGAACACTATGGAGACATAGAACATAAGGATGTCACATGCATTCTCTGAGAGAAATGAGAGGGGGACTGTAAGATAATAGAAGGCATCAGCAACACAATGTGGGAAACCACACATGATGAACAATGGCACACCGAAGAGTAATGGCAGATTTCGTCCTTGGCGGGCGAATGTAACAGCAGTAGTCATGATAAAGCCACAGCCAATGGCAAGAAAGAATCCACTAATCGGACCACATGACAGACGTGACCTGAGTATTTCTGTGGCAGTCTCCTGGAGTGGCATCGGACTGAAACGGGCAATTACTGAGACCGCTAAACATCCTATGATATTGAAAAACAGTATAAGAAGGAGATGTAATGTCTCATTACGACGTATGAAACCAGCCGTACCAGTAAATAACTTCAGGCCATAATGGACAACGGTTAGAAGACCGAAAGAGAAAAGGACTGCACCAATGATGCTTTTCTCTGCAAGATAGCCGAAACCAGCTATCCCTATACATACTCCGGAGAGAAAGGATGAACGTACAATATCTATCATGTCTCTATTATCAGTTCTGATTTTCAGTAAATATTTCGTATTTTTTTGTGGATTCACTTTATTTCTTTGAAAATTTCCACAATAATAATAGCTACCCCACAATGCAATTTCTCACTTGCAGACTATCGTTCAGCGTTGGAGCCTTCCGGTAGGCCACAATGATGCGGGGGAGCGAGGTGATTAAAATGTAAGCCTATGTCTTAGCGCCACCATAGCTCAGTGCTGCACCAATAGCGGTAGCGAACTCGGAATGCGGGGGTATATGGAAGCTGACATCGTATATCTGTTCCATAAGTCTGAATATCTTTGTGGATTGGGGCAACAATGTCAGATTCCCTATCATTACGAAATCCCGTATTCCTGTTCCCTTTGCCGCAAGTATGGCAGCCGAGCCGATAGTCTGTATGACTGTATATATCAGTCCGAGAGCTATATCCTCATGTGAAGCTGTCTGTTTGGCATTGCCGAACAATGATGCTGTGGCGTAGGCTGGCAGCCCGGGTATCTCTTCAGAGCATATATCACCTATCTGCAAGTCAATCTTGGAGATATCTCCACGCTCTGCCAGTTGTGATATATGACATATATCGTCAGTGGATAACAAAAGGCGTGAGAGACCAGCAAGTGTTCCGCCCCCTATACCCAGTCCACCGAGATGTGTGACATTCCCATGGTTGTATTCGACAAGTGTTGTACCTGTTCCCATCGAGACGACAATCATCTGTCCGATATTGCTCTCATAGCTGGCTCCTAAAGCATCTGCGACAAACTCATCGCATCGGGATGTATGCAGATTATAAACATCTCCTTTAATATACGCAGAGCCTACTCCTGTGAGCATGACATGTCTCACATCGGAGAGATTCAGGCCGTTGTCATTCAGATATTTACCAAATGCTCCATACAATGAGGTGACTGGGTCCGTGGCCTTTATTCTTATTGGAGACACGATTTTCCCGTCTTTTATTCCGACAATCTTTGTCGTGCTTATACCGACATCAATTCCTATAACCATTATTCTGCTGCTGATTGGATAGCCTTGCGGCTTTCGGTCATTAAGTATTCAATATTCTCATGTCCTTCGCCACAATGGTAAATTGGTTTGTGTATAGTAATAGAGAGCCTGTGCCAATTAGCGAAGTGAAAATCACGCTTGCGGGACATCACCTCGTATGTTCCGTCAATAGTGACAGGTATTATAGGCAGCTGTAGCTTATCGGCTATCATAAATGCTCCTCGTCTGAATTTCCCTAGTTTGCCGTCCCATGACCGTCGTCCCTCAGGGAATACCATCAGCGATACGCCATCTGTGATAGTCGCCAATGCGTGCTCGTATGTCTCCTGCACTTTATGTGGGGTAGATGTATCTACGGGTATGAATCCTGCGGCATGGCATGCCCTTCCGAGGAATGGAATTCTCATAAGCGATGCCTTCATCATCCATCTCATGGTCATATCAAGATATCCTATTAGGAGAAAGATATCATAGCAGCTCTCGTGGTTGGCTACAATAATGCAACTCTCTCCCTTAATCAGATTCTCCTTCCCCTTGATAGTGACAGGCAGTAGTGACCAGCAGATAATTATCCTTCCCCAGACATGCGACATCACGTTGACAAAGGGTATGCGCCATCTGCGTGGTCCTATGGTGCAGATGATAGTGATAGAACTACAGATAATAGCTGTGGACAAGATAAGGACTGGGAGCAGGACCAATACTTGGTATAATCTATATATGAATTTTATCATAAAAAATACTATTCGATATGTAGATGTTCATATTGGGTTAATAATGATAGGTGTGGATATTTATTCGTTATCATAGTGATTGAATTCGAAAAAAAATCCGACACAATCATCTATCAAAGAGGACTTCCTCTCCTATGGAATTCATATCGAAGACTCCGTCGTTGAGTATATGATGACCGTTACAGAATGTGTGGATTACAGACCATCCCATTTTCATTCCCTCCAAGGGGCTCCATCCGCATTTGCTTTGTATGACAGAAGGGGTAACAGTCCACATTCTATTATTACTCACGATAGCAATATCAGCCTTATATCCCACGCGTATGAAACCTCTGTCTTTTATGGAGAAGAGACATGCGGGATTATGGGACATAAGCTCTACTATGCGCTCTACAGTCAGGATTCCTTCGTCAGCGAGAGAGAGCATGACAGGAAGTGAGAACTGGACCATAGGCATTCCAGAGACGGCTGTCTTCGCGCCTCCATTTTTCTCCTCTTTTGTGTGTGGCGCATGGTCTGTTCCGATGGTTGTGATTCTTCCATCACGAAGAGCCTTCCGCAAAGAATCACGATCTGCCTCAGACTTTATCGCAGGATTGCACTTGATTTTTGTTCCGAGGGATGGATAATCATCCTGCGAGAAGAGGATATGGGCTACAGTGGCTTCGAGGGTTATGCCTGGAAGATCTGAAAGCTCGAGCTCCTTCTCTGTTGAGACGTGAGCGATATGAAGCCTGACGCCATTCTCTGTAGCAAGCCTTGCAGCATGTGACGCTGATTTCCAGCATGCTTCAGCTGAGCGTATATCAGGATGGCAGCAGACGGGTGGGTCTTGGCCATACTTTTTCATTGCTGCTTCCATATTCTCCTTTATTATGCCATTATCCTCACAGTGTGCCATAATCGGTAATCCATATTTAGCAGCCGTAATAAATGTATCCTTCAGTCCTTTCTCCTCATCTACGAGGAGGTTGCCTGTTGATGAGCCCATGAAAAGCTTTATTCCCGGTATGCGCTTCTTGTCTATGTTTTCAAGCTCATTTGAGTTTGTATTTGTCGCTCCGAGGAAGAAGCTATAATTCACATGTGACTTCTTTCTTGCCAAATCTCGCTTTTCCTCAAGTCTGCCTGCCGTTGTTGTTGGTGGGTTAGTGTTAGGCATGTCGAAGTATGTTGTCACTCCTCCATAGGCAGCTGCCCTACTCTCGCTTTCCATATCAGCCTTGTGGGTCATGCCTGGCTCTCGGAAATGGACATGTGTGTCTATCACTCCTGGTAATACAAGACACCCCGTGGCATCCACGACTTTATCGTGTGTGCCACGGGGCTTTGTACCACAAGGGATTATTTCTGCTATGATTCCATTCTCTATTACCAAATCGGCAGTGACAGACTTGCCATCGTTGACGATTGTTCCGTTACATATTATGGTTTTCATAGATAAAAAAGTCTTTTTTTTCAGTACATACTTTAATCCTATATATATGTAATGTCTTTTCTTCTCGGCTGTTTGTGATTGGATATCCAATAATATGAAACGACTCTACTTCTCTGCACTTAAAGTAGTGCGAAAAGTTGAGGAACCGACCGCTTCCTTCTTTCCATGTCTTACTGGGCTGGCTTTGCCATCTCGGCAGGTGTTGGCGGTGCTATGTTTGTTGTTGTCTGTAAGGGCTGTTGTGGGGTGACAGGAGGCGTTTCCATTCCGTTCCCGATATTCTGGTTGCGCTCTGCAGCTGTCATATACTCCTTAACATACTTATTGTTCTTGAACGTGTCCGTCGCTTTGCTCATGATGTCCTCTATCCATGGTGTCAGCTCTGGATACTGATAGCCGGAGGTAACCATCATGAAGACTCCGGGACCAAGGACATTGTCAAAATTGTCACAGATGAATCCGGTTATCAGCTTGTCCTCCTCAGCGGCTATACGCTCAGCATCAGCTGTCAGCTTACGGTAGACATCATTCATATCCTCACCGTTCATGATAGCCTGATTCTCACGGTGAGACAAATCGCTGTACTGACTTTGCAGTGTATTATATTTCTCGATGAAGTCAAATAGCTTCTCATTCAACTCTGTGCCTGAGCATACCTGCTTCGTGTTGTTCAGCTGTATGCTTATATCGCCCTCCTCTATGACGAGAGGCATCACGCTCTCATCGTCCATGAAGAGCGTCGCCATACTTGTCGAATCGGTAGACCCTGAGAATTTGAACTGACCGTGGACAACTTCACAAGAGTCTATGTTCCTCAATTCTCCGTCACGCAAAGCCTTCAGGTAAAGCATACGTCCGTCAAGGGTTGATATATTTGACGATCCCGTTATGTTGAATGACTTGGTGCATGACGTGCAGGCAAGCAATGCGATGAAAGCATATAGTAATTTCTCCATCTGTCTTTTTGGTGTGTGAATGATAATTCTTCTTTGCCTTGTGTGGAGGGGTGTTCAAAACATATGCAAAGTTAGCATGTAATATCTTCAATGAGAAATAAATTCATGCTATTTAATTTATATGACGTTTGTTTTATAAGTTTTTAAGATTCTTTCTCTATCTCGGACGCTATGCGGTGGGTAGTATACATCTGCAGGATAGCTCCTATGAGCACGAGCACAACCCAGTTGTTATGGACTATGCGTACATAGAGAAAATAGCTCTTCATGTCGCTGACTACAATGGGTTTCAACATTCCTGTATACTGTTCCACAATGAGCAGCGCCGCTACGATGAAGCATATCCCTGAGAGTGTCTGTATTGCGGTTAGTCGTCTCAGTGTCAGATTATCCCCCTTATAGCCTTGTCTCTTCTGTATGATGACATACGTTGTTGTCCCTATGAGGAAAACCCATGGCATAACCTTTACGGCATATACTGTCCACGTTGAAATGGGCAATAATGCCGAGGCCATAATTGCTCCTGAGGAGATAACCATCATCACTCCTCCTATAAGCATCAGTATGTTCTGCTTTCTATTCTGCTGGCTCATTACGCTTCTGTCCTTGTGGCATCTCGTCAGTCACGCTACGGGGATCTGTGCTGAGCACATAAATATCCTCGTCGTCGGCTTTCATAAAATACCGTTCTCTTGCTATTCGTTCTATGTTCTTCGGGTTACGTTCGAGAGCGTGTAGCTGTCTCGCGTCGTTCTTGTATATCTTGTTGTATATCTCTATCTCGTTCTTGAGATCCATAATCTCATATTGCAGGACTATACGGCGGTATATGCTGTTGGCGTCAGCGAAGCCTACCACAACAAACCCCACGACAGTCGTCAGCAGGTATTTATGTCTTGAGAGGAATTCAAGTATCGGGGACATTTTTTCCATTATTCAGAAAAGGCAGGATAGCCTGGTTCAGATGTTTCTAATAGGTTTCACTATGCAAAAGTATACATTTTTTTTGAGCATTAACACTATGTCGTCCATTTATTAAGATTTCTTTATAACGGGTATGGATGCATATCACCTTTTTTAAGTTATTTTTTATTTATGACTGCATAACGTGGCTGATAGATGTGTCATTCGGCCTTTTGTATGTGAACATTTTGGAGGTAAC